>ENA-OPAA01000706-OPAA01000706.1-human-gut-metagenome-genome-assembly--contig:-NODE-706-length-21718-cov-3.018603_pt1 | contig 21718 bp, 16 predicted proteins | sample MGYA00241049_ERZ501414 | MGnify/ENA primary metagenome ERZ501414 (study PRJEB25962, sample SAMEA2042520) | human gut metagenome | biome: human gut; feature: human-associated habitat; material: faeces... | reverse complement strand
TTAGTCTCCAGATCCTGACGGTTTCATAAATCAAGGGTCTCAATAAACTTGGCAACATGATAACCATCCATCAGTCCGTGATGACAAGTGACGGAAATAGGGAGCATCAGCTTCTCTCCTTCCCGAAAGTATTTTCCGGTAGATATTTTGGGGACGCTATCACCCGAACGCATGTTCGTAGGATGTTTCATATCTGTAAAGGCCAGCCATGGGACAGCCGAATAGTGAATGGCGTTGGGATGGAAAGTTCCTCCTTTGTTCAGTCCGGTGGTGGCTTGCAGCCGCTCCATTTCGGTTTTCGCCTTACGGATAAAGGTGAGCTCATCGGGATCGTACTCAAAGGCGGCAAAAGAAAAAGTATGATCGGCACGCCCTACTGTCGCTTCGGGAAGAAGACTGTCATAGCAGACTACCTTGTCGCCCTCGATGCGGTAGCGGAATTCCTCGACTTTGCTTGCGGCAGTGATGATACGATGTAATAGTAAAAGAGAAAAGGAGACGCCTTTATCTTTAGCCTCCTGATAAGAACGGGTACAGTCTACATGGACTGTCACTCCGAAAAAGGGATCATCGAATGCGCTGAAATGTTCAAAATGCTCTTTTCTGTTCCATGTTGCAATGTCAATGATCTTTTCTATCTGATTCATCCTAAATACTCTTTTTATTATAAGTAGTGACTAAAAAGTCGGTTCTATCTACACTAGAGCTGACTAAAAGTCGGCAGTATCTTAAGATACTACTGACTTTTAGTCAGCCTCTCAGATTTTGCTTTTACTTAATTAGTAATTATAATGATTGGGAGAGACATTTGTCTGTATCTGCCATTCGGACGACCGCGGAGGAGGAAGAATGACAGACCGGATCCAATCTTGTTTTAAATCCTACTGATGCTGCTCGCGCAACAGGTCGTTCACCGTTTTCACCGGATTGAAAGTGGTAAGAGGAACTTCTACGAATACTGTGTTCCAGTCGCTCATCGCACCATTCCATAAGCCGGGAAGTTCAAGCGCTTTCAGGTCTTTTCCGTTCTTTGATTTATAAGAAATGAAGCCGGTCGCTTTATCTACATATTTCACCAGGTCGAACTTGTGACCTTTATAATCGCGTACGGCACAAACCAAGTCTACCGGATTGAAGTGCGTACCCTTTTCGAACATTTCCTTTTTGGCAGGATCGTTCATGTCGATCTGAGAGCTTTCGAGGATTTGCAGGGAGATAGTTCCGTCACTGTTATAAGCAAGGAACGGACCGCCACCCGGCTCACCTACATTCTTCACCATACCGCATACACGCATCGGACGGTTCAACTTCTTACGCAGATAAATAACCAGATCGGCATCTTCCAGATCCTTGATATCCAGTTTGCGGCAACATAAAGTCTGCTGTAAGAAACGAATGATCTCTTCCAGCTGCGCATGTGTATATTTACCGCCATCCAGTAATTCCAAATATTCAAATACCTGCTTCTGCAGAGTAACCAGTACCCCCGCAATCAGCTTTTTATACGTAACAGTATCCTCTTTCAAGCGATCGGGAACCACATTATCTATATTCTTGATAAAGATAACATCGGCATCCAAATCATTCAGGTTCTCAATCAGCGCACCGTGCCCCCCCGGACGGAACAACAGCTTGCCTTTATCGCGGAAAGGTTTGTTCTCCATATCGGCAGCAACCGTATCCGTACTCGGCTTCTGTTCAGAAAACGACACATCATATTCCACCCCGTATTTCTTTGCATAAACGGCAACCTTCTCTTCCACCAGCTTTGTGAACAACTCACGATGTTCCGTAGAGACGGTGAAATGCACATTCACTTTTCCGGTCTTGCCTGCCGCATACAACGCACCCTCCACCAAATGTTCTTCCAGCGGTGTACGCACACCATCCGCATACCGATGGAATTTCAACAACCCCTTCGGTAATGCCCCATAGTTCAAGCCGGCAGCTTCCAACAAATTGGCTACTATAGGTTTATACTCCTTCCCGGCCATCAAAGCATCAATATCCTTTCCTGTATTATCCATACAAGCCGCATTCAAGTCATTGTAGAATGCGAAGCTATGAATATGGTCGAAAAATTTCTTTTCGAAATCAGTCTTCGGAGTATTATAATCAGCCCCCAGGAATTCGAACAAATTCTTGAACATGCGGCTGGCAGCACCAGAGGCGGGTACAAACTTCACGATAGTTTTCTCCCCTTCCTTATATGTATCCCATGCTTCCAAATAATTTTTCATTTCATTTTCGGCGGGAGCCATGATTCCCTTTTCAACAGAAGCGGCTGCATCCAGCTTCAAAAATGGGAAACCCTTTTCAAAGCAAGCCAGTTGTTCTGCAATCTGCTGCTCGGAAATTCCTTTTTTCACTAATAAGTCTTTGTCTTCAGGTGTTAACATAAGTACATGATTTTATATGGTTTAAATAAATTGTTACCTTATTCTTTCACTATTAATTGCCCAAAAATACAAAAAAATGCGAGAACACTACCTAATAAATAAAGAAAAAAACTACCTTTACCCTCGAAAAGATTTCACGTGTTATGGAAGAAAAAGCATTTTTCACAGCCAAAGAGCGTGAGCAACTGTTCGCCCTCTATAAACGATTGCTGCAATTATCCGGCGACACCTTGCAGAAGGGTGATTGCCATAAGTTAAAAATACACCTCATAAAAGCAGTTGCCGAAGGTAACCTGCCACGAAATTGTTTCGGAATGAATCCTATCATCAAAGATATGCAGACCGCTGTCATCGTGACCGAGGAAATTGGGATGAAACGGGCTTCCATCCTGGGGATCATGCTGCACGAATCGGTAAAGAACCATTTATGCACCTTAGCATCTGTACAACAGGAATATGGAGAGGATGTAGCGGGGATCATACGCGGTCTTGTGAAAATCAATGAGCTATACTCCAAAAGCCCTACCATAGAATCGGAAAATTTCCGCAACCTGCTACTCTCCTTTGCCGAAGACATGCGTGTTATTCTGATCATCATTGCAGACCGCGTGAACCTGATGAGACAGATAAAGGAGACTCCCAATATAGAAGCACGCACCCAAGTAGCCAACGAAGCTGCCTATCTGTACGCACCACTGGCACACAAGCTGGGGCTATACAAACTGAAATCGGAACTGGAAGACCTTTCCTTGAAATATACCGAACACGACGTATATTATCATATAAAGGACAAACTGAACGAAACGAAAGCCTCCCGTGACAAATACATAGCCGCCTTTATCGAACCGATACAGCATAAGCTGGAAGAAGCAGGATTGAAGTTCCACATGAAAGGGCGTACCAAGTCCATCCATTCCATCTATCAGAAAATGAAGAAACAGAAATGTCCCTTCGAAGGAGTGTATGACTTGTTTGCCATCCGAATCATTCTGGACTCTCCCGTCGACAAGGAAAAACAAGAATGCTGGCAGGTATATTCCATTGTGACCGATATGTATATGCCCAATCCCAAACGTCTGCGCGACTGGCTCTCCGTACCCAAAAGTAACGGATACGAATCCTTGCATACCACTGTAATGGGGCCTGAAGGCAAATGGGTGGAAGTACAGATACGCACCGAACGCATGGACGAGATAGCGGAACGTGGTCTGGCAGCCCACTGGCGTTACAAAGGCGTAAAAGGAGAAAGCGGTCTGGATGAATGGCTGACCTCCATCCGGGAAACACTGGAGAACGCCGACAGTGACCTGGAAGTGATGGACCAGTTCAAACTGGAATTATACGAAGACGAAGTATTCGTATTCACCCCCAAAGGTGACTTGTACAAGATGCCGAAAGGAGCGACCGTACTGGACTTTGCTTTCGCCATCCACAGCAAACTGGGGTCCAAGTGTATCGGAGCAAAGGTGAACGGAAAGAACGCACAATTAAAGCAAACGCTGAACAGCGGTGACCAGGTAGAAGTCATGACTTCAAACACCCAGACACCCAAACGCGACTGGCTGAACATCGTCACCACTTCGAAGGCAAGAACCAAAATACGCCAGGCCATCAAAGAGATAGAAGCCCGCCAGACAGAGTTCGCCAAAGAAACCATAGAACGTAAATTCAAGAACCGCAAACTGGAATACGATGAAGCAGTGATGATGCGCCTGATAAAAAAGCTGGGATACAAAACCGTAACCGAGTTCTACCAGGACATAGCCAACGAGACAAGAGATGCGAACGACATCATCGAAAAATACCTGGAACTGAAGAAAAAGGAAACGGAAAACCGGGAAGATATTGTCTATCGCAGCGCCGAGAATTTCAGCATGCAGACAGCACAGGACGACAAGACCTTCAAAGAGGACGTACTGGTCATTGATCAGAATTTGAAAGGACTGGACTTCAAATTAGCCAAATGCTGTAACCCTATCTATGGCGATGATGTATTCGGATTTGTAACCATCAGCGGAGGAATCAAAATACACCGTACCGACTGTCCTAACGCACGGGAGTTGCAATCACGTTTCGCCTACCGTATCGTAAAGGCGCGTTGGGCTGGGAAAAGCCACGGCAAACAATACCCCATCACGCTGCGCATCGTTGGTCATGACGATATAGGAATTGTGACAAATATCACCTCCATTATCAATAAGGAAAACGATATCCTGCTCCGTTCCATCAGTATCGACTCGCACGACGGGCTGTTCAGCGGCATGATGACCGTAATGGTAGATGATACTTCAAAGCTGGAATCATTAGTAAAAAAGATAAAGACAGTAAAAGGAGTAAAACAGGTAAACAGAGGATAAACTCACCCCAAACTTAAAAAAATGAATGAACTGCATAAACGACTAAAAAGCTTTACATACGCCTGGAAAGGCGTATGTAGTTTTTTAAGCAAGGAACACAATGCCTGGATACATTGCGCAGCCATCATCGCCGTAACCATTGCAGGCATCCGGTTTGAAATAACACGCACCGAATGGCTTGTCATCCTCCTGTGCTTTGCAATGGTACTGGCTGCCGAAGCATTCAACCCAGCCATAGAACGCCTGGTAAACCTGGTATCACCAGACTACCATCCTATAGCCGGAGACGTAAAGGACATAGCGGCAGGAGCCGTACTGATTTGCGCTATCTTTGCCGCCCTCATAGGGTTGATTATCTTTGTCCCTTATTTTTAAAGGTGTTAATTTACCATTTATTTCACTAACAGTTAAAGACCTTTTATAAAAAAAACAGTAATTTAGCCCCGATAATTTTTAAAAAGTGGAACTAATGAAGAAAATTTTGCTTTCAACATTATTGTTGATTATAGGGTTAACCACATACGCAGCCGTATGGCAATCTCAAGGAGAAGCAGAAATAACCTTTGAGAAAACAACACATAACTTCGGTTCATTCCCCGAGTCTAGCCCGAAAGTTACTTGCGTTTTCAAATTCAAAAATTCGGGAGACGGTCCCTTGGTCATTCATCAAGCGATCGCATCTTGCGGATGTACTGTTCCCCAATATCCTAAAGAGCCCATCAAACCGGGTGAAAGTGGACAGATAACAGTGACTTATAATGGAGCCGGCAAATTTCCGGGACATTTCAAGAAATCAATCACTATCCGCACAAACGGGAAAAATGAAATGACACGTCTTTATATAGAAGGTGATATGACCCCGAAAAGCACAGTTGCAGAATAGAATTCTCACATCATAAGAGAGAGGATGTATCAAAACAAAAGAAGATTCGAGTTTGATACATCCTCTTTTTATATCCGGAAAACACTGCCCCGCCTGCCTGTATCCAAGTAAAGACAAAAAAATAAGAAAAAAAGAACATTTTTCCCCAATAATAAGCCACTCTTATTCTGATTAAAATAACGTACTTTGCAGCAAATTTAAGAGAACAATGACAAACAAGCTATTATTCTTTGTCCTGCTGGCCCTCTGTTTCAGTGGCTGTGACATGCTGGAAACCCATCCATACGATGTACATATTACAGGAGAAAGAGAACTGACCAACAAAAACATCCAGTTGATAGAAAACAAAATGCAAGGCAAAAAAACAATCCGCTTTGCCATGATCAGTGATACCCAACGATGGTACAACTCTACCGAAGATGTTGTAAAAGCCCTCAATGCCCGTGGTGACATAGACTTTGTCATTCACGGAGGAGACCAGTCCGATTTCGGCGTCACAAAAGAATTCATATGGATGCGGGACATATTTAACAAATTCCAGATGCCCTACGTATGCCTTTTAGGCAACCACGACTGCCTGGGTACAGGTGAAGACGCATACAGAGCCATTTATGGAGATCCCAACTTCGCCTTCACAGCCGGAAATGTACGCTTTATCTGCCTCAATACCAATGCGATGGAATATGATTATTCGGAACCGGTTCCCGATTTCAATTTTATAGAAAATGAACTGAACAACCTGTCGCCTGAAATAGAAAAAACGGTATTCGCAATGCACGTAAAACCTTTTGAATTTGTATTCAACAACAATGTAGCAAAAATCTTCCAACTATACGTCAACCAGTTCCCCAAAGTCCAGTTCTGTCTTTACGGCCATGAACACAAATTCGCAGTAGATGATCTATTCAACGACGGAGTTCTGTATTTCCAATGCCCCTGCATAGACAAACGCATCTACTTATTATTCACCATTAAAGAAGATGGAACCTACGATTATGAAACAGTTGAATTTTAAAAAGATATTTCTGAACCTATTGTGGCCACTATTGCCTTTTACGGCACAAGCCCAAGAAAATAATACACTTTACTCCATCTTATCCAAAGACAGCATACTTGTCTCCTCTCCTTCCGTTCAAAACCAAGAGGAAGATATTGTAACCCAAATGCCAAACCGGCACCATAAATACGACAAGCGCGTACACCGTTACAGGCGTGCGTGGGAAGCTTTGATCCCCACCCACACCAAATTACAGTACGCCGGTGGAATGGGCCTGTTATCCTGGGGCATAGGCTGGGATTATGGAAAAAGAGGCCAATGGGAAACCGATCTTCTTTTGGGCTTCATCCCCCGCTACTCATCCAAACATTTCAAGATGACCATGACCTTGAAACAGAATTATATCCCGTGGAGTATCTGGCTGGGCAAAGACTTCTCGCTAGAACCGCTGACTACCGGAATCTATTTCAACACCGTATTCAGCGATGATTTCTGGACAAGCGAACCTGAGCGCTATCCCCGTGGATACTACGGATTTTCCACCCGTATCCGCACCCATATCTTTCTGGGACAACGCGTCCGTTTCGATGTGCCCGAAAAGTACCGGAAGTTCTCTAAAAGCATCACCGCATTCTACGAAATCAGCACATGCGATTTATACGTTGTCAGTGCGTTCAACAACAGTTATTTGAAACCCGATGACTATCTGAGACTATCATTTGGATTGAAATTTCAGATATTCTAATCAAATCATGAGGATGTTTCTCTATTTTTTCACTATTTTTGGGCATTTATTATGATAAATTTCAAAAATAACAACATAGAGAAACATGAAACAAGAAGAAGAAAAATCGGTTGGATTGCCCGATAACGCGTTCCGACCTCTGAAACCGGGGGAACAATATCACCCCATCATGTCACCAAACAAAAAATATCCCGAAGTAAACCTATGGTCTGTGCTATTGGGTATCGCCATGGCGGTATTATTCTCGGCGGCCGCAGCTTACCTGGGATTAAAAGTGGGACAGGTTTTTGAAGCCGCCATCCCTATCGCCATCATCGCCGTAGGTGTATCGGGAGCCGCCAAGCGTAAAAACGCGTTAGGTGAGAATGTCATCATCCAATCCATCGGTGCCTGTTCGGGAGTCATAGTGGCAGGAGCCATCTTCACATTGCCCGCCCTTTATATATTGCAGGACAAATACCCCGAAATGACAGTCAACTTCTTTCAGATGTTTGTCAGCTCACTGCTGGGAGGTATTTTGGGGATCCTGTTCCTCATCCCCTTCCGTAAATATTTCGTCAGCGACAAACATGGCGAATATCCCTTCCCCGAAGCCACTGCCAGTACGCAAGTGCTTGTTTCCGGCGAGAAAGGCGGAAGCCAGGCAAAGCCATTGCTTTTTGCAGGACTAATAGGAGGTCTGTACGATTTCATTGTAGCTACATTCGGCTGGTGGAATGAAAACTTCACCACCCGCGTATGCGGCTGGGGTGAGATGGTTGCCGAAAAAGCCAAACTGGTGATGAAAATAAACACCGGTGCAGCAGTATTAGGCCTAGGCTATATTGTCGGCTTGAAATACGCGGCTATCATTTGTGCCGGTTCATTGGCTGTCTGGTGGATTATCATTCCGGGAATGTCTGCTATCTGGGGAGACAGCGTGCTGAATGCATGGAATCCGGCCTTGACACAAACCATCAGCGAAATGTCACCCGAACTTATATTCAAGGAATATGCCAAAAGTATCGGTATCGGTGGTATCGCCATGGCCGGTGTGATCGGTATCGTGCGCTCATGGGGCATTATAAAGAGTGCTGTGGGACTGGCCGCCAAAGAGATGGGCGGCAAGAAGGTGGAAGCAAACGTCATCCGCACGCAGAAAGACCTTTCCATGAAAATAATCGCCTTCGGGTCCATCTTCACCATCCTGCTGATCTTACTGTTCTTCTTTTTTGATGTGATGCATGGAAATGTATTACACAGCATTGTAGCCATCCTGCTCGTAGCCGGCATTGCATTCCTGTTCACCACCGTAGCAGCCAACGCTATCGCCATAGTCGGCACTAACCCTGTATCGGGAATGACACTGATGACACTGATACTTGCCTCAGTAGTAATGGTTGCCGTTGGACTGAAAGGTGCTACCGGCATGGTTGCTGCACTGGTTATGGGTGGTGTGGTTTGTACGGCACTCTCTATGGCAGGCGGATTCATCACAGACTTGAAAATAGGTTACTGGCTGGGCAGTACTCCTGCCAAACAGGAAACATGGAAATTCCTCGGCACACTAGTATCGGCAGCAACTGTGGGCGGCGTCATCATGATCCTGAACAAGACCTACGGCTTCTCCACCGGCGCATTGGCAGCTCCGCAGGCCAACGCGATGGCAGCCGTAATAGACCCGCTGATGAACGGTGTAGGCGCTCCCTGGCTGCTTTACGGAATAGGCGCTGTGCTGGCATTGGTGCTGACCTACTTCAAAGTACCCGCACTGGCTTTTGCGCTGGGTATGTTCATTCCACTGGAATTGAACCTGCCGTTGCTGGTAGGTGGAGCGGTGAATTGGTATGTCACTACCCGCAGCAAAGACGAGGCGGTGAACGCCGAACGTGGCGAGAAGGGAACTTTGCTGGCATCCGGATTCATAGCCGGAGGCGCATTGATGGGGGTTGTCAGTGCCGCCATGCGCTTTGGCGGTATCAATCTGATCAACGAAGAATGGCTGAGCAACCCGTTGAGCGAAGTGCTGTCAATGGCCGCCTATATCCTCCTGATCATATGGCTGGTTAAAGCCAGTATGCATATAAAGAAAAAATAACCCTTTTTCAAATACCGTGAAAATAAAAGCTATATGAAACGAATCTTACTAATGAGTTTACTTGCAATCTCTACCGCATTATCTGCCCAGAAACCTGTAGAGTTGGAATTATGGCCCGATGGCGCCCCCAACTCCAACGGCATCACCACTCCCGAGCAGAAATTAGAGAACAACCGGATTTCCAATGTCAGTGAGCCTACCCTTACCATTTATCCGGCAGCCAAACCGAACGGACTGGCAGTCGTGGCTTGTCCCGGAGGGGGATACATACGCCTGGCAATGAATCACGAAGGGCACGATATGGCAGACTGGTTCAACGCACAAGGCATCACATACGCCGTATTGAAATACCGTATGCCAAACGGACACCATGATGTACCGTTGAGCGACGCCCATCAGGCTATCCGGCTGATGAGAGAACACGCCAACGAATGGCATATTCAAAAAGTGGGTATCATGGGGGCCTCTGCGGGCGGACATCTGGCCAGTACGGCAGCCACCCACTATACAGCCGGAACGCGTCCGGATTTTCAGATCCTGTTTTATCCCGTCATAAGCATGGATCTGTCCAACTGCCATAAGGGCTCACGTGACAATCTTTTAGGAAAAAGCCCGTCAGAAGAGCTAGTGAGACTTTACTCCAATGAACTGCAAGTAACAGGCGACACTCCTCCCGCCTTCATCATGCATAGCAGCGATGACGGAGCTGTACCCGTCAGCAACAGCGTGAGCTATTACCTGGCGCTGGTAAAGAATAAAGTCCCTGCTTCCCTCCACACCTATCCTATCGGCGGCCACGGCTGGGGTTTCCGCGACAGCTTTACCTATAAGCGCCAATGGACGGGAGAATTAGAAAAATGGCTGAGAGAAATACTGTAAAAAAGCAAGGAGATGAATGTGTCAAAACAAAAATGACTGCTCCGAAAAGTTACAGATAGTAATTATAACACTTATTCATTGGCCATTACCTGTCACAGGTGTGGTATAAACGTATTTGAATACCTATGCGACATTATAGACCGTTGTGCCGCATGGTTTCCCAATACCTCTATAGAAAAATATCGTGATTTACTTCCGGGCAAATGGAAGCAGACACAAAAATAGCCGCCCCAAAATCTGGACGGCTATCTTTTTTATAGCTTATACGCTATCGCGGAAGGTTGTACCAATACAGAGTTTGATGCGACCCTTTCTTTAGTCTTTTAGGATGCTCAAATTATAAATTCATATTTCCAAAAACTGGATTTTGACACACCCACTTTCTATTTCCGATAAACACCTGCATCTTTATCTGCAGAAGACAAAAAACAGGCATTCGTTTCTCTTTCGCTTATTTTCTTGCGCCAAGTTGAATATCCAAATGATACAAAGCCACATCACCACCCAGCTTGATCTTGTCCAAAATACCCTGAACGGTAGCTTCCTCTTCTACCTGCTCACGTACAAATCCCCACAAGAAATCCTGAGAAGCCTTGTCCTTTTCAGCAGAAGCAACATCTACCAGTTTGTCAATCAATTCGGAAACATGGCATTCATGCTTGTATACATGCTCGAACACATCCAGCGGAGAAGCCCATTCCTGAGGAACAGCATCCACAGCCCCCACCTTGGCTTGTCCGCCACGTTTCATCACATATTGCGCCAACACATCAGCATGATCACTCTCCTCATGAGCCTGCGCTTTCATCCATGAAGCAAAACCTTCATAGCCTTTCGCAGCGAAGAAATAAGACATGGAAAGATAAAGATTGGCCGACCACATTTCGGCTACAATCTGAGCATTAATTGCTTCTTGTAATTTTTGTGAAATCATAATTTTTATTTTTTAGTTAAATTGTAACTGTTGCAAATATATAATTTTTCTAGCGATTAACACTATGTCCGTTCACCTTTGTATAAAAATTATATTTTATCTCATCCAAGTCTTTGCGATTCAAAAGAAAAGTCTTACCTTTGCACCCGCTAATACGGGTTATTAGCATTAATTCAAATCATTAATTATAAAAACATTATTTAGAAATGGCAACTAAAATCAGATTGCAAAGAAACGGACGCAAAAGCTATGCGTTTTATTCAATCGTTATCGCAGACGTAAGAGCTCCACGTGATGGTAAATTTACTGAAAAAATTGGTACTTACAACCCTAACACCAATCCTGCCACAGTAGATTTGAATTTTGAACGCGCACTTCATTGGGTAATGTGCGGTGCACAGCCTACTGACACAGTACGTAACATCTTGTCAAAAGAAGGTGTTTACATGAAAAAGCACTTGCTGGGCGGTGTTGCCAAAGGCGCATTCACAGAAGCAGAAGCTGAAGCTAAATTCGAAGCTTGGAAGAACAACAAACAATCTGGTCTGGCTACTTTGAAGGCTAAACTGGATGAAGCAAAGAAAGCTGAAGCAAAAGCTCGTTTGGAAGCTGAAAAGAAAGTAAATGAAGAAATTGCCAAGAAAGTAGCTGAGAAGAAAGCTGCTGCCAAAGCTGAAGCAGAAGCCGCTAACGCTCCTGCTGAAGAAGCACCTGCTGCTGAAGCTACTGAAGCTCCTGCTGAAGCATAATTCAATTTTACTTCAAAAAGAACAGCTCCTCTGATCTATATCGGAGGAGTTTTTTTATGCTCTTATCCGAGGAATCAAAGGGAGTTTATCTCATCTTCCGAAAGTCCGGTAACTTTTGCGATTTCAGCTATGGAAAGCCCGGCATTCTTCAAATTTCCTGCAATAGCTTTGGCTTTCATCCATTCACCTTCTGCAATGCCTTTCTGAATAGCTGTATTAATCACATTGTTCCAATCTCTATATACTTTCAAACTCTCCTCATAGGCATAAAGGTTCTCTTTTGAGAACTGAGCAATTTCGGCAGCCTCAAACAGCCGGTTGAACACACGTTCTTGAAGGGAAGTAGGACGTTCCATCAAACGGGCCAGATTCTTGAGCACAAACATCCATTTATCAAACAACGTATCCAACTCCTGCTCGGTTTTATGGAATTTAGGCATTTCCAGATACACAAAAGTCAGTTTGTCAAAAAACACTTCATGAGTAGTTGTATCCATCAGCTTCACTTCATGGCGGAAGCCGGAAGACGAAACATCATCCAAGGCAAAATTCAAGATACCGATCACATACACTGCTTTCAGTTCATAGTTCCAGATTTCCCCTTTAATAGCCTGTTCCCTGATAGGATAGGTAGCATAATAAATACTCCGGTCCTTGAAAAACTGTTGCTCCCCTCTCTGCATTTCTATCAGAATCTTTTCTCCTTTTTCATTTTCACAATAGACATCAAAGACAGCCCGGCGGTCAGTCTCTTTGCTGCCCAGATGCTCTGTATTCAAGTAGATGACATCCTCAATGACCTGCTTGCCATCGAACAAGGCATTCAAGAAGCCAATAAGAATCTCTTTGTTCAAGTCGGTTCCAAACAATAATTTGAATGCAAAGTCCGTATAGGGATTTACATATCTTTCACGCAATCCTTCACTACACATAAGCGTTTGATATTTAAAGTTATTTTAATTCTGTTGAAAGCAGTTCAATACAAAGGAACGAAAAAAAGCGGATTTCAAGAAAGTTATCTGCTAATAAATTGTTAATGTTCCAATATGTCACTCACCTCTATAGGGAGAAAGCATTTATACAAAGACGGGAATAACTGTATAAAGAGTTTCGTAATAAAAAAGAAAAAGGACTGTCCTGCCGGTTAACTCCTTATGTTTTTAACTTACAGCCTGTAAATATTCAAAGAAATATCATGCAACAGGCTTGAGGTCGCTACTTTTCTACCCTCTAACGATGAGTTCACATCCTTTACTTATAAACTGTAAGCAACAATAAAGGGGCTGTCATTCACGACCAGCCCCTTTATTTATCTTCAAATTTAAAACCTTATTTTGTTACTTCAGGCTCACCTTGCAGTTCAAATTTAGCATTTCCTAAACCTTTAAAAGTATAAGTATAAGTAAATGTTTCAAGCCCATTATACACTTTTGCAGAAATGACATAGAAACAATCAACCCCACTTACTTGCGCGCCGGCTGTAGGATACTCTGTTGCCAAGATCAATTCAATACCCTCCTGAACCATAGACAACAAATAAGCCTCAGCCTCTTTATCATCTGCCGGCACCACCCCATCGGGGTCATTCGAACGGCGTTTAGCCAACTGGATATTGAAGTTTACATAATAAGAGCTGCCACCGAACCAGTATTCCGAGTTTCCATATTTGGCATCCATATACCCAGCATCTTTATTCGCTTTCACCCAATTTTCCAAAATCAAATAATCTTCGGAAGCCAATGATTTCGTTACCGTCGGATCAAACAACCACTCGGTTCCATTATGTACAAAATTCACTTTTTCTTTCAGTTCAATATTGTTATTCAGAACCCATGTACCCTCCTTGAACAAATACTCGTCCACCTCAATCGTCGTTACCTTATTATAATATTTGTACATGACGGCTTTTGAATCCCCTTCCTGGGCATATGGAAATTTCTGAGCCAGGAACTGGGGCAGATAATTCTCCGGAGCATCCGAAGTGCTGAAGTTATCATGACTGCCCGGGCTTCCCATAGCGTCATAATCGGCAGGAGCCACTACAACCAATCTGCTATCTTCTTTAACCTTCCAATCCGTTCCGTCAAACTGATACAATGCATTATAAGGCTTTTCATTCGTCGGAGCCAATACAGCCGATGAAATACTTACATTATCGAGCTGAACAGTAGTGGTTTTCGCCTTGGGCCCCTCGCCTACATAGCGGAACGCAACATAAACGCTTTTACCATTGTATGCCTCCAGACCGGCTTTGCCTACATTCACAAAATTATCGTTGTAGCCGTTGGCAGGCCCTTCAGGGAAAGTGAACTGGTCTTTCACGCTAGTCCACTGTGCCATATCAATCGAACCATTTCCCGCATATGTATCGGAAACCAATACATCCAGACAATCTGCATTATAGTATCCGAACTTTATGTCGAAAGACAGTCCGGCATCTTTGCTCGTCACTGCTACTGCCGGAGAAATGAACCAAGTATCCACTTCACCCTCAAAATTGTTGGCCGAGAATTGTGCATAACCATTATTGCTATAGATCTTTCCCTGCCATTTTTTATCACCTTTCAATGTCACCTGCTCCCAGCCTTCCAATACGATATCTTTGTCTTTTTCAACCGTTTCAAAGTCCTGAGAGTACAAATCCTCACCTGTAAATTCAGGGTCAACATCGTCATATTTGTAATCCACCAGCACAAGATCACCTTTTGCCGCATCCTTATACTGACCGGCCAGCCACCCGGGCAATACGGTAGCTGGAGCATGTGCCGGAGCCAGGAACTTCACGGGAGAGCCTTCACCCCACAAAGCCTCATAATCCTTATCACCCAAAGAAGTATTAGTCACTGTCCTATACTCCAGTACGTAATCGGAAGGAGTATTCTGATAGTTATAGGTCACTCCTACCGAAGAACCTTTCCCCCATGAAGGCAGCATCTTCGCGATGATGGAAGGAACATACTTCTCAGCCGATGCAAACTCGTTCAGAGCCTTATCCGTCTTGACGGCATTCGCCAAGGCTTTTTCAGCATCCGAAGTGGCAGCCTTCGCCGCTGCAGAGCTGATCGTTTCGTAATCGGCATCAGTCAGTACATATTCCGCCATCGTCTGGGTGTTCGTTGTACCTTCCGCATCGATTTCATTATAAATATCGTCCATGGGATCACATGCCGCAGCAAAGAATCCCAACAAAGACCATGCAATTAAATTATATTTTAACTTCATATTTATTGACTATTTTAGAGATTAAAAGATTACTTTAAAACCGGCAGACCATGTAGTACCGAAGCCATAATATACCAATGCAGTTTTCCAGTCATGGTTCGTACCGTCCTTAGCATCGGCTATATATTCCGTATTAGTCAAATTATATACATTACTGTATACGATGGCACGGATATCTTTGGTAATATTGAAACGATAGTTCATGCCCAAATCAATCGTACCATAATCTGGCAACTTCCAGGAGTCAATACCGGCATCCGCTTCATTCACCCGGTTCTGAGGATCGAAGTCTGCATAGTTCTTGCCGAAGAAGTTGTAGTCGGCCGAGATTTTAAATCCTTTGAACGGTTCCCAAGAAGCGCTCAATGCGGAAGTGAGCTGTGCGGAGTTACCCACATGGACATCTTTCAGATAAGCGTCGTATGTTCCGATAGGATTATTCGCTTCATCATACATAGTGAAGTGAATATCATCTTTCCATTTCCAATCGCCTAAAGAGAACATACCTTTCAATTCAAAGGACTTGACAGGACGGTAAGTCGCTTCCAGCTCCACACCCATGTGAACAGCGTCCAAGCCTGTAAGGTTGGCATATTCCTGACCGATCTTACGGCGCAAGGACTTATCCATCCATTGAGTGTAATAACCATTCAATGCAATATTGACCTGTTCCGTGCTAAATCCATAACCCAATTCAAACGTAGTAATTTTTTCGTAGGGTACATCCTTTTCGGGAGCTGCCGTATTGCTTGCAAAGACAGAGTTGAAGAAAGGCGCGCGGGTAAAATATCCTGCATTGACAAATACATTGTGGTTGTCATTGAACTTATAGTTAAAACCACCCTTCACGCTCCAAGGCAGAAAATTCTGAAGGCTGGACACTCTGTCCAGTTTATCCGCACCCGTGGCAGAGTATCTTGAATCCGTACCACCACGGTCATCATATCTATAAGCCTCTTCAGTCAATGATGCCGACAGGAATCCCGACCACTTGTCGGTATTATATTCAGCCTGTGCAAAAACACCACCCCAGAATATCTCTCCAATGCTATAGTAATTGAACTTGTCACCCACTTTCAGCAACTGGTTCTTGGTTTGGAATGCCAGCGGCGAGGTCTGCAGATAGAACTCACCACCCAGCAAATCATCAATTTCCTCTGTATGATACCCTTTATAGTAACGTAAGTCAACACCTCCCGTAAGAGTCAGGTTCTCAGTCAGATGATTCTTATAGGAACTCAGCATGCCATACCAGTCATGGTCATTGACAGCATTGGTAAAAATCACCTGCGACCCGTTTTGAGAAGCCGCATTGGCAGCCATAGCACGTTCGTAGTCGAACAAACCGTCCGGAGTCATCATGGCACCATCCTTGGGACGGCCGGTATTGTTATCAATAGTCAGCCAATTGCTCATCGCGCCACGGGCACGGCGTCCGCCTGTAGCCATTGAGCCGTATAGAGAAGTGGTCAGTGTCGATTTATCGTCGATAGTCCAGTAATGATTCAAAGAAACCTGAGGCTTATGATAATAATTATAGCCATAACCGCTACCTACCGCTTCACCGTTGATATAACCATATCCGTTATTGAAACGTCCGCCATCGGGACTATTCTTGTAATCCTCGATATAGTGCATGGTCGAGCGCTGGTTGTGCCACTGAGGAGCTCCAAAAGCTGTCAATGACAATTTATGATGATCGTTGATTACCTTCGAGATATTTCCAAAGTAAGTCCATCCTTCATAATTGGTACCTTTCACGTAACCATCTCCCGTATTCAGCGCCCCCATGAATGTAATAGCCCATCCGTTGTCCATCAGTCCGGTAGAGAAAGAAACCGAATACTTGCGGAAACCATCGTTACCAATACCGAAATAAGCTGATCCACCTTTTTGGGCTTCGGTACTTTTAGTAACCATATTCATGGTTCCTCCCACAGAAGAAATACCTAATGCTGACGCACCCAAACCACGCTGTACCTGAATAAACTGGCTCACATCAGACAAACCGGACCAGTTAGACCAATAAACCTTACCGTTTTCCATGCCGTTGATGGGCACACCATTGATCAGCACGCCTAGGTTGGACGAATCAAAACCACGCATATTGATACGGGAATCACCATAGCCACCACTTTCACGGGTTACATACACCGAAGGAACTGATTTCAGCAATTCGGGGAATTCCAAATTACCTATTTTCTCCTCTATCTTGGCCAGTTTCACGTTAGAAATAGGAATAGGAGTCTGACGGTCGCTCTTTATAATAGAGGCAATAACACTGACCTCACCCAAACCAATAGCATCTGGAGACATCTTGACCTCACCCAAGTCTATCGTATTGCTTCCTTTTACTTGATGCGTAATTTCGTTGTATCCCAAGTACTTGAATACAAGAGTAGCCTTAGAAGAGGTAAGTTTCAACACAAAGTTACCGTCAATATCCGTTACAGTACCCAGTGTCGTACCGCTAACCGATACAGTGGCCCCAATCAATGGCTCATTGTTCTCGGCATCTACTACTTTACCTTTTACTGTTCCTTGCGCAACAGCCGTAGCAGTGAAACAGATTGTCAGAACTGCCAACAGGAGGAAATGCTTTAGATGATTTCTCATAATTTTGTCTTTGATTTAAATTAATTAGTTAGTATTTCATTCCCAATAGGAAAGACAAAGATAAAAATTTAATTCATATAAATTGAATTTATATTAGATTATTTAAACGAAAAGGGTACTTTTTAGGCGGAATATGACAATTATGTTAAGAAAAGAACAAAAAGCCGCCTCAAAAGAGGGGAAAACTGTCCGGAAATTCCAGAGCAACTGCCACATATTACTGTAGAAAGAAGGGCAAATGGAAACCGCCGGAACTATTTTCAGCATACCTTATTCCCAAAGCCGTATCCACTGATCCGGACAAATCCGGCCCGCCCCTACGACAAAACGACAGGTCACTTTCATTCAGGCTCTCTCACTTTCAAAATGACAGAGCAAAAAGAAAACGAAAGAATGTGCATACAAAAAGAGGCGCACCTTCATGGGTACGCCTCTCTATCCTGTTCCTGTATTGTCTGATACAGGCTATTTCATTTAGTTAAAGATATAACGGACACTGAACTGTATGGAATACGTAGAATTGAAACTGTTCAGATTGGAATACGTATCAGTCAGTTTCTTTCCTCCGTTCTTCTGGAACTGGTAAGCGCCGCCCTTATAGCTCAACAAGGAAGTATTGTTCACCGTCTTATAAATTCCCCAGTCGCTGTTCAGCAAGTTCAGGAAGTTCTTGATATCCACTCCGAACTGCAAGGTATTGCGCTTGCCCCCTACATTGAGGAAGAAATCCTGATTGAACTTCAAATCCAGCTGATGATGCCAGGGCATGATGGCTCCTCCGCGTTCGGCATACTTGCCTTTACGGCCTTTCAGATAACTGTCCTCATTAATGTAAGCCCAGAAATCATCGCGCTGCTCCTTGGCAGAATAAGTCACCTCACCCGTCTTGCTGTCAGTATAATCGGCAAAGTTCCACTTATCCAGCGCCTCGCGGGATGCCGGAATGTACAGCAAGTTGTTTGAGCCGTAATCGCCTACAATATTTCCGGTGAATGTATAGGAATAACGGGCGGCGGAATATCCTCCGGCATAGCCCATGTTCATACCCTCATAAATCAAAGACAAGGAGGAAGCGAAATTCTTGGCGTATTTAATACGGTAAGCGGCGGAAGCCAGCACACGGTTGGGCGATACATACGTACCATAGCCGGTCTCCGTGTCATTATTTCCGTTGACAGAGTAACGGTTGTTGTAATAAGCCGAGTTCACCTGGTCGCCGATGCCGTCGCCATACGACTTGGCATAAGAACGGGTGTAGGAAGCGGAAAGATGCAGGCCGAAATCAAATGTCTTGGCCAGTGAGGCGGTGAGTGAGTAATAATAAGCGCTGTTTCCCGCATTGGTGATATAATAAGCATCCGTCTTGTTCGCATTGGAGTACTCAAACATTCTGCGGACATCACCCGGAGCTATCTCCTGCTCTCCTTTAAACTTACGTCCCAAATTAGTCACTGTAGCCGGATTGAACTCTTTACTGAAAATACCTTCCAACGTAAAGTCAATGTCTCCGGGAAGTTTTGCATCAAAAGCCAATGATGACTTCCAGGTGGCATTCATCTTCAAGTCGCGGTCAATGATGGTGGCTCCGGAAGGTGCGGCAGGATCGGTAGCCGCCGGAAGGTTCAAGTTAGGATCTTTCAACATATCAGCCACGCTGGTGTGGAAACTCGGTTGTCCGTACTTAGCGTCCTTCTGCTCGTTATAATAATAGGTGCTTTGTCCGCAATTGGCATTACCTACTGCCGAAACCAGCCATACGAACGGCAGACGGCCGATGAAGTAACCGCTACCGCCGCGCAATACATACTTACGCTCGCCTGTAAGGTCCCAGTTGAAGCCGATACGGGGGGAGGCGGTCAGCTGGTAGGATGAAGGCAACTGGTCTGTGGCGTAATGATATCCGTCAAAGTCAATCTGTGCGAAATTCTTGTTATAGTTGTTCTTCAGCTCCGGATAAATGGGCAGTTCGAAACGCACCCCGGCAGTCAGTCTGAAGTTGTCTGTGATATTCATCTGGTCCTGCAGATAGAAAGAAAGCTGCTGGTACTTCATGTTCGCCAGGAACTGGGAACCGTCCCCGGTGTTGGAATAAGTGACACCGAAAGCAGCCGGAGCTCTGTTGTTCACAAAATCATCCCAAGAGGAATAGACATAATAACCGCTACCCGCCTGCATGAATCCGTTCACTGCCTTATTGGACTCAAACTGGATACCGCCCATAAAGTTATGGATACCGCTGGAGAAATTGAATTCATCGGTAATGACAAAGGTCTTCACCTGGCGCAAGTTCCCTTCTGTAAAGGGGTCCGGACCGAATGAGGCGTACAGCGAGCCTTGGTCAAGGATGTCCACCGTAGGGAATGTCCCCCCTTCGTATGTACGCGGTTCGTTCTGATAAGAATAAGTGAAACGCAGGGCGTTATTGATAGCCCCCCATTTTGAATTCCATTCGGAAGCGATGGAGGTGAAGTTCTGTTCCTGCATATAGCGTGAGCTTTCAAAGTACAGACCGGTGTTTGCTGTACGGCCCGAACTGCTCTTGCCCGCACTGCCGTCTACTCCACCCGGATAGATGATTGAATCCTTAAACGGAGTGGTGGAAGAGGAAGGGTTAGAGGAATACTTGGAATGGGTATGGGTGAAACGGAAATTAATCTTGTTGTTGTTGTTGATGTTCCAGTCCAGACGGCCCATGATCTTGTAAGAAGGGGTTTCCAAAGAGTATCCTTGATAACGTCCCGGATTGTAGTTGTATTTTTCCGACAGGTATTGGCTGATGTTGTTCATCCCCACAAAGGTACGGCCGCCTACCGTTGTGGTGTTCTCGAACGGACGGTGCACGATGCCGTTGGTGCTCCATTCGTCATTGGCGCCGCTACGCGCTATGCCCGACGGACCTGCCTGCACATTATCCTGATATTCGCCGTTCACGAAGAAGAATAACTTGTTTTTAATGATCGCACCTCCCAAAGAAGCTCCGTAGGTGGTACTGTGGTCACGGTTGCGGGTCAGCTCATAGTCCTCTACCTTATTACCGGTAAGGTGGGTATTGGAAGTATACATATAGGCTGTACCTTTGAACTCATTCGTACCACTCTTTGTCACGGCGTTGATGGCACCTCCTGTAAACCCGCTCTGACGGACATCAAAGGGAGTGGTGGAAACGGAAATCTGTTCCAATGCATCCAGAGAGATAGGCGAACCGCCTGCCGGCAAGTTCGAGCCGATACCGAAGGCATTATTGAAAGCGGCTCCGTCCACAGTGACATAAGACTGGCGGTAGTTACCTCCACCCACTGAGAAACCGCTACCGATATTGGCTCCCTGAGGGGTCAGGCGCATGATATCGTTCATGCTGCGGCTCACCGTAGGCACTTCCGACATTCTGGCCGCATCGACATTGGTCACCGCTCCGGCGCGGTCAGACTTCATATTGCTGCTCTTGGAAGCGGTTATCACTACTTCATCCAGCAGTTCGGTAGACTCCTTCAAGTTCGCATCCAATACGTAATTCTCTCCCAACTGGAGATTGATGCTCTTGTAAACCACTGATTGATAACCTACATAAGAAACTTCTACTTTGTAAGGGCCGCCGGCACGCATGCCCTGGATGGAATAACGGCCGTCCACATTGGTAATGGCCCCATAATGGGTGCCGGACGGCTCATGAATAGCCTGAATCGTCGCGCCGATAATGGCTTCATTGCTTTGATCGACCACCTTTCCACTCATTGACGAGGTAGTGACCTGAGCGTTAACAGTAGCAGCGATTACCAACATAACCACCGCAAAAAAAGATCGCATTCTTTTTACCATAAACTTTTTATTAATTAATATTATAATTAATGTCTTAAAAGACG
>ENA-OPAA01000695-OPAA01000695.1-human-gut-metagenome-genome-assembly--contig:-NODE-695-length-21837-cov-4.936874_pt1 | contig 21837 bp, 9 predicted proteins | sample MGYA00241049_ERZ501414 | MGnify/ENA primary metagenome ERZ501414 (study PRJEB25962, sample SAMEA2042520) | human gut metagenome | biome: human gut; feature: human-associated habitat; material: faeces... | reverse complement strand
CCCCGGCCACGTGTACCCTTGCCTCGCTCGATTTCCTTACTGGCCACCGAAAAGTAACCCTCATCCAGTTCTATCATCCCTTCCAGTGTATACCTTGCATCCCGGTTGCCCATCGCCCTGCGGAGTTTGTGTACCATCGCCCATACCGGTTCGTAACGCTTCAATCCTAATTGCTTCTGGAGTTCGTTGGTGGAGAATCCCTTTTTTGTGCAACTCATCAGGAACATCGTTTTGTACCACACCAGAAACGGCAGCTTGGAGCTCTCCATGATCGTACCGCTGCGCAACGAGGTGCGGAAACGGCAACCTTTGCATTCATAACTCCATTTACCCTGTAACCAATAATGGGAAGTGCCCCCGCATCGCTTGCAGACAACCCCTTCCTTATCACGCTGCTCCTTGAAATGCAAACGACAATCTTCCTCCGAACCGAAATGAGCCGTAAAACTGAATATGTTCATAATCCCTGCTTTTTGAGCGCTAATATACTAAAAATATTAGGTGTGTTTGCGGAGAATCAGAATATTTGAAATCTTCAGATAATCCCCCTTCTGGATGTAGGCGTCGGACACACGCATGTTCTTATTATAGTCTGTCTTGGTGATACGCGGATATTTGGCACCGGTATTCGAAGATGACCATGCATTATTGATATATTCCTTCAGTACATTCTGATAACCGCCGTCGGGTGCATAGACTGAGGTCAAGCGGGCCGAAGAATAAGAAAGGATATCCATACCGGCTACACCGTACAAGTTCATCGAGAAATCAAAGTTTTTCCAGGAAGCGGTAAGGTTCATTCCGTAAGTGAACTTGGGATATCCATTGCCTATAACAGTACGGTCGGCATCGGTAATCTGCCCGTCACCATTCAAATCAACAAACTTATAGTCGCCGGGCTGAGTAGTCTTGTCCTGATATACACCACTTTCAACTCCCTTTTCAACCGCCAGCCTATTCATTTCATCAATTTCGGCCTGGGTTCTAAAAATGCCTTCTACCTTCCAGCCATAGTAGGAACCTACAGGATAGCCGTTCTGTGTAATGGAGTGGTTGTCCCAGTTGTCGCCATCTTGTGCTGAACCTGACTTGCTGAATATCGGATCGCCGACTTCAATAGCCTCGTTCTTCAGAGTAGACCCATTCAGTCTTATGCCGATATTCCAATCGCTGAAGCTCTTGTTCCACGCAGCAGTAAACTCGAAACCTGAGTTACGGATATGTCCCGCGTTAGTATAGACATTGGAGAAACCGGTAGAAGGACGAATCTGGCGATACAGAAGCAGATCCTTTGCGTCACGGATAAAGTAATCGGCAGAGAAAGAAAGCTCATTGTTCATAAAGGCAAAGTCAATACCGATATTTGTCTGCTCATTGGTTTCCCATTTCAAGTTGGTATCAATTTCTTTCTGCTGGGCGATACCGGCACCGTTAATCACACTCGAACCATTAAAGAACCAGTACATTGCATTTGCCGAAGACAACTGTGCAATGGACAAGTTGGTACCATTGCCCGCATTACCAGTCTGTCCCCATCCGGCACGCAACTTCAAGTTACTGAACAGTTCCAAATCCTTAATGAACTTTTCCTCGGAAAGACGCCAAGCTACAGAAGCGGAAGGGAATGTACCGTAACGATTGCCTGCACCAAAGTTCGAAGAACCGTCGCGGCGTACCGTTGCAGTCACAATATAGCGGTCGTTCAAAGTATAAGTCAGACGGCCGAAGTAAGAAAGGAATCTTGTCTTCAGGTCCAGCCCGCCATCCGTTTGCTTGGAAGAAGGATCATTGGTCAATGAAATTTGGCGGATGTTATCTGCCGGGAAATCGTTGGCACTGGAATTCAGCCAGGCACCGTTCGTATCACTGGTAGAGAAACCGGCCATTGCACTTACGCGGTGGTGCTCATTGGACCAGTCATAGTTCAAGAACGCTTCCAGACCAAGTGAGGTAGACTGGCTCTGATTCAGCGAGAACGAGTCCTTACGGTCTTGAGTTCCAAAAGTTCTGTCATTGTAAGCCGTATAGCCATTATAACCTCTGGTATAATAATTATAGCTGGCAATGGTCTTGAAAGTCAATCCTTTGTACAAATCGAGCTGCAGGAAAGCACTGGCGAGCAGACGGTCCCATTTATTGATGCTGTCGGCAGTCTTGGCAGCAGCAACCAGATTGTCAGCTCCCTTGTTCACATCCCCATTACCTTCTTTCTTGTAATGTCCCCAAGTACCGTCGGGCAACACAATAGGCATGGAATAGAAAACACCGTCCTCTACATAATCCATGGTTGGAATGGCTTGTGCATAGTTTCTCAAGTTGCCTCCTCCCATCTTTTCCGAATGCGCATAGTTCAAGTTCAAGCCTACATGCAGGAAGTCTTTCACTTTGTGGGTGATATTAGCGCGTGCCGTCAAGCGTTTAAAATTCGATTCAATCACGATACCTTGATTGTTCAAGTAACCCAGAGATAAGTTGGCCTGGGTATTTTCGCTGCCTCCCGAAGCAGAAAGATTATAGTTCTGCTGTAATGCCGTGCGTGACATTTCGTCCTGCCAGTCAATGCTGTTCAGTCTGCCTATGTAATCCTCGCCATACGCCAGATTGGTCATGGCAATACCGTCATTCTTGACGGCGGAACGTACAGCGCTTGCAAACAAGTCCGCGTCAGCCACATCAATCTTATTCGAATTGAACTGAAGGGCATAGTTGGCCGAGAAGTTCACCTTTGCCTTACCCTTACCGCCGCTCTTGGTAGTAATCATAATGACACCATTGGCACCGCGGGTACCATAGATTGCTGTAGCCGAAGCATCTTTCAGAATTTCGATGGACTCTACATCATTAGGATTCAAGAAATCGATGGAAGTTCCCACCTGCACACCGTCCACTACATAGAGTGGGTCGGCAGAGCCATTCACGGTTGCCACACCGCGGATACGGATGGAGAAACCTCCTTCCGGGTCACCGGAAGAACGGATGACAGATACACCTGCCGCAGCTCCCTGCAAACCTTGTCCCAAGTTCACCGGATTCCGCTTCATCATTTCCTCCGCATTCACGGAAGCCACAGAACCGGTGAGGTCGGATTTCTTCATCGTACCGTAGCCCACAACAACTACCTCATCCAAGGTTTCGGTATCCTCCTTTAAAATAATTTTCAGAGCATTCATATTCCCGGTTACTTTGACCGTTCGCGCCAGATAACCGATGTAACTGGTCTTCAGCGTAGAACCTACGGGACACTGCAAGGAGAAGTTACCGTCCAAATCGGTAATCATACCGTTTGTCGTACCTTCCACAATGACATTGGCACCGATGATGGGCTCGCCTTTCTCATCCACCACTTGGCCCTTCACAGTAACTACACTCTGCTGTACGACAGTGACACCTGCAAACGGCTGTACGCTTGTTGCAAAGAGAGGTCCGGCACATGCCAGCGATACTGACATGATACCCAAATACTTCATCACATTTCTCATAAATACTAAATACTTAGGTTTAACAAATACCCCGGTCATAAGCACATCGGGAAAAAGATATGCGACACAATTTTGTGCCACTATAGAGGCACTGCCGTGCCATTGGGAAGGCACATCTGTGCCACCATAGTGGCACAGATTTCGGTAACTATATCCCTTTCTCTTCCATACCGACAGGGGTGAATTCAATATAGATTTTCAAAGATTAAGTTCAGAAACTCAGGGAAGTGCCTTCAACCTGGTTCAACAGTTGCGGTTTGGCCTTTCCACAATCCACTTTCACAACCTGAATACGGTTGTCGGCAGGTAGACAAACCAATCCTTCCGCCTGCTTCTTGTCAGCACTGTATACCTTCAGGCTCATTTTGCTCCAATCCATCTCAGCAGTGGACTGCGCCAACTTCAGATGAGGAAGTACCGAACCGTCACGTACCAGCATGATTATCGGCAGACTGCCTGCTTCAATCCGGTGCCATCCGCCTTCGTAGACTTTCTCTGTCTGGTAGTCTATCCATTTTCCTTCGGGAAGGTAAACTGTGCGGCCCGTCATACCGGATTCAAGCAAGGGGGCAACCAGAATCTGCGAACCGAAGAGATACTCGTCATCCACTTTCCATGCTCCCGGATCATCGGGGAATTCTACAAACAAGGCTCTTAGCATCGGTAAGCCCTTTTCTGTACATTCCTTAGCCTGAGCATACACATAAGGCATCAGACGGTACTTCATCTCTGCACTCTTGCGGAAGACATCCTGCACACGCTTGCTGTCGTACAACCACGGCTCTGTCGGAGGTGCCCCATGCGCGCGGGTATGGGAAGTAAGAAAACCGAACGGTATCCAGCGGCAATACAAGTCCTCCGGAGTGGATTTTACAAAGCCACCCATATCATGGCTCCAAAAGGAGAAACCGGACAAGCCGAAGGACAAGCCTGCACGAAGCGTACCTAGCAGTCCCGTGTTCGTAGTTGCAGCATCACCGCCCCAATGCAATGGATAACGCTGGGAACCGGCCCATGCGGCACGTGCCCACATTATATTCTCGTTGTGCAACTTCTTGGTTATCTCGGACACTGCCATATCATAACGCACCGGATAGAGGTTATGCTCATACCATCCGCTCTTGCCGGAAGCGTAAATACCGTTCAGTGGAGCAGCCTCGCCGAAGTCTACTTTAATGGCACTGACACCGATATTCAGCAATCCCGCCAGTTTGTCCTGATACCACTTTACGGTTTCCGGATTGGAAAAATCGAGCACCACATCTTCGTAGGGAAGTTCACCATTTCCATTTTTCACATACATGTCTTTCTCTATCAGTTCAGAGAAATAACGATTTTTAGGAGTGAAATAAGGCAACTGCCACAAACATACATGGAAACCTTGTGACCTCAAATCCTTCAACATCTGCTGTGGATTCTGGAAACGGTTCTCGGAGAATTTATAGTCACACTGCCAGTCCACATCAAACCAGCCGGTATCGAAATGGATAACATCGCACGGATACTTGTTCTTACGGATATTGGCCGCTACATCATAACCTTCCTTTTCACTGAAATAGGTAATACGGCTCATCCACGTACCGAAAGACCACAAGGGGGGCATGCCCGGCTTTCCTACCAAATCGGTGTACTCGTCCAGAATATCTTTCGGCTCGCCGAAGAAAACGAACAAATCCAGGTTCTCGTCACCCATGAACATTTTGTTCAGCCCAATATAGGTAGCACCAAAATCACAAGTCACGGGAGCGGATGTATGCATAAACATGCCATATCCCCGGTTACTCATAAAGAAAGGAATCGGTTTGTACATCTGGTCCGTCTCAGGCCCTTGTGGGTCTGTAACAAACAAGTTCACCTTTTGTCCGGCCTTGTTCAGCCCAGTGGCAGACTCTCCGCAACCAAAAATCATTTCATCCGCAGTCAAGGTAAATACCGGATTGATGCGGCGGGCATTGTCACTTCCCCGCTTCACAAAACAGAACGGTGTATATTTTACCTGCGTAGAGTCCGCATCACTCAAAGCGGCAGTCTGGCTCAAGATACGTCCGGCTTTATCCTTCAAGACGATTCTCCAGGGATTCTTGTTAATCTGAATGGTTCCATAGTCACTGGAATAGACAATCTTGTCATTCGTCTCGGCAACTTTCCAGCTTCCATCCCTGCCCGGTTCCTTTGCCAACATGATGGAAGCGGCAGGTTTAGGTTCCACCGGGGTCGTTAGCATACGGATACGTACCGTACGCGGAGTTACAAAGTCAATCTTGAATTTGAGGTTGGGGTCATTTTCATAGGCAGTGAAAGGAAAATCGAGCATTCTCATTTTACGGGGCTGTGCACCGTTGGTATTGAAGGCTTGACGGGGCATCAGATGCCCGCGTTTCCAGTTCACCAGCCCTTCACCCGACTTGGCATCGAATGACTCCAGGTGATCTGCAAAAAACAAAGTATTACTCAAGTCACGGAAATCGGTACTCATGTCCAGAGGTTGGTTCATCAAATACGAAGTACCGTCATTGACATGTGGCTGTGCCAACAGATTGCCGCCGGCAAACAACAGCATCGCCACTGCTAAAAGTTCTTTCTTCATACTATTAGGATTTAAATGATCTTGCCTGCAAATGTATTTTTCTTAAAGGAAACACAGATGCCTTAAAAATGTCTTTTAATATCCGGTTTTGTTTCATAGAACCCATATAGGGTCATTGGAAACAAAATGCATACTATTTTTCACCAAACGGAGGATATCATCCCACGCGAATACGCAAATCTTCCCTTGCTCGTTCGGAGGATTATATTTAAGTTTGCAGTTACAATATTGTTAATCCTTCTAATAAAGAAAATACATGAAACAACTGCTCCTATTCCTTATATGCAACCTGACCTTTCTCCTTACTGTTCAAAGTAACTCAACGGAAATCCCGCCGGCTGTCATGTTCAAGCAGCTCTCTACAACAGAAGGACTCTCCAACAACAGTATCCGAAGCATCTACAGAGACAATAGGGGATTCCTCTGGGTGGGGACAGAATCAGGACTCAACAAATACGACGGCTACTCCTTCCAGCAGTATTACCAGAACAACTCCAACCTGCCGGACGATGCCATCAGCGAAATTTTCGAAGGACCGGACGACAATGTATGGATAAGGACTTCCAGCGGCTACAGTATCTATAATTATAAGACCGGTAAATTCGACAATGACTATAAACCCATACTCGATGGGCTGCAAATCCCCAGTAAAAACATTCTGAGGATGGGAAAAACCTCCAAGAATGAATTTTGGGCCTACGACTATTCCAAACTTTACATACGAAGCATGGACAACAGCTCCATCAAAGCCTATCCACTGGCAGTTGAAAAGATTTCAAGCCTCTATATAGGTGTCCAGTTCATTTATATAATGTACTCCAACGGTATCCTATACAGTATCAGCAAGCAGACTTCCGAAGTCAAGGAAATAGCCATTCCCGCCATCTATAGACCTTTGCTGGAGAATCATGAGCCACACATTTACATAGACCAAAACGAAAACCTATGGGTATACACCTTCCAAAACAGCCTGCTTTTGCACAAGAACAGTTTTACACAGCAATGGGAGAACATCAGCCTGAACAATAACACTCACATACAGTACAATCGCGTGCAACGCATCCTCGACCTGGGAGACGGCAACGTATGGATACTTACCAGCCATATGGGGTTGTTCGTTTACAACGCCCTGACCAAATTTCTTACCAACTTGGTGCACAATCCATTGAAACCGCACACCATTGCCAGCAACAATCTGAATACCATTTACCGGGACAAAGACGGAACCATATACATAGGGAATTTCAAACACGGTATTTCCTATTATAGCCCCATGTCTCAAATCATACTATGCAACAAATCCCTGGAATATGATGATATCCTAACCTTCTGCGAAGACACAAGCCAGGAATCCATTTACTACGGAACAGACGGTACGGGACTAATCCGACGTTCACTGGTGACCGATTCATACGAAAAGATAGCAACTCCCGCCAATATTGTAGTCGACTTATCCATCGACTCCAAAAACCGCCTATGGATAGGCACCTTCCAGAAAGGACTGCTATGCTACTCGAAAGGGCAAATCAAACAATACACGGTAAGCAACAGCCAGCTTCTCGAAAACAATGTGTATACAGTAGAGGTGGACAAACACGGATACATCTGGATAGGTACCATGAAAGGATATATACAGAGGTTAAATCCGGAAACCGGGCAGTTTGACATCATCTTGTACCGTCCGGGAGAATTCTTTGTCCGTGATATGTACTATGACAAAGACAGCACCCTTTACGTAGCAACCAGAGGAGGACTCATTATTATCGATACGGAAACCCAAGCCTATAATATATACGCCGAAGCCAGCCGTTTCAAGGAGAACAATATGCTCACTGTCTATAAGGACAGCCGGGACCTTCTTTGGATAGGACATCCACACGGACTGAGCATATGGAACCAGAAGAACGACTCCATCTACTTCCTTGACCAGAAAAACGGGCTTGCCGCCAATCTCGTCAGAGCCATCACGGAAGACAACAACAACCAAATGTGGATTGGCACCGGCAACGGCATCTCACGAATCAAAATAACAAACGATACATACACCATCGTGAACTACTCCGTAAGCGACGGACTGATATGCAACGATACCAATGTCCACGCCATCCTCAAACTGCAGAACGGCAATATACTGATAGGTACTCCTCAAGGTTACCAGACTATCATTCCACAAGACATCCTGACCACAAGTTATGATGCCAACATTTACCTTACCGGTATTGAGTTCAAATCCGGAATGCCCCATCCGGACATCCTGAACGGCAGCTCACTTGAATGTGCACAACACCTTTCCTTCACTGAAAAGGAAAATTCATTCACTCTGTCCTTCTCCGCTCTCGACCTGGTGGAAACGGATAAGATAAAATATGCCTATAAGATTCATTCCAACTGGATTTATGCCGAAAACAACAAAGTAAACCTATCCATGCTGACTGCCGGAAACTATACTTTATCCGTCAAGGCATGCAACTCACAAGGCATATGGAGCCCCAACATCAAGGAACTGAAAATAAAGATACTCCCTCCTTGGTGGCGCACCTGGTGGGCCTATACCATATATACCGGTATCATTTTGTGTATCCTTCTGTCCATTATCCGCAATCTGCGCTTACGCCAAAAGCAGAAACAAATCATGCAAGCCATCGAGATGGAAAATGAAAGGCAGCAGAAAATCAACAATATGAAACTACAGTTCTTTGCCAACATAAGCCACGAACTGCGGACTCCCTTGTCACTTATCATCAATCCGCTTGAAGAGTTTTTCGTAGACCATCCCGAATATCGTAAAGGTATTCTGGATATGGTCAAACAAAATGCCGACTATCTGCTGGAACTGATTAACCAACTGCTGGATTTCAGAAAGCTGGATGCCAAGGCTGAAACCCTGAAATGCAAACATGACAACATCCTTATCATTCTGAGTGAAATATTCCACTCTTTCGATCCGATAGCACAGAAACGGAACATCAGCTATAGCCTTACCGCTCCACAACATTCTGTATTCATGGATTTCGACTATGACAAGATACGCAAGATATGCACAAATATCCTGTCAAATGCATTCAAGTTCACTCCCAATAAAGGAAGCATCTCACTGGATATTGCCGTAAGAGGCACAAATCTTGAGCTGACCTTTACCGACACCGGTTGCGGCATAGAAGATAAATCCAAGGAGAAAATATTCCAAAGATTCTATCAGTCGAGCAAAAACCAGTCGAGCAACGGAGGCAGCGGCATTGGACTGCACATTGTTTCCGAATACGTAAAGATGCATCAGGGTACTGTCTGTGTCAGGGATAACCAGCCTTGTGGTTCTGTATTCCTGATTACCCTACCCCTGCACCAGAACAGTAATGAAACCAAAAACGGAGAACCGGTCGAAGAACCGGAAATAAAGGAAGAATCCCATCCATTCACCATACTACTCGTAGATGACAACTACGACTTCTTGAAATTTCTCTCTGAAAGTCTTGCCAGGCAGTATCATGTATTAAAAGCCACAAACGGAAAACATGCACTAAATGTACTGGAAAAGGAAGATATTGATTTAGTGGTCAGTGACATCATGATGCCCGAGATGGATGGTCTGGAACTATGTTCAACCATCAAGAATGACATACGCTACTCCCATATCCCCATTATCCTCCTGACAGCTAAGGCAAGTGAAGAACACCAATTGGAAGGGCTTAGCGTTGGTGCAGACGACTATATCACCAAGCCTTTCAATATGGAAGTCCTCAAGCTGCGCATCAACAAGATTATCGAGATGAACGTCAAACGTCAGGAAATATTCAATCAGGACATTAAAATCGAGCCAAGCCGTATCACCATCACTCCCCTTGACCGGCAGCTGGTGGAAAAAGCCATCCAGATTGTAGAGGACAATATCAGCGAAACCGAGTTTTCCGTCGAGGAGCTGGCCAGCAGCCTGAATATATCACGCAGCTATTTCTACAAGAAAATGATTAAGATAACGGGAAAGAAACCCATCGAATTCATCAGGACCATCCGTATGAAACGTGCACAACAACTCTTGACAGAAAGCCAGATGCAAGTTTCGGAAATTGCATATACCTTGGGGTATAACTCCCCCAAGGTATTCTCCAAACATTTTAAAGAAGAGTTCAACATCAGCCCATCCGAATTTATAAGGCAGCAGGCTGAATAGCAACATTATTTTGACATCAAAGCATCCAACGAAGACACCAACGCCACCAAAGCGGCACTCCAATTAATGGCTATCTCATTGGAAGCATACGAACCCTCCACATCTGCATAAGACTCATCCGGCAGGTTGGAAGCATAAGCAATGCCATCCTGCTGCCCAGGATTGGGACCGCCAACCAGGAAACCGGGAAGAGGTGCCTCTATATCATCCGATGTAGAAAGACGATGGTGCGGATACAGAGGACTCTTCATCCCGAAACCGGTAACATAACAATATCCCGTAGCATTCTTTCCTAAAATGTAGTCCATATTGCGGTAGGCGTTCGTCAGGTACGACTTCTCGCCCGTAAGCAAATAGGCGCAAACCAGTGAAGTGGCTTGGTTAGCACACCCTTCGGCAAGGCATCCCCAGAAGAAATCTTTGGCATCGTTGCCGTAAGGAGCATGGAAAGGAGAGCGGTCAGCACCCCGCACAGCCTCGACAGCATAGTCCAGTAACAGGTCTTTCATGGCATTTGCCAATTCCACGTCTTCACCCTGATATTCCCTGCCCGGTTGCAGCCAGGCAAACACGCCCAACGCAGTGGTATTGCCCCAAGAAGGAGTCTTATATGCAGTCGGCAGATGCTTCTTCACTTGTTCCCGGTAAACGGGCTTTCCCGTAGCAAGATAGAGCTCGGAAGCCGCCCAGAAGAATTCGTCATCGGCACTACGATCACCGTAAGCTCCCGTAACCACGGCAGGTTGATATTGCTTGTTGAGGAGGTCCTGATGATAGAGCGCTTGCGGATGCGCTTCTGCCCAGGCGTAAGCACGTTCGGCAGCCTGTAAAGCCACTGTCGAAAAGCCCGGATAATCCTCTTCGTAAGGAATAAACAAGGCAGAAGCCTGCGCCAAAGCCGCAGCATAGTCCAATGCCGCCGTTACTGATTTCTGAACCACATAACGAGGCTGCTTACACTCCATAGGCTTGATGAATCCCTCGAACGAAGGGGTAGTCAGCTTGTGGTAGACTCCTCCGTCGGCAGGGTCTTGCATAGTCAGCATCCATCTCAGGTTATAGTACATCTCGTCCAGCAAATCGGGCGTGTGGTTTCCGCTTTCCGGGATGTTCACCTGTTGACGGATAAAATAATCAGGAAAGCGGGCATAAATCGCCTGCATCAGTCCAATGGAATAGGCGGAGTTCACAATATACTTGTTATAGTCTCCGGCATCATACCATCCTCCCGGAGAAGAAATCACCGTTCCCGCCTTACGTTCCGGCCCGGCAGCATTGGGATGTATCAGTACCTTGTCATCGGGATGGCCTGCCGGACGGCTCCACCGACCCGCATAAGTCGCTTCGATGGGCATGCCCGTACGTTGGTAATAGAAAGATTTCAAAGCAGCATCGGCCAAAGGGGACAGTACTCTTTCTTTTATTTCGAATGCCACTGAATCTCCGTTAACCATCAGAAAATAGTTTCCCGGTGCCGTGATGTCACTGAAATCCAATATCGTCCTGCTCTTATCCGACCAAGCAGATGAAGCAATATATCCGGGCTTACCGGAAAATACCCGATTACCCGTGGCTGCATCTACTATGGTAAATTCACGGACCTCACCGGTATTCACCACAGCTACTTTTTCCTGCTGGGGATAGTACCCTAACTGATTCAAACGTATAGTTTCTGAAGGATGCCCTAAAGTGACCATCCCTCCCAGAACTGTAAACAGACATGTAGTTATATTCATATCACTATTCTTTAGTAATCATTTATATTATTCTATTTCAAAACTATTTATCAGACAATAAGGTAATGAAACTGATGGCCGGCAAGTGTACCCGTACCTGCCCATTCTCCACTTTCACTGCAGTTTCCTTCATGCAGTCTTTTGTATTGGTCACATAGACTTTCAGTTCCTTCACTTCTGCAGGGATACCGGAGATGACCGCCTCGCAATCTGCCCCATTATTGACCATATGGACGGCATATTCCCCACGCACCATATTTCCGAAAGCCGCACAGTTTACGTTTTTCTTGCTGCTACTGACCGGAATGGCCAAGGCATCGGCCGGAGTGGAGGCCAGTTGCTTGATATTCCAGAAACGTTGCGTAGGACGCAAAGGACCTTTGGAACCATAAATGCCGTCTCCCCACAACAACGAATAGTCTGAAGTAAGCTGCCACTGCAAGATGGACAATGGCTGGCAAATGGCACAAATACGCGTATACAGATTGATTTCATAAAGTGCAAACGTCGACTCATTGAATATCTCGGCATAACCATGAGCAGCGGCATCCGTACTACCCTCACCAACCAAGAGTGGTACATTAATCGCTTTGGCAGCATCCGCCCACTTCTTTAACGTAACATCATCACAACCACGCCATGAATGGAAAGATACTGCACCAATATACTTATGAGTCTCAGGATTGTTCAAAGCAGGAAGGATAAAATCGAAAGTCGTGGCATCCGAATTGTCGCCAAGCAGCATGCGGGTAGGAAGATTCAACCCTGCCAGATAAGCACCGAACTCCTTAATGAAATCTGCATGTTCTTGCGGAGTGTGGAGGACATCAATACCCAAATCCGATTCATTGAACGAGAACATGGAGAACTCAATACCATAATGCTGTTTGGCATACAACAGATAATCTGCCATGGATTTATAAATCTTCTCCTTTTTCCGGTTATCCAGACGATAAGCAATGACACCGCCTTGACGAGCATAACTTGCAGGACCTCCGTCAATGGCCCATGCAGGCGGAAACCAGCAGCTTAGTATTACCGGCATTCCCATCGCCTTCAAGCGCTTTGCCATGAGGAGACTTTCCTCCACCCGCTTGTTCAGTCCCCCATTCTGTGCGGTGGCAATAGGGTCGGCTTCCTCTTCCGGTTGCCACAATCTCCACGGAAATTCCACACGTCCATAGGCTACACGCAAATTTTCCAGACAGTAATCTATCACTTTAGGGTCGGCAGCAGGATTCTGCAGGCGGAAATTCCCTCCAAAGCCTGTAAACAGACTTCCCGGATTCTGCATATCCAATATAATTTCCGCGTCACTATGATCTATCACTCCGGAAGCATGCAGTGCCATGGACAATGCAGTTCTCCCAGCCTTTTTCAGAGTCGGCATCAGCGAGATATAAACTACGGTACCGGTGGATTCTTTTTCAACCGTGGCCTTTACAGACTTATTGAACTTGAATTCCAACTTCCTATTGGCCGAAGTAGCGGTCAGCTTCCTGCCACTTGTTCTTACTTTGACATCAGTATAGTTTTCCGGACTTAGGGCGATACAGTAATAGGCTGACTGGTTCAGAGTATTGTCCGACAGCGCATCAATAGAAATCTCCACCAGACCTTTTCCCTTGTCCGTCACTTTCTGATGGAACTTTACACCTCGCAGAGTAGTCGTCACTTCCTGCATGTCCCCTTCACGATGGAAAACGGGACGGACCTGCTTCTCCTTTCCAGTAATCTCCATATCTCCTTTCAAGGTTCCGACACGCAGGGACGACTCAAAGTCTATCAATTCACCGTCTACACGGACACCCGTGATATTGCTCCATGCCATCACTTCCGTCTGGGCAGAAAGCGGCAGAGACAATATGCCACACAGCAATGCAGCCATTCCCAACTGGAAAATTCGTAAATTCTTCATTATATCAAATATATAAAAGGTTGTCATTTCAGTCTTGTATCAATCTCAAACCCCATACGGCTGTTATGATAGGGACAGTTCCACATACTTGCTTTAGGTTCCTTGTAGCGGGGAGTCCCATCTTCCAGCACGGTTCTGAACCATTCGCCATACTCCTTGTCTATCATCCGTGATTTGATGAAGTTCCAGGTACGGACGGCACTGTCCAGATAAGATTGTTCACCGGTCAGCTGCCAGGCATTGATGCATCCTACCACAGTTTCCGCCTGGCACCACCAGGAAGCATCCTTCCTGATTTTGTCCTTATGCCGTTCGTACATCATGGCGCCCATTGGGTTGATGCCCTCTTTCAAGGAGGCGTCTGCAAGTTCCAAAGCCACTTCCCTGCATTTCCCGATGACCTCCGGGTCACCCAGAGCTTCTGCAGCTTCCGTCAGCAGCCAGGAAGTTTCGATGTCATGCCCGTAAGAGTCGATGTCATCCAGATTGTTCCAGTTTGAATCACAGTATAATATCAGGTGATGTGTTTGTGAGTTATACAGTTTGGTTGTTATCAAGTTTATCACTTTTGCAAGGCGCTCGCGAAGGCCGTCATCTTTCCATACTTTATATAACGCTGTGTATGCCTCCAATACATGGATATGGGTATTCATTGTTTTGGTGGCAACACCATCTCCATCATATCCCAACTTTTGGGGAGTTCCCCATTCGCGGGTAAAGGATTCTATATAACCGTCGTTTACGGGATCTTTGATTTTGCTCTCCACGGTCCGGTAAAGCTCTATGGCTTTTTGCAGGCTTTCATTGTTGCCTGTTGCTCTGAAATGTTCGGACAAACCGTAGATGGCATAAGAGCAGCCGTAAGTCTGCTTGTCCGTATTCAGTGGAGTACCGTCTGCTTTTATCAGCCAATATACGCCTCCATACTGCGGGTCGATGAAGTGGTCGATAAAATAGCGTTGCGCCCTGTCAGCCAGTTTGCGGTAGGCAGCATCGCCATACATCCGATAGGCGGTTGAAAAAGTCCAGAGGATGCGGGCATTCAGTACGCCTCCTTTGGGAGCATCCGCTATCGGGGCACCGTCACGTCCCAATGAACCGTAAAAACCTCCGGAAGGGTCTACACTGTATTTTTCCCAAAAAGAGAGGATATTCTCTTTCAAGTCTGAGATTATCTCATCTTTTAAAATCTTATCCGCGTGTGATTGCGCTTTTAGGAAAGGTGCAATCAGCAGCCCTACTACAATCAGCAGAAAAACGGGAAATAGGTGTCTCATAATGTAGCGATTTAAGAAATTGGCCATAGTTACACTGCAAATTTACAAAAAAACAAGTTGTCATTACTCATTGCCATCCTTTTTCAAGGGATACAATTGGTTCCGATAAAGGTCATTCTTGGGTACTGAATCCTTGTTTTGTCAAACACTGGCCTTTGTCGGCTCAAACACTGGCGTCTGTCGGCTCAAAGTCCAGTGTCTGTCAGCTCAAACACCAGTGTTCGTCAAGTGCTACAATATCTGCCCCAGAAACATAGGCAAACACCGGAAAAAGATACATTTTATAACGTTATTGGCTACAAACAAAAACCATCCGTTTCCTTTTTAGTCCGTATATTAGTGGAGAATTCTGTAACTCAAAAATAGATACTATGAGAAAGAGACATTTTCTATTCGCATCCGCCCTGGCACTGCTCTGCAGTAGCGGTGCACTGCATGCACAAGATTTCAAGCTGACATCTTCCGGTTATTTCAAGAACCAGGGAGTAGACGTCATGGCTTTTGATGACATCTATCCCGAGGGACACCAAGGAGGAGTATGTATCATCATGAATGGACACCGCGTAGCAACGAATGGAGACATCCGACTGGAAGCCACCCCCGGACAATGGCAGCCCGTACCGAAACAACTCGACCGGAAGCTCGGCGACAACAGCATCACCGCTACGCTCTGTTATCCCGACTCCTCACGCCACCTCACCGGATTCAACCCGATGATTTACCCGGATCTCCACCTTATATATACGGTACAAGTGGAAAGCAAAGGTAAACACATAGAGGTGACCGTAGACCTGGACCGCCCCATTCCCCAGGAATTCATCGGAAAAGTGGGCTTCAACCTCGAATTCTTCCCGGGTTCCCTCTTCGGCAAGCCCTGGATTATGGACGGTCAGAGCGGCATCTTCCCGCAACAGCCCAACTCCCCCCTGATGACAACCCAACCCAACCATCTGCATACAGGAAACTACCATAACGGCAAAAAATCGCTGGCAGACATAGACAAACTGATAGGAAAAGGTTACAGCCCGATTGTGGCAGACGACATCATCAGCGAACCTTACGCCAAAGGCCGTAAGTTTACCTCACGCCCCGACGACCCTTACAACAAAGTTACCATCGAATCATTGAGCGGTGACTTGCAACTGTTTGACGGCCGGATGAACCACAACAACGGCTGGTTCGTACTGCGCAGCAACATAAAGCCGGGTGTCACCAAAGGGGCCGTCAAGTGGATTATCACTCCGAACATAGTGGCCGACTGGATGTATCAGCCGGTTATCCAGACTTCACAGATAGGTTATCATCCCGCCCAGGACAAGGAAGCCGTCATCGAAATGGACGTACGTGACAGCAGAAAGGAAACGGCACAAATCATCCGTATTGACGCAGACGGCGAGAAAGTGGTCAAGAACGTCACTCCTGCCAATTGGGGCAAGTTCCTGAGATACAACTATCTGAAGGTGGACTTCACAGATGTGAAGGAACCGGGACTCTACAAGATTAAATACGATACCTCCGTATCCCCTATTTTCCGCATCGACAATGACGTATATGCCCGCGGCGTATGGCAGCCCGTACTGGAATACTTCCTTCCCGTACAGATGTGCCACATGCGCGTCAACGAAAAATACCGCGTATGGCACGACTGCTGCCACATGGACGATGCCCGGATGGCACCGGCACACAATCATATCGACGGCTACGACCAGAAAGAGGGCCTGTCCAAATTCAAACCGGGTGAAGTGGTTCCCGGAGTGAACATAGGCGGCTGGCACGATGCCGGAGACTTTGACCTCCGCATCGAATCCCAAGCCGGAGAATCCTATATCCTGGCACTGGCCTACGAAGCTTTCCACCCGAATCTCGACGTGACTTCCATCGACCAGATAAACCGTGTGACGGAAATCCACCAGCCCGACGGTAAGAATGACTTGCTGCAACAAGTAGAGAACGGCGCCCTTACGGTAGTCAACGGCTACCTGGCACTGGGACGTCTCTACCGGGGAATCATCTGCAACGACCTGCGCCAGTACGTACTTCTGGGTGATGCCGCCGCCATGACCGACGGGAAAATCGGTAATGAAGACGACCGCTGGATATTTACGGAGGATAACCCCGGACGGGAACTGTCGACAGCTGCCCAACTGGCTGCCGTATCACGTGTATTGAAAGGTTTCAATGATACATTGAGCGTGCATTGCCTCGACATTGCCCGCAAAGTATATGCTTCTACCGGAAACGACAACAACAGAGCCTTGTTCCCCAAAGTGCAGGCAGCCGTAGAACTGTACCTCACCACGGGCGAACAACCCTATATGGACTTCATTCTGGACAACCAAGAGCTCATCATCAAGCAGATAGGCCGCATCGGCTGGTACACGGCACGCGTAGAACAACAGTTTGCACAGATGAAGAACAAGAAAGCCAAAGCTTTCTCCACCGCTTTCCGCAAAGCTCTGACCGGATACAAACAAGAACTGGACAAGCAAGTACATGAAACTCCTTACGGCATTCCCTACCGCCCACATATCTGGGGTGCAGGCTGGGATATACAGCGTTTCGGCTTCCAGCACTACTTCCTGACAACCGCCTATCCGGAAATATTCCCGAAAGCACCAGTATTCAATGCCCTCAACTTCATTCTCGGATGCCACCCGGGCTCCAACCAGGCTTCCTTCGCCTCGGGTGTCGGCGCACAATCAGCCACTGTAGGCTACGGACTGAACCGCGCAGACTGGTCGTACATTCCCGGTGGAGTCATTTCCGGTACAGCGCTTATCCGTCCCGACTTCCCGGAACTCCTGACGTTCCCGTTCCTCTGGCAACAGACTGAGTATGTGTTGGGAGGAGGTTCGTCCCACTATATGTTCCTGGTACTTGCAGCAGAACAGTTGCTGAAACAATAAGAAAGACAGAGGGGGGAACAAAACCCTCTGGATGTTTTCTTTTAGGCGCGGATTACACGGATTTCACGGATTTAGTTTACTGCATCCATGGATTCCGCGTAACCCGCGCCTAATATTATAGTATAATGAAAGTATTTATCTACTTTCCGTTCTTTCACCAATTATCCGTACGGAACGGAATGGTAGGCAATTCATTTCCGCCAATCATCGTACCAATCTGGAAATCATGGAAACAGTAGCGCACGCTGACGGGATGGGATACCTTTTCTGAAGAGATTACCACTTCATTCGTCTGCCAGTGCAGCCATACTTTGTCGGCAGGATGGAACACAAGGTCCTCACCCGCCACTTCGAAGCCACGAAGGTCATAGTTACGGCAGATACCCATTTCCAGGTGGTCGAAAGAAACCCAGGCTTCATTGCCTTTAGCAGTCCATGACTTATATTGTGGGCCGAAACAGTGTATCTGCTTCAATCCATAGGTGAGGTTCAATGCCAGATAACTCAAACGTTGGCCCACCTTCCTCTTGTTGCGGGGATGGATGTTGTATATCTCGTAAGGTTCCACAAGGTCGTTGGTAGAAATCATGGCACTGTTCGGAATCTGGCTTTGGGCACGAAATTGCGCTTCGCGCAGGTAGGCAGCTTTCTCTTGCTGAGTGCCTCCATAGGCATAAGGAGCTATTTCTGCAAAGTAGAAAGGCAATTCGCCCAGTCCCCATTCCTTGCGCCACAGCTGCACCATGTCGGCCAAGCGTTCGGCGTATGTTTCATGACGGCCTACGTTAGACTCGCCTTGATACCAGATGAATCCCTTTATGGTATAGTTCTGAAGCGGCTTCAGCATGGCATTGTACATCAGCATGGGGCGGTGCATGGGGTGCAGACGTTCGATGGAATCGGGGTTGAGGGAAATGTCCGGATAGTTTTCCAGCAATTCCCGGCTTATCCAACCTTCCACAGTGGCTCCACCGTAGGCACTGCTGATGATACCCACGGGAATACGGAGGGCACGACTCAGTGAAGTTGCGAAATAGTAAGCTGTTGCACTGAAATCGGGTGCGGTCTCGATGGAGGAGAGGTTCCAACTACCTTCGCAGTCTGTTTGCGGTTCATACGTCTGATGCTTGGGAACGGTGAACATGCGCACACCCTTATTTTCGGCAGAAGCTATGATATCATCCACCCCATTCATGATGCAACAGCCGGCAAAACCTTTCAAGGGCATTTCCATATTACTCTGACCGGAAGCAAGCCATACTTCACCGATTAGGACATTCGTCAACGTAGTTTTTTCTCCATCATCAAAAGTTATCTCATAAGGCGTGTATCCTGCTGCCGGAGTTTTCACGGCAAGCAGCCAACGTCCGTCTTTATCGGCACGGCAAGTGGAGGTTTGTCCGTTCCACGAGGGGGTTACACGTACTTCTGCCTTCGGCGTTGCCGTTCCCCACAGTTTTACTTCCGTCTGTTGCTGAAGAACCATATTGTCACTTACCAGTGCAGGCAGTTTTACCTTGGCGCCCAATGAAGCGGCGCAGCATAATAGAATCAATGCAAGAGTTTTACTTTTCATGGCATATTTGTGTTTACTACTTATTCAGAATTCAATAACGTGAGCAAAAATAGGGCTTTTTTGCTCACGTTCATCCTTTTTCAAGTCAAAAGTTTACATCGCATTGTTCCGCAGCAATCGTAGGAATCAAGTCATCTTTAAACCTACAATAGAAGCTATCAACGTAGTAATAAAGAACAAACGGATGAAGGAAACCGACTCATCAAAGAATACAATCCCCAATATTACCGTACTTACCGCACCTATCCCCGTCCACACGGGATAGGCCGTCCCGATAGGTAACGTATGCACCGCCTTGGCAAGCAGCAACATACTGATGGCCAGACAGACAAGAAAGCCTGCACCCCAAAGATAATATTCCGTACCCGTAACGCCTTTCATCTTTCCCAGACAAAAGGCAAAGCCTGACTCAAACAGTCCGGCTACAACCAAAATAATCCAGTTCATACTCAATTCTTCTGTTTCATTATACATTTAAAGAGGGAGCAAAGATAACCTTTCCCGTACTCCTGCCACTTTACATTTGATAAGAAGCACCGGATAAGGTCGAAAATCGTATCTTTGCCACACTAAGAACCAATACTTGCCTGATAATGAACAAATACGATATTATCCATACCATATATCCAATGCCAAAGGCATCTGTCGACAAGCTGGTGGAGAACATCACGGAAGTGGCTTACCCCAAAAGTTCCCTCATACTGGAAGCCGGAAAGACGGAGAGAAACATTTTCTTTGTCGGAAAAGGTATTGTCCGCGCCTACGTGGAAGCGAAAGGTAAAGAAATCACCTTTTGGATTGGTGCCGAGGGAGCCACAGTCGTTTCACTGAAAAGCTACATCGCCAACGCACCCGGTTATGAAACCGTGGAATGCATGGAGGATGTCATTCTTTACGTCTTGAAACAGAGTGTCCTGGCAAGATTGTTCCAAGAAGACATCCACATCGCCAATTGGGGACGCAAGTTTGCAGAGACAGAATTCCTGCAGACTGAAGAGAAATTCATCCCCTTGCTGTTTACTTCCGCAGCCGAACGGTACGAAGTACTGCTGAAGAATAACCCGGAACTGCTGCAAAGAATCCCACTGGAATGCCTTGCTACGTATTTGGGGATTACTCCGGTGAGTTTGAGCAGAATTAGGGCGGGGATTGGAAAACGACAAGGCTGAATAGAAATAAAAGAAAAGAAAAATTGTTTTTAAAATATAATAAGAGTTTTGGTAAAGAACCGCAAAACTATAATAAAGAAGCTAATATAGAGTTTTTAAAAGATTTTTACAAAGCCAGGAAAGAAAATGAAAATGAAAATGAAGAAGAGGTAATTGATGAAATTACCTGGAATGATTTGGATATGAATAATGTATTTCAAAGGATAAATTATACTAATACTACCCTAGGTGAAGCATATTTATATAAAAGTATTAAGGAAATAAAGTATAGTAAAGAAAAATGGGATGAATTAGAAGGGCTTATTAAGGTGTTTTCAGAAAATGAAGACTTAAGAAATGAAATTAGATACAATCTTTCTACCATTGGAAAACTAAATGATCCAAAAGTATTTAATTTTATATATAGACCACAATTTAATAAGGTGCAAGGATATTTTAAATATCCTATTTTAGCAGGAGGATTTATTGCTTCGCTGCTGTTATGTATTATAAATTCTAAAATAGGAATTGGATTATCCATATTTTTCTTTTGTGCCAATATACTATTTTATCAAAGTGGTAAAACTGTCTTAGAAGATAGCTTTAAGATTATGAATTATTTAATAAATAATGTTATTGTTTGTCAGAAGTTATGTAAAATAAATCATAAGGAATTTAGAAAATATAAAAAGAAATTTAGAAAGATATTAGCTAATTGTAGAGAGTTAAATAAGATAAAGAGATATAGCTATTCATTAGTAAGAAAAAATAGTTCAGCATTGCTAGATGCTGATTTAGTTTTAGAGTATTTAAAGATGTTTTTTATGGTAGATATAATAGCATATCATAATATGGCCTCCATATTAGAAAAGAATAAAAAAGAATTCCAAGAAATATATGATTTAATAGCAATGATAGATTTTGCCTTATCTGTAGCTTATTATAGGGCAAGCCTTCAAGAATTCTGTCAGCCTATATTTTTAGAGAAAGATTATATAGAGTTGGAAAACCTTTATCATCCTCTTATTGATGAGCCAGTGAA
>ENA-OPAA01000671-OPAA01000671.1-human-gut-metagenome-genome-assembly--contig:-NODE-671-length-22177-cov-5.422701_pt1 | contig 22177 bp, 23 predicted proteins | sample MGYA00241049_ERZ501414 | MGnify/ENA primary metagenome ERZ501414 (study PRJEB25962, sample SAMEA2042520) | human gut metagenome | biome: human gut; feature: human-associated habitat; material: faeces... | reverse complement strand
TTTCTGTTACAAATTTATTCTTTTTATACGTAACTGTCAGATTAAGTCTTGACTAATTCATCTAAATAGAACTTCATTGTTGATAATTTGTGGTATAATGTAGTCTATTTGTATATTGTTATATATCAGTGTTATAGCATAGGCATATTTGCAAATGCAAAGTCTAATATGCCTTTGTAAAATACTCATTTCCTATGGCTTTGCCCGATTTTGCAGGGATGAATGTTCATATTTCACCGAGGGACAAGAATTTGTCCCTCGCCTGACCTTCAAGGAACAAACGGGGGACAAAACTCTAGAAAACATCTGCAAATGCACGGAAAATGCGGTAAACAAAAGAAAGGAAGAGAAAATACCCTAACCTAATTATAACCAATAATTTGTAGTATATTTTTATATAGTGTATTGATAATAAGATGATTATGTTTATTTACCGATGCAGAAAATGTTTATAATGGTTAGAAAGGAGTATCATCAGATGTTATCTTTCGTAGTTACCGATATTTTATTTTTTTATATATACAATCTATTTTATCTGTCTGAATTAACCCTTTCTTACATACAAGAAACTTATAGACTTTTTCTTCTTTCATAATTTCTTGTCTATCATCTTCCAGGTTTGTCCAGACAAAATGTAGCACTTGACCGGGATAACGTTCTTGTATAGTTGAAGGAATCAGTTCGGGAACAACTTTGCAAATGACTGTATTTTGTTTAATCTCCCAATTCCCTGTATGGAAAACAGTTCCAGATATATCCCAGCTAACCCATTCATCAATCAATTCAAATGTGCCGTCAGCATTTAATTTCATGGTTGCATCAGATGTAACCAGACAGTCGCTGTTTTCTAGTTCCCATCTACATTTATATGTACCGACCAGTTCTGATTTTCTGATAGTATCTTTAATTGATAGATTGGTCGTTTTATATTTCTGATGATAATACCAATTATTGCAAGACTTTGGGTATCTCCAAATATGGATATTCTGTGGAAGCGTATCATTCGCAATAAATTCCACTACTTGAAAACAGTAAGGATACCTTGTGTCAAAATGTTCTATGAACAGTGTATCTCCACGCATACATTTAATGGAAAAATCCGAATCGCAAACGATAGGATATCGTTGTTTAGGATTATGTTTTATATATAGTTCATGTAAGAAAGTAGCTTCACTGGCATCACCATCATATACAATGTTCCCACGGAAAAGAATGGAGTCTTTCCCTGTTTGCCCCATTATCATTTGAAATGGGAATAGCACTGACAATATGATATAAAAAAGTATCTTCATTTTACATTTTTATCGGTAATGGTTAGAAAGTAGCATCATCAGAGGCAATCTTTTGTTGTTACTAACTTATTAAATCTTTATTGTATAATTTTTAGCCAATGACGATGTATTATTATAAAATAAAGTAATACAACCAAAATGGGATAAATCATCCATGATATGAAGGAAGAAACCTTTTGGCTATTAAATATCAGAGGTTTACTCCTTATAATTTCCATACCTTTTTTCCTTTTGATATAATACGAACAGAATGTCTTGTATAATAAAACATAGGTTATGATGAAAAACACAAAAGGGGTTTTATAATTGAAATTCTCTTCTATCAGTAGATATACCAATACTATAACAGGAAGAAATAATATTCCACATATTATCTGTATCGTCCGCTCATGTGGATTTTCCAATATAAATTTATCCCTATTAAATATGAATATCTGATAATACATCGCATCTAAAATGAATTTTATCATAAAGAGTTATTCGTATTGTTAGTAATGGTTAGAAAGGGGCATCGTCAGATGCTATCTTTCGTAGTTACCGATATTTTTCCTTAATGTCTTATGAATAAAGTTATCCAAGTCTTTGGAGTTATAGAATTTCCATGATGAATATGCAATCATATTACCTTCCGGATTTTGTGATATGCTCCAATAATTCATACATTCTTTGTTCACATATTCCTTAATTCTGATTATTTCTTCCAGCGATAAACTGCTTAATTGAACAAAATATTCGCCGGAATAATCTTTGTTGATAAATGATGTACTATCAACAAACTTGTTCATGTGTGCGATACAAGCATAAAGGGCATATCCTTTTGCGTCTTCAAACCGTTCTCTATATGCAATCTTTTGCGTTGTACAACTTGCAGTTACACAAATCACACACATCATTGTTATCATTTGTAGGTGTTTCATATCTATAACTTTAGTCATTATCGGTAATGGTTAGAAAGGAGCATCGTCAGATGCTATCTTTCGTTGTTATAAACTTAATTGTTCTTGCTCACTTACATTTTCGTTTATTAGTCTGCACATATATTCTTGCAGGCAATAATTATATATTTCAGCAGTAAGTAATGATTTTATATATTCCACATTTTCATATATGTATTTCATTTTATAAGCTAATATTTCAAAGGGCATATCTTCGTTATTATATGTAGCCATTATCTGCCATAAATTTGAAATCGTTTGGCTTATGTCATTATCTTGGTACTGTTTATTGGCTTCCATATTCTGATATTTATAGATGTAATACTCTGTGTATGCTGGTATGCGGTATGTTTCATGTGCAAAGCCAGTTCCGCCCCCGGCAATACATCTCAACATATCATTTACACAATAGAATATTTTGTTTAATGTCTTACGTTCACAACGATAGTGTTTCCTATTATTGGCATTAAACTGTGCATACCATATACAATATAAGTCAAATCCAGTTTCTCCATAGAAATAACCTTGCAATGAAGTATATTGTTGGCGGTATAATGTATCGGAATAAACCGCTGCCGAATTTGCAAACAATCTTTTCGCATCTTCTTCTATATAGCGGTACTCTTTTTTACTTTGTTTACGGAATTTATCAATATTGAGTATATCATCTTGTATGTTACGTTCACACAGAGTTTTACTACAAGAGCAACCCATTACCACGAAAATGGCAAGAACAAATAGTACTATGTTTGCAATGCGATACATATTGTTTATAATGGGTTGCAGCTTGCCGCCGTTAGGCGGAACAGGTGCATGTTAACTACGTTATTATTGTTCCAATTTTCGTTTTACAATATCTATAAATTCCTCTTTAGTCATGAACTTGTTTAGAAAGTCTTCTAATGCTCCCTCATTAGTAACATCTGTGAAAAACACCTCATGGTCTGTACTCCAGACAATCGGATTCTCTGGATTGAGGTCTGATAAACAGATGTAATAGTAATTGGGATAACTATCCGTATAAAGCAATCCTATAAAGGCGGGAGTGGCACAGGTTGAATGTTGAATGATTTCGCCCAACTCTGCATCATCTGAAAACCAATCATTCCATTCTTCAAAATCTTTTGTCCCTTCTTGAAACGGTGTAAAAGGTTTGGCAACCCAAAATAATTGTCTGCGAGGGTCTTCATTCAATGTATAGTAGGCATCTACCATTTTCTTATAGAATGCCTCTCTGTCAGAATTGAACAATTCAGTATTTTCATCCACCCAATCGCCCAAACCTTCAATCGGTTCTGTGTCTTCGGCAGATAGCCAAGGCGTATCTTCCGGCTTTTTATACAATGCGGTATTAAAAGTTATAGCACACAAGTCTTCGGATAAAGACGTTCCTTTTACATTAGTGACATTACCGCCTAATTGCTTTATTCGGTTTATGATTTCCTGTTTCATGATTTCTATTTTTTCGTTCGTAGCTAATGGTTCAGCAGGGAACGGCTTGTCCGTTATCCTGCGTTGTTAGCGAAATTATTTTATATACTCATAGAAACTAAGTCAGATACAGCTTTCTTCTTCCAACTATTTTTCTTAGCCAGAGAGGTGTATATTCTTGGCTTCGAGGATATTCCCTAAACATCTCCAACAACCAATCAGGTTTCTGAAAAAAAGAAGGAATTTGCTCAAGGTTATCATAATTGAACTTGAGAGTATATTGAGCCTTACTTTTTAAGAACATTTCAACTTGAAACCATGCACCTTGTTTTGAGTTTTTATTATACATTAGTTCACGTATATTTCTAAACGCATTACAGATTTTATCTGTATTTCTTGTATTTAATGTTATTATATCTCCCTTAGAAGAAGTGATGCTAAACATATCAACTACACATGAAACAAATAATATATTATATTCAAGTCCTTCCTTTAACTTTTGGGATTTACAATCCATTATATAAAATAATATATCCTTAAATTGAGCTTCAATAGTATCGTCAAATTGATTGCGTGCGGGTATATCAATTGAAGAGCTTCCGCTTCTGTATTCAGATAATAGTAAATGCTCGATATTAGGATTTTGAGTAACTTCCCCTACCATTTTTGCATACCACAGCCAATATTCCTTGCGTTTCTCCACATTTCCAATTTCCACGAAAGGGTTGCTGCCCGAATAGGCTATCGAGCATATAAAATCCACATTCCAACTTTCAAAGTCGAAAGTATTATCATCTTCACCGTTATAATCCTCTATTTCCAATATGGAAGCAGCATCATTTTGGATAGCATACCCTAAAGCGATGATTGCCCACCCTGCCATATCTTCGCAGCTCTCAATGGATTGTTCCGCATAATTACGTAACCGTTCCACCGAAACCGATATGCTTTCGATAGTGCCCTTATTCTTGTACAGATAACTGTCTATTTCAAACAAGGCACTGTATAATAGATTTTCCGCACCAAATTCCTCTGAAAAGCAAGAACAAGCTTTCTTGCAACACTCGCACAATATTTTTTGTACTATCCGTGCATTGCCTATTCGTTTCATCAAATCAACCCGGTAGGGCAAAGGCAAATGCCCCATACTGTTTTGATTGATTATTTCTTTCAGTTTTTCTACTTGCTGTATCATGCTGGTTTCTATTTTCGCTAATGGTTTAGCGGGGAACGCTGTAAGGCGTTATCACGCTTCGTTAACATCATATTTTATTCTCATTCCAGTGTACCATGTCGTATGGATAGTAGGGCAATCCTTTCAAGCTGGTATCATCTAGTCCCAAGACCTTGACTAACGCACCGCTTTCAAAGCTCCAATAGCCGTCATGTCTGATACCATATTTATGGTCGTCATGCCAAGCACAATCAGAATGACCTCGATACCATTCCTTTTTAAGATACTTCTCTAATTTCTGAATGGACAATTCTTTACTTTGATTGTTGCTGGAAATTATAGACAATGTACTTTGATAAGGAACTGGAAACAATACTGTGTCAGAACATCTTTCCCAATCAGTTAATCTGTATTTTATTAAAAAATCATATAAGGCATCATTAACATTTTCATTGTCAATCATGCTTGATAATATCCTTATATTTTGTTCATCTGTATCTAACATAATTCCAATAGACAACATCCATAACATCTGTACATACATACCGGTAATCGTCCAATGATTTGTTAGCGTTTTCACTAAATTATTGTAATCATCTTTTAATTTTGCCATATCTTCCCCAACTGAATACTTGGTTAGAAATGAATTCAATTTACATCCAAAAAGTGTAACTGTTTTATTGTAAGCAACATTAGAATTTGGAGCAGAGTATAATTGAATATGCTCTTTCTCTGCATTGATAATTTCCATAATACTGCTTTCTAACTGTTTACACCTTTTGGAATATCCAGCAAGTTGTTTCCTATACTGTTCTTCAGTAAAAAGTTTATCTCTTGTTTCCATATATGGTACACTGTTTTTGATGTTAATGGTTTGGTGAGGAACAGCGTTCAGCTGTTATATCGGGTAGGTCGGGGGCATTGCTGCCCCTTTCCCCCCTAAGAACCGTACATGATAGTTTCCCATCATACGGCTCAAGCGGCTCAAAGCTTATTTCACTAAGCCGGCTCATAGGAACCTCCATTCGTTTACGTTGGTAAATTTACAACAATCCTCATGAACAAGGTACTTTATCCGTTTATTATTCACTACCCGATAGGTCATTAACCACGGGGTATTGGTCGTAATCGGCTCGCCACAGGCTCTGCACCTTCTCATCTGTTTCTCCCACATATTGCGTATATACCTGCCACCATTGAAGTGGTCTAAGATATTCCGTGTATGCCTTTCGTCAAAGTAAGTCCGATATTCCGTGTCGTAGGGATTAGCTTCACCTTTGATTAGTATATGGTCTGCTTTCAAAACATCTGTTACTCTTTTGAGGTAGTATAGTTGCTTTTCTGCATCTTTCTTTATCCATAAACCAAACCTCCAGCGGTCTTTCCCCAGTGTGTGATAGTATTTGTGCTTCACCCATCTTTTTGACTTTTTCGGATGTCTTCGTTTCGCCCATCTGTATATGTATTCAAACATCAGATAGTCTGTTCTTACTTTTGTTTTGCCGTTGGAACAAGTCTTGTAATAATTGCTCCACCCTTGTATGATTGGATTTAGCATCCTAATCAGTGAGATTTGTGATGCGGAACAATATTTCCGAGTTATCCCCCTTACCTTATCAAGTAAGGTTCTTACGGCTTTATCCGTTGGCTTGACAATCAGCTTACCATTAATTTTCTTGAAGTTGTACCCCAAGAAATCGAACCCCTCGCTTATATGGGTAATCTTTGTTTTCTCTTCCGAGAGCGTCAGCCCCCTTTCCGCAAGAAATTCTTTTATGGCTGGCTTGACTTCCTTTTCCAAAATATCCTTGTCTTTGCCTGTAACAATGAAGTCATCCGCATATTTGACAATGTTTATTTTAGGATTATAGTAATTCTTGCCAGTTCTGACCTTGAACCGTTCGGACAGCATTGTCTGCATACCGCTCAGCACCATGTTGGCGAGAGTAGGTGAAATGATACCGCCTTGTGGAGTGCCCTCATGGGTGGGATATAGTTTGTTGTGGAATACATAACCACTTTTGAGCCATTTCCGTAGTATCATCTTATCCATAGGGATATGTTTCAGCATCCATTCATGGCTGATGTGGTCGAAGCATCCTTTTATATCACCCTCCAATATCCATTGCGGAGCAACTTTGCGAGATAGTACCGTAAAGCACATTTCCTTTGCGTCCCTTGTGCTCCGTTCTTTTCGGAAACCATAGGAATGTGTATCCGCCGTGGCTTCCGCCACAGGGTCAAGTGCCAAATGGTACAACGCTTGCATCGCTCTGTCTTTGAGTGTGGGTATTCCAAGCGGGCGTAATTTACCGTTACTTTTCTCTATGTTCACCCTCCGCAGGGGTTGTGGACGGTAGCCCCTTCTTTTCAAGTCGGCTATCGCATCCATTTTCTTACGTGGCGTGTCCCATCTTACATGGTCAACGCCTGTCGTATTCTTTCCTGCGTTGGACGTTACACGTTTTACCGCTAACGCCTTTCCGTAAAACGAATGTGTCAGCATCCACTGCAAAGCTTTCACCTTGTTGTGTCTGCCTTCCTTTTGAGCCTTTACAATACGAGCTTGCAGCTTTCGGACTTCATGTTCGCACTTGTTCCATTGTATCTGTTCCCAAGCCGTCCATAAGTCAGCAGGCGCACACGATTTTGTTTCGTTCATTTGCTTTCCTCCTTTTGAAAGTTCTAAAAGTTTCTTGTAAAGATTATAACCACCATGCGGAAGTCTGCCCACTTTCGTGTGAAGTGATGTTTCAACTTCTATCCATCCCATTACAGGACGGCATTCGCTTTCTCCGCAATCTTCTACCTGCACCCCATTCGGCTTTCCTTGCGGTCAGCTTACTTGTGCTTCCACAAGAGAGATACAGGCTTACTATGTTCCGTATAGATGACTGACGAACGGGTTAGGTTCTGCCTCTTACGCCGATAGCCAAACATCCGTGTGTTTCCAGTCGAGACAGAAACAACCTGACTATTTTACCATTTTGGTCAGAGCCTTAAAACATCCTTAGCTCTTTCTAACTGACGACGCTTCTGACGACAGTTCGATTAATCTAACCATGCCGTTCCAGCCTTGCCCCCAGACCGCCGATGTTAGCAGCCATTGGCTTCCCCTCACGGTTCAGCCTGCACCTTTCGGTTGGGTTTCGTTGTCCGACAGCACAATACAGGGGTAATCTGCACCTGCCGTAGGCTACCGTTGACGGAACAACGGGTTCAATCGTCTGTTATCAGCCCGTGAAAACGGACGTTGAACATTCATCTATACGACCTCATATCGCACCTCGACCTTGTTAGCGTTTGATTGGATAAAATTAAGAGTTTCTAATATATTCTTTCTACTTGAAACCAATCTGTTTATTTTCATACGAATGCCATCTAATTTCATTTCTTTATCCAAGCAATCATCTCTCTTTTCTTGTTCTGACTTTTCGGAAGATAACTCCAAAAGTTTAGCATCCAATTTTTGTATTTCAAACTTCATTTTGTCCGTCCATTCATCAAGCCGTTTAGGATTATTTTTTGCCAACAAGAACGGATATTGAAGGTCTGTATCATCTTTTGACCAAATATCTAACAAATATTCAATGGAATATTTGTTTTCCAACTTATTCAGCATAGAATCAAGTTCATATAAAAGCCAACTTTTTAATCGCTCTATATCAGTTTGAAGATTTATTTTTATCCATGAACTTTCTTCTTCTGCAATACTCCCGCCAGCAAAGCTTAATTTCCTACCCGATAGTTCTGTAAATTCACGGCAAAACAAAAAGTAATTTATTCTGAAATTTTCAGTATGTTCCTCTTTGTAATATCGTTGGCTTTGAATTTCGACTTCTATCTGAAACAATCCCATATCTTTAATAAAACGCATTCCTTTATTTTGGAATGCCTTGCTTTTCATATATGGTTTAATGATTGCTTGTATTATTTCTTTTCTCATATATCAACGCTAATGTTCGGCAGCTAATCGCCATTTGTGGCAATTGAGGTGCGTGTTATAGTCTATTAAATTAATGAAAATTCTTTGACTGGCTTATGCGAATATTTAACTCTAAACTCTCCATCTTCATTCCATCGTCTTGCTGCAATAATTGCATGAGTCAAATCCAAACGATACGTTTTCAAACAGGTCTTAATCGAAGAAACAGCCTTATCTTCATCAACAACAACGCAAAATATATTAAGTTTCTTGTTTCTTATATCTGGACCTTCTGAATAACCTAATCCTCTCCATCCCAAATGGGCTTGAACATATTCAGAGCATTTTTCGCCTAACCATTTATCTCGCTTGTTTCCTTGCTCACTTTTTAATGGAAATTGGATGATAATTTCAATAAGTTCTTCGTCGGGGAACTCATGATATCCTTCTTCTTTCCAAAGCATAATGATTTTTTTCAGATAATCTTTTGCTTCTTCAATTGTCATTGAATATTCCTCAGTTTTACCGACAAAACCAACTTTACCCCAATGTATGATAACAGCATTTTTGGTGTCATCAAACCACATTTCCTTGTAATGTAGTCCTTTATCCTCTATTATTTTATATAATTTTGTAAACATAAATAGACTATAATGTTTGGCAGATAATCGCCTCTTTAGGGGCGATTTATCTGTTTGTTAGTGGCGTTATTATTCCACAATTTCTTATACTCTTCTTTGACATTGACTTTATAACCATCATCTCGAATTATAAATCCATCATCGTGAATATATTTTTGTTCCTCAAAAGGAGCTGGGAAAGAAAAGCTATTTATATAATCAAAGTCTAAAGTTGATTTTATCCTTTTTAATTCAATATCTTGTACATTTTGGTAGAGCAATGTTAATTGCGAGCAAAACATGTCATAAACCAAATCTGCATATGACGATGGATTGATATTCTCATTTATATACTTAGAGCAAATACCTATGCAGATTTGCTTATGTATATTATTTATAGTTCTAAAATTGGGTAGTGGACGAAAATAAGTACACTTTCTGTTATATGAAGAACTAAAAGTTTCATAATTCACATTTTCATCATACAACATGAACCATATAATAATATGATATATAAATTCATTTAGCATAACCTCTCGTGATTTCAAATAATTAGCATATATGTGATTCCAAATATATTCTGATATTTGAAATGAAACACGAGGGCGATGCATTAAAGCATCGTACTCATTCATGTTTGAGTCTGTAAAGTATCTTTCGAGAATTACCTTCATATTTATTATAATTTTCGCCACTAATGTTTGATGGCTAACCGACCTTTCAGGGGAGGTTAAGCCGCTTGTTATCTGCCTACTTTATTCCTCTTCTTCGATAAAATGACTTATAAAGAAATTGAATGACTGAGCGATGTAACGAGTGTTTGTTTCAAAGTTGTATTCTCTTGAAGCATTTTCGTCCCATTCGTCAGTTAAGTAATAGTAAATCTTTTTATTCTTCAAATTCAATGTATAATAGTTTCCACCAGAATCCATAGCAAAAGGCAACAGGTTACATGGCATTAAATTTCTACTCCATATATCTTTGGCTATGACTTCAATTGTTTCAAAAGTATTGGTGCGTTCCTTTATCGGAAAGAACGCATTTATTTCCACCCAATCCATATCTTCGTCCTGCGGTTGATAACAATATGGAGAAGGCATCCCTCCGTTGAATTTGAGATAAAAATTCCTCATGCTTGCCGGAATTTTTACGTTAAGCTCTGCCTCAAAATCCTTTATATCCTCTTTTGTTAGCAAAGCCGAACAGTCCGAAAGTTCAGGCATTACACCATCAGCTTCAGTTTGTATATCTTCCGTTTCTGGCTTAACAACGAGATTATCAAAAAAATCATTTGTTGTGTCTGCAATCAATCTTGGTTCACCGAATAAAAATGCACAATCAATTTTTGTAAAACCGACAACTGGATATCCATAAACAGCTCCATTTTTTATATTTACAGCGATTCTTTCTCCCATCCATGATATAGCAAAAATAAGGATATTATTATAATTAGAATCAGTGCTTCGCTGTGCCAAGTTTGTTTCTTCTGTGGTATAGAGAGCCATAAAACTCATAATTTCCACCTCATAATATCTGTTTATACAGATTGTTTGCTGCTTTGGCTTTCCTCCGTTCCATTTCAAGTAGAACTCTTTTAGTCTTTCCGGCACAGCATGTCCTAACTTACTTTCAACTTCTTCAAAATCTTTGAGAGTAGGACGTCTTTCGGTATTTTCTAATTCTATTTCCATATTCATTGTTTTTTATGGGCAGATAATGTTTGGTGGCTAACCGACCTTTTTAGGGGAGGTTAAGCCGCTTGTTATAAACTCAATTCAATTGCTTTCCATTTTTTAGACTTCAATTTTTCCAGAGATTGTTCGCTATATCCTTTCTTGGTAGATTTTACAGGTATAAGCGTATAAAGAGTAACAATATCTTCTTTATCGGCATATTGATCAGTTGTGTCAGAATATCTATAATCCACAACATAAAATCCTGCCAATTTCTCTGGCCATAAAAGGATGTTGAAACCATCATCCTTCTTTGATATAAAATCCCCATCGGAATATTTTCGTCCTTTACGGATTTGGTTTGTCAGTTCATTCATTATCAAATATGGAAAGCGTGTTTCAAGCGACTTAGAATATGGATTCCAGTGCTTTGGAAACACAAAGACAAACTCTACATAGGGGTAAGTATATTTGAAGTTTCCTACACTAAATAGCAACGAATTTTTACCTCTATTGGCTTCGGCAATCCTGTTGAATACACCATACTCCGTCTCATTGAATTTGTTAGGGACAACTCTGCCGATATTCCAGTCTATATGCTGGGATATGCCACCACCTTCTTCAGACCATACATAATCATGCTTGATATTGGATAATGCACCTTTTTCCTTCAGAAACAGGCTTACATCTTCATGCCCATATATAATCGACCAGTCAAGAGGAGAAAAATAAGTAGTTGTTGTAAGGCGGTTAATATCCGCTCCTTTTTCTACCAGATAGCGAACAATATCAAGATTTCCTTTCATTGCAGCAGTATCTAATGCCGAAGATGTAGCACTTTCATAATTATCTAAATCAGCTCCATTTTCTACTAATAGTTTGACTAATTCCAAATGGTTTTCTGCAACAGCATGATCCAAAGGAAAACTGAAATTATCAAGGTAGTTTATATCAGCTCCATGTTTCAACAAAAACTCACACATTTCATAATATCCTTCACTGGCCGCATAATGTAAAGGAGGCATTAGACTATACAAATCCTTATCATTCAAATTCAAGTCTGAATGCTGTAAGAGTATATTGGCTACTTCATGTAGGTTGTTATCCCTAACAACATCTTCAAAAATTGTATATATATTTTTATCTGTCATTTTGTTTGAGTTTATAATGTTCGGCAGCTAATCGCCATTTTGGGGCGATTGAGGTGCGTGTTATCAGTACATTAAGTTTAGAATTTACTTTTCTAATGGTATATTGCCAAAATGAACTTAATATCAGCAAATTGTCACTTTTTATAAAATCTTTCAGCCTCCTTCTCAAGGTAGCCTAAATCTTCTATTATTGGATTATCATAATCACTAAAAATATCTAAGTAAGCTTTTACTATACCTCTTATTGGGTTTTGTTTTATGTTATTGTTATTTGCTGATGATTTTAGTTGTTCTAATCTTAAGATTATCGTATTTAACTTTGGCTCATAAATTTGTCTAACTCTTAAATTAACTATAGTATTATTGAGTGTATTCTCAAAATTTGTCATAATGATATATATTTATAAATTCATACCTGTACTGATAATGTTATGCTATCAGCCGATTTGGCTGTTATTTTTCCTAAGTATCATATCTATTCCTCTTTTGTCAACAGGTCATCCAACGGGCTTTTGATATTGCTTTTGAATGTATCAGCTATATGTACATATCTTTCCGTTGTCTTAATGTTGTTATGTCCCATAAGCTCCTTTACAATCTTAATGTCAGTGCCTTGCTCCAGTAGATGCGTGGCAAAGGAATGACGTAACAGGTGAGGATAAATACGTTTCGTTATACCGGCTTCAAGTGCGGCAGCCTTCAAGCGTTTAGATATGATGCTTTCCGTGAAAGGCTCTCCCGGCCTGCGCTCAAAGAACCAAACTTTCGGTCTGTACAGTCGATTGTATTCTGCCAACTTCTTCATCAATGGTTTGGACAACAGGGTATAGCGGTCTTTTCTGCCTTTTCCCTGTCGCACCCGGATCATGAAACGTGACTCACTGATGTCTCCGGGTTTCAAATTCAAAAGTTCACTGATTCTCAACCCGGCGGAATAAAGTATGGAAAACACACAGAAGAAGCGCAGGTCTTTCGCTGTCACATCAAGTATCTTTTTTATCTCTTCCTTGCTTAACACGTCGGGCAGTGTCTTTTCCCGTTTTGCACGGTTCACCTTATAGCATCGGCGTTCCTGTCCGAGTACCTTCTCATAATAAAACTTGATGGCATTGATTCTCTGGTTCTGCTGGCAAGAGGATATGTTTTTCTCGTGAATAAGGTAAAGCAGATAGTCATTTATCTCACCGGAAGTGATCGTTCCGATGTCACGACCTTTGAAATGTTGCTGGAAATCCCGGAAATAGGATGTATAAACCCTGACAGTATGTCCGCTATACCGCACCTGCTCCAATTTCTCCAGATAACCTTCCGGAAGAGGCGGACGGCTGTCTTCCTGTTTCCTGGGCCCCAGTTCCCTGATGGAGGAATAGTCGATAAAAGCCATCTTTACATAACGGTCAAAGAACTCCGCAAGCACAAAGTGCTCTTCCGGCAAATAGGCTTTGCCGCCCACAAGTTGAATGCCTTCCTCTTTAGACAAAGGTATCCGCAGGCTGTCATCATCAAAGGCTGCCTCAATAAACTTCCTGCCATACCTGACGGTCGGCGTAAGTTTGATTCTGGGCTTGTTCTGGTATATGTCCATATCAATTCTTCTTTAATTATTGTTTTGGACAATGCTTCCTCTATTAAATAGAGTTACGCAAGATAGGTATTTTTCCCTGATTTTTTGGCACTTTTGTCTGTTAATAAACGATAAACGCAAATCTTGCCTGTGACTTTACAGGCAAAGATGCACTTCCGTTCAATAGACGTGCACATACTGTACTTTCCCGTCAAGCAGTTCCACACAACGGTCGTCGGAAAAGCGCAAAGTCTCCAGAGTCCTGCCTTCCTTTTTGACTTCCGATTTGTGGTATGGCTCACCCCATGCAGAGATGACCATTTCCCTCGTCATGCCGGTATCGACCTTGCGGAAGGCAATCAGTTTCCCGTATTTCTTGCCGTACCGTTTTTCCAGCTGGCCGATACGTGCAGTGCTTACAAACTCGTACACCTCGTCACCTCCTATAGGAAATGCTTCCACTCGTACACCGTCAGCACCCTCCATCAGCAGAAACGCCCCATCACTGTTCATCTTCAGGCCGACGTCCACACAACGATACTCCGCACCTTCAGCCGGGGTGATGACCTGGCCATCCTCGGTCTCCACACGCTTGGCAAGCGACAGGAATGTCTGCCCGACAAAGCGTTTCAGTTTCTCATAATACCCTAAACAGGTCATGCTCAGCGGATACCTGAACGGGTTATAATACATTTCTTCTCCGCTTTCTTTCTCACGAAGCAGCAGGCAGCATCCTGCCGACAGGTAGTCTGTCTTGGTCCAGACCTTCACTACTTCGTAATATTTTCCGACCACCTCTTTAGCGGGGGTCGAACTGATATTGACCGCCTTGTACACCGTCCGGTCATCCCCAGTAAGGAAGTTGGACGTGTAGAAGGCATCCCAGTAGCCGTCCCTGTCATTTCTCGCCCCGTGCATGTACAGGGTCTGTCCCGGAAGGGAAGCGAAGCTCCGCTTCTCCACGTTCGTCAGGCTGTCATAGGGATGGGTATTTGTCACCGTGTACTCTTTCAGTCCATCGCTCTTGGGAACGATGTTAAGCTGTGCCTGGGCATACATCGCCGTAAACAGGAAGAAGGTCATAATTGGAATTGTTTTCATACTCAATCTCTTTTTTATGTTTACAGGTTTCATCTGAGGAAAGAATGTTCGGCTACTTGCCGGAAATAGAGAACAGAAACAAAGCCAGTCCTATCCCGACGGCAAGGATCACCCCCAGCCAGAAACGGAAAGCCTTTGGTCCGAGTGTTTCCAGCCAGAAATTCCCACCCCAGCTGCCCGGACGTGTATAGGTCCACTTCCACCCGCAAATTATACCCACAAGCCACAGCAGCAGTATTGCCGCCACTATCAGATAACCGTACCTCGGGCTTGTCTGAAGCAACTGCGGGAAGCCGGTTATAAATTCCCTGATCCTTTCAAACCATTCCATATAATAATCTTTTAAGAAAACAACGGCATCCGCCGTTCGCAAATTTAACGAAAAGTACACAGAATCAAAAGTTTCAGTCCCATTATTTGTCCTGTCATGCAGGAAGTTTTATTTTTGCACACAAACACCTGAATCATGGAATACATACTTATAGAATCTCTTAAAAACCACTCATTCCGGACACAATGGGAGGAATGGGTTCTCGAACTTGCCGAGGCGATCCGTCAGACCGATATCCGCGTTCCACGGACATGGACCGTTCTGGAACCTTTAGCCGGGAACACACCGGCCATGATATGGCTGACAGAGAAACTGAGAAAACTACAGCCGGCCCCCTCGTTTGAAAACAAGACAGAAACCGCATTATACATACTGGCAAGTTTCTGTCGGAACAACAGAGTGCTCGGTTATGTAATCGATACCTATATGCACCAATACAAAAAACGTAATACCCACGGTCTGTTGGTTTGCGCTAAAATCCTTCATGCAATAAGCCCGGAAGAAGAATATCCGCACCTTAACTTCCTGTATAACCTTATGGCCGGAAATGTCATCAGCGAATTCAAACGACACTTGAAAACAAACGATTCTTTCATGACCGAATCCGATTTCCGCCTTGCCGGAAAATATATTCCGGATTTCAACGGAGCAGGCTTCAGGGAAACAGTCCTTTTACGGGTTACAGCAAATATTACCGGAGAGGAACTCGCGAAGAAATGCCATATGTCCAATACCGTATTCCGGGAACGGTTCAAGCGTGAATTCGGCATGAACGTATCACAATGGCTGCGTGAAAGGAAAAAGGAGAGAATAGCAGGAATGCTAAAAAATCCGGCGATACCGTTATATCGGGTAGCGGAAAACAACGGCTTCAGGTCTGAATCAACCTTCTCCGACTATTGCAGACGGAATTTCAACAAAACACCCTTGCAGCTAAGAAAAGAACTGCTTGTCGGCACAGTCCGATAAAAATCAGAAAAAATCCGTCAGAAATCAGAACAGCACTTCACCGGCACCTCCGTAACTTTGTAAAAATCATGATACAAGGTTATGGAAATAAGGAAAGAAAATCCGGCAAAACCTTCGGGTTCCCTGCTGATAAAGATATTTGCCGGTTACACCATCCTGGCACTGCTGGTTATCGGACTCATAGCCGCCCTATGGCATGAAAAGAATGTTTTTGCCGAAGCGGAAAAGGAAGAGAACACGATGCTTGCACAACGCGAGCTGACCAGCAGAACTTTCAAGGCACTTGTCTCCCTTTTCCTGGACAACGAATCTGCATACCTGCGCGAAATGCCGGACCGGAAAGAATACAGCGAAAAAGAGAACAGAGTGTTTTTCATGCTTGATGAACTGCGGAAAGTATATACCGATTCCCTTCAGCAGGCACGCATTGACACGGTCGAGTTCCTGCTCAATCAAAAGCATGACCATATCCGTTCGCTGAAGACCATTCCATCCGCCCTAATGCAGATGGACAGCATTCTCTCAAAACAGCTCCCGGTACTGGAAAGAAAAATGACCTCTTCCGCCTCGTCAGTACATACAGAACAGCCCAAGACGGAAAAGAAGAATTTCCTGAGCCGCCTCTTTTCACGGAAAAAGAAACGTCAGGAGCCGGAAACCACAATACATCAGAATGCCAGACAAACCGACAATGTCAGTAACATCCGGAAATTCGGCGACGAAATGTACGAAGTGCTTGAGCGGCAAAACCGGCTGTTTGAATCCCTTGCAGATTCGCTGGACCAGAAAAACCGCGCTCTCAACCGGAATATCTCCAGACTTGTCAATGAACTGGAAAAAGAAGCGATGGAACGTACAGCCGAGCGTCATAGAAGGGTTTCGGAACTTAGGGAAGAAGCGTTCAGTACAATATGTATCATATCATCCGCGGCCCTGATGTGCGCCTTGCTGTTATCCATATTCATAACAAGGGACATACACAGGAAATACCGCAACAGAAAAGAACTTGAAGATTCCCACCGGCACAACCGCAAAATGCTGGAGATACGCAAGAAGATCATCATAACACTCTCTCATGACATACGGGGTCCCCTGAATGCCATCAGGGGAAGTGCGGAACTGGCAATGGATACCAAGGACAGGAAACGGCGCAATTCCTATCTGGACAACATATTGAGTTCTACGGGGCATATCATGCGACTGGTCAACAGCCTGCTGGACCTGTCACGCCTGAACGAAGCCAAAGAGACACTGAATGAGATACCGTTCCGTCTGGATGCTTTTCTTGCTGACATCGAGAAGGAATACTGCCGTATCGCCAATGACAAGGGCATAATGCTGTCCGGAGATTTTGTCGGGACCGGTGTCGCCGTGACAGGTGACGCGGACCGCATAGAGCAGATTATCAGCAACCTCTTGTCCAATGCCGTGAAATTCACGGTTTCCGGTTCCATCGGCTTCTCTGCCGTTTACAGGAATGATATACTGACAATAACGGTAAGAGACACCGGCATCGGCATGAGCGAGGAAACCATCAGGCGCATATTCACCCCTTTTGAAAGGGCGGCGGTTGAGATATGTCCTGAGGGTTTCGGACTGGGACTGTCCATCACCAAAGGACTCGTAACCCTGCTGAAAGGGGAAATCACCGTGAGAAGCAGTGTCGGGGAAGGCAGCACGTTCAAGGTAAGCATCCCGCTGAAGGAAACGTCGGAAGCGGTTACGGAAAAATGCAAGCCGCTTCCAGACTTTGCCAAAAGACTTCCGCACCGTATCATAGTCGTGGAAGACGATCCTGTCCAGATGGAAATAACACGTGATATCCTGGAAAGGAACGGTATCTGCTGCCATGCCTGCAAGAACGCAAAAGAGGTGGTCGGTCTTTTGAGAAAAGAAGAATATGACCTGATATTGACTGACATACAGATGCCCGGGACAAACGGATTCAATCTGCTGAATCTGCTGCGCAATTCCAATATCGGCAGTTCACGGAGCATCCCGATAGCTGCAATGACGGCAAGGGGTGACGAGGAGAAGGAGAATTTCATCAAGGCCGGTTTTGCCGGATGCATCCACAAACCTTTTTCAAGCCCCGAACTGCTTCTGTTCCTGTCGTCCATTATGGAAGACAAGAATATACCGGAGTCTCAGGCGATAAATTTCGGACCGCTTTTATCGGATTCAGGAAACAAACGAAAGGTTTTGATGATGCTTGTGGAAGAATCGGAAGCCAACAAAAAGTCTCTTGCCGCGGCGACAAGAGATCTGGACAGGGAACAGATAAAGGAAATCATACACCGGATGTTCCCCATGTGGGAGATACTCGGCATGACGGAAGAGCTTCAAGCCTACAGCTCCATTATTCACGATGACAAGTCAGAAGAACAGACCATGAAAGAATGGACTTTGAAAATAACAGCCAGCCTTGACAGACTTGTCTCGGCAGCAGAAAATGAGATAAACAGTTTAATCAGACAGGAGAATGAAAAGGAAAATACTGATAGTTGAAGATAACGTAGCCTTGTCCCAGTTGCAAAAGGACTGGCTTGAACGTTGCGGCTACGAAGTCAGAACTGCCATGGACGAACCGGCTGCAAGGAGAATACTGAATGCCGAGAACATAGCTCTGGTCCTTTCGGATGTAAGACTGCCTCAGGGGAACGGCATAGAATTGCTTGTGTGGATGAACAGGGAACATATCCATATCCCTTTCGTGGTGATGACCGAATACGCTTCCTATCCTGACGCGGTGCGTGCAATCAAACTCGGGGCAAAGGACTATCTGGTCAAACCGGTTCACAGGGAACAGCTCCTTGAACTTGTGGATACATTCCTCAAGCACATGTCCGCTGTCTGGAACGGTGAGAAACACCTGTTCAAAAGGACAAGCGCACAAGCGATGAAATGTGAAAAACAGGCCAGGCTTGTTGCCCCGTCCGACATGTCGGTCCTGATTCTGGGTGAAAACGGTACGGGCAAGGAGTCGGTTGCAAGAATGATACATCATTACAGTGACCGCCGTGAAGCTCCTTTTGTCGCGGTAAACTGCGGTGCCATTCCGGGTGAACTCGCAGTTTCTCTTCTGTTCGGTCATGCAAAGGGGGCATTTACCGGAGCGGATACGGCCAGACAAGGATATTTCGAGCTTGCAAAAGGGGGCACGCTGTTTCTGGATGAGATAGGGACGCTGCCTTACTCCGTACAGTCTGTCCTTTTGAGGGTACTGCAGGAAAACACGTACATACCCGTAGGGGACAGCAAAGAAAAGCATGCGGATGTAAGAATAGTGGCGGCCACAAACGAGGATATTCCCAAAGCAATAGCGGAAAGACGTTTCCGTGAAGACCTTTATCACAGGCTGGGAGAGTTTGAAATAACACAGCCTCCATTACGCCAGTGTCCCGAAGACATTCTGCCACTCGCGGAATTTTTCAGGAAAGAATCTTCCACCAAACTGCGAAGGGATACGGAAGGATTTTCCATAGAAGCCCAGCAACTTATCCTTTCCTACGACTGGCCGGGAAACATCCGGGAGTTGCAGAACAAGATAAAAAGGGCTGTACTGCTGACAGAAAACCCGATTATTGAACCGGAATACATGGATATCAGAATCAGTCCGGATACCGTATCTGCAAATTCTGTCTATTATGATGGAATGACGGAAGAAAAACTGTCCATAATCAAAGCCCTGAAAGCCACAGGCGGCCACAGGAAAAAAGCGGCAGAACTGCTCGGCATCAATCCTGCCACACTGTACCGTAAGATGAACAAATACGGTCTGAAATGAATATTTTTTGCAGGGAATTGCCTGTAATTCCGGCAAAATGACTAATTTTGTAACAGACTGGTCCATCGGCCATGTCTGTATTTTGAAATAGAATATGACGACGCCGCAAAGCGGCTGTCGCCTTATTATACATACTACTATGATTTTTACAAGTAATTTATGATAAAAATGGTCTATAAATTTCATTTCTTTTGATAACGGCAAACATCCTTGAAACAATTTTTGCTCTCAGTGCATTGATTACAGACATTCTATTTTTACCTTCAGCAACTTTCCTTTCATAATACATTTTCAATTCACCACCAGTTTTATGAGTAATTGCTACCGCTGCCAAATGTAATAGACGTTTAATAGTCTTATCGGCACGATGTGATACTTTTGATTTCGAATGCTGAGAACTTCCGGAAGAATATGAAAAAGGCGCTACTCCTGCATAACAGTTGAATTTTCTTGAATCGTCAAAACGAGTAAATGCTTCTGTAGCAATTATCATGTTGGTTGCCACTACACGACCTACACCATCTACAGACATAAGCAGTTCCATCTGGCGGGATAAAACAGGACATGCGCTGATAACTTCTTCCATTTCATCAGTAATAGCATTGATTGCTTCTACCAAATCATCCATCAAAGCTTGTAAGCGTTTCATTTTACGTTCAAACAAAGTTTTGGGCATATAATCCTTTTGATCCTTTAATTGTGCCTTATATTTTGCTAAATCAGATACATATAGAGTCCGCTCTGATTCAAGTTGTTTTAATCGTTCAATATCTTCTGTTGGGCGTTCATAATAATGTACCTTGTCTTGAAAGCGGCGAGCATAAACAGCTATACGTTTGGCATCCACTTTGTCATTTTTCCCTCTTTGTACACCTGATGAATATTTAATCTCTGCAGGATTCTCAAGCCAAAGTCTGCATTCCATTGCCTTACAAGCACAAGCAAGAGGAAATGTGTATTGTCCGGTATGTTCCGCACAGATAAGCATCCTGCTACCAGCTATCTCATAATCTTCCTGTAAGTGATATATTAATGACATTATTGCACTTTGATGATTAGCTGTTTTTTCTTCACATACAACTTTTCCTTCAAACATTACACAAAAATCCAGTTTCTTTTTCGAAACATCAACACCGATGAAATAAAAATCTTCCATACTTTTTCCTTTTTATGATTTAAAAAGAAGAGTCTGAACTTAACCTAATTACCTTAACAATTTATTGTTAACCTACTATCTGGGTCTGGGTTCAAACAAACAGGAAGTCCTTTTATGTATACGGGACTTATAAATATCCTTAGTCGCAATTGGTTCACTTCCTGTATCCTTCCTTTATTCAAAGTTATTATTTTTGCTTTATCTTTAGTATAAAGTGCAAATCTAAGATAAGTCGCAAGACGTCTCGGACGGGAATCTGACAAATTCGAAAATACAGAGACTTTTGCGTGCAGCTTATGCTATGCCTAAAAATAGCGTGAGCTCATGCAAGTTTCTGTATTGGGCTTTGTCAGAGCCTCCGTTCGGAACAGCGTGAGTTTCACGCTTTTATTTATAACAGGAAGAGGTATGGCAAAAGTTCAGATCGTATTCGCAATGACCATCGACGGTTACTTCCCGGATGATGACAGGCTGATGGAATGGATAAGAGAAGACAGGAACGGATTCATTCTCTGGGAACAGCACGGCACATTTTCCATAGCTCCTGACTACCCGATGGTAGATCTTATCTGTTTCAAAGATTCCGCTTCTTCTGATTCCATATTCCAGGCAATAATATCCAAACGTGAAGATACGGAAATATTACGCAGACTGTCCGTATATCACCTTCCCGACGAAATTGTCATCTACATGCTGCCTGTAATTTCCGGCCATGGAATACGAATATGTGATTTTCTTGATTCCTGCTCCTGGAATCTGCACTCCTCAAAAAGTTTCCGTAACGGTATTTGCCGTCTGATATATCGCAAAACATTGCAATAGCTTCTCGCAACTGCAATGTTTCTGCAACGTTACCCAAACATGTCTTTTTGAATTTCTATTTTATATCTCACTGTAATCCAGTGGGATATATTTTTATGTGGGTGTGTATTGCTGCATTGGTCCATGTTTTGGCCTATATCATAATGAAACCTGTTGCGCAACATGGTGTAATTAACGGAATTATTGCACTAAAAAACAGAATTCATTATGATACAGATAGACAGGGAGACATTCCAGATGATGCTC
>ENA-OPAA01000655-OPAA01000655.1-human-gut-metagenome-genome-assembly--contig:-NODE-655-length-22469-cov-3.164451_pt1 | contig 22469 bp, 19 predicted proteins | sample MGYA00241049_ERZ501414 | MGnify/ENA primary metagenome ERZ501414 (study PRJEB25962, sample SAMEA2042520) | human gut metagenome | biome: human gut; feature: human-associated habitat; material: faeces... | reverse complement strand
AAAAAAAATTAAAAAAAAAAAAAAGCCATATCTGGATGAACTGGATCTGACTTACACACAGTACATTACAATGATGGTCATGTGGGAGCATAAGGAGATGAATGTGAAGGAGCTTGGGGAACATCTGTACCTCGACTCCGGAACACTCACCCCGGTTTTAAAAAAGCTGGAACAAAAAGGCTGGGTGAAACGAAACCGGGCAAAAGAGGATGAGAGAGTTTTGATCGTCACGCTCACCGCAGAGGGTGAAAAGTTAAGAGATAAAGCCGTAGAAATTCCGCAAAAGGTTGGTGGGTGCGTCTGTCTTGATCAGGAAGAGGCAGCATCACTTTATAAAATTTTATATAAAATATTGGGGAATATGTAATTATTTGCAGATTTTCAGATTGATTGCATAGGGCAAAAGAAAATGTTGCGGTAATCATTAACAATTTTAACATGTCAGGCGTATTGCCAGACTACATAGAAAAGGAGAGGAGCAGCATGGAAAAAGGGAATTTTGGTGTAACAAAGCGATGGGAAGAAGCCTCGTTATATGTGTTGGAGAATAAAAACAACACAACGATTAAGGTGACAGACTACGGTGCAACACTGGTTTCTCTTTTATTTGCGGACAAGGCAGGGGTACAGAAAGACCTTGTACTTGGGTATGATAACGTGACCGGATATGAGGAACATACCAGTTACTTTGGGGCGATTATCGGACGAAACGGAAATCGTATCAAAGACAGCCGGTTTACGATCAATGGAAAAGAGTACAGGATTGACGAGAATGAGAATCATAATAATCTCCACAGTGGAAAAAACGGGTTTGACACGGTCATCTGGGAAGTGAGAGAACACACAGACAATAGCATCACATTTTATCACTACAGTTCAGAGACAGAGCAGAAATTCCCGGGCAACATGGAGATTACCGTTACATACACGATTGCAGATGATGATACACTGCATATTGTATATAATGGAAAAGCGGATGCAGATACGGTTATGAACTGCACGAATCATTCCTATTTTAATCTGAATGGTCACGAGAGAGGAAGCATTGAAGGACAGGTATTGCAGATTTTTGCAGATGCCTATACGCCAGTCGTGGATTCAAGTGCGATTCCGACAGGAGAGATTGCATCGGTGGAGGGAACGCCGATGGATTTCCGAACAGAAAAACAGATTGGACAGGATATCAGGGCAGATTTTGAACAGCTTCATTTTACAGGCGGTTACGATCACAATTATGTTCTCGGCAGACCAGGTGAGAAAAAGATTATGGCAAACGCATACTGCCGGGAGAGTGGAATTGCCTTAGAAGCGGAAACTGACTGCTGTGGTGTACAGTTTTATGCAGGAAACTTTATCGGAGAGCAGACCGGAAAAGGTGGTGCAGCCTATCACGACAGAAGTGCATTTTGTCTGGAGTCCCAGTTTTATCCAAATGCGGTGAATGAACCGGATTTTCCGTCACCGGTGGTGAAAGCGGGACATACCTATCACACGGAGACAAGTTACCGGTTTTATCTGAGATAGGGTTGAAACGATAAACGAATCAGGATGAAAGTGCTGATAAATTGCATTGACAGAACAAACAGCCGATTTTGTCAGAAATATAGTTGACTTCGGGGGAAAAAAGTGCTATTCTCCAACATAGCATGAAAAGTGATAATTATGAGTGAGTCTATAGCTGATAATTATGTGAAAGCGATGATAAGAGTTAGTACGTTTCCTATGATGTGCAGAGAGAAGGCGGTCGGTGCGAGCCTTTCATGATGAAAACGGAACCTGTCTTTGAGCGTGAAGTGAACGTGGATATTGTAGCCGCAATCTGCATCAGATGTTGAAAAGCAGCGCGGATTCATTAATAAGCTTCATCGGGAGCTCCCGTTACAGAGCTTGCATATCGGAGGTTTCCTGTATGCGTGAGAGCGGTTTTACCGAAGTTAGGTGGTACCACGGACAGATAGTTCGCCCTAAGCTGATATTTTCATATTGGCTTGGGGCTTTTTTAATGCTTCGAAAATATCTGTATTCAAAAAAATAGACAATTGCGAAACTCATAACAACCTAAATTGAATTGTGAGAAATTGACAAAAGACATGAAAGACATTGGGGAGCCGCCGGCACTTAGAAGGCAGATACAACGGTAAGTTGTGTCTGGCTTCTTAGTACCGTTGCGAGCGACACATAGCGAGAGCGTGTCTTGAATGTTTTTGTTAATTTTGAACAATTGAAAGAAGACTAGGATGAGTTTCGCAAACGCCTAATTCAAAAAAACAAGAAAAGGAGAAAGGATTATATGAAATTAGAAAAATTAGTAGGTGACAGATTTAAGGAAAGACCGGCGGATTGTCAGGTAGACAGCCATGCACTTATGATCCGTGGCGGTTACATGAAGAATGTGGCAAACGGAATTTACTCTTCTTATATGCCACTCCGCAGAATTACAAGAAAGATCGAGCAGATCATCCGTGAGGAGATGGATGCGATTGATGGACAGGAAGTACAGTTCCCGGTTGTTATGCCGGCAAGTCTCTGGCAGGAGTCTGGCAGATACGACAGCATCGGAAAAGAACTTTTACGTTTTACAGACCGGAATGGAGCGCAGATGGTTCTTGGTATGACACATGAGGAAGCAGCCGTTCAGTTAGTAAGAGAATATGGACAGAGCTATGCAAAATACCCATTTATGATCTATCAGATCCAGACAAAATTCCGTGACGAGGCACGTCCAAGAGCAGGACTGATCCGTGTGCGTGAGTTTACGATGAAGGATGCTTACTCCTTCCATACCAGCCAGGAAGATCTGGAGCAGTATTACGAGAAATGCCACGCAGCATACGAGCGCATCTTCGAGCGTGTCGGCGTGCCGGAGGTGGTATCTGTCAAATCCGATTCCGGTATGATGGGCGGAAATATCTCCCACGAGTTCATGCTTCTGACTCCGGTCGGAGAGGATTCCATCGTTCTGTGTGATTCCTGCGATTACAGAGCCAACATGGAAGCAGCTGAGAACATTTCCGACATCGCAAGAGACGCAGAATCCGCTGCACTCGAAAAGGTTTACACACCGAACGTCCACACCATTGAAGACGTCTGCAATTTCTTCGGAGACGAGACAAAGAACTCCTGCAAAGCCGTTGTTTATCAGCAGAATGTTGATGATAAATACGTTGTCCTTTTCATCCGCGGTGATCTCGAAGTCAACGAGACGAAGCTGGTCAACTTCCTCGGCGAGCAGGTTCACGCAGCCGTGATCACCGAAGAATGCGGACTGAACGCAGGCTATATCGGACCGGTGAACCTGAAGGTGAACGGAGATGCCGTTGTTCTCTATGATAAATCCCTCGAGGGAAGAAACAACCTTTCCTGCGGAGCCAACGAGGCAGAGCATCATTACAAAGGACTCGACATGGAGCGCGACGTTCCGAATGCCGAGTATCACGATTTTGCAAAAATCCAGGAGGGCGGCATCTGCCCGAAATGCGGCAAAAAGACCGTGAAGATCTCCAGAGGTATCGAGGTCGGAAATATCTTCCAGCTTGGAACCAAATATACAAAATCCATGAATATGACCTATGTCGATGCAAACGGCGAGAGCAAGACCCCGATCATGGGATGCTACGGTATCGGTGTCGGCCGTCTGGCAGCATCGGTCTGCGAGGCACATCACGATGAGTACGGCCCGATCTGGCCGAAAGCTATCGCTCCGTGGCAGGTACACCTCTGTGCGGTCCGCGTCGATGACGAGGAAGTCAGAGCATATGCGGACAAGCTGTACGAGGATCTGCAGAACGCAGGCATCGAAGTGATCTACGACGACAGAAGCGTCAGAGCCGGCGTAATGTTTGCCGATGCCGACCTGCTCGGTATTCCGCTTCGCATCATCGTAAGCCCGAAAAATATGAAACAGGGCGTTGTCGAGGTTGCATCCCGCGATAAGACTCTGAAAACACAGATTCCGCTGGAAAATGTAATGGAAGAGATTAAACAGTATCTGTAATGATTCAGAACCATGCGAAAGGGAAGAAAAATCGCGATGGGGCTCGGAAGAAGTTCGACAGGAGAAAACACGATATGGAACTCTGGGATATCTATGATGAAAACAAACAGCCGACCGGCCGCACGATGAAGCGGAATGACTGGCATATGAAGCCGGACGAATTTCACCTGACGGTGCTCGGCGTAATCGCAAGACTGGACGGAACCTTCCTTATCACAAAACGTGTCATGACGAAAGCCTGGGCACCGGGCTGGTGGGAGGTTTCCGGCGGCGCGGCACAGGCAGGAGAGAGCTCTTGGGAGGCCGTGCGCCGTGAGGTCAGAGAGGAAACCGGACTCGATGTGAGCAAGGCTGACGGCGGTTATCTCTTTACCTACCGGCGCATCAACCCGGATGAGAGAGACAATTACTTTGTCGATGTCTATCGCTTCGTGATGGATGTCAAAGACGAAGATCTCCATCTTCAGGAGGAAGAAACAGACGGCTACCGTTTTGCTACGTTGGACGAAATCAAAGGGTACGCCGCAGAAGGTAAATTCCTGCATTACGACAGCATCCGCCAGGCATTTGAACTGTAACAGAGAAATAAGATAAGAAAAACGCGTTCCCGCCGGAAACCACAGGGGTTTCCGAAAACGGGAACGCGTTTTTGTAATTTACAGGATTCTTTCTTGCCGTAGGCATGCCTGAAAAGGGCTTTTCGTAAGCGCGTAAGCGGTTCATTGCGGTTAATCGCGATTGAACACTTCGCGGTTGAGCGCCTTTTCCTGATGGCTGACAATCGTTGTGCAGACAGCATCGCCTGTGATGTTGACGGCGGTACGCAGCATATCGAGAATACGGTCGATACCCATGATAAGAGCGATACCCTCCGTTGGCAGTCCGACGGAATTCAGTACCATAGCCAGGGTAACAAGTCCGACGCTTGGGATACCGGCGGTACCGATGGAAGCCAGTGTTGCGGTAACAACAACCGTTGCGAGGTTTGCCGGAGTCAGATGAATACCGTACGCCTCTGCGATGAAGATGACAGCGACACCCTGCATAATGGAGGTACCATCCATGTTGATGGTTGCGCCGAGCGGAATGGTGAATGAAGAGATCTGTTTCGAGACACCCATCTTTTTGTTCAGTGTATCAATCGACATCGGGATTGTCGCGTTGGAGGTTGCGGTGGAAAATGCAAATCCCATAACCGGAAGGAATTTCTTCACGAATTTAATCGGATTCAGCCGTGTGAATACGAACAGAAGAACCTGATAAATGACGAAGCACTGCAGTGCCAGCGCCAGTGTTACATTTCCCATGTATTTCAGCATCGGTGCGAACGCAGAAAAGCCGACCGTTGCAAAGGTACGTGCAATCAGACAGAAAACGCCGACCGGGGCCACCTTCATGACCGTCATGGTCATTTCCATCATGACATCGTTAAACTGGCTGATAAAGTTGGAAACGACCGAAGCGCGGTTTCCGAGCTTTGCCAGCATTACGCCGACAAACAGGGCGAATACGATGATGGGAAGCATATCGCCGTTTGCCATGGAACCAATCGGGTTCTTCGGGATGATGTTGAGCAGTGTATCCACCAGGCTGACGCTGGAATCTGCTGCTGTTGAGGACAGGTCGGCTTTCTGAACCGCACTCATGTTAAGTCCGAGACCCGGGTGAATGAGCAGGGCGGTTCCAAGTGCGATGCAGACGGCAAGTGCTGTGGTAACAAGGTAAAAGCCGATCGTTTTTACGCCGACCTTTCCGAGGGTTTTGCTGTCTCCGATGGACATACTTCCGCAGACGAGGGAGCAGAAGACAAGCGGTACGACAAGCATCTGCATCAGGCGGATAAAGCCCTGTCCGATGACATACAGCACACCTTCTACGATGACGGTGTCCTTGATATAGCTGGACGGGATCCAATAGTGAATCACCACGCCGAGCAGCGCACCGGCCAGCAGGGCAATAAAAATCTGGGTGGAAAGCCCGAGCTTCTTTTTTGACTTTTCCGTTGTTTCTTTTCTGTTTCGGACCATTATTCGATTCCTCCAGTTTCTTCGAGATATTCTTTCAGTGCCGTTTTCCAGTCGAGCGGCTCAGGAATACCGGTCAGGCGGAGCATCATGTTGTCCAGAACAGAATAGGTCGGGCGGACATCATCGCGTGCGACAACCGGGTAGAGATCAAGGTCACCGGTTTTTCCGGTATACTCGAGGATGGTTCTTGCAAACTCATAGCGGCTGCAGCTTCCGGGGCAGACAACGTGGTACAGACCATACTCCTCGCTGTCGATAAAGTGGCAGATCACGCGCGCAAGCTCAAAAGCACTGGTCGGAGCCGCATACTGGTTGTTTGGAACCTCCATCGTGCCGCCTTTTGCCGCATTGCGGAGTACTTCATCCACAAAATCGCGGCCGATCCCGTAAATCCAGGAGCTTCGAATGATGACAAAGCGGTTCAAAAGCTGTGTCAGGATTTTCTCTCCGGCCTCTTTTGATTTTCCGTAGATCGTACGCGGATGCACGGTATCAAACTCGTTGTACGGGATGCGGGATTCCTTGTCGAAAACATCATCCGTTGAGATCTGAATAACCTTTGCGTCGATATCATTGGCGGCAAGCGCTACGTTGCGCACACCGATGGCATTGACACGATAGGCTTCGTCGATGTTTTTTTCACACTCGGCAACGTCGGTCATACCGGCGCAGTTGATGATAACGTCGGGACGGTTGACATAAACAAACTGTGTGACTTCATCGATTTTGGTAATATCAACCTCGTGAATATCCGTCGGAAGAAGCTGATATTCCACACCCTCCAGCAGTTCCAGAAGGGCAGTACCGATGTGGCCTTCGGCACCTGTAATCCATATTTTTTTCATAGGTTCTCTCCTGTCCTTGATTTATATACAGAAAAACTGTAATTGTATTTATTTTACCTGTGGACTTTACAGAAGTCAATAAATTATGGAAAGTCTCTGTGCAGAACCGGAAAAAAGTGGTATCATTTCTGTATATGTCTGCGGTGTAAGACTGCATATCTGCTACAAAAGAAGGAGGAGTATTTTTGAAAAAGAACAAATATGAAATCGACATGTGCAACGGCACGATTATGGACAAGCTGATTTCCTTTTCGCTGCCGCTGATGGTGTCCGGCATTCTGCAGCTGATGTTCAACGCGGTGGATATCATCGTCGTCGGACGGTTCAGCGGAAGCCAGGCGCTTGCGGCTGTCGGATCGACAACGGCACTCATCAACGTGTTCATCAACCTGTTTATGGGAATCTCGCTCGGTGCGAATGTGCTTGCGGCGCGGTATTATGCAGCGGGGCGCGACCGGGAGATGTCGGAAACGGTACATACATCGATCATGCTGGCGCTGATCAGCGGCGTTGTGATGGCGTTTGTGGGCGTATTTTTTGCAAAAGGCGCGCTGGAGCTGATGGATACACCGGCGGATGTCATTGATCAGTCGGCATTGTATATGAGAATTTACTTTATGGGAATGCCGTTTTTCATGCTGTACAACTACGGTGCGGCGATTCTGCGTGCCGTCGGCGACACGAAGCGGCCGCTGTATTTCCTGATTGTATCGGGTGTGATCAACGCTGGTCTGAATATGTTCCTCGTGATCGTGTTCAGTCTCGGCGTGGCAGGTGTGGCGATTGCAACGGTGGTTTCGCAGGCGATCTCCTGCGTGCTGGTTCTGCGTTGCCTCTATAAGAGCGAGGGAAGTTATCAGCTCCGGTGCTCGAAGCTGTGCCTGAAAAAGGATTACATCATCCCGATTTTCCAGGTCGGCATCCCGGCGGGTATTCAGAGTACCGTTATCAACTTCTCGAACGTGCTGCTGCAGTCATCCGTCAATTCCTTCGGTTCGATTGCAATGGCAGGCTACACGGCGGCCAACAATGTGCTGGGATTTTTATACACCTCAGTCAACTCCGTCACCCAGGCGTGCATGAGCTTCACAAGCCAGAACTACGGTGTCGGAAAATACAAACGAATGGATAAGGTGCTGATCGACTGCCTGATTCTCTCCAGCGGCATCGCACTGGTGATGGGTGGCGGCGCGTATCTGTTCGGTACGGAAATCCTGCAGATTTACACCGGGGACCCGGAGGTTATCCGCTGCGGTATGGAAATTCTGTCGATCACGACGGTTCCGTATTTCCTCTGCGGCATCATGGACCTCTTCCCGGGAGCCCTGCGCGGTATGGGATGCTCGGCGGTGCCGATGATTCTGTCCGTCATCGGAACGGTCGGAACGCGAATCGTGTGGATCTTCGGCATTTTCCCGCGGCACCGCTCGCTGTATGTGCTGTTCATTTCGTATCCGGGATCGTGGATCATCACGATTATCCTGCAGGTGATCTGCTATCTGATTGTGCGGAAGAAAGTCCACAGCCGGGCAGCAGCCGTATAAAAAAGAGAAAAAAGACAAAAAGCCAGAAAAACCGCGGATAAATCCATTTTTAGGTGGAATTATCCGCGGTTGTGTGATAAGATGGCTGTATGCGAAGAGGCAGGTAGAAGATACAGGGACACCTGCCTCTTACTCTGTGAAAAAGGAGAGAAGAGAGAACATATGAAAAAGTTTTATGCATGGTATCAGAAGCATATTACAGGTGCGATCTTTACCGGACTGATTCTCGGTATCTTAACCGGACTTCTTCTGGCGGACCGCTTTACGCCGATTCTGACCGTAACCGGCGTCATCGGCGGCATCTACATGAACGCCTTGAATATGATGATTTTCCCGATGGTATTCTGCTCAATTGTCATGGGCATCTGCAGCATCGGAAATGCAAAAACGACAGGTAAGATCACCGGCTACTCGATGATTTTCTTCCTGTGCACCACCGCGATTGCAAGTGCAGTCGGCATTATCATTCCAAGACTGATCCGCCTCGGAAAGGGAGTCCATTTTGAGATGGCAACTTCCGATATCCAGGCGACCGAGATGACCAGCATCCTCGACACGATCAAAAACCTGATTCCGTCCAATCCGGTGAAGGCGTTTGCGGAGGGCAACATGCTCCAGGTACTCGTGTTCGCTGTCGTTGTCGGCTTTACGCTGATTGCGGTCGGAGAGAAGGGACAGCCGCTCTTAAACGTGATCGACTCCCTGAATGAGGTCTGTTTAAAAGTCATCAGCACCGTTATGTACTTCACCCCGATCGGTGTCTTCTGTACGATCGTGCCGGTTGTCGAGGCAAACGGAACCAAAACCATCGTTTCCCTGGCAACCCAGCTCATCATTCTGTATGTGGCATTCTATGGATTTGCGATCGTCGTCTACGGCGGCGCTGTAAAACTCATCGGAAAGACGAGTCCGGTCAAGTTCTTTAAGGCGATCATGCCGGCAGCCCTGAATGCATTCGGAACATGTTCCAGTTCCGCGACGATCCCAATCAGCAAGCGCTGTGTCGAGAAAGAACTCGGCGTTTCGAACCAGATCAGCAGTATCGCAATCCCGCTCGGTGCCACCGTCAATATGGATGCGGTATCGATCCTGATGTCGTTTATGATCATGTTCTTCGCAAATGCCTGCGGCATCAACGTCAGCATTTCGATGATGGTGATCATTCTGCTTGCCAACGTCCTGCTTTCTGTCGGAACACCGGGTATCCCGGGCGGTGCGATCGCATCGTTCGCAGCACTCGCCACGATGGCAGGCCTTCCGGCCGGCGTCATGGGCGTTTACATCAGCATCAACACACTGTGTGACATGGGTGCCACATGCGTCAACGTCATCGGCGATATGGCAGGCTGCGTTGTGCTGCAGGAGAAAATCAAACTGGAAGAAAACTAAAAAATGTTACATAGAAAAAGAGGGATTCCTTTCACGGGAGTCCCTCTTTTGCAATGCGTAAAATAAATTAAATATAGTCCGAAACATATGGAATATGGTGGAAGAGCAGGTCATCCAGGCATTCCACAGTCTGCGGCGTCGTTTCGATGCGCGCCATCTCATACAGCTTGGAAGCCGTCTTGTAGCCGAGCAGGAGTGTCGTGAGCGATGCGATCGTCATTTTCATCACATGGTCCGGCTCGCGGTCGGTCGGCACACAGTGTCCTTTTTCAAAGAAGAATGTGAAGCTGTCATTGTTCCACGGAAGCAGCTCATCCTCGATCTCAAAACGGATACACACATCCGGCTCGTCCGGGTCGCAGGCGTAATGTTCCATAAACTGCACGACATCGATGATACGCCCCATCGAGTACGGGCGAATCGTTTCTTTGATATCGCTGTCCTCAAGCTCGAACGCGATGGGTTCACTGTAGTAGTTATTTCCTTTGACCTCATCGATCATGGAATCGTGCGCATGAATATACTCCCAGAGTCCCAGCTGCGCTTCGCGGTTCAGATAGATCATCTCTTTGATATGCATGATATCGGAGCTGATCAGATAGACCATGTAGCCGTACGGCACATCATCAGCGGAATAGTAGATCGCAACGACGGTATCATCCTCATCCCAGCGGAAATATTCTTCCCACGCCAGATTGTTGCGGTAGAGGCAGCCGTGCGTCTTCGAAGCAAATTTGGTATGTAGTTCCTTGAAATCCCTGTCATCCCATGCCACGCGGCGCACATAGCCAGGGGCTTTGAGTTTCCGCGGCACCTGCGTGTCCTTGATGGTGTACGTCATCTTATTGGAAATGATTTCCCATCCGAGATTCCGGTAGAGCGGAATAGAGTAGGGATAGAGAAGCGCAAAGGAACGGTGGTTTTCCCGCATGCGCGTGAGACTCCGGATCATCAGCTTTTTCATGATGCCCTGGCCGGTGTATTCCGGGTAGGTGCAGACGCTGGTGACAAAACCGACGGGATAGCGGACACCGTAGATATTCATGTCCAGCGGATAAACCGCGAACTGTGATACCAGATCCTCATCGCAGAAACAGCCGAGCACATCGGCACGGACGAGAACCGGGAATTTGGACTGCTTGATTTCATCGTCTTTCCATCCGCTTTCGGAAAGCTCCTGCTCTGTAACCTGAAAGGCGTAGCGCAGAAGTGCATTGTACAGCTCTGCGTCGTCGATGGTCAGCGGGCGGAAGGTTAAGTTCGAATCTTTCGTTTGAATCATGGATTACTCCCTCATTTTATTGTGAATCAAAGTATAGTGAATCAGATACTTTATTTTTTCGTAAATATTCTATCATAAGAAATGGAATTTGTGCAGTTAAAAATAAAGCCCATTCCGCAAATTTGGTAAAAAGATCAAAATAGTGTTAGAAATCGGATAAAAACTTCAAGAAACAGACAAAAAAATCTAATAAAATGAAAAACATACAGGGATAGTCTGCGCGAAAAAGCAGACATACGATTTCCAGGGTGACTGCGTTGAGATCGACGTGTTCAATCCGGAGACAAGAAAATATGTCTGGGACGTATGCAAGAAGAACTACTACGATTACGGCATCAATGCTTTCTGGCTGGATAACTCCGAGCCGGATTACGGTGTTTACGATTTCGATCATTACCGCTATATTGAAGGACCGGCGCTCTCCTGCAGCAACATCTATCCGCAGTTATACAGCCGTGTCTTCTATGATAAGAAGAAAAAACCGACCGCGTAAAACCGGTCGGTTTTTTTGAATAAATTTCCATTACAGGACGGTTTTTGTACACTTTTTTCTTGACGAAACGGGAAACAATCGTTACACTATTATGTATAACTGTAATTAGAATGGGAAAATGTAGCAAAACGCGGAAGCACACAAAGGGGTAATGAAGTTTTGTGTGTACCGGGGAGAAGAGAGGGAAACAGATGAATCAGACCGAATTGCCGGAATGTGAAAAAATAAATAAGAAAGAGCCTTCTAAGGATGTTCAGATGACACAGAAACAGGCAGAACGTCTGGTGGAACATCTGAAGAATATTTTCATGTATGTGCGGGTTCTCCGTCCGGATGAGATCGGAGATTTTATTATCGATGAAGAGAATGGCAAGCTGTGTGAATGCTACGCAGTATGGAACAAAGCGATGCCGTGCCTTAACTGTATTTCCGAAAAAGCCCTGCGGGAGAAATCGCAGAAATCAAAACTGGAATGCATTGCGTCGAATGTGTATCAGGTCATTGCAAGATACGTGGAGATCGAAGGAGAACCATGCGTGATCGAGATGATCAACCGTCTCGACGATGAAACACTGATGGACTCCAAAGGACGCCAGAATCTGGTAAGCAAGCTGAACAGCTACAGCGAAGAGCTGTATCGTGACGCGCTGACCGGAGTATTCAACCGCCGCTACTTCGAAGACCAGATCCGGGACGCCAGCTTTTGCTGCGGCGTAGCCATGATCGATCTCGATGATTTCAAATTATACAACGATACATACGGCCACAATGCCGGAGATATGGCGCTTGAAACCATTGTAAAGACCGTCAACCGCTGCACCCGACGTACCGACCGTCTGATCCGCTTAGGAGGAGACGAATTTCTGCTGGTTCTGCCGGAGATGGATGAGGAAAACTTTGTACAGAAATTAAAACAGATTCAGTCACAGATCCATGAGGCACAGGTGCCGGGCTACTCGAAGATGCGTCTTTCCGTCAGCGTAGGAGGTGTTCTGACAAGAGATGAGACGATCGGCGAAGCTGCGATGCGTGCCGACCAGCTGATGTATCTTGCAAAACAACGGAAAAACATGGTTGTCACCGAGAAAGACCAGATCCTGGGTTGTCAGGACGATGTTGTCCGTCAGGAAAACCGCAGAGAAAAACAGCGCATCCTGATCGTGGATGATTCCGAGATGAACCGTATCATCCTCTCGGAGATTCTGCAGGATGAATACGATATCATCGAGGCTTCCACCGGCGAAGAGTGCCTGCGTCTGCTGGAAGAATACGGAACAGGCCTTGCGCTGATCCTTCTGGATATCGTCATGCCGGGCATGGACGGTTTCGGAGTGCTTGACTACATGAACCGCAACCACTGGATCGAAGAGGTTCCGGTCATCATGATATCGAGCGAGGATTCCACCGCATTTGTGCGCCGTGCGTATGAGCAGGGTGTATCCGATTATATCAGTCGTCCGTTTGATGCAAAAGTTGTTTACCAGCGTGTCTTCAACACGATCAAATTATATGCAAAACAGCGCCGTCTCGTGACGCTCGTCACCGAGCAGATTTACGAAAAAGAGAAAAACAATCAGATGATGATCAGTATCCTGAGCCATATCATGGAATTCCGGAATGGCGAGAGCGGACTTCATGTCCACCACATCAACGTTCTGACCAGTATGCTCCTCGAGCGTCTGGTACAGAAGACAGACCGCTACCACTTAAGCTGGTCCGATCAGCTGATGATCACAACGGCATCCGCACTGCACGATATCGGAAAGATGGGCATTGACGAGAACATTTTAAATAAGCCGGGAAGGCTGACGAAAGAAGAGTTCGAGGAGATGAAGAAACATACCCTGATCGGAGCGTCCATGCTGAAGAGCCTGGAACTGTATCAGGACGAGAAGCTGGTACAGATTGCGTACCAGATCTGTCGCTGGCATCATGAGCGGTACGACGGAAAGGGTTACCCGGACGGCTTAAAAGGTGAGGAGATCCCGATTGCAGCCCAGGTTGTATCGATTGCCGATGTTTACGATGCGCTGACAAGCGAGCGTGTCTACAAATCGGCATACACGCACGAGAAAGCCATCGAGATGATCCTGAACGGCGAGTGCGGTACCTTCAGCCCGCTGATGCTCGAGTGTCTGCTCGATATCAAAGATGCCATCTGCGAGGAGCTGAACACCATATCCGAAGAAAAACAGACTTCGATTCAGATTGAAAAGCTGAAAAAGAATCTGAAGTCGGGGGGGGGCAGAGCTGAGTTTTCTGAACTCTGATGAAAAGTTATCCACAGAAGATGCCTGGGAGAACAGGTGCCATGCGGATTCGAAAGACGATCTTAAATAAAAATATACCAAAACCCATGGATTTCTGAAAAGATTCCATGGGCTTTTCGCACCTTTGTGCAAATTTTTGTTGTGATTCCGGAGGACAACTGCTATAATAACAGAAAATGTCAAAAAATACGACAAAAATACCGGAAGAGGGCTGTGCGAACAAGTACACACAAGTCTGGAAAGGATAAAAACATGAATCAGTTGGAAGTATTACGAGAGAGCCTCGGACAGTGCGATGAGATTATTTTGGATGCGCTGCTGATGAGAAACCGTATTGTCGAGGACATTATGGTATATAAAGAAGCAAATAACGTGCCGATTCTCCAGCCGGAGCAGGAAGCAAAACAGAAGGAATGGCTGGAACGCCGGATGCAGGAAAAACGCCATAAAAACGAAGTGGCGGATGTTTTCGAGAGCATCACAAGAAACAGTAAAAAGATTCAGGCAAGAAAGCTGTTCAATTATAATATTGTACTGATTGGCTTCATGGGAGCCGGAAAGAGCACCATTTCCGATTATCTCAAAACCGTGTTTGCCATGGATATCATCGAGATGGATCAGATCATCGCAGAGCGTGCCGGTATGAGCATCTCCGATATTTTTGAGACTTACGGCGAACAGTATTTCCGTGACTGCGAGACGAATCTTCTGATTGAAATGCAGTCGAGAACAAACGTTGTCATTTCGTGCGGCGGCGGAACTCCGATGCGTGAGTGCAACGTTGCGGAGATGAAAAAGAACGGCCGCGTTGTTCTTCTGACTGCAAAGCCGGAGACGATTTTAGACCGTGTCAAAGACAGCCACGACAGACCGCTGATCGAGAACAACAAAACCGTTCCGTTTATCGCAGATCTGATGAGCAAGCGCCGTGAGAAATATGAGGCCGCAGCCGACATTATCATCGAGACGGACGGAAAGAGCGAGCTGGAGATCTGTGAGGAGCTGATCCACAGCCTGCGGCAGATGGATGCAAAAGCGGAATAAAAGAGAAAAGCAAGGGAAAAAGGAAAAGAGACTGCTGTGTGTAACGGCGGTCTCTTTTCCTTTTGCGTAACCGTGGCACAAAAAACAGAAAACACAAAATTTACGGGAAAAGGATTGACAAAACAGATATTTCCCGATATTCTGATAAAAGTTGGGTTAAAATCACATGAAAAAAGTGAAAAAACAAGGTAATATTTTGTATTATTGTCCGAACAAGAGAAAAAATTCAGGATAATTATATGAAAAACAATGGCCCGTGTGCAGACACAGCCGGATCTGCCGGGGAAGGTCTGCGGAAAAAAGGAGGAACATCAATGAGAAAAAGAAACAAAGTCGTTTCTCTGCTTCTGGCAGGATGCATGGCAGCCGGTCTTCTGGCCGGATGCGGAAGCAGCGGAGAAACACAGGTAGCAACTGCTGACAATGCCACGGCGGCATCAACCAGTACTGGAGCAACGGATTCAGCAGCACCAGAGACTGCAGGCGAAGTGGACGGACAGATCAATCTTCGTGCAGTAGCCTTTGGAAACAATTTCGATGTGCAGGATATGGGATGGCGCTGGATGATGGCGGAGTGCTATGAAGGACTGATGCGTGACGTGGCAGATGAAAACGGAGACCGTTTCGAGTATGCCGGTGCAGAATCCATGGACGTATCCGATGACGGACTGGTTTACACTTTCCATCTGAGAAAGGATGCCAAATGGTCCGACGGACAGCCGGTTACCGCAGCAGATTATGAGTACGGCTGGAAACGTCTGTTAAATCCGGAATACGGATATTCCTATTCTTTCTTCCTGTTCAACGTAGTAGGAGCAGAGGAGTATTATAACGGACAGGGTTCTGCCGATGAGATCGGAATCAAGGCAGTGGACGATTACACCTTCGAGGTTACCTTAAAGGTAGCGGATCCGACCTTCCAGTCCAAGCTGGTAGCAACTCCGCTTTACCCGACCCGTCAGGATGTCGCAGAGGCAGCCGGAGACCAGTGGGGAAAAGACTGGACAAAATGTGTCTACAACGGACCGTTTGCCATGACCAACCTGGTAGAAGATAACTCCATGACATGGGTGAAAAATGACCAGTACTGGGATAAGGACAACGTAAAACTGAATCAGGTAAACTGGTACTGTGTAGCAGAGAACGCAACAGCAGCAACCATGTTCGATAACGGACAGCTGGACGTTTTCGATGCAGCAGGCGATTACATTGCAAAATATGACAAAGAAGTAGAAGCAGGCAATATGCAGACCATGACCACCGAGTACCCGGGAACTATGGTTCTGTGCTACGAGCAGTCTGAGGGCGGAAAATCCGGTCTGATGAAAAACGTAAACATCCGCAAGGCAATTTCCTACTCCATCAACCGTGAGGAGATGGTATCAGCTGTTTACGGAAGATACACCGCAGCTTACGGTTTCGTTTCCCCGGCGATCACGCTCGACGGAACTTCCTACCGCAAGCAGGCGTCGGAGACGATGAAAAAGGAATATGAGCAGTATGCAGGAGATGCAGACAAGTTAAAAGCACTGTTCCAGAAAGGCCTTGATGAGCTTGGTATCACCGACAAACCGGAAGACATCACCATTACACTGCTGTCCCAGGGTTCTGCTACCGAGAATCAGCTCGAGAGAGAGTACCTGCAGCAGTCCATTTCCCAGAATCTGGGCGTAAAGGTAGAGCTGAACACCGTTGGCGATTACCAGATGTTTGCAAACGAGCGCGATAACAAGAACTACGATATCTTTGTAGGCGGATGGTTCAGCGATTACAACGATCCGCTGGATTTCCTGAACGTCATGAAGACAGGCGTTTATGATTCCTACGGCCTCTATAGCAACAGCGAGTACGACAGCCTGATCGATTCTCTGACCGGAGAGAACGACAACGCAAAACGCCTTGAGATTTACCAGAAGCTGGAAGATCTGCTGGTTGCACAGGATTGTGGTGTTGCACCGCTGTACTACTCTGATAAACATTACTATTATCAGAACTGGGTAAAAGATTTCTACACATCCTCCTTCGGCGCAAGCCAGGAGCTTTACAGAGCATCTGTACAGAAATAAAAAAGCAGCAAAACAGAAGAAATGAGGGAAGAAGGGCTTATGAAACAATAGGCTCTTCTTTCGCTATCATAATAAAATTCCGGTCGGAAAAGACCGGACAGGGAGAGGATTTTTATGCCAAAATATTTACTGCGCCGTTTCGCGGAAATGCTGATCACACTGTTTCTGATTGCAACGGCCACGTTTTTCCTTCTGGAAGCGGTTCCGGGAGATCCGCTGACGGAGCGTGCGAGCAAGCTCTCGCCGACCGTAAAGGAAAACCTCTATAAGCGCTACGGCCTCGACAAGCCGATGATGGAGCGCTATGTGATCACAATGAAGGGAATCTGCAAGGGAGAGTTTGGGGAATCTGTTGTCTATGCGGGACAGACGGTACAGAAGCTGATTCATGACCGTCTTCCGGTATCCGCCCGCCTTGGTATCCAGCAGGTGCTGGTCGGTATCACGATCGGTCTGCTGCTTGGAATTCTTGCGGCAATGAGGAGGGGAAGCTTCTGGGACTATATGGTGATCGCCCTGTCGGTCCTCTTGATTTCCATTCCGAACCTGATTTTTGGTCTGATGCTTCAGAAAATTTTCGCAGGTAACCTGAAGGTTCTGCCGACGATCGGCTGGCCTGCGGGAAAGGATCTGTGGTTCGGAGGATGGGAATACACGATTCTTCCGACCCTGACAGGATGCTTTTCTTATATCGCAACGTATGCGCGTCTGCTGAAAACATCGATGCTCGATGTGATCAATCAGGATTACGTGCTGACTGCTGAATCGAAGGGCTTAAGCCGCGGACAGATTATCCGCCGCCATATCCTTCGGAACTCGTTTATCCCGGTTATCACACAGCTTCCGATGTCGGTTGCCATGTGTATCACAGGCTCCTTCTTCATCGAGAGCATCTTTTCCATCCCGGGAATCGGACAGTATTATGTGACGGCGGTCAATAACCAGGATCTTTCCATTATCATGGGAGAGACGGTTATTATCGCAGCACTTTACATCGGTGTTCTCTTTATCACGGACCTGCTGTACGTGGTCGTTGACCCGAGAATCAGTCTGACAGGAAAGAGCAGATAAGGAGGATATTATGGCAGCATTAACACCGGAAAAATTTAAAGTAATAGGATACACCGAGGAAGATGCGAACCGGATTGACCGCCCGACCATTTCCTACTGGCAGGACGCCTGGAGACGGCTCCGCAAAAATCCGATCGCAATGGGATCTCTTGTTGTGCTCGGCATTCTGCTTGTCATGGTCATCATCGGACCGCATATCAAAGGATATGATTATGTATCCATGAATATCGCCGAGAAAAACCAGGGCGTATCGTCAAAATACTGGTTTGGAACCGACAACCTGGGACGTGACCTCTTCTCAAGAGTCTGGGTCGGCGCGCGGGCATCACTGATCATCGCGATCGTTGCAACGGCAATCAAACTCATCATTGGAACGGTATATGGCGCGCTGATGGCACATTTCGGCGGCTGGGTCGATGAGGTTCTGATGCGGATCATCGAGGTTATCAACTCGATTCCGTCTCTGCTTCTTACGATTCTGATCATGATGATTCTTGGAAATAACCTGTTTGCACTTCTGGTCGCGCTTAGTGTCACCGCATGGTGTAACACGGCACGTCAGGTGCGCGGTATGATCAAACAGCTCCGTGAGACGGAATACGTTTACGCGGCGGAGGTGCTCGGTGCAAAACCGCTCCGCATCATCTTAAAACACTATGTACCGAATATGCTGGGTATCCTGATTCTGGATACGGCGACGGCAATCCCGATGTTTATTTTTACGGAGGCAGGTCTTAGCTTCCTCGGCATCGGCCTCAAGGCACCATCGATCAGCCTTGGTGTCCTGATTTCGATGGGACAGCAGAACATGGATTTCTATCCGTCACAGCTTCTGTTCCCATGTCTCGTGCTCTGTATCATCGTTATGGCATTCAACCTTCTGGGAGACGGCCTGCGCGATGCCCTGGATCCGAGACTTCGCCAGTAATAAGTGGGAGATAACGATATGAACGAACAAAACAATCCGATTCTGGAAGTAAAAAACTTAAGAGTCTCTTATCACACCTATGCCGGTGAAGTAAAGGCAGTCCGCGGTGTACAGTTTTCTCTCGAGAAAGGTCAGGCGCTCGCAATTGTGGGCGAATCCGGCTGCGGAAAATCTGTAACGGCGAAATCCATCATGGGCCTCATCAAGGCCCCGCAGGGTGAGATTAAAGAGAACAGTGAAATTCTCTATCATGGAGAGAATATTCTGAAATACAACAAAAAACAGTGGCAGCATTACAAAGGCGGCGAGTGTGCAATCATTTTCCAGGATGCGCTGGCTTCCTTAAATCCGACGATGCGTGTCGGAAAACAGATTATGGAAAATCTGATGGGCCACAAAAACATGACAAAACAGGAAGCGGCAAAGGAGGCTGTCGAGATGCTGCGCATGGTCGGCATCCCGGAGCCGGAAAAACGTGTCAGACAGTATCCGCACGAATTTTCCGGCGGTATGCGTCAGCGTGTTATGATCGCGATTGCATTTGCCTGTGATCCGAAAATTCTGATCTGTGACGAGCCGACGACCGCGCTCGATGTGACAATTCAGGGACAGATTCTCGATATTATCAAGAATCTGCAGAAGAAAAATCAGACATCCGTCATCATGATCACACATGATCTCGGTGTTGTGGCAAATATCGCACAGAAGATTGCTGTCATGTATTCCGGCATCATCGTGGAGAGCGGAACGTGTGAGGACATTTTCTATCGTCCGCGTCACCCGTATACCTGGGCGCTGATCCGTTCCGTACCGCGTCTGGATCTGAAAAACAAGCAGGAACTCGCGACAATTCCGGGAACTCCGCCGGATCTTTTAAACCCGCCGGTCGGATGTCCGTTCTGCACGCGGTGCAGCTACTGTATGCCGATCTGTAAGGAAGAGATGCCGGAGGTAACGGAATTCGGCGGCGAGCATAAGGCTGCCTGCTGGCTCCATCACCCGATGGCACCAAAAGTAGAAATGCCAAATCTGGAAGGAGGAGAACTGTAATGGAAAATAACGAAAAAGAAGTGCTTTTTTCCGTTTCCCATCTGAAAAAATATTTTCAGGTCGGAAACCATGCGACCTTAAAGGCCGTGGATGATGTCTCCTTCGAAATTTACAAGGGTGAGACACTTGGAATGGTTGGCGAGTCCGGATGTGGAAAGACGACGTGCGGCCGTACCTGCATCGGCCTGTATGACAAGACCGACGGACAGGTGCTCTACAAGGGAACCGATGTCCATGCATTAAACGGAAAAGAGCGGTTTGCCTTCAAAAAACAGGTGCAGATGGTCTTCCAGGATCCGTATGGATCGCTCGACCCACGTATGACCGTTGCCGACATCATCGGCGAGGGCATCGACATTCACCATCTGGCAAAGAATAAGAAAGAGCGCCAGGAGATGATCTACAAATATCTGGAGCTGGTCGGACTGAACCGCGAGCATGCGAACCGTTTCGTGCACGAGTTTTCCGGCGGACAGCGCCAGCGAATCGGTATCGCGCGTGCGCTTGCCGTGCAGCCGGAGTTCATCGTTCTCGATGAGCCGATCTCCGCACTCGACGTTTCGATTCAGGCGCAGATCGTCAACCTGCTTGTGGACTTACAGAAGAAGATGGGTCTGACCTATCTTTTCGTTGCGCATGATCTGTCGATGGTCAAACATATTTCCGACCGTGTGGCGGTTCTGTATCTGGGAACGCTCGTCGAGCTGACGACATCCGAGGAGCTGTACGCCAACCCGCGCCACCCGTACACACAGGCACTGCTCTCCGCGATTCCGATTCCGGACCCGAAAGTAGAGGCAGAGCGCGACCGCAAAAAAATCCGCCTCGAAGGCGAGGTGCCGAGCCCGATCAACACGAAGCCGGGCTGCAAATTCCAGGGAAGATGCAAGTACGCAAAAGACATCTGCCGACAGCAGATGCCGGAATTAAAAGACGTGGGCAACAATCACTTTGTGGCATGTCATTTCTGTGATGCGTTAGAAGAAAATAAGGAATTGTAAAACATGGAAAAGATAAAGAACATCTGCCGTGATCTCGGCAGAGCATTTACAATCGGCCTGCTCTCCGGCGGCGCTGCGGCAGCTGTGCTGCTGCTGGGAGGATTCCTCTTTGGGGGATTCACGTTCCGCGCTGCCCTTGAGGCGGCGAAAGACGGCCTGCTGCTGATCGCGTCCCTCGGCATGTTCGTGATCGCCGGAATGCTGATGGTAAAAGGCAAAAACCCGGAGAAATTCACGCAGAAGGAAAAATGGCGCGTCCACTTTGCCGTACTCGGATATAAGAGTGTGTTCGCAGTTCTCTGCGTTTCCTGGGTGCTGTGGGCGGCAGCGGCGGATTATCTTTTGTATCGGATGTGAAAATAGTTTCTATAAATAAAAAGAGAATTTTGCAGACTGTAAAAATGAGGTCCGGCAAAATTCTCTTTTTTCGTTTAGTCGTTATTCGTCTTCGAGACGGGAGATAACCATCTCCATGGATTTCTGATATTCTTCATCCGAAGAATTGTAGAACAGCATCAGATCGAGGCAGCTGCTCATTTTCTTCAGTGCTTCCGGGATGGAGTAGTCGATCGTTTTCACATATTCATCCCAGTGCTCCAGCTTCCACGTATCGCGCACGGAGTTGCGGTCGATCATGCGCTGGTGGCAGATCTCCGGTTTTGTGACAACCCAGATCACAACAAGCTTTGCCCCATGGTCAGCGAGCTTTTTGGAGAAGTCTTTCAGGAACTTCTCATCATGCACTTCGCGTGTGAATGGTGCGTTGATCAGCACAATATTGTCATACTCGAGTGCTTCCAGTCCGAAATTGACCGTTACTTCATATTCATAATCGCGGATATTCTCCTCGAAGAAATCAGAACTGCGGTTGATTTCCTGTCCGCCCGCTTTGAAAACGCGGTTCGACAGCGGAATGACCGTATCCTTGTCGAGATAAACAACGTGTTTCAGCTCCTTGGCGAGCTGTTTTGAAATGTATGTCTTTCCGCACGCCGGCGGCGAGGTTACGAGGATCATCTTTTTCATCGTTTGTATGTCTTCCTTTCCAGTTGAATAAAAAAAATCACTCCTAGCATTATAGAAAATTTGGGAAAAAATTGCAAGAGAAAAGATGGTTGTGCCGGAGAAAAAATTGTCTTATAATAAAATAAGATTTTTATGCCATCACGGAGAAAATAAATGGAGGAAAGACAATGAGCAGAGCAAATACACGAGTTGTGAAAATCGGCGACCGGGTCATCGGAGGCGGAAATCCGATTCTGATCCAGTCCATGACGAATACCAAAACAGAAGATGTGGAGGCAACCGTAAAGCAGATCCAGGCGCTCACGGAAGCCGGATGTGACATTATCCGATGCGCCGTCCCGACCATGGAGGCAGCCAAGGCGCTGTCCGAGATCAAAAAACAGATCTCGATTCCGCTTGTAGCAGATATTCATTTTGACTATCGATTGGCGATCGCCGC
>ENA-OPAA01000654-OPAA01000654.1-human-gut-metagenome-genome-assembly--contig:-NODE-654-length-22474-cov-5.288015_pt1 | contig 22474 bp, 17 predicted proteins | sample MGYA00241049_ERZ501414 | MGnify/ENA primary metagenome ERZ501414 (study PRJEB25962, sample SAMEA2042520) | human gut metagenome | biome: human gut; feature: human-associated habitat; material: faeces... | reverse complement strand
GCGGCAGCCGTAAAACAGCTTGGCGATATTGAATATATTAAACAGAATGCAGGCTTAGACAGTCTGCCTGAAAACCTAAAAGATATGGCGTTGCTGCGGTTAGAGTATCCGGATACACCGCTTAAGGAACTGGGAACATATCTCGATCCTCCGGTCGGAAAATCGGGAGTGAACCACAGGCTGCGCAGGATCAGTGAGATTGCAGATGAGCTGCGTGAAAAAGAATAATGTGGAAATATATTATTGATACGTAGCTGCTGTATTGGAGCATAAACATAAAGTGTGTAAAAAGCAGCACAGGAATGGAGGGTAGTGTGAAAAATAAGATTTTTCACACGTAAGATTTGTGCTAACGCACAAACTTGAGATGCGCAAAAAACAGCGCAAGAATGGAGATTATCATGAAAAAGGGTGTAGTGGTAAACATGCAAAACGACTTAGAGGCAAGACCAATTGCGCTTTTAGTGCAGAAGGCAAATCAGTTTTCCAGCCAGATCTATATGGAATCCGGGGATAATAAGAGAGTCAATGTCAAAAGCATTATGGGCATGATGAGTATGGCTCTTTTAAATGGAGAAGAGGTTGTGATCGATGCTGAGGGTGAGGACGAAGAGGCTGCAGCTGCGGCAATCGAGGAATTCCTGACAAAATAACAGAACAGGTGTAGGGAGCGTATGGAAGAAAAGAAAACATTACTATTTATTTTCAATCCGTTTTCCGGAAAAGCACAGATCAAAAATCAGCTGATGGATATTGTGGATACCATGGTAAAAGCTGGATATGAGGTAACGATTTACCCGACACAGGCACCGGAAGATGCGATACATAAGGTGGAAGTGGACGCAGAGAAATATGATCTTGTTGTATGCAGCGGAGGGGACGGTACACTTGATGAAGTGGTAAGCGGTATTATGCACAAAGGGCTTACCGTGCCTTTGGGATATATTCCGGCGGGCAGCACGAATGACTTTGCAACATCACTGGGAATCCCGAAAGATATGGTCAAAGCAGCCGATGCAGCGGTGAATGGAAGAACATTTCCTTGTGATATTGGTGCATTTAACAATGATTATTTTGTCTATGTGGCAGCGTTTGGTCTTTTTACGGAAGTGTCTTATAAGACAAGCCAGGGGTGGAAAAATGTACTTGGACATGCGGCATATATCCTTGAGGGAATGCGCAGTCTGCATGATATCCCGTCTTTCACTATGCAGGTAGAGTACAATAATGTGCGGATCCAGGATGAATTTATCTATGGAATGATCAGCAATTCCACATCGGTGGGTGGATTTAAGGGAATGACCGGAAAAGATGTGCTTTTAGACGATGGCGTGTTTGAGGTTACCCTGATCAAAAAACCACGCAATCCGATTGAACTCAACGAGATTATTGCATCACTCATCAATCTGGTGGATGATACGGATATGATCTATTCGTTTAAGTCAGATGAAGTAGAGTTCATGGCAAGAGAGGAAGTTCCTTGGACATTGGACGGGGAATTTGGCGGAGCGCATGAGGAAGTTATCGTAAAAAATATCTGCCGTGCTGTCGATATTATGGTTCCGGCAAACAAATGAGAAAGATTGTTATAAATTTAACTTTATTTTTTGAAAGAAGTAATATATAATACCCATAGGGTAAAAATATTAATTTTATGGAGGAATAGCATATGTTAGTATCTGCAAAAGAAATGTTAGACAAAGCAAAAGCTGGTCACTATGCAGTTGGTCAGTTCAACATTAACAACCTGGAGTGGACAAAATCTGTTCTGCTTACAGCAGAGGAGTTAAGATCCCCGGTTATCTTAGGTGTTTCTGAAGGCGCTGGAAAATATATGACAGGTTTCGGTACTGTAGCAGCTATGGTAAAAGCTATGCATGATGAGTTAGGCATCACAGTTCCGGTTGCATTACACTTAGATCATGGTACCTACGAAGGATGCTATAAATGTATCAAAGCAGGATTCACATCCATCATGTTCGACGGATCTCATTACCCAATCGATGAGAACGTTGAGAAAACCAAAGAGCTCGTATCCGTTGCCCATGCAATGGGAATGTCCATCGAGGCAGAAGTTGGTTCTATCGGTGGTGAGGAAGACGGAGTTGTAGGTATGGGCGAGTGCGCTGATCCGGAAGAGTGCAAGAGAGTTGCAGATCTTGGCGTGGACATGCTTGCAGCAGGCATCGGTAACATCCATGGTAAATATCCGGCAAACTGGAAAGGATTAAGCTTCGAGACTCTTGATTCTATCCAGAAATTAACAGGCCAGATGCCGTTAGTACTTCACGGAGGTACAGGTATTCCGGAAGACATGATCAAGAAAGCAATCTCCCTTGGAGTAGCTAAGATCAACGTTAACACAGAGTGCCAGTTATCTTTCGCAGATGCTACACGTAAATATATCGAAGCTGGTAAAGATTTAGAGGGTAAAGGATTTGATCCGCGTAAATTATTAGCTCCGGGTGCAGAAGCTATCAAAGCTACTGTAAAAGAGAAAATGGAACTGTTCGGTTCTGTTGGCAAAGCTGAATAATATTGTCGCACAGACGGAAGTCCACTTTCCATAATGTTATATTTAACAAAGATTTCAGACTTTACATGAATTTATTGTTCAATATAGCAAAATGATAAAAAAGTGAAATTTTCTCTTGCATTTTGGAGAGAAAAGTATTATCTTAAGTTCAACAAAACAAATGTGAGAGATGAACAAGGGCGTTCCAAGTAGCTTGGAATGCTCTTTTTTTGTAAGAAGTTGTCACACAATTTCTCATAAAAGCCATATAGGAGAAATTTCTTACTGACATTCATCCACTTTCAAGGTACAATAAGAAATGAGAATTTAAGATCTCTTACATTTGTTCAAAAAAGCAGGGAATAGTCTCAGGGGATTAGACCGGTGAAGAAGAAAGGATGTAGAACATGAGCGAAACAGGATACTTAAATGTAGCAGAGATTTTTGGCGAGAACGTATTCAATGATGCAGTGATGCAGGAGCGTCTGCCAAAGAAGGTTTACAAGAAGTTAAAGGAAGTAATTCAGGAAGGTCGCGAGTTAGACCTTGAAACAGCAGATGTTGTTGCGCATGAGATGAAAGAATGGGCAATCGAAAAAGGTGCAACACATTATACTCACTGGTTCCAGCCGCTGACCGGAGTAACAGCAGAGAAACATGATTCATTCATTACAGCACCGATGGAGAATGGCAAGGTACTAATGAGCTTTTCCGGTAAAGAACTGATCAAAGGTGAGCCGGATGCATCTTCTTTCCCATCCGGTGGTTTAAGAGCTACATTCGAGGCAAGAGGATATACAGCCTGGGATTGTACCTCACCGGCATTTGTAAGACAGGATGCAGCAGGCGCAACACTTTGTATCCCAACAGCTTTCTGTTCTTACACAGGAGAAGCACTCGATCAGAAAACACCGCTTCTTCGTTCCATGGAAGCTATCAATGAACAGGCATTACGTCTTGTAAGATTATTCGGTAATACGACATCAAAGAGAGTGACTCCTTCTGTTGGACCGGAGCAGGAGTACTTCATCGTAGACAGACAGAAATATTTACAGAGAAAAGACCTTATCTTTACCGGTCGTACTTTATTCGGTGCAATGCCTCCAAAAGGTCAGGAGATGGACGATCATTACTTCGGTGCGATTCGTGAGAGAATCGCAGCATTCATGAAGGATGTAAACGAAGAACTCTGGAAATTAGGTGTCAGCGCAAAGACACAGCACAACGAAGTTGCACCTGCACAGCATGAGTTAGCTCCGATCTACGCACAGGCTAACATCGCAGTAGACCACAACCAGTTGGTAATGGAGACATTAAAGAAAGTAGCCGGACGTCATGACTTACAGTGCCTGCTTCATGAAAAACCATTTGCAGGTGTCAATGGTTCCGGTAAACATAACAACTGGTCAATTACAACGGATGATGGAATCAACCTGTTAGAGCCAGGCAAGACACCTCATGAGAATGTACAGTTCTTATTAGTACTTACCTGTATCTTAAAAGCAGTTGACAAACATGCAGATCTTTTAAGAGAGTCCGCAGCAGATGTCGGAAACGACCACAGATTAGGAGCAAACGAGGCACCGCCAGCAATCGTTTCCGTATACTTAGGAGAGCAGCTTCAGGATGTATTATCACAGCTGATCAGCACAGGCGAAGCTACACACAGTCTTGCTGGACAGAAATTAGAGACAGGTGTTAAGACACTTCCTGATTTTATGAAAGATGCGACAGACCGTAACAGAACATCACCGTTTGCATTTACCGGTAATAAATTTGAATTCCGTATGGTAGGTTCCCAGGATTCTATCGCTCAGCCGAACGTTGTATTAAATACAATCGTTGCAGAGGCATTTGCAGAGGCATGTGATGTTCTTGAAAAAGCAGATGACTTTGATATGGCAGTACATGATCTGATAAAAGAATATGCAACAGAGCATCAGAGAATCGTATTCAACGGAAACGGTTATTCGGATGAGTGGGTAGCAGAAGCTGAGAGACGCGGACTTCCAAATATCCGTTCCATGGTAGATGCAATCCCTGCATTAAATACAGAGAAATCTGTGAAATTATTTGAAAAATTCAAAGTATTTACAAAGGCAGAGTTAGACTCCCGTGTTGAGATCGAGTATGAGACATACTCAAAAGAGATCAACATCGAGGCAAGAGCTGCAATCGATATCGCAACCAAGCAGATTATTCCGGCTGTTATCAAGTACACAACAGAACTTGGACAGTCAATTGCAACTGTAAAGAGTGCATGTGCATCTGCAGATGTCAGCGCACAGACAGATATTTTGACAGAGACATCCTCCCTGCTTGCTGAGACACAGAAAGCACTCAAGAGTCTGGAAACTGTTACTGCAAAGGGAACAGAAATGGGTGAAGGTAAGGAGCAGGCTGTATATTACAGGGATGAGGTGAAATCTGCTATGGATGCACTCCGTGCACCGGTAGATAAGCTTGAGATGATCGTTGACAAGGATTTATGGCCAATGCCATCTTATGGAGATCTGATCTTTGAAGTTTAATCCAAAGATTTAAGGAACATTTTTTACAAACATCTTACAAAATAAAAAAGAGACATTTTTTCAGAACCACGAAGCTGTGGAATTTTGGAAAAGTGTCTCTTTTTCTATAGAGGGAGGAGATTGTTATGGATAAACAACAAATTGTAAGTTTTATCAATGAAAATATGTTTGGCATCTGGTTTCTGATCGGTGCCGCACTGGTATTCTGGATGCAGGCAGGCTTTGCCATGGTAGAAACCGGTTTTACCAGAGCAAAGAATGCAGGCAACATTTTGATGAAGAACCTGATGGACTTCTGTATTGGTACCGTAATGTTCATCCTGATCGGTTTTTCATTATTGCTGGGAGAAGATGTCCTTGGTTTTATCGGAAAACCGGGATTTGATATCTTTACCAGTTATGCTAATTTTGATTTTTCGAATTTTGTGTTTAACTTAGTGTTCTGTGCAACTACAGCAACGATTGTATCAGGTGCTATGGCAGAGCGTACAAAATTCTTATCCTACTGTATTTATTCCGCAGTAATTTCGGCATTGATTTATCCGATTGAAGCACACTGGATCTGGGGCGGCGGCTGGTTATCACAGCTTGGATTCCACGATTTTGCAGGTTCCTGTGCCATTCATATGGTTGGCGGTATTTCAGCACTCATCGGTGCAGCAATGCTTGGACCACGTATTGGAAAGTTCTCGAAAGATAAATCTGGAAAGATTACAAAAGTCAATGCATTCCCTGGACATAACCTTCCATTGGGATGTCTCGGATGCTTCATTCTCTGGTTTGGCTGGTATGGATTTAATGGTGCTGCATGTACTTCCGGTTCACAGCTTGCCAGCGTATTCCTTACAACGACTGTAGCTCCGGCAGTTGCAACAGTTGTATGTATGATCTTTACATGGCTTAAATATGGTAAACCTGATGTATCAATGTGCCTGAATGCATCACTTGCAGGACTTGTAGCAATTACCGCTCCTTGTGATGTAACCGATTGTTTCGGTGCAATCTGTATTGGTTTTGTTTCCGGTTTACTGGTTTGCTTTGGTGTATGGCTTTTGGATTATAAGCTTCATGTGGACGATCCGGTTGGTGCGGTAGCTGTACATATGATGAATGGTATCTGGGGTACGATCGCAGTTGGTTTATTTGCTACCAAATCCGCACCGGGAAATGATTCGGTGGTTGGTTTATTCTATGGTGGTGGATTCAGACAGCTTGGTATTCAGCTGTTAGGTTTTGTTACGGTAGCTGCATGGACAGCTGTAACCATTACCATTGCATTTATCGTCATTAAGAAAACGATTGGACTTCGTGTTACAGAGGAAGAAGAAATTGTTGGTCTGGATTCTATGGAACATGGACTTGCATCAGCTTACTCAGGATTTTCTATCATGGATGTTTCCAATACCATGACAATGGATATCAATGAAAATACAGATTTGGGTACACCGGAATATGCACAGGCTTCCCAGACAAAAAGAGATGCAGCTGTTAAAGTTGTCTCAACAGTTCCGAAGGATGCAACCGGTATGTACAAAGTGGTTATCATTGCAAAACTTTCCCGTTACGACCACTTAAAGAAAGCAATGAACGATCTGGGTGTTACGGGAATGACCTGTACACAGGTTATGGGTTGTGGTATCCAGAAAGGCTCCGGCGAGCGTTACCGTGGTGCTGAAGTCGACGCAACCTTACTTCCGAAGATTAAGGTAGAGGTTGTTGTAAGCAAGATCCCAGTAGACAGCGTAGTGGCTGCAGCAAAGAAGGCACTTTATACCGGACATATCGGAGATGGAAAAATCTTCGTATACGATGTGGCAAAGGTTGTCAAGATTCGTACCGGTGAGGAAGATATGGAAGCCTTACAGGATGTTGAATAATTTTGCACTAATCTAATGGCTAGGTTAGTGAATCTAATCCCCTTAGTTTTAGTATACATCAACAGCGGACCCCTGGCGAAAGCCGGGGGTTTTTGCTGTCGATAAATAAAACTTTCTATTGCACATATTATTTGGTATAATATATGGATAAAAGAATTTTTATTATTTCTGCGGGGAGAAAACTATGAACTATGGAAGAACTTCTTTGCGCCGGAGAGCAAAACAGCTGGACGCAAGAGGAACGAGAATACGTCATAAAATCGGAGTCATACTGGGGAAACTTCTACTGATTGGAATCATTGTGGGAGGCTGTGCGACAGTGAGTTTTGGAGTGGGTGCATTTAAAGGAATTCTTGCATCCGCACCGGATATATCCGAAGTGGATGTCATTCCAACGGGATATTCCACGAAAGTGCTTGCGGCAGACGGAAGTGAGACGGCCAAGCTGGTGGCAGCAGGGTCCAACCGACAATATGTGACAATTGATCAGATTCCGGAGGATCTGCAGCATGCGGTTGTGGCAATCGAGGATGAGCGTTTTTATGATCACAACGGCATTGACCTGAAAGGAATTGTCAGAGCGCTGGTGGCGGATGTAAGGACCAGGGATTTCAGCCAGGGAGCAAGTACACTTACGCAGCAGCTGATTAAAAACAATGTGCTGAATGAGCAGTGGGCAAACGAAAATGACAGTAATATTTCCAAAATTGAAAAGATGGAACGTCAGGTACAGCGGAAAATACAGGAACAGTATCTGGCAATAGAGCTTGAAAAAAAGGTAAATGACAAGAACTGGATTCTGGAAAATTATCTGAATTCCATCAACCTTGGAAGCAATACCCTTGGGGTTCAGGCAGCAGCACAGCGTTATTTTGGGAAAGATGTGTCAAAGCTGACACTTTCGGAATGTGCGGTTATTGCCGGAATTACAAAGAATCCGGCAGGTTACAATCCCATTCTTCATCCAAAGGAAAATGCAAAGCGCAGAAAGAATGTGCTGGATGCCATGAAAAAACAGGGATATATTTCGCAGAAACAGTATGATAAAGCGATGGCAGATGATGTGTATGGCAGGATTTCCGAACACAATGATGTGAGGGAAGAAACCATGAACACATATTTTGTGGACGCGGTCATTGATGATGTTTTTGATGATCTGGTAAACATCAAAGGCTATTCGGAGTCGGAAGCATACAAGGCAATCTATCAGGGCGGATTGACGATCAAGTCCACACAGAATCTCCAAATCCAGAAAATCTGTGATGAGGAGGTGGCAGACAAAGCCAACTATGATGCGGGTACCAAATATTCATTCTATCTTTCTTTTCAGGTGAAGGAGAAGGACGGTACAATAAAAACATATACCAATCAGACAATGCTTTCCTATTATAAAAAGAAAAACAAAAGTCAGAATTATTCGATCAATTTTACATCGGAGGAGGACTGCCGGGCTGCAATTGCACAGTACGAAAAAGATGTCCTCGGAAAAGGGGACAAGCTGGTAGAAAATTCAGAGTATATTTTCATTACCATGCAGCCGCAGGTGGCGATGACGATCATGGATCAGTCGACCGGTGAGGTACAGGCGATTGTCGGCGGACGCGGAAATAAGGCCGGAAACCGTACCTGGAACCGTGCAACAAAGACCTGCCGGCAGCCGGGATCTACTTTTAAAATCATTGCATGTTATGCGCCGGCACTCGATGCCGGAGGAAAAACGCTGGCATCCGTGCAGGATGATGCACCGCTTACGGTCGGAAATAAAACATACAATAACTACACGCACAAATTCGGAGGATTCACGAGCATCCGGAAGGCAATCACAAAATCCATCAATATTGTGACAGTAAAAACACTTCAGGATATTGGTGTGGATCTGGGATATGAATATGCAGAAAACTTCGGATTTTCTACGTTGACCGATACGGACAGAAACCTTGGAATTTCTCTCGGAGGTCTGACACAGGGTGTGACAAACCTGGAACTTACTGCAGCTTATGCCGCAATTGCAAATCAGGGAGAATATAACGAACCGAGTTTTTATACCCAGGTACTAGATCATGACGGCAACGTTCTTCTTGATAAAACACAGACAAAGGAACAGCATCAGGTAATAAAAGAGGATACCGCATGGCTTCTGACGGATGCCATGAAAGATGTTATGACGAGTGGAACGGGTATGCGGGCCTATTTCGGAACCGGAATGGCACAGGCAGGAAAATCCGGTACGACAACGCTGAACAGGGATGCACTGTTTGCCGGATTTACGCCTTATTACACCTGCGTGGTATGGGGCGGATATGATGATAATTCCATTCAGTCAGCTACGGGATATCCAAAGAATTTGTGGAAAGCTGTGATGAAGCGGATTCATGCGGATCTTAAGGCAAAAGATTTTGAAAAGCCTTCCGGAATTACACAGGCTGTTGTCTGTGCAAAATCCGGACTTCTGCCGGAAGCGGATGTCTGTGATAAAGATCCGCGTGGAACGCAAAGTTATACGGAATATTTTGCAGAAGGAACGGTTCCGACCGAGAACTGTGATCATCATATTTCTCTGCAGATCTGTGAGGCATCCGGAAAAGTTGCCGGAGAATACTGTCCGGCAGATCAGGTTGTGACAAAAACTTATATTGTGGGTGCCGAAAAGGGCTCGGCTGATTACCAGTACTGTGCGACAGAGAAATTTTTAAATGGAACATGCAATATACACGATGCCGAAACGCAGGATGAGGAGAAGCCGGAAGAAGAACCGGCAGATCCACCGGATGATGCAAAGCCGGAAGAAACACATGAACCGGAACAGATACCGGAGAAGAATGAGGAATGATACAAAGGAGAATAGGATATATGCGAGTGGTCTATACCGGAGGAGAGGGTGAAATCACAGAGAAGAAATCTCATTTTATAGCAACGGTAAAACCTGTCCAGTCAGAAGAAGAAGCGGTTGCTTTCATTAATGAGACAAAGAAAAAATACTGGGATGCCCGTCATAACTGTTCTGCTTTTGTCATCGGGGAGAGGCAGGAACTGACGCGCTGTTCGGATGATGGAGAGCCGGCACAGACCGCAGGTCGTCCGATGCTGGATGTGCTTCTCCGGGAGAAAATTACGGACGTTGCGGTTGTTGTTACACGTTATTTTGGAGGTGTGCTGCTTGGAACAGGAGGGCTTGTACGCGCCTATCAGGCAGCCACACAGGCTGGACTTGCAGCCAGCCGGCTCATAGAAAAATGTAAGGGGCAGCAGCTATTGGTTCATACCGATTATAATGGACTTGGAAAGCTGCAGTATCTGTTCGGACAGAAACACACTGTGATTCTGGATACGGCATATGAGGCGGATGTTACCATGATAATTCTCGTACCTGCAGAACAAAAAGAGATACTTCCGAAAGAGATTACAGAACTGACCAACGGATCTGCCGGACTGGAATGGGGGAAAACCTGCGTATATGCACTAATTGATAAAGAAGTTGTGTTTTTTTGAAAAAATTTGAAAATATGGGTTGACACTTATAGGGGTTCCATGTATAATACCATTTGTTGAGAGACATGAAACACATTGGCCCATCGCCAAATGGTAAGGCAACGGACTCTGACTCCGTCATTTCCAGGTTCGAATCCTGGTGGGCCAGCTGAAGAGCACTACATTATGTAGTGCTTTTTGTTTTATAAAAGATAAGAATAAGAAAGGACACGGTAATGTACGAATTTGACAGCAGAGTAAGATACAGTGAGACAGATGCGCAAGGCCGGATGACATGGCTGGCGCTTATGGATTACTTTCAGGATTGCAGCGTATTTCATTCAGAGGCCGTGAACCTTGGTGTGGAAGTATGGACCGATGCACAAAAGGCGTGGATCTTATCTTCCTGGCAGATCTGTCTGAACCGGATGCCGCGGCTGGGCGAACAGGTTACGACACAGACATGGGCATATGGAATGAAAGGCTTTTACGGTTACCGGAATTTCTCCATGAACAGCAGGGATGGGGAACGGATGGCATATGCAAATTCCGTATGGGTACTGATGGATACAAAGAAGGGGATTCCGGTCAGAGTGACAAAAGAAATCTCGGATGCATACGGATTGGACCCACAGCTTCCCATGCAGTGCAGCGAGCGGAAAATTATGCTGCCGGAAAAATATGAAGAAAAAGATTCATTGGTAGTTCCTTCTTATTTCATAGATACCAATCACCATATGAACAATACCAGATATGTACAGGTGGCGATGGAATATGTTCCGAAGGAGTTTCGGACAATGGAAGTCCGGGTAGAATATAAAAAAGCTGCGATGTGCAGAGATGTAATTGTGCCGCATGTGACGATAGAAGATCCCCGTGTGACGGTTGCACTGTGTGCACCGGATGGGCAGCCATATGCAGTTGTTGTTTTTTTGAAAGCGTAGGAAAAAGATGAAATTAGCAGAATATCAGGATTTGTATTATGTAAAAAAAGTAGACTTCGGAGTATATCTGGCAGAGGATATGGGCGGTGAGACACATGTGCTGCTTCCGTCAAAACAGGTGCCGGAAGATGCAAAACCGGGGGAAAAGATAAGGGTCTTTTTATATAAAGATTCCAAAGACCGGCTGATTGCAACAACCAACACACCGAAGCTGACACTGGGAGAATATGCACCGCTTGTGGTGAAAGAAGTTGGAAAGATCGGTGCTTTTCTGGATTGGGGACTGGAAAAAGATCTGTTTCTGCCATATAAAGAGATGACTTCACGGGTAGAAGCAGGAGACGAGATTCTTGTAACCCTTTATATTGATAAAAGCAAGCGGCTTTGTGCCAGCATGAAGGGACTGTACGATCTGCTTTCCAAGGATTCACCGTATCAGAAAGATCAGATGGTAACCGGAAGGGTGTATGAGTTTTCCGATAACTTTGGTGCTTTTGTGGCAGTGGATGATCGCTTTTCCGCAAGAATACCAAATTCAGAGGATCACAGTTTCCTGAAAATCGGAGATGTGATTGAGGCGAAAGTTACTGCAGTAAAACCGGATGGAAAGTTAGATCTTACACTGCGGGAAAAAGCTTATATTCAGATGGACACGGATGCAGAGAAAATACTTGAATTGCTGGATTCCTATGCAGGAGTGCTTCCGTTTTCGGAAAAAGCGAGTCCAGAGGTGATTAAGAGGGAAACCGGATTGAGTAAAGCCGCGTTTAAACGTGCCATCGGACACTTATATAAAGAAAGAAAAATTACACTGGATGGTGGAAAAATCCGCAAGAGTTTCGTATAATGCAGGTAAAGGCAAAAGGAGGAATATAAAATGAAAAACGTAATCAGTACAGATAAAGCACCAGCCGCAATCGGACCGTACTCACAAGCGATTGAAGTGAACGGAACGGTATACACATCCGGCATTATCCCGGTTGTTCCTGCTACCGGAGAAATTCCGGAAGGATCTGTGGCACAGGCACAGCAGGCATTTGAAAATCTGTCAAATCTGCTTGAGGCAGCCGGAACCGGAATGGACAAGGTAGTAAAAACCACTGTTTTTATCAAGGAAATGAATGATTTTGCAGCAATTAATGAAGTTTATGCAAAATTTTTCCCGTCACCATTTCCATCCAGAAGCTGTGTGGAAGTGGCACGTCTTCCGAAAGATGTTATGCTTGAAATTGAAGCCATTGCTGTAAAATAAAGAAAAGATCAAAAACGAAAAGAGATCTGTGCATTGCACAGATCTCTTTTGTTGTCTTTGCGGTTCTTTTTCCGGTTAGACGGAAACGTCAATGTTACTTCCTAAATTAGGATAAACAGAGTTCTCCATCATTTTTGCCAGCCCAACACCAAGCGATTCATTCGATGAGATGGCATTGTCAAGCATTTTAATGCTGACGGCATTTGCCAGAGAGCCGGGATCGGAACTGTTTACGGAAAGAAGCGCAGAACTGATACTTGAAATATCCATATGACAGATCTCCTTTTAAAATACTCGGTATACGTGTTTTTCTTTATTACATCTTTATTATGGCATAAATATACGAAAAATTCAATTGAATTCTGTGGATGGAAAAGGGGTTGACACATATCCGTGCCTTTGCTATAATGACAATGTAATAATTGTAACAAATTCGTAATAAAGAAGTACAAAAGTCATTGGAGGCGAAAATGAAACGTAAAACATTATTAAAATTGACCGCATGTGGGTTAGTTGGGGCACTGACCATTGGCAATTTTACTGTAGCAGCTTACGCAGCACCAACTGCTGGAGTCGCAAGCCTTGCTTCTGATATTGCAACAACATCATCTGCACCGACTGCAGGATTTTCACTGGCACTCAGTGAAGTCGCAGAAAAAGTGGAAGATGAGGCAACCGTTGCAAGTGCACAGCCGGAAGTAAAAGAAGTTGAAGCACCAGTTGTAAAGTCTGAGTATGAAGACAAAGCGGTAGCTGTTGTGGATGATTACGTGAACGTTCGTAAGAAACCAACTACAGACAGTAAGGCTGTAGGAAAATTATATAAGAATAACGTAGGAACCGTCATCGGGGAGAAGGATGGCTGGTACAAAATCAAGTCTGGATCGGTAACAGGTTATGTAAAATCTGAATTCGTATCCATTGGTGATGAGAAAAAATTAAAGAAAGCAGGAAGAAGAGTTGCTCTTGTAGAGACAGAGACATTAAAAGTCCGCAAGGGAGCTTCCCAGAAGTCAGAAGTAATTACTCTGGTGCCGGAAGGAGACGATCTGACGGTACTGGATGAGTCAAAGGATGGATGGGCAAAGGTTTCTGTAGATGAAGGCAAAGGCTATGTATCTACAAATTATGTCACATTATCTACAGAATACACATATGCAGAGTCTGCTGCAGAAGAAAAGGCAAGATTACAGAAGGAAAAAGAGGAGCGTGAGGCTGCGGACAGAGCAGCACAGAAAGCAGAGAGCGCATCTCAGACAACCTCTTCAGGCTCTTCACAGTCACAAAGCTCAGATTCTTCCGTACAGGATTCATCAAGCGCATCTTCAACAGGATCAGCGGTTGCAAGTTATGCAGGACAGTTTGTAGGAAATCCATATGTATATGGTGGGACAAGCCTTACAAACGGAACGGATTGTTCCGGATTTGTAATGTCTGTATACGCACATTTTGGTGTCAGCCTTCCACACAGCTCAAGTGCTTTAAGAAGTGTAGGATATGGCGTCAGCACATCAAACATGCAGCCGGGTGATATCGTATGTTACAGCGGACATGTTGCAATCTATGTTGGAAACAATACGATTGTACATGCAAGCAATGCAAGAGACGGTATTAAATATACTTCTCCTGCAAATTACAGAACCATTCTTGCAGTTCGAAGAATTTTCTAACAATTAAGATAACATAAGTATAACAGGAGCACTTGCGAAAGCAAGTGCTCTTTTTCTTAATATTATTTAAGGATTTCTTAAATTTGCAAAAAACAGATTTTGCAAGGGAAATAACATTGACAAGCACAATCATATAAAGTTACTATGTAAAATGAGTAGTTTATTGAACGGTAACAGAGGGAGGAACAGAAATTGGCATTTACCAAGGCGAAGATAGTTATGGCAGGACTGGCGGTGACGGCGGTTTGTATTGTGGCGCCACAGCAGTTAAAGGCTCAGGTGCCCGAAGCGCAGATGGATGGCGTCATGGGACAGAGCATAGAGGATGAGACCGTGTATGAGTCAAAGCCGGATCTGGATACACTGATAGAAAAGAATGCACCTGTTTTCGGGAATCGGACATCCTTGAAAAAAGCATCGTCGTATTCGAGTGCTTTTTTGAATGCGTCTTTTACGACGGCCGGTGATTATACCAGCGCAACCTATTATCACAAAGCGGACTATGCGGATGATGAACTGGTCAACGGAATTGATGTATCATACTGGCAGGCGGATGCAGCACTGAAGAAAAAGTATTCCAAAGACAAAACAAAGTGGACACAGACTGGATTGGACTGGGAAAGTATTCACGGAGCCGGAATTGATTTTGCTTTCGTGCGTGTGGCATCCAGAGATACGAAAGATGGAAGTATTTACAGAGATAATTGTGCAGACAGTCATATTCAGGGAGCAGTTTCCAATGATATCAATGTCGGACTGTATTTCTTTTCCCAGGCTCTGAATGAGACAGAGGCACGGGAGGAAGCACAGTATGTGCTCGATATGATTGACCAGTACGGCTGGAATGTGTCGATGCCGATCATCATGGACCGGGAGGCAGGGGCAAACAAGCGTCTGACTGCGGGAAAACTTTCCAAAACAAAAGAGACAGCGGTATGTCAGGCATTTGCGGATACCATTACGGCAGCCGGATACCGGGCAGGCGTATATGCATCTTATGCATGGATTAAAAACTACATCAATACGGACACCCTGTATGACTGCTCCCTGTGGGTGGCACGGTACAACAATACCACGACAAGCAATACAAAGTCAGGGACACCATATGCGGATACGGCATATGATTACGAATTCTGGCAGTATTCGTCAAAAGGGGAAGTGGATGGTTATACAGGAGTCCTTGATGTGAATTTCTGGTATAAGGATACCAGTGAACAGACAACCGGACTGAAAGCATCGGATGGGACTTCGGGAATTGTGAATCTCGGCTGGGACAGTGTTTCTGCGGATGATGTGGAAGGTTATCAGGTGTGGCGCAGTGACTCGGATCAGGGAAAATACACGTTGCTGAAGACAACAACAGATTGCAGTTATACAGACACAACGGCAGAAGGAGGAAAAGTTTATCAGTATAAAGTGAGATGTTACTGGACGATAGGAGGAAATGCTTATTACGGAACATTTTCTTCTCCGGCTTCGGTAACTACTTTGCCGAAAAAGGTCAGCGGAATTGCAACGCAGACGCGGACCGAAACCTCTCTTGGATTGTCATGGAAACAGACGCAGGGAGCTGCCGGATATCAGATTTATCAGTACAGCGCTGCAAGCGATCAGTATGAAATGGTTGCTGACGTAGAAGGAGAAAGTACTTCTTATACTGTAAGCGGCCTGACAGGCGCAACCGAATATAAATTTAAAATCCGCGCATATGAAAAAAATAATGACAATGTACTGGCGGGCAGTTTTTCGGATGTTTACAGCGATGTGACACTGCCGGGACAGGTGAACTTGACGAATGTTTCCGCAACTGGGACTTCTTCCGTGAAACTGACGTGGAAAGCAGTGGACGGAGTAACCGGATATATGATTTACCGGCTGGATACAGCAACCGGGGAATACAGACAGATTGCGACGGTAAAAAGTGCCCGGACGCTTTTCTACAGCGATCAGAAACTTGCTGCGGGAAAGACTTATACATATAAAGTCAGTGCATACAAAACTTACAGAAATAAAAATTACAGGGGCACGTATTCCGCAGAAAAGCAGGTAACGACCAAAAAAGCGGAAAAACCTGCAAATCCAGCAAAGGTAAAAACGATAAAACTCAGTACAAAAGATGCAGCAGTTACCGTGCAGTGGAGTAAGGTTTCCGGGGCAACTGGCTATCAGGTATACCGGCTGAACACAAAGACCGGAAAATATACAAAGATTGCAGCGGTCAAAGGAACTTCGTATCGGAATACAAAACTGAAAAAAGGGGCAACCTATCGCTATAAGGTCCGCGCATACAAAACGGTAAACAAAAAGAACTATTACGGAGCATTTTCAAACACCACAGCAATTAAAGTAAAGTAGGAAACAAATGAAAAAGAAAGTACAAATGAAAAAAATGGCAGGCGTGTTTTTGGCATTGGCAATACTGGGAATTGGTCTTTTCCCGCCGGGAAACGTGTATGCGGCTGCAAATCAGGCGCCGGACGCAGATCCGGTGGTTGTAGTTCTTGATCCGGGACATGGAGGGCATGATCAGGGTGCCAGATATAAGTGGGGCGGAAAAACATACAAGGAGAAACAGTTAAATCTTGCCATTGCAAAGGCCTGTAAAACCGAACTGGAAAAGTATGCAGGAGTGAAGGTATATATGACGCGTTCTTCCGACCGTTTTGTGACACTTGGAAACCGTGTGAATTTTGCAAAAAGCAGGAAAGCAGATCTGTTTGTTGCGATACACAACAATGCTTCCCTGAAAAAAACCGACCATGGAGCCTGTGTTTATTATCCGAACAGCGGGTATAAAGAAGAGGTGGGAAGTGAAGGAAAAATGGCGGCAGCAAGTATTCAGAAACAGCTGGTGGCACTTGGACTGAAAAATAATGGAATTCTTTACCGAAATTCGGCTGTGGGGTCCCGCTATCCGGATAAATCAAAGGCAGATTACTACGCCGTGATCAAGCGGAGCAAGTATGCCGGTTTTCCGGGACTGATTGTGGAGCATGCTTATGTCAGCAACCACGATGACAGTACAACATTTCTAAATGGTAACGACCGGCTGAAACGTCTTGGCGTGGCGGATGCCACGGGCATTGCAGAATATTTTGACCTGATTTTAGATCAGGCACCGGTTCTGCAGACACCGGTTGTAAATGCGGATGAGTCGGTGACACTGGCATGGAATACGGTGCAGGGGGCTGATTATTATCGTATTTACCGCAGAATCGTGGGGACGAAAACATATGTCTGTCTCGAAGAAACAGAGGAAACCGGATATACGGATACCGGGGGAATGCCGGGAAATTCTTATGAGTATACGGTATGCGGATGCCATGTGGGGTATCAGAAAGATTCCTACACAAAAATTGCGCAGGCAGTGCAGATAACCGTTACAGGGGAAAACGTGAATATACAAAGTGCACAAAAAAATCAAAACTAAGATGGGGGATGGAAACCACAGATGTGGATAAAATGAAAAAATTATCCACTATCCGGAATCAAAAAATGCCGAAAAATTGAGTTATACACGAAGTTATGCACATTATCCACATAATTTGGGATAAGTTGTTTGTGGATGACAGGGATAAAAACAAACGATTGTTTTGTTAACAACGCATAAAAAGCATGTATTTGAATGATTGCAAACGGGAGGTATTTTTGATATACTAGGGAAGTTATGATTAAAACGATTGATTTTGCTGGAATTGAATTGGACAATTATACCGTTCGGGAAATGATCATGAATGTAGAAAAGGATATGTCTGATCATGGATTCCATACAATAGAAGAAGTAAACATGGATACGCTTATGCTGGCAGAAACGGATGAACTTGTCCGCAAAGCCATAGGGTTTGCGGAACATACCGTGATTGCGGAAAACGGAATTTTAGAAGCTGTTGGTGCAGGATCTTACCAGCACCGTCATGAGATCGAACATCATGATTTCTTTTTTGAACTGATGAAGCGGGTGGAACGCAATCATCAGACGGTGTTTGTGATCGGAGATACCACGGAACATGTGGAAAAGACCTGTGCTTTTTTATCAGAGCATTTTGGAAAATGCGAGATCCTGGGAGCAGAAGCGTTTGAAAACTGTCAGGGGGGGACGGATGCCATGGTCAATGAGATCAATGCACTGACTCCTGATATGATCTTAAGTGTTCTGCCAAGTCCGGATCAGGAACATTTCCTGATGGAGAATTGTGAGAAACTGTCTGCCGGACTGTGGTATGGAATCGGTTCCTGGGATTTTACAAAGCGCAGACAGGGACTGCTCGGAAATATACGGAATCTGATCCGCACGCATAAACTGGAGCGGCAGCTGATTCATTATCATGGAAAGCAGGAAAGCATATCATGAGGGCAAATGTCTGGAAAGAATTGGAAAATTATTTCCTGATCTTGCTGGGCACTGCACTTATGGCCATTGCCATTCAGTGGATTTTTGACAGGGTGGGGCTGATCACCGGAGGGTTTACTGGTCTTACCATTATCATACGAAATCTTACGGAAGCGCTTCTGCCGGGAGGAATTCCTCTGTGGCTGACGAATATTGTGCTGAATATTCCGATATTTCTGTATTCCTATATCCGGTTTGGAAAAAATTATATCGGGAAAACGGGCTTTGCAACCATTTTGCTTTCGGTGTGGCTTTATCTGATACCGGTGATAGATATGTCAGGGGATGATTATATGCTTGCAGCCCTGTTTGGCGGGGCATTTACCGGCATTGGCATGGCACTGGTTCTTAAGGCGGGAGCAACGACCGGCGGAACCGATATGGTTGCGGCGATCATCCAGTCACACATGCGGCACTATACGGTGGTTCAGGTGATGCAGGTACTGGATGCAGCCATTGTGATTCTCGGATTATATGTATTTGGTTTAAGACCTACACTTTATGCAGTTGTTTCTATTTTTGTGTCGACAAAAATATCCGATGCCTTTTTGGAGGGCTTTAAGACTTCCAAAGCAGCTTTTATTATCACAAACCGGTATGAGGAAGTGGCAGAACGGCTGATGGATGAGCTTGACCGCGGGGTTACGGGACTGCACGCACAGGGGATGTACACAGAGGAGAAAAAGTGCGTTCTGTATTGCGTTGTATCAAGGAAAGAGATCGTGCGTGTGAAAGAGATTGTAAATGATGTGGATTCCTCTGCGTTTGTAATCGTATCGGATGTCCGGGAGGTTTTGGGCGAGGGATTTCTGGAATATTCGGATGATTTTTAGAACGATATTGTTAAAATTTTATAGTGAAATATTACTAACCGGAAAAAGTAGTAAGAGAGGAAATGCATAAAAAATATACATTTCCTCTTTCTTTTTTTGGAAGAATGTATTAAAATAAAAGTAATTGTTCAGAAAACAGGTGGGGGAACGATAGATTTCTGGATGAAATATGGGGATAAGGAGAGCTGACTATGATATCCAATCAAATACTTCAAAATACAATTGACGGACTGAAAGCAATTACACGTACAGATTTATGTGTGATTGATGTAGAGGGAAAAATTCTGGTCGCGACATTTCCGGATGCAGAACAGTTTGTAGCTCCGGCACAGACCTTCGTGGAATCGCCGGCGGACAGTCAGGTGGTAAATGGCTGCCAGTTCTTTAAAGTGTTCGATGATCATCAACTGGAGTATATTCTGCTGGCATATGGAGACAGCGAGGATGTGTATATGATTGGAAAGATTGCTGCTTTCCAGATTCAGAATCTTTTGGTTGCCTATAAGGAACGTTTTGATCGGAACAATTTCTTCCAGAATCTGATTCTGGACAACCTGCTTCTGGTAGATATTTATAACCGTGCGAAGAAGCTTCACATTGCAGCAAATGCGAGAAGAGTGGTATTTCTGGTTGATACGGCTCAGGAGAAGGATAATGCTTCCATGGAATGTATCCGTTCACTGCTTGGAACCAAGACAGGTGATTTTATTACAGCAGTTGATGAAAAGAGCATTATCGTTGTCAAAGAGCTGGCTTCCGAAGAAGGTTATCAGGAAATGGAGAAAACGGCAAAGCAGATTTTAAATGTTCTGCCGGCAGAAAAGCAGGAAGTATCGCATATTGCATATGGAACGATCGTAGAAGAGATCAAAGAAGTTTCCAGATCTTATAAAGAAGCACGTATGGCAATGGATGTCGGAAGGATCTTTTTCGAGGAGAAAAATATCATCGCATACAGTTCTCTTGGCATCGGCCGTCTGATTTACCAGCTTCCGATCCCGCTCTGCAAGATGTTTATCAAAGAGATTTTCGAGAACAAATCACCGGATGATTTCGATGAAGAGACGCTGGTTACGATCAACAAATTCTTTGAAAACAGCCTGAACGTTTCAGAGACATCCAGACAGCTGTATATCCACAGGAATACACTGGTATACCGCCTGGATAAGCTGCAGAAGAGTACCGGACTGGATCTGCGTGTATTTGAAGATGCAATCACATTCAAGATCGCACTGATGGTAGTCAAATATATGAAGTACATGGAGACGCTGGATTATTAATACCGCCTCCGTCATAAACCGCAGCATGGACACATAAAATAGCAACAAACAGAAGAAGACCGGAGAAGCCGCGTGCAAAGCCGGTCTTTTCTTGGGTTACAGAAAAGATGCGTTTCTGTACCGGGGAAGATATAAGGAGCAAAGATATGGCAAAGGACAAGAAGTTCGGAAAAGGTTTTTTCTGTGGAATCCTGACTTCGGCTGTGGTCGTTCTGGCCGGAAGCGGGGTGCTTCAGCAGGGCGGCTGGATCACAGGAGCAGATCAGAAAGAAGCAGGGGCAACGCAGGAGAGCACAGACAGTGCAGGCACACAGCTCAGTCTGGATCAGAAAAAGGTAGATACAAAGATCAAGAAGATGGAAGAGATCATCAATCAGCTCTATCTTGACAGTACGGATAACGATACGGTCGAAGCCGGCATTTATAAGGGCATGATCAGCGGACTTGGAGATCCTTATGCTGCATATTATACACAGGATGAACTCGAAAAACTGAATGAATCCACATCCGGAGAGTACAAGGGGATCGGTGCAAAGCTTTCACAGGATACACAGACGGGGGCAATCCAGGTCGTGACCTGTTTTGAGGGGACACCGGCAGAAAAGGCAGGGCTGCTTCCGGGAGACATTCTCTATTCGGTCAATGACATCGAAGTGACCGGGAAAGATCTGACCGATGTGGTCAGCCTGATCAAGACAGCAAAAGGAGACACCGTCCATCTGACAATCGCCAGAGAGGGTGAAAAGGATTATCTGGAGTTCGATGTGGAACGCTCAGATGTTGCCGTCCCGACGGTGGCCTACAAAATGCTGGATGATGAGATCGGTTATATCGCAGTCAGTGAGTTTGACAAGGTGACGGCGGAGCAGTTCAAGAATGCTCTGGCGAAATTAGAAGAACAGGGTATGGAAAAGCTGATCATAGACCTGCGAAACAACCTTGGCGGTGTGCTGGATACCTGCTGCGAGATGTTAAAACAGATGCTTCCGAAAGGACTGATCGTTTATACCGAAGATAAATACGGGCAGAGAACAGAATATACCTGCGACGGAAACAATGAGTTCAAAAAGCCGCTGGCAGTGCTGGTCAACGGGTACAGTGCCAGTGCGGCAGAAATCTTCAGCGGAGCAATCAAGGACTATGGGATTGGTACTTTAGTCGGTACGAAAACGTATGGAAAAGGGATTGTGCAGCGGATTGTCGGAATGGAGGACGGAACGGCAGTCAAACTGACGGTTTCCAAGTATTTCACGCCAAACGGCACGGATATCCACAAAAAAGGCATTGAGCCGGATGTGACCGTTGAGCTTGATGAAAGTCTGAAAAATAAAGTGACGGTCACGGAAGAAGAGGATAATCAGTTGCAGAAAGCCATTTCAATACTTCAGGAGGAAAAAAACGATGCAGAGTAAAATTGTTTTCAGAGAGATGTTAAGTGAGCTGAAGGCACTTGCAGATGTACAGGGAAATTATCTTACAAAGGAAGACATAAAAAAATTCTTTCCGGGAGATGCCCTGAATGAGGAACAGTTTGGACTGGTCTGCGAATACCTTGTCAGCCAGAAGATCAAAGTGGACGGGTACGAACCGGCCAAAAAGACACCGGAAACCGCACAGAAGACAGTGAAGGAGCATGCAGAGAGAGCGTCTGCTTCGAATCCTGAGACAGAAAAACAGGAAGAAAACAGTGAAACACAGGACGGGGAAGGTCCGG
>ENA-OPAA01000614-OPAA01000614.1-human-gut-metagenome-genome-assembly--contig:-NODE-614-length-23522-cov-11.560106_pt1 | contig 23522 bp, 17 predicted proteins | sample MGYA00241049_ERZ501414 | MGnify/ENA primary metagenome ERZ501414 (study PRJEB25962, sample SAMEA2042520) | human gut metagenome | biome: human gut; feature: human-associated habitat; material: faeces... | reverse complement strand
GCCGGCAGCCACAGAGGACTCGCTGACGATCTTGAAGCCGCCGATCTGGGCGGTGTTCTTGACATGGGTGCCGCCGCAGAACTCGGTAGACCAGCCCTCGATATCCACCACGCGGACCACCTTGCCGTACTTTTCGCCAAACAGAGCCATTGCGCCCAGCTTCTTGGCTTCCTCCACCGGCATCTCCTGCACGGTGACGTTCATGGAGTCGAAGATCTTATCGTTAACGATCTTCTGCACCCGTGCCAGCTCCTCGGGGGTCACGGCGCTGAAGTGGGTAAAGTCGAAGTGGGTGATGGAGGCATCCTGATAGGAACCAGCCTGATGCACATGGTCGCCCAGCACCTCACGCAGGGCAGCCTGCAACAGGTGGGTAGCGGTGTGGTTGCGGGCAATGGCCATGCGGTAGCCCTTGTCCACCTGTGCGGTCAGCACATCGCCCACCTTCACAATGCCGCTTTCCAGCACGCAGGTGTGGACGTAGTAGCCCTTGGGGGTCTTTTTCACGTCCAGCACACGCAGGCTGCACTCGGCACCGTTCAGCACGCCGTGGTCGGCAGCCTGACCGCCCATCTCTGCGTAGAAGGGGGTCTTATCCAGCACCACCAGCACGCCGTCCTTTGCCTCCTCGTCGGTGGCAATGGCATCGGTCAGGGTCTCTTCATCGCTCAGCGCCACAACGGTGCCCTTGTCGGTCAGGGTGTCGTAACCGGTAAAGACGGTGGACTCGGCCTCCAGTGCGCCGAACAGATCCTCGCTCCAGCCGGAGATGTTCTTCTTCAGGCGCTCGGCGCGGGCGCGCTCCTTCTGCTTCTTCATCTCTGCGTGGAAGCCGTCCTCGTCGATCTCCAGACCCTGCTCGGCGGCGATCTCCTTGGTCAGATCCAGCGGGAAGCCGAAGGTATCGTTCAGCTTGAAGGCGTCCATGCCGCTCAGCAGCTTCTGGTGTGCCTTCTCCAGACGGTCGATCATGTTGTTCAGGATGTTCATGCCGGCATCGATGGTGCGGGCAAAGTTTGCCTCCTCGGTGCCGATGACCTTCTTGATATAGGCGTCATGCTCACGCAGCTCGGGGTAGGCGGACTCGCTGGACTGGATGACGGTCTCCACCAGATCCACGAGGAAGGGGTGGTCGATGCCCAGCATCCGGCCGTGGCGGGCAGCGCGGCGCAGCAAACGGCGCAGCACATAGCCGCGGCCCTCGTTGGAGGGCAGGATGCCGTCAGACACCATAAAGGTGCAGCTGCGGATATGGTCGGTGATGACGCGGATAGAAATATCGGTCTTGGGGTCCTGCTTGTAGGTCTTGCCTGCAATGTGCTCCACATGGTGCAGCACGCTCTGCACGGTATCCACCTCGAACAGGTTGCCCACGTTCTGCATCACACAGGCCAGACGCTCCAAGCCCATGCCGGTATCAATGTTGGGGCGTGCCAGACGCTCGTAGTGACCCTTGCCGTCGGCATCGAACTGGCTGAACACGAGGTTCCAGATCTCCATATAGCGGTCGCAGTCGCAGCCCACGCCGCAGGTCGGCTTGCCGCAGCCGTACTCGGGGCCGCGGTCAAAGTAGATCTCGGAGCAGGGGCCGCACGGGCCGGAGCCGTGCTCCCAGAAGTTGTCCTCCTTACCCAGACGCACCATGTGGTCCGGGGCGATGCCAACCTTCTTGGTCCAGATATCGTAGGCCTCGTCATCCTCCTCATACACAGAGATGTGCAGACGGTCCTTGGGGATAGCCATCCACTCGTCACTGGTCAGAAACTCCCAAGCCCAAGGAATGACCTCGTCTTTGAAGTAATCCTGGAAGGAGAAGTTGCCCAGCATCTCAAAGAAGGTGCCGTGGCGGGCAGTGATGCCCACGCGCTCGATATCCGGGGTGCGGATGCACTTCTGGCAGGTAGTCACGCGGTGGCGGGGCGGCTCTTCCTGTGCCAGGAACCACTTCTTCATGGGAGCCATGCCGCTGTTGATCAGCAGCAGGCTGGGGTCGTTCTTGGGTACCAGGGGGAAGCTGTCCAGACGCAGATGTCCCTTGCTTTCAAAGAAGCTCAGGTACTTTTCGCGCAGTTCATTCAAACCGGTCCATTGCATAGATCTTTCTCTCCTCAATCGTTTTTGGCGCTCAGGCGCCGTTTTTATGCTGTTATGGCAGAGGGGCGGCACGGAGAAAAAACAAAAAACAGCCCTCATCCCAAAAGGGACGAAGGCTGCTTGTGCATCAAACTCCGTGGTACCACCCAAATTGCAAAGGATCACTTGTCCCCTGCCGCTTTCGGCGCATTAACGCTGCGCAGCGTCCGGTTTACATTCGCCGGAAGCTCCGGGGTGGCGCGAAATGATCCCGACCGGAGCACCTTACAGCCGTGGGCGCTCTCTCTGGACGGTGGTGTGTGCATTTCTGACCCCATCATTGCCATCTGTCATAATTTTACATTCCGCAAGGCAGGCGAAGTGCCCCTTTGCGTACAGCTAAATTATAGCATACGCAAAGCGTTTGTCAACGGTTTTGAGCAAAATTTACGGCACCCAGATGCGGCGCACCTCCAGCACCTTGCCGCCCTGCACCACCAGCGTGGTATTATAGGTGGTCCAGTTATCGGGGTCTGCATTGATCGCTGCTGCCACCGCATCCGCGCCCGTAGTCTCCACGGCTTCGGCCTGCGGGTCGGCAGAACTGTCCTTCAGCACTACATCCTCTGCCAGCGGCATCGTCTTTTCCCCCATCTCGTAATAGAGCGGGTAATCGTCAAAGGTCATCGTCCGGTAGGTGTCATCATCCTCCAGCTTCAAGTCCAGCCCGCCGGGCTGCTCCATGCCGCCGTTGATGCTTACAAGATGGTATTCGTCATTTTTTTCGATGCTCGTCACCGCATCGTTCACGACCTGATTCCATGCCGCACCCTCTTCGTGGAAGGTGATCTTGTCGCCAACAGCAAGGTTTTCAATATCTTCTTTTTTATAAAGGTCGTAGCCGAACACCTTTGCAGTCAATTTGCCGTCCTGTACGCCGGAAACGATGGATGCCGGGATAAGCGTTACCGCATCCGGGTCATCCAGATCGTCCAGTGTCCATGTCAGCAGATTGATTGGCTCTGTAACGCCTTCTTCTGCCACATGGGACGAGGCCGGCACTGCACTGGATGCGGGGGTGCTGGCGGGGGTGCCGGAGCCGCCGCAGGCCGTCAATGCGATGCCCGCAGCCAGAACAGCCAGAATCTTATATTTCAGGTTCATAAAAATACCTTCTTTCTTGACGTGGTAGATTTATTCCGCTACAATAAAAACGAATCAAGAACCCATTCTATTGCAACTGATTTTAAGATAGAGAGGAATTTCCCGTGAAAATTTTAAAAGTAAAGTGTCTTGCCCCCACCCGGCTGGACAATTATCTGACCCAGCAGTACCCCGCCCTGACCCCCGGCCGCCTGAATAAGGCGCTGCGGGAGAACAAGATCAAGCTGAACGGCAAAAAGCAGCCGCTTTCCACCCGCGTGATGGCAGGCGACGAGATCAAGCTGTTCATTCTGGACGATGTGCTGGACGCCGACCGCCGGGTGGAAGGTCCCGCATGGAAGAACGCCCGCACCCCGGCACAGGTGGTGTACGACTGCCCGCAGATCCTGATCGTGAACAAGCCCGCCGGCGTTGCGGTGGACGGCCCGGAGGACGATACTCTGCTGAACCGCGCGCTGCTGTACCTGAACAAGCAGGGCGAGTACAAGGAGAACGACCTGTACACCCCCGCCTTGTGCCACCGGCTGGACACCGGCACCAGCGGCCTTGTGATCATTGCCAAGACCCCGGAGGCCGAGGAGCTGTTCCTTTCTGCCATCAAGAACCGTGAGGTGCAAAAGACCTACCTCTGCGTCACCTTTGGCCGTCCCATGCCGCCGGACGCCACCTTGGGCGGCTATCTGCTCAAGGATGCTGACCGCGGCATTGTGAAGATCGTGGAGGACAAGCAGCCCGGTGCCAAGGAGGTGGAGACCCGGTACGAGACCATCGCCGTCTCCGGCCGTCTGGCCCTGCTGAAGGTGCAGCTGATCACCGGACGCACCCACCAGATCCGCGCCCACATGGCAAGCATCGGCTGCCCCATTCTTGGCGACAGCAAGTACGGCAACAACAGCGCCAACCGGGAGCTGAAGCTGAAGTATCAGGCGCTGTGCGCATGGGAGCTGACCATGCCCCGCTTCACCCAGCCGGACTTTGCCTTCCTCAGCGGCAAGACCTTCCACGCCCCGAAGCCGTGGTATTACCAGCAGGTGCTGGACGGCACCTTGAAGTAACAAAAAAGGAGATGCCCTGCAGGGCATCTCCTTTTTTGTTACTTATAATAGAAACCTCAGACCCGCACCATATCCGGGGTGATCTCGGCCAGCGTATGGGCACCGCACATCTGCATGGTGTCGGTCAGCTCCCCGGCCAGCTTGTCGATGTAGCACTTCACGCCCTCTGCGCCGCCGCCGTAAACTGCGGTCACGAAGGGGCGGCAGATCAGAACGCCGTCTGCTCCCAGCGCCAGCGCCTTGAACACATCCACACCGGTGCGGATGCCGCCGTCCACCAGCACCTTCACGCCGGTGCCCTTGAGGGCTGCGGCGATCTCCGGCAGCACCTCGGCAGTGGCGGGGCACTGATCCAGCACACGGCCGCCGTGGTTGGACACCACGATGGCAGCGGCACCGGCCTGCTTCGCCTTCAGTGCGCCCTTAACGGTCATCACACCCTTGACGATGAAGGGGCGCTCGGCCAGCTGCACGATCTCGGCCAGTTCCTCCACGCTCTTGCTGCCGGCGGGCGGAGTCATGTTCTTCAGGAAGGGCAGACCCGCCGCATCCACGTCCATAGCCACGGCAAAACAGCCGCTGGCCTTGGCCTGTGCCATTTTCTCGCGGATGGTGTCGATGTTCCACGGCTTGATGGTGGGCACACCGCAGCCGCCCGCAGCGCCAATGGCGCGGGTAGCCATCTCCATCACGGTGGGGTTGGTGCCGTCGCCTGTAAAGGCAGCAATGCCGTTTTCGGCACAAGCACGCACCAGCACATCATTATAAGTCATATCGGTGTAGGTATCGGAGTAGTGCAGGTTCACCGCGCCCACAGGGCCCGCAAAGAAGGGATAGCGGAAGCTTTTGCCGAACAGCTCCAGCGTGGTGTCCGGTGCACCGCCGGGGCACAGGGTGTCCATGTTCACCCGGATATCGGCCCACTTATTATAATTGCGGATAGCGGTATCGCCCACGCCCTTGGCACCCGGGCCGGGGATCTGGTTTTTACAGGCCACGCCGTTGCACACCGGGCAGGCCTTGCAGTATTGACCAATGCAGGTACGGGCATTGGCAAGCACTTCAGAATAAGTCATAAAAGCATCCTCCTTATATTTCCCGCCGCTGCGGCACAAAATGACCCACCGCAGTGCTCTTTGCCCTCAATATAGACCTATTTTAAAGGTGCGTCAAGGGCTTTTTGTGCTTTCCATCCATGCGGCAGAATACTTTCTCGCGTTTTTTCGTCATTTTTAAAAAAGTCTGATTTTTTTCAAAAAAATCCTTGACAAAAAGCCTGCTTTCAGGTATTATAGTGGAGCGCCAAGGGCACCCGCCCAAAGGCAGAACAGAAGATGTGGAAAGATGGCTGAGTTGGTCTAAGGCGCACGACTGGAAATCGTGTAACGTGTCAAAAGCGTTCTGGGGTTCGAATCCCCATCTTTCCGCCAGAAACCTGAAACAGAAATGTTTCAGGTTTTTTGTTTTGTCCGCAGTTTGCGGCGCTTGACATTTGCGTGCAGTTCCGTTATGCTGAAGCAAATACGTTTTACCGGAAGGAGAGGTTTCCCATGGCATCTTCCCACAAAAAGCGCACCGGTCTGCGGGCGGCGCTGATCGTTCTGCTGTGTCTGGTTCTGGTGTGCGTGGTGGCTGCGGCAGTGCTGTACAGCTTGGTCAGCCGCAGGGTCAAGGCATTCCAGAGCGGTGCCAGCTTTGCGCTGGACTACACCATCACCTCCACCGAGGCCGAGCCCCCTGCCCTTTACGCCCTGCTGGACAAGTTCGGCGGCACCACCGGCAGCCTGACCGGCCAGTACACCCCCCGGGCAGTGCAGCTGGCGCTGTACCCAACGGGCACCAGCACCGTCAACGATGCCCCTCTGACCCGGATGTACATCAGCGAGGAAGAGACCCTGTACGACGCCGGGCAGCTGTACAACAAGCTGCGCAGCACGGTCGTGGCCGAGTATCCGCTGGCAAGCCTGCTGCTGCCGGGCTGGTCGCTGGGCAGCTATATCTCCCAAGACCAGCTGGCTACCCTGCTGGGGGTAGACCCCGCCGCCACCGGCTTGCAGCAGGTGAACGACTTCCAGCTGGACTTGAAACAGCTCAAAACCGTGCAGCCCGCCAACGCCAAGAAGGGTTACCTCTACCTTCAGCTGCCGAATCTCGCCGCCGGGGAGGACGCGCCGCAGCTGATTCTGGGCATCGAAAAGCAGGGTCTGCTCAAGACCCTGTCCCCCAAGGTGCACATCCTGCTGGACGTGCCCGCCCACCACATCCATGCAGAACTTTCCGGCACGGTGACTGCCTCCCAGACCGTGGTAACCGCTCCCACCTCCCGGATGCAGGACTCTGACGTGGAAAGCCTTGTGCAGCTGCGCAAGACCATCGAGAGCATCGTGCAGTTCGTGCAGACCGCTGCCCAGAGCGATGATGCTGCCTCCCCTGCTGCATAAAAAGCTTCTATAAACGCAAAAAATCGGACAGATCGCACTCTGTCCGATTTTTTTGCTGTTTAAAAGTTTTTTTACTTCTTTACGGTCTTTTTGCAGGGTGCACGCTTTGCCTTGGGCTTTGCGGCGGCAGGGGCAGTCTTGGCTTCCGCTGCGGGCGCTGCCTTGGCAGCCGGTTCAGCCTTAGTAACAGGCTCGGCCTTGGTTGCCACGGCGGGAGCTGCCTTCACCTCTACTGCGGGAGCAGCAGGCTCAGCCTTTGCCTTAGCAGCCTTCTTTGCAGCGGGCTTTTCTGCCTTGACCGGCTCTGCAGCCTTTGCGGTGGGAGCAGCGGGCTTCTCCTCCACCTTCTTGGCGGTGCGGGGCTTGCGGGCTGCGGGCTTCTTGGCGGGAGCGGCTTCCTTGGCCGGTGCGGCCTTCGTCTCGGCAGCGGGCGCTGCTTGTTCAACCTTGGCGGCACGCTTTACGCGGTCCTTTACCTCAGAGATGACCCACAGCTGGTCACCACCGCCGGGCACCTCCTGCCAGATCTGCAGCACAGCGCCCACCTCGGCACCCATGCCCACGGTATCCACGCACTTGCCGCCTGCCCAAGAAGAGCGCAGACGCACCGTGCCCTCCGGCGTGTGCTCCACCTTCCACATCTGGGACGTGCCGCCCACGTCCTCCCACAGGTGCAGCCATGTGCCATTGGCGGTGCCGGTCATGGTCAGATCCAGCAGCTTGCCGGAAGCACGGTTGCGGATGCGGTACACGCCATCGCCCTCGCGGACAAAGCTCCACTCCTGTTCGGGCTTGTGGTCGTACTTACCCAGACGGACAGTGCCGCCGTCCTTGCTGCCTTCCACTGCCTGAATGACGTTGCCGGTGTGAGCGGCAATGGTATAAAAGCGGTCGGCCTCGATCACAGTTTGTGCTACGGATTTCATGTACAAATCCCTCCCAATCATAAAATGCACAGATTTTTCCAATTCCTTCTTATAAAGAATACCACATATCGTGATTTTTCACAAGCAATTCGACAATTCTTTAGCACTTTATATAGAAACCACCCTGTTTTCGCCTGCTTTTTCGCCCCTTCGCAGGGGCGAAAGGCCGTTTTTATTCCCTCGACATTTTGTCGCAACTGCGTTATACTGTTTTCATCAGGACTATCTGCCGCTCTGAAAGGGGCGGTTTTCTCGTTTTTTGAAGGAGGATATTTGCCCATGACCCAGCAGGACCGCACTGCGGTGCAGTATCACAAAATGACTGAGACCCCTATCCCCCGGCTGATCCTCAGTCTGGCCGCGCCCACGATTTTAAGTATGCTGATCACCAGCATCTACAATCTGGCCGATACCTTTTTTGTAGGGCGCATCTCCACCAGCGCTTCCGGCGCGGTGGGTGTCGTTTCCAGCCTGATGGCCATCATTCAGGCGCTGGGCTTTATGCTGGGGCACGGCTCCGGCACCATCATCAGCCGCCGCTTGGGCAGTCAAGATACCCACGCTGCCACCCGCTTTGCTTCCACCAGTTTTTTTACAGCGCTGGCCTTTGGCGTAGTGCTGGCAGTGGCCGGCCTTGCCACCCTGCCGGACTTCATGATGCTGCTGGGCAGCACCGAGACCATTCTGCCCCACGCCTGCGCCTACGCCCGCCCCATTCTGCTTGCCGCGCCGCTGATGATCTCCAGTCTGGTGATGAACAACATCCTGCGGTATGAGGGCAAGGCGAACCTTGCCATGGTCGGGCTGGTCACCGGCGGACTGCTGAACATTGCACTGGACCCGCTGTTCATGTTCGCTTTAGGGCTGGGCACTGCCGGTGCCGGCATTGCCACTGCCCTCAGTCAGACCATCAGCTTTGGCATTCTGCTGTATATGTTCCTGCGGGGCAAAACGGTCAGCCAGTTCCAGCTTTCTGCCGTCACCCGGGAGCCGCGCGAGTTTTTGCAGATCCTTGCAGGCGGCGCGCCCAGCTTTGGCCGTCAGGGGCTGAACAGCATCGGCGGGATGCTGCTGAACATTGCCGCCCGCAGCTACGGCGATGCCGCCGTGGCGGGCATGAGCATCGTGTCCCGCATCTTTATGTTCATCCTCTCGGTGGCCATCGGCGTGGGACAGGGCTTGCAGCCGGTGGCGTCCTTCAACTACGGCGCCCGCAAGTACCACCGGGTACGGCAGGCCGCCGTCTTTACCCTGAAAGCCGCCTTTGCGCTGCTGGTGGTGCTGATCGCGGTGTGCTGGTGGAACGATGAAAACCTGATCCGCCTGTTCCGGGATGACCCGGCGGTCACCGCTGTGGCGCTGCCCGCCTTCCGCTACCAGTGCTTTGCCATCCTTCTGCAGCCGGTGATCGTGGTGACCAACATGACCTTCCAGAGCGTGGGCAAGGCCGGGCGCGCCACCTTTCTGGCCTGCTGCCGGCAGGGCGTGTGCTTTATCCCGTTGATTCTTGTACTTCCCCGGGTGCTGGGGCTTGTGGGCGTGGAGCTCTGCCAGCCCATTGCGGATGCGCTCACCTTCTTCATTTCTCTGCCCTTTTTGCTGGCCTTTCTGCGGCAGCTGGAGCAGATGGACAAGGCAGAAGCGTCCCATGCCTCGGCGCAGCTGTAATGTAATTGTAACCGTTTTTAGCCGCATTTTTCTGCAAGTTCTGCAATGAAAAATGCGGCTGTTTCGTATTCTGAGTGAACGGAAAAATTTTCCTCCCTGTTTTTTGCAAAGGAGTGTTTTTTATGAAGCGCGTTGTCTTGCGTATCGGCTGCGGGGCAGTCTGCACTGCCCTTGCCCTTACTTTAGGCTGCGGCTGTGCCCTGCTGCCGCCCGCCACCGGCGTGCCGGGCGCTGCAAGCTCTGCCGTTTCGGTACCTACGGACGACAACGGCAAACCCCTGTACGACCCTGCCGTGCTGAACGATAGCCGTTTGCGGGTGCTGTACTGCGACAGCCGTTCCGGAAGCAGCACCACCATCCTGTGCGGCAGCACCCCGCTGCACCAGTCTACCCGCAGTGAGAACGTCTCGCTGGTGGAGGACAGTGCCACCGGCACCGCAGACTACTGGCTGCGCAGCTGGTCCGACCCTATCGGCCGGGGCGGACGCCGCACCGCCCTGTACGATAAGACCGGCACCGAAGTAATGTCCTTTGAGGGCGAGCAGAGCGCCACCCTGCAAAACGGCCTGCTGGTGCTGCAGGAGAGCCGCCTGATCGATGGCGGATACGTCCCAGAGTCAGGTTATGGCACCTGTCAGGTCATCGACCTTGCCACCGGCGCAGCGCTGCCGGTGCCGGAGGACGCATACAGCTGCACCCTATGCGGGGATAAGCTGGTGTTCAGCTGCTACGCCCGCCCGGAGGGGCTGGACGATTACGACTGGGATACCGACTACCAGCAGAACCGCTGGGTGGTGGTGCAGGAGAAGGACGGCACCCCCGTCTACCGCGCCGAGGCCGCCTCGGCATACCGCCTTTTCTACGATAGCGACACCCTGAGCGACTGGGTGGAGCTGGACGTTGCCACCGGAGAGGAAACCACCGACCAAATCCTGTACAACACCCAGACCGGCGAGCAGTACACGGGCTTTTTGCAGGTCTACCCGGGTGGTCTTGCCAGCTTTTCCACCGGTGACGGCCGGTACGAGCTGCGGGATATGACCACCGAGGACCGCGGACTGATTGCCACCTTTAACGAGCAGCCCAGCCAGTATTTCCCGGGCTATGTGGTAACATGGCACAGCGGCGAGGATCACGGCTACGAACTCTATGATCTGGAGACCGGCGCAAAGACCCCGCTGTACGATGTGGACGCCGCCGACAACACCGTAGCCGTCTACGCGCTGGACGGCAGTCTACGGGTGTACAGTAAGGACAACGGCAAGCTGCTGACCGACACCACCGTAGAACCGGTGGAGCACCAGCAGCGAGTACGGATGAGCAACTGCGGCACCGGCTACGTCTGGCTGGAATTGCAGGACAACGACCGCTACGAGACCACCGCCACCCGGCTGTACGGCCCGCAGGGGCTTGTCAGCGACCTGACCGCCCTGCAGGGCAAGTACAGTTACGTCACCTACCTGACCACCGACCCCGACGGCAGACCCATGTTCTACGGCAGCCGCGCCGCTGCGGGCAGCGCCTACGGCAGCGTATGCGATGTGCTGGATGCAGACGGCAATGTAGTATTACAGGGGCTTTCCAGCTGCACCGGGTACTATTCCAACAGTCTGAATGCCCTGCCCGACCATGTGTTTGCCGCACAGCGGGGCTTCTATGTGGGCTGGATGGACACGAGCGGCAACTGGCTGTACTGCCAGAGTATTTTCTCGTCTGCCGCTGCGGACGATGTACCGAGTTACGGCTATTGAGTTAGGAGGGCTTTCTTATGAAAAACGCTAAAATTTCCCGCCGCAGTTTTCTGCTGGGGCTGGCTGCCTGCTCCGCCGCCGGGGTGCTGACCGCCTGCAAGGGCACGGATGCGCCCTCCGGCAGCACCGCTTCCTCTGCCGCAGAGCCGCCCGCGTCCTCTGCTGCTTCCTCTACTGTGCAGCAGCCGGAGCCGTTCCTGACCGTGGATGAGTTTCCCCCTCTGGACGGCAGCACTGCCTGCATCCCGCTGATGGCGCAGATGCTGGCCGATACCACCGGCATGGACTTGGAGGAAGCCCGCAGCAGCATTACGGTAAGTACCACCGCCTACGCATGGGAGAACTTTGGTCTGTACGACACCACCACCCGGATGCTGGTGGTGTACGAAGCGCCGGACTATGTAAAAGAAGAGCTACAAGAGGCCAATGTGCAGCTGGAGCAGAAACCCATCGGGGTGGACGCGCTGGTGTTCATCGTCAACGAGGATAACCCCGTGCAGGCGCTTACCCAGCAGCAGCTGCGGGATATCTATGCCGGAAAGATCACCAACTGGAAGGATGTAGGCGGCAAGGATCAGGAAATCGTTGCCTTCCAGCGCGGCGAGGACTCTGGCAGTCAGACCCTGTTCAAAAAGCTGCTCATTCAGGGCGGAGAGTTGATGACCCCACCCTCTGAGCTGGCACCTGCCGCCATGGGCGAGCTGGTGGACAGCATTGCCGATTACAACAACAGTGCCAACGCCATCGGTTTCTCCGTGTATTACTACATCGACCAGATGTACTCTAAGCCCGGGCTGCGGCTGCTGGCGGTGGACGGTGTGACCCCCAGCAACGACACTCTTGCCGACGGCAGCTACCCCCTGTGCAACGATTTCTACGCCGTCATCCACCCAGATGCCGCCGCCGACAGCCCGGAGCGCCGTCTGTACGACTGGCTGGACACCGCCGACGGCATCGCCTGCATCAAAAAGTCCGGCTATGTGGCCGTCGGCCCGCAGGCCACCGTCACCATCGTGGATTGAAATTGACAGACCTTCTCTCGTCTGCTACAATAAAGGCAGGATTTTGTCGATCTTTATGCAGCAGAATGCCGAAAGGAAGGTCTTATCATGGAACATCCCGCTTCTCATGTGGAAAGCCACTGGCGCACCTCCCTGCGCAACCGCATTATTCAGGCTTCCAGTCTACTGGAAGTGCTGTTATCCGGGCTGGTGCTGATCGGTCTGCTGCTCAGCGTTGTGCCCCTGATCCGCTGGATGCCCGGCCTGCTGTTCGACGGCAACGAGGCAGAGATCCGCACCTTTCTGGAGCGCAGCTTGGACATTGTGATCGGCATCGAGTTCATCAAGATGCTGGCCAAGCACAGCCCCGGCAGCAGCCTTGAGGTGCTGCTTTACGCCATTGCCCGCCATCTGGTGGTGGGACACGATTCCGCCGTGGAGAATCTGCTCAGCGTGGGCGCAATCGCGCTGATCTTCATTGTGCGCAAGTTCTTCTTTGTCCCGGCCTTTGGTGCGCACCTGCCGGACGGTCATCCTGCGCCGGATCTTACCCCCGCCCAGAGCGGCATCCCCGCCGACTGGTTCCGTCGGCGGCATTCCGAAGCAAAGCCTGAGGAAGAGACCGAGACAAAGGAATAAGCATATACAAAAACCACCCCGCAGCGGCCGGTGAACGGCTGCTGCGGGGTGGTTTACTATTTTCTGTTACTTTTTGCCGTGACGGCCAAAGCGGTACTCCTTGCCCTCGCGGATGCGCTGGATGTTGGAGCGGTGCATGTAAATGACCATTGCGGCCATGATCACCGAGCCGATGGTGCACACGGTAAGGTCGGCGGCAGAATAGCCCCGGAACACCCCGTACAGGATGGTGAGCACCGGGTAAAGTGCCGCCATGGTCACACTGCCCAGCGACACCATGCCGGTGGGCAGCAGGCAGGCCAGAAAGATGACTGCCAGAAAGGGGATCAGCACCGGCTGGATGGCCAGAATGGTGCCGCCCGCCACCAGCACGCCCTTGCCGCCCTTGAAGCCGAAATACAGGGGTTTCAAATGGCCGATAATGGCAAAGATGGCGGCAAGGTACACCGCCAGATAGGGCGAGAGCATGGTGCTTTCCGGCATCAGGGTGAACAGCCAGCGGCCGATGCACACGGCCAGCACGCCCTTGAGCACATCACCAAAAGCGGTAAGCGCTGCTGCCTTTTTACCGAAGGTGCGCAGCATATTGGTCATACCCGCTGCGCCGCTTCCGTACTTGCGTACGTCATCGTGGTACAAAAACTTGCTGACGAGGATACCGGTGTCGATGCTGCCCAGCAGATACGCCTGCACAGCGGACACCGCAGCGATGAGAACAGATTTCATCATCTGAGCCTCCCTGACGTGTTATACGTCCTTGGCACCCACCTCGCCGGAGCCGCGCTCCCGCACGACCAGACGGATGGGCGTATGCTCCAGACCAAAGTTTTCGCGGATCTGGTTGATGAGATACCGCTGATAGCTGAAGTGGAACAGGTGCTTTGCGTTCACGAAGGCCACGAACGTGGGGGGACGGGTGGAGGCCTGCGTCAGGTAGTAGATCTTCAGGCGGCGGCCCTTGTCGCTGGGGGGCTGCATCCGGGCGGTCGCGCGGGCCAGCATCTCGTTCAGCACGCCGGTGGGCACGCGGGCACCGTTCTCGGCATCCACATCCCGGATCAGCTGCATCAGTTTGTTCACGTTGTAGCCGGTCTGGGCAGAGATGAAGATAATGGGTGCATAGCCCATAAAGCTGAAGCACTCGGCATAGCCCCGGCGCTGCAGCTCCATGGTGTTGGTCTCCTTGCCTTCCACGGCATCCCACTTGTTTACCACGATGATGCAGGCCTTGCCCTGCTCATGGGCGTAGCCTGCCACCTTGCTGTCCTGCTCGGTAAAGCCGACGGTGGCATCCACAAGGATCAGCGCCACGCGGCTGCGCTCCACAGCAGCCAGTGCACGCACCACCATGTAGCGCTCCAGACCATCGCTGATGTTGCTGCGCTTGCGCAGACCGGCGGTATCGGTAAAGATGAACTTGCCGTAGGCGTTGTCCACCGGGGTGTCGATGGCATCACGGGTGGTGCCGGCCTCGTTGGCCACGATCATGCGGTTCTCACCCAGAATGCGGTTGGTCAGGCTGGACTTGCCCACGTTGGGGCGGCCGATGATGGCAACGGGGATGCGGTCCTCTTCCACCACGGTCTCGCTGAAGTCCAGATGGGCGCACACTGCATCCAGCAGATCGCCCGTACCGTGACCGTGCACGGAAGAAATGGGCATCACCTCGTCAAAGCCGAGGTTGTAGAACTCGTACAGTTCCATGGGAGCCTCGCCCACCTTGTCGCACTTGTTCACGGCAAGAATGATGGGCTTATGGCTGCGGCGCAGCATATGTGCCACATCCTCGTCGGCTGCGGTCAGGCCGTTGCGCACGTCCGTGACCATGATGATGCAGTCGGCGGTGTCAATGGCGATCTGCGCCTGTTCGCGCATGTGGGCCAGAATGCCCTCGGTGGCCTTGGGCTCAATGCCGCCGGTATCCACCAGCAAAAACTCGTGGCCGTTCCACTCGCAGTTGGCAAAAATGCGGTCGCGGGTAATGCCCGGGGTGTCCTCCACAATGGCAAGGCGCTGGCCGCACAGCTTATTGAACAGGGTGGACTTGCCCACGTTGGGGCGGCCCACCACTGCTACGATCGGTTTGCTCATGGGGTCTCCTCCTTTCTTAAAAGGGGTAAAATACAATAAAAATGGCGTTATCAGCTGCCGCTCTTCCTTCTGCGGGCAATGTGCAGGCCGCTGCGCAACAAGGCGCGGGCTTCGTCCCCGCCTGCCGTGGGCAGCACCTCCACCTTTACGCCCAGCTGCTGCCCCAGCTGCTCCACCGTGATATCGTCAAGGAAGGTGTCCTTTTCCTCCCGCAGCATCACAGCCGGGATGCCCAGCGTTTTTGTGGCAAGCTTGCCGGCGCACTGGGCGATGATGTCGGTAGCAGTGATGAGGCCGGTCACGCCAACATTACCGCCGAAAAAGCGGTTCTGGATGGTGTGGACGTGCACGGTGATCATGGGGTACTGGCGGTGCAGCTCCTCCATCATGCGGGTAATAAGGGGCGCTGCCATGGTGCCGGTGACCACGTCCAGTTCCTTGGTGCCGTAGATGCGGTGGGGCTTGTCCAACTCGGCCAGAAATTCTTCCTCAAACAGGCGCAGCATGCCCACGCCGTTTTCCAGCTGGTCGTAGTCCTCGTAGAACGCTGCCGCAGGGATGGGGCGGCCTGCCTTAAGGTACCATTCATCGCTGGGGTAGATGATGCGCTTGCCGTGGCGGCGCTTGCATTCATCACCGAATTCTTCCATAATGTCGATGACCTCAGCGCTGGTCTTTGCATCGTAGGGCACCTGCGGGTACAGATTTTTGCGGTAATCCGTAATGCCGCAGGGCACGGCTGCAATGCTTTGCACCATGGGGGTCAGCTCCAGCAGGTCGGCAAGGGTGCGGCGCAGCTCGTCGCCGTCGTTCACGCCGCGGCAGAGCACCAGCTGACAGTTGACGGCAATGCCGCCCTCCACCAGACGGGGCAGGTACTTGAGCACCTCGCCGCCGCGCTTATTGGCCAGCATCCGCACCCGCAGCTGGGGGTTGGTGGTGTGCACCGAGATATTGATAGGCGAGATGTGCATCTTGATGATGCGGTCGATCTCGTGATCCTGCATATTGGTCATGGTGATGTAGTTACCGAACAAAAAGCTCAGCCGCTCGTCATCATCCTTGAAATACAGGCTCTCGCGCATGCCCGGGGGCAGCTGGTCGATGAAGCAGAACATACAGTGGTTGGAGCAGGAATGCTTCGCATCGCCCAGATAGGTCTTGAACCCGCAGCCAAAGGGGCCGCGCTGCGGCCGCTGCACCTCCCACTCCCGGATGCCGTCCGCTACCCGGGCTTTCAGGTGGAAGCTGCTGCTGTCGGTATAAAAATCGTAGTCCAGCGTGTCGTTCAGCTCGTTGTCGTCCACGCTCAGCAGCTCGTCACCGGGGGCAAGGCCAAGAGCCTCGGCCTCGCTGCCGGCATCCACCTGCTCGATCCGGATCGCCATCTGCATCCACCTCCTTTAAAGCACAAGAAGGGGAAGGCTTTGCGCCCTCCCCTTCTGTACATAACACCATTATGCCACCAATTACGCGCAAATTAGGCCTTCTTGATGACTTCCTCGCCCTTGTAGTAACCGCAGTTGCCACATGCCTGGTGGGGGAGCTTCAGAGAGCCGCAGTTGCTGCACTTCACCAGTGCGGGGGCCTCCAGCTTCCAAACATTGCTGCGACGCTTGTCGCGGCGGGCCTTGGAAAGATGTCTCTTAGGTACTGCCATATTTTTGCACCTCCTTGATGGGTTTATCTGTTCAGCAGTGATTTAAGGATCGCGAGCCTAGTGTCTACGGGGGCATCGGTCTGCTCTGCCGGTGGGCAGGTGCATTCCGCCTTTTTCTTACCGCACTGCGGGCAAAGCCCGGCGCAGTCGGGGCTGCAAAGCAGCACCGTGGGAATCTGGAACATAAACTCCTGATTAAGCCATTCGTCCACGTCCAAGTGTCCTTTTTCGTCCAGCGGAAGATCGAAATCCGGGTCATCCAGATCCCGCTCCTTGACGATCCACTCCGTATCGACTGTCTCTTCCCGGGTGACCGGGTCCAGACAGCGGGCGCACTCTCCGTGCACCGATGCCTTTGCCCGCAACGTTATCTGAACCTCGTCGCCATCGGTCTGCGCGTCAAAGACGGCTGTAACCGGCTGCGGGATCCTTGCACCGGCATAATCGTACGCAGATAAATCACACTGAAACTCTGCATGGTACGGTCTTGTGCCGGCTGTGATAAACTTTCTCAGGTCAAATTGCATAGTACACCTCTGAAAAGGCTGCTTTGTTAGTATAGCGCCAAAGCAACCCTTTGTCAACACCAAAACAGGCAGAAAACCGAAAAAATTTATTTTTCTCCGGTCTTCTGCCTGTTGGAAAAGCCTTTAGCCCTGTTCTTTTATCAGATCACAGGTACTTCTTCACATCATGGGGCAGTGCGGCCTCGTCTGCGCTGACGGTCACGGTGACCTTCACGCTGTCGCCGGCAATGGCTGCCATCTCGTCCAGCACAACGCCCAGACGGTTGATATCGTGGTCCAGCACCTTCAGGATGCCGTCAATGTACAGGTCGGTGATGTCGTAGTTGCTTGCCATCAGGCCGGCCACAAAGCCGTACAGCATTTCGCCGCCGGAGATCTTGTACTCTTCCAGATCGATCAGACGTGCTGCAGGAGCGATGTCGTAGGTGAGCTTCATGCCCTTTTCCACAACAACAACATTGCCTTTGGAGGTCTTGACCGCGTCGTTGATCTGGTCGATCATAGCCTTGGTCTTGCCGGAGCCCTTGGTACCAACAATCAGTTTAATCATAGTTCAGTCCTCCTGTATTTTCCACGCCTTGCGGCGGGAGATCATTTTTAACGTTCGGCAGCTTACTTCAGCTTTGCTTCCAGCTCTGCGGTCAGGCCCTCATAGCCGGGCTTGCCCAGCAGGGCAAACATATTCTTCTTGTAGCTTTCCACGCCGGGCTGGTTGAAGGGGTTCACGCTCAGCAGGTAGCCGCTGCAGGCGCAGGCACGCCAGAAGAAGTAGATCAGGTAGCCCACATTATAAGCAGACAGGTCATCCACCTCGATCAGCACCTCGGGCACACCGCCATCGGTGTGTGCCAGAATGGTGCCTTCCATGGCCTTGCGGTTGACCACGCTCATGTTCTGGTTTGCAAGGAAGTTCAGGCCGTCAAAGTTGCCCTCCAGCGGGTCGATGAACAGATCCTGTGCGGGCTTCTTCACGTCCACGATGGTCTCGAACATGATGCGGGCGCCTTCCTGAATGAACTGACCCATGGAGTGCAGGTCGGTAGAGAAGATGCAGCTTGCGGGGAACAGGCCCTTGTTGTCCTTGCCCTCGCTCTCGCCGAACAGCTGCTTGTACCACTCGTTCATCAGGGTGAAGTCCGGCTCGTAGCACTCCAGGATCTCCACAGCCTTGCCCTTGCGGTACAGGATGTTGCGGATGGCGGCATACTTGTAAGCATCGTTGTCGGGGCTCAGCACGGAGAAACGCTCCATAGCATCGGCAGCGCCCTGCATCAGAGCGTCGATATCGATGCCGGCAGCGGCGATGGGCAGCAGACCCACGGCGCTCAGCACGGAGTAGCGGCCGCCCACGTCATCGGGAACTACAAAAGTAGGCCAGCCCTGTGCGTCAGCCAGCTGCTTCAAAGTGCCCTTGGCACGGTCGGTGGTGGCGTAGATGCGCTTGTTGGCTTCCTCCACGCCCATCTCCTTTTCCAGCAGCTCGCGCAGCACACGGAAGGCCAGAGAGGTCTCGGTGGTGGTGCCGGACTTGGAGATGACGTTGATGGAGAAGCGCTTGCCCTTGCACAGGCTGATGATATTGTTCAGGTAGGTGGGGCTGATGCTGTTGCCGCAGAAGTAGATCTTCAGACCATCCTCCAGCTCGTTGTGGTACATACCCTTAACGGCCTCCACAACAGCGCGTGCGCCCAGATAGCTGCCGCCGATACCGGCCACGACCAGAACGTCGGAGTCCTCGCGGATCTTGGCAGCGGCTGCCTTGATGCGGGCGAACTCTTCCTTGTCATAATCCCGGGGCAGGGTCATCCAGCCCAGAAAATCGCTGCCGGGGCCGTTCTTGGCTTCCAGCTGCTTGTGGGCGGCTTCTACCTGCGGGTAGATAGCTGCATATTCCTCTTCGCTGATGAAGCTGGAGAGGTGTTTCGTGTTCAGTGCGACACTCATTTTATTAAAACCTCCAAACGATCTGCCGGGCCTTTGCCCTGCGAGGAAATATCTTGGTATAAGTGTACCGTTCCCTCCGGGTAAAGTCAAGGTCAAATTCCTTAGATTTCATACAATTTTAATAGTGTTTTTTTGTTTCTTCATCCAGATTTGTTCAGGTATCCAACAGTCCCACCGGGCGTCCGGCTCACTTTTGTGCGCTGAAGCGCCTTTTTCGGCACAGGGTCAGGCTGCTGTCCCCCGCAGGCTGTCCCACAGCAGCTGCAAGGCGGTGTCAAAATCCATGCGCGGCGCATCGGCGGCGGCGCACACCGGGTACTCCCCCTGCACTGCTTCGCCGCACAGCAGCTGCGCTTTGCCCACCGTCTGCCCCCGGGTCACCGGGGCTTCCAGCGTGTCGGGCAGTTCCAGCTGCACGGTCAGCTGTCCGGCGTTTTCGGCGGGCAGCAACGCGGTGGCGGGCAGCGCGGCGTAATCCAGCGGAACAGTCTCCTCGGTGCTGCCCTTTACCTTTAATTGCAGCGGACGCTCCTGCGGCAGGGGCACCGGTGCGGCACGGTAGGCCGCAAAGCCGTAGTCCAGCAGGGTAGTGGCGGCTTCGAACCGTTCCTTGCTGGAGGGTGCACCCAGCACCACCGCGATGAGATTCAGCCCGTCCCGGGTGGCGCTGGCGGTAATGCACACGCCCGCTCCGCCGGTGGTGCCGGTCTTGAGCCCGGTGATGCCGTTGTACCGCCGCAGCAGCTTATTGGTGTTCACCAGCTGGGTCTGCCCGCCCCGCAGGGTGTCCGTCCAGATGCCGGTATAGTGCAGCACCTCCGGGCAGGTGTTCAGGATGGTGCGGCTCATGATGGCTACATCCCTTGCGGTGGAAAGATGCCCTTCTGTGTCCAGCCCGCAGGCGTTGCGGAAGGTGGTGTGCTCCATGCCCAGCTCTGCGGCGCGGGCGTTCATCTGCTGCACAAAGGCAGGCTCGCTGCCGCCCACCAGCTCGGCCACCGCCACTGCTGCATCGTTGGCAGAGGACACGCAGATGGCCTTGAGCATCTCGTCCAGCGTGAACTGCTCCCCGGGCTCCAGCCAGATCTGACTGCCGCCCATGTGGTAGGCGTGCTCACTGACCGGCACAGCGGTATCCATGGTCAGCCGCCCGGCGTGCACCGCCTCAAAGGTGAGCAGCAGGGTCATCACTTTGGTAATGGAGGCGATGGGCATGGTCTGGTCAGCGTTCATCTCGTAAAGCACCGCGCCGCTGGTCTGGTCGATAAGGATCGCCGCGCGGCAGGGCAGGGTAAGCTGCGGCGGGGTGACCGTCAGGGTCTGCGCTGCCGGTTCTGCCTGCGTTTGCACCGCCGGTTGAATGCGCAGCCCCTTGCCCTGTGCCGTGCCAAAGGCCAGCGCAAACAACCAGAAGCAGACCACCCCCGCGCACAGCAGTGCCAGATTTCTCCGTTCCATTCCTCATACCTCCCCGCGCAAACTCTCTTTTTGCAGTGTATGCCGCCGCCCCCGCCGGTATGCCGCCGGGCGGTGCAATTCCGGTCTTGCGTGCTGCCGTTGTTTTGTTATATAATGAAGAGTAGACCCTATTTTTATCCCATTTTGTGGAAAGGAACCCCTCTCATGCGAGTTTGTTTTTATACCTTGGGCTGCAAGGTCAACCTGAACGAGACCGGTGCGCTGGAACAGCTGTTCCGCGCCAACGGCTTTACCATTGCGCAGGAAGGCGAAGCAGCGGATGTGTTCATTGTGAACAGCTGTACCGTGACCAACTTCGGCGACCAGAAGAGCCGCAAGTGGCTGCGCCGCAAAAAGCGCGAAAACCCCGGTGCGGTGACGGTGCTGACCGGCTGCTACCCGCAGGCCTTCCCGGAGGAGGCCGCACAGTTCATGGAGGCCGATCTTGTGTGCGGCAACGGCGACCGCAAGGCCATCTTGGAGAACGTACAAAAGCTGTTAGACGGCCACGAGCGCATCGTAGCCATTGCCCCGCACCAGCGCGGCGAGCAGTTCGAGGAGCTGCCGGTGGAACGGTTCGAGACCCACACCCGCGCCTTTATCAAGGTAGAGGACGGCTGCAACCGACAGTGCGCCTACTGCGTCATCCCCCGCGCCCGCGGGCCAGTGCGCAGCCGCGCCGAGGAGAGCATTCTGGCCGAGCTGCACCAGCTGGCCGCTGCGGGCTACCGCGAGGTGGTGCTCAGCGCCATCTCCCTGCCCAGCTACGGGCTGGACACCGGCACGAACCTTGTGGAGCTGGTGGAAAAATGCGCACAGGTGCCGGGCATCGAGCGCATCCGTCTGGGCAGCCTTGACCCCGATATGCTCACCCCGGAATTCATCTCCCGCTTGGCAGCGGTGGACAAGCTTTGCCCCCAGTTCCACCTGAGTTTGCAGAGCGGCTGCACCGCCACCCTGCGCCGGATGCGCCGGGTGTACACCGCGCAGGAGTACGCACAGGTGGTGGAGCAGATCCGCGCCGCCTACGGCAGCCGCCCGGTCAGCTTTACCACCGACTGCATCTGCGGCTTCCCCGGCGAGACGACAGAGGACTTTGAGGAGAGCTGCGCATTTTTGAAAAAGATCGGTTTCCTTAAAGTGCATGTGTTCCCCTACTCCCGCCGCAGCGGCACCCCGGCTTATGATTTCCCGGATCAGATCCACGAGCGGGAAAAGCAGGAGCGCAGCCGCCGCATGAACGCCGTAGCCGAGCAGGTGCGCTGCGAGGCACTGGCCGCCTTTGAGGGCACCGAGGATGAGGTGCTGCTGGAAACGCCCCTGTCCGGTACGCTGTTCACCGGCTACACCCGGCTGTACATTCCGGTGGTGGTCTCTGCCCCCGGCTGCGAGAGCGGGCAGATCGTGCGGGTAAAGCTTGGCCGCTACGATGGCGAGCGGGTGCGTGCAGCACTTTGCTGAATTTTTTTCATTTTACTTGTACATTCTGTGCATCCGCATGAATACAATAAATTTTTAACAAATTTTGTGTTTTGCTCTTTCCATACGCACGTCTTTATGTTAAAATGAAGATGGATTTATCGGGTCCGGCGTGCTGTAAGCAACCAGCACGGTACCATCCGTGCCCGTATAGTGCCGTTTTTATGCTCTGCACACAGGGCAGACGGCTCCGTTTTTTGGCTGTTTCTGAGCAAGGAGAGATTGGAATGAGTTTCAGAGGAATCAATACTACGGTCATCCAGATCCGCCGTCAGGTGTTTACTGAGGTCGCCCGCATGGCTTACGCCAACGTCAAGGGCGAGCAGGCCAACCACCTGATGCGCAAGATCCCCTACACCATCATCCCCGGTGAGGAGGGCAAGCTGCGCAAGGACATCTTCCTGGAGCGCGCCATCGTTGAGGAACGCGTGCGTCTGGCTATGGGTCTGCCCACCCGCCGCATGGACGAGCACAACAGCGTGGTCTCCGGTCTGGAGGATGCTTCCATCGCCGATAAGTACTATGATCCCCCGCTGGTCAACGTGATCAAGTTTGCCTGCAACCGCTGCCCCGAAAAGCTGGTCAAGGTATCTGACCTGTGTCAGGGCTGCCTTGCACACCCCTGTATGGAAGTGTGCCCCAAGAAGGCCATTACTTGGGAGAGCGGCCGTTCCACCATCGATCAGGACAAGTGCATCAAGTGCGGCCGCTGCGTCACCGTCTGCCCCTACAATGCCATCGTCAAGACCGAGCGCCCCTGCGCCGCTGCCTGCGGTATGGGCGCCATCCACTCTGACGAGCTGGGCCGTGCCGAGATCGATTACAGCAAGTGCGTATCCTGCGGTCAGTGCTTGGTGAACTGCCCCTTCGGTGCCATTGCCGACAAGGGTCAGATCTATCAGCTCATTCAAGGCTTCAACCGCGGCGACCGCATCTATGCGCTGGTCGCTCCCGCCTTCATCAACCAGTTCCCCTCTCTGGCTTCCACCGGCAAGCTGAAGTCCGCCCTGAAGGCCATCGGCTTCTGCGACGTGGTGGAGGTTGCCATCGGTGCCGACCTGTGCACCGTGGACGAGGCACATGACTTTCTGGAGGAAGTGCCCGAGAAGCTGGACTTCATGGCTACCTCCTGCTGCCCGGCATGGAGCATGATGGCAAAGACCGCCTTCCCCGGCCTTGCCAAGAACATCTCCATGACCATGACCCCCATGGTGTTCACCGCCCGCATGATGAAGCAGGCCGACCCCGATGCCCGTATGTGCTTCATCGGACCCTGCGCCGCCAAGAAGCTGGAGGCCTCCCGCCGCACCGTCCGCTCCGACGTGGACTTCGTGCTGACCTTTGAAGAGCTGGCCGGTATCATTGAGGCAAAGGATCTGGATCTGGACAATCTGGAAGTGGATCCCGCCGAGATGGATCTGTGCTACGCTTCTGCTGCCGGCCGCGGCTTTGCACAGTCCGGCGGCGTGGCCAAGGCCGTTGCCGACAAGATCAAGGAATGGCGTCCCGACATGGAGGTGAAGATCGCCTCCGCACAGGGTCTGGCCGACTGCAAGAAGCTGCTGATGCTGGCCAAGGCCGGTAAGTACAACGGCTACTTGCTGGAGGGCATGGGCTGCCCCGGCGGCTGCATCGGCGGTGCCGG
>ENA-OPAA01000613-OPAA01000613.1-human-gut-metagenome-genome-assembly--contig:-NODE-613-length-23535-cov-5.836797_pt1 | contig 23535 bp, 20 predicted proteins | sample MGYA00241049_ERZ501414 | MGnify/ENA primary metagenome ERZ501414 (study PRJEB25962, sample SAMEA2042520) | human gut metagenome | biome: human gut; feature: human-associated habitat; material: faeces... | reverse complement strand
CAACCTTCTTTGGAGAGATATAGTAAGACCTGCTATTTTAGTAGGCAAGTATCGTTTGTATCCAAGAATCCCCTGCCTTTAGGCATGGGGAGTATGTCAAAATATATGTGGTAATAGCTATCTGTTCTCTTATTGTTAAATTATCAATATTTTTCCATACATCATACCAAACTTTTTCAAAAGGAAGAATTTCTTTATTATTTATTAGTTTATAAGACTGATAAGGTATAGCTTCATATAATATATTTGGAAGTAGAATAATTTCAGCAAATAAAAAACTGATAATAGTAAAAGTAAAACTATTAATGATGTATTTTTTCATGAATAACACCTCCAATTTTGCTATAATATAAGTATAAACAATATCTTTTGTATATATTAATAATATCATAGAGGTTATAATTGGTGTTAATAAAATTATTTTATAGAGAGTGATTTTATGATTAGATTAGTAATAAATATAATGATTGTATTAAGTTGTTTTATTATGTTTATAATAGGCTTATATATAATTCTTTCTAAATACAATGATAGAAGTAAAAAAATATTAAATTTATATAGTTTATTTCATAAATTAGAGGTCTTTTCTGATGAAGATTTTGAGAAAAATTTTCAAGAAATATCAAGAATTTTAGGGTTAAGTATTATAATTGAAGCTATTTTTTTATTAAGTATGTATAGTAGTATTCATTTTATAGGATATTCTTTAGAATATTTAGGTATATTAGTCATTTTTATATATATTGGCATAAGAATGTATTTATCATCAAAAATTAGCCAAATAAAAAAAAGATAGGTTTAATTTTTATGTAAAAAATCTTTATAAATAAAAAAATCCCAGAGAATTTATATCTCTGGGATTTTTTATTTATAAATTAATTAAAATACATCATGAAGAATGATTGTCTGGTCACGGTTTGGACCTACGGAAACAAATCCAAGACCAATACCTGTAACCTGTGCCATTCTTTCTAAATATTTACGTGCATTTTCTGGTAAATCTTCATATTTTCTGATGCCGGAAATGTCTGTTTTCCAACCAGCGAATGTTTCATAAACTGGTTCTACATTTGCAAGAACTTTTAAGCTTGCAGGCATTTCATCTAAGATTTCACCATTGTATTTATAAGCTACACACATTTTGATTTCATCGAAAGTATCGAGGATATCAAGGCGAGTAACTGCCATATAATCAATACCACTGAGGTAACCTGCATAGCGAACTACGCAAGCATCAAGCCAGCCAGTACGACGAGGACGACCTGTAACTGTACCATATTCATGACCGCAATCACGGATTTTATCGCCGATTTCGTTGAGCTGTTCAGTTGGGAAAGGACCTTCACCAACGCGAGTACAATATGCTTTTACGATACCTACTACTTTATCGATTTTGTTAGGACCTACACCAGCACCGGAGCTTACGCCACCAGCTGTTGGATGAGAAGCAGTAACATATGGATAAGTACCATGGTCGATATCAAGCATAGTAGCTTGAGCACCTTCAAACATTACTTTTTTACCAGCATTGATTTCTCTATTTAAGAATGCGGAAGTATCAATTACATGTTTTCTGAGTTTTTCAGCGTAACCGAGATATTCAGTGCGAATATCTTCATAGTTTAATGGTTCTTTACCATAGAGTTTTACAAGCTCACGATTTTTAGTTTCAAGAGCTGTTTTTAATTTTTCGCTGAATGTTTCTTCATCAATTAAATCACAAACGCGGATACCAATACGGTTATCGCGGTCCATATAGCATGGGCCAATACCACGTTTAGTAGTACCAATTTTTAATTCGCCTTTGTTTTCTTCTTCAAGACCGTCCATAAGACGATGGTAAGGCATTACAACGTGAGCACGATTAGAGATACGTAATCCGTCAACAGAGTAACCATCTTTTTTTAGAGCTTCCATTTCTTGAAGGATTACTTCAGGGTCAAAAGCTACACCATTTGCAATCACACAAATTTTACTATCATAGAGCATACCAGATGGCATGAGTCTTTGTTTAAATTCTTTGCCGTCTACTGTAACAGTATGACCTGCATTACTACCACCTTGATAACGTACAACTATATCAGCTTTTTCTGCTAAATAGTCTACGATTTTACCTTTACCTTCATCACCCCATTGGGTACCAGTTACAACAACTGTTGACATAAGAAAACTTCCTCTCTATTACTCAAGTTTAATATTAACTGCTTATTCAATACCGAAACGAGCCATAATCATGTCTACATTGCGTAAGAACCATTGATAGTCGAAGCAGTTGTCGATTTCTTCTTTAGTGAGATATTTTGTAATATCTGGGTCTTTTTCTACATTTGTGCGGAAATCTTCGCCTTTGAGCCATCTAGCCATAGCATTTCTTTGAACCCATTTGTAAGCATCTTCACGAAGTACGCCTTTGCTTACAACAGCGAGCATGATGCGTTGGCTGAAGATAAGACCGCCAGTTTTGTTAAGATTTTCCATCATAGCTTCTGGATAAACGAGAAGTTTATCTAAAAGATTTGTTAATTTACGGCAACAGTAATCAACGTTGATAGTGCTGTCTGGTAAAATTACGCGTTCAACGGAAGAATGGGAAATATCGCGTTCATGCCAAAGAGTGATATCTTCCATAGCTGCAATAGCGTTACCACGAACAAGGCGAGCCATACCGGAGATACGTTCACCAGTGATTGGATTACGTTTATGAGGCATAGCAGAAGAACCTTTTTGACCTGGTTGGAAATATTCTTCAACTTCACGGATATCTGTACGTTGAAGGTTACGTAATTCTGTAGCGATTTTTTCAAATGTGCTAGCAACAATAGCAAGAGTAGTCATATATTCTGCATGGCGATCACGCTGAATAACTTGTGTTGCAAGTTTTACAGGTTCAATGCCAAGTTTTTTGCAAGTGATTTCTTCAATACGAGGGTCAATATTGGAATAAGTGCCTACAGCACCAGAAAGTTTACCAACAGCAACGATTTTTTTAGCGTGTTCAACACGTTCGATGTCACGGCAAACTTCATCATACCATAAAGCAAATTTTAAACCGAGAGTCATTGGTTCTGCATGGATACCATGAGTACGACCAATGCAAACAGTGTGTTTATATTTTTTAGCTTGACGTTTTAAAACATCACGTAAATTTTTGAGGTCTTCTAAAATAAGCTCAGCGGATTTTTTCATCATAATGCCGAGTGCTGTATCTTTTACGTCGCTGGAAGTTAATCCTTTATGGATATATTTAGAATCTTCACCAACGTATTCAGCAACGTTCGTTAAAAATGCGATAATATCATGATTAGTAACTTTTTCAATTTCTTTAACGCGTTCTAAGTTAAACTGTGCTTTTTCACGAATATTTTTAGCAGCTTCTACAGGAATTTGACCAAGTTCTGCCATAGCTTCACAAGCTGTAATTTCAACTTCAAGCATTACTTCAAATTCGTGTTGGAGAGTCCAAATTCTTCCCATTTCAGGATTGGTATAGCGTTCAATCATTTAAAAATTTCCTCCTCATATTTAAAACCAGCATAAATTTTCTACTGATAACAGCAAAAAGAACTCAAATAGACACTATGTCAAGGATTTGAGTTTTGTTTGTAAAATCTATATGTAGCTTTTACCTTCATATAATAGCATTTTATGTACTTTAGTGTCAATGAAAATGGGGATTATAAGTTTACGATACAGATGTGCATAATAAAAAGCTATATTAATTTTACGATTAATATAGCTTGTTTTGTTAAATATTATCTTGAGTACGAAGTAAATCTGCGAATTTTGTAAATTCCTTATGGAAGAATAATTGAACAGTATCAACAGGACCATTACGATGTTTTGCGACAATGACATCAGTTATATTTTTATTTTCTGTTTCAGCATTGTAATAATCTTCACGATATAAAAACATAACGATATCGGCATCTTGTTCTAGTGAACCAGATTCACGAAGGTCACTGAGCATAGGTTTTTTTATCTGTCTTGACTCTACGCTACGAGAAAGCTGAGAAAGTGCAATTACAGGAACATTGAGTTCACGAGCTAGAGATTTTAAAGAACGAGATATTTCAGAGATTTCTTGTTGTCGATTATCGCCATTTTTATTTGCTCTACCTTGCATTAATTGCAAATAGTCGATTAATACTAAGCTTAAACCTTTTTCTTGTTGAAGTCGGCGAGCTTTGGAGCGAAGTTCCATGATGCTGATACCAGGAGTATCATCAATATAAAGTGGCGCTTTAGAAAATTTATCAGCAGCGGCAATTAATTTTTGCCAATCTTGTTCATCTAAATCACCGACGCGTAATCGTTGAGACTCGACAAGCCCTTCTGCACAGAGCATACGCTGCATTAATTGTTCTTTGGACATTTCAAGAGAGAAAAAGGCTACAGGTTTATTTTCTTTTAAAGCAACATGAGAAGCTATATTTAAAGTAAAGGCTGTTTTCCCCATACTAGGTCTGGCAGCGACTAAGATTAAATCAGAAGGTTGAAGCCCTGCGGTGAGTTTATCTAAGTCTTTAAAGCCAGTGGATAAACCTGTTAGACCACCTTTTGATTCATATAGATTTTCAATTTTGCTAAAAGTATCAATGACAATTTGATTAATAGGTGTGAAATCGCCAGTTTTGCGATTGGAAGCGATTTCTAAAATCATTTTTTCGGCTTTATCCATGATGCTATCAGCATCATCAGCACCTTCATAACCCATAGCAGCAATGGCTGTAGCTGTATTGATGAGATGACGCATGAGAGCCTTTTCTTTGACTATCTTAGCATAAAAAACTACATTTGCAGCTGTAGGTACAGTATTGGCAAGTGCAGTAACAAAGGCAATACCGCCAACTTTTTCTAATTGATTTGTTTTATTTAATTGTTCAATGACAGTTAAATTATCGACTGCCTGATTGCGATTGGATAAATCAAGCATAGCTTCAAAAACAGTGCGATGAGCTTCGCGATAAAAATCCTGTGGATTTAAAATTTGAGCAGATTCAGCAATAGCTTCTTTAGAGATGAGCATAGCACCTAAAACAGCTTGCTCAGCTTCTATATTTTGGGGAGGTACTCTATCTATCAAAAATAATCACCTCTTAAATTTTATCAAAAGCGAATGCTAAAGCTTCTTGTGCTGTTTTAACAGGATGTACTTTTAAGCCATGTAAATCAGGCGGGATATCTTTAGCATTTTCTTCAGGAATAATCAAGGTTTTGATACCAGCTTGGCTAGCACCATAAGCTTTTTCAAAGACACCGCCTACAGGACGAACTAATCCTTGAATAGAGATTTCACCAGTAATGGCGATATCCTGACGAATTGGTTTTTGGGTAATAGCAGAAATCAAAGCTATTAAAATGGCTGTTCCAGCAGATGGCCCATCAATATTACCGCCACCAATTATATTGATGTGAATATCATAATCGTGAATATCTTCATTTGTGAGTTTGCGCACAACAGCAGCAGCATTGAAGACAGAGTCTTGAGCCATAGAGCCAGCTGTTTGATTAAAACGCAAGATACCTTTACCTTTTTCATGAGCTTTAAAAGCGATAGCTTCAATTTCGATAACAGAACCAATGAAACCAGCAACGCCTAAGCCAAAAATTTTACCAATCTCGCTAGTGTCAGAAGCTTTTTTAGTGATAAATGGTGTTAAGCGACTTACTTGAGCTACAGTATAAATATCTTCTTTAGTGATTAATATATTATCCATATCATTTTCTTGGCGAACGAGAGCATTGCTGTAAGCGTCAGCTAAGATATTGATAGCTTTACGTCCTTCAATTGTATATTCACTGATAATCTGGGCTACTTCATCATCTAATTTAGCATTTAGTTTATGAGCAGCATTTAAAACTATAGTCTCAATATGTTTTGGAGTCAGTGGTTCAAAATAGATTTCAGCACAACGAGAACGAAGAGCTGGATTTAAATAATAGCTATCGCGAGTTGTAGCTCCAATTAAAACGAAATCAGCAGGCGCACCTTCAGTGAATAATTTTTTGATATATTCTGGTACATTAGGGTCGTTTGGCTCAAAATAAGCAGAGTCAAAATAAGCGCGCTTATCTTCAAGAACTTTTAATAATTCATTTTGTAAAGTATCATCAAGTTCACCGATTTCATCAATGAATAAAATACCACCATGAGCGTCTGTAACAAGCCCTGGTTTTGGTTCAGGAATACCGCTGTCAGCTAAATCTCTACGAGCTCCTTGATAAATAGGATCGTGAACAGAACCAAGTAGAGGATTTGTTATACCTCTAGGATCATAGCGAAGTGTAGTGCCGTCTGTTTCTACAAAAGGTGCATCAGCATTAAATGGTGTATGTGGTTGAGTACATGCTTCTTGAAGTACAAGCCTTGCAGCAGTTGTTTTCCCTACTCCAGGAGGCCCATAAAGTATTAGATGTTGAGGATAAGGTGAGCTTAATTTTGCTTTTAAAGCTTTAATAGCTCTTTCTTGTCCTATGATTTCAGATAAATTTTCTGGTCGTAACAATTCCATGATGGATTTTGTTAGATGAATTTTATTTTTATCTTCTAGCTGTTTTAGTTTTGCTAATGATTGAGAAGACTCTTTAAGAGAACTTTCTTCTTTAAGGATTTGTTTTTTTATATCGAAAATATAATCTTGATGATTTTCTTCCATCTTCGCAGATATGCGTTTTTCTAATTCATCTTCAAAAGAACGACGTGCCATAATATTGGCTAAATAATCCATCATTTCTTTTAAAAGTATAGGAATTTCATCATCTTTAGGTAATTTATCTAAAGTAGGATTTTCATAAACTATTTTTTGCAGACCTAAGATACGTTGATTGCGGTTATTTGAGCGAATTAGTGTTAAAGCTTCTAATTTACTCGCTTTTAATACAAGACGGTCAGCACCTTCGATATCAACTAAGATATCATAAAGAGCATCAATATCATGGTCTATAGGTTCAACTACAATTTCTTCAGAAGTATTTTCAACTTTTGTAGCAGAAATATTAGGCTGCTGTAATTTTACAGCAGCCTTAGTTGTTCGAGATTTTTTTTTAGATTTGAAAAAACGAGAAAATATACTCATAATTGCCTCTTATTTTTCTACAACGTGTACAGTGATTGTACTTGTTATTTCAGGGTGAACTTTGATTGTTGCAGTGTAATCACCGAGACAAGTTATATTTTTTATATCGATTTTGCGTTTATCAATATCAATATTGTGTTTTTCTTTAAGTGTTAAAGCAACATCTTTACTTGTAACAGAGCCGAATAAACGACTGCCTTCGCCAACGCGAACAGGAATAGTGATTTCTACTTGGGATAATTGGGAAGCCATTAAACGAGCTTCATCACTAGCTTGTTGTTTTTTGCGTTCAGCAGATTTTTTCTGAGCTTGAGCTACATTTATATTTTGTTTAGTTGCTTCTACTGCATATTTTTTAGCGATGAGGAAATTTCTACCATATCCTTCAGCAACTTCTACGATATCGCCTTTTTTACCAACTTTTTTAAGATCTTGCAACATTATTACTTTCATTCTTATCAGCCTCTTTCATATATGACAATGTAGTATTTACTACATCTTGTTTTAATTCTTTTAAAGGTCTATTTTTTACTTGGGAGCCAGCCACATTTTGATGACCGCCACCACCAAATTGTTCCATGATGACTTGGACATTGATTTCACCAGTGGAACGAGCGCTTACACCAATGACATTATCTTTTAAGCGGAAAAATACAATACTTACGCGTACATTTTCAATTCCCAATAAATCATCAGCGATTTTTCCTGATATAGCTTGAATACTATTGGCATTATCAGGGCAAACTGCTACAACTAAGCCTTCTGGATAGAAAACAGAATTAGCAATAGCAGTACATTCAGCAAGATTAGTTTCATAATCTGTGCGGAATAAATAATGAACTACTTCAGGGTCAGCACCACAACGACGTAAATGCGATACAGCATCAAATGTACGAACACCAGTATTGACACGGAAGTTTTTCGTATCGACAACTATACCAGAATAAAGAGCAGTAGCTTCTAAACGTGATAACTTGATATTTTCATTGAAATACATTAATAATTCAGTTACCAATTCGCTTGTAGAAGAAGAATATGGCTCAATATAGATTAATAATGCATTTTTGATTACATTTTCAGAACGACGATGATGGTCGATTACAATGACATTATTTATTGATTGCAATAAATCAGGACTAGCCACAAGATGAGGTATATGTGTATCGACTACGAATAATACAGGATTTAAAGCAGTCATTGCTAGCGCTTCTTTTTGCGTGATAAAGAGATTTTCAAAGTCTTTATCAGTTTTGCAAAGACTAATTAATTTATCTACGCCTTCATTCATATCACTTAAAATGATATAAACAGGTTTTCCCATTTGACGAGCCATACGCGATACACCTATGGCAGAGCCTAAACTATCAAAATCTTCATTGTGATGTCCCATGACAAACACAACATCAGCAGCTTCCATGCGTTCAAAAACAGCATGAGCGACAACGCGAGCTTTTACACGAGTATGTTTTTCTACAGCTTTGGATTTTCCACCAAAGAATTGAACCTTACCATCTAAGTCAACAGCTACCTGGTCTCCACCTCTACCTAATACTAAGTCAAGGTGAGATTGAGCAAGAGCACCTAATTCTTCCATAGAAGTTTTTGGTCTGCTTTGAATTAAACCGATACTCAAAGTAACAGGGAATTTGTTATCGCCGTGAAGATTGCGAACCTTGTCTAAGATATCGAATTTTTCACTGACAGCTAAATCAAGAGCATGGCGTTCTAAGATGATTACATACATATCATCAGAGATGCGACGAAGTAATCCACCTAGAGAATGAGACCATTTATCTAAAAGACTATTGACTTCAAATAAGATAGATGTACGTTGAGCTTCACTTAACCCTTGCATAACGTCATCATAATTATCTATTTGGATATAGCCAAATACCATAGTACGCATAGCTGTATCTAATTTGAAACGTTCATATTCTGAAATATCATAGATATATAAAGTCATTAAATGGCTATCGTCATCAGTATTTACTGGTCGATAGATTACCATGTAGAATTTATTATCTTGAGAAAAGATATATTGACCATTGCGGTTCCAAATATTATCGATAGGAATGTTTGGCCAAATATCAGTGATAAAAGAACCTATTTCAGGTGGTTGCTTGAGCCAGCGTTCTAATTCATGATTATACCATTCTAAACGTAAATCTTTATTGATAACCATGATTACTTGAGGTAATTGTTCCAAAGCATAATTAGATAATTCATTTACATTTTTAATGACATTTTCATAGTAAGCTTTTAGATTTTTGCGTCGTTCAATACTGCGTTCTTTTAGATAAAAGAATAAACATATCCATAAAACAATACCGCCACTAAATATATACCAATTGTATTGAAATAATATGACTAATAATATCAAAGAAACTATTAAAGTAACACATATATCAATCCAAGTGGATAATTTATTAGGCATAAAATTACCTCCTAAACATCATTGCTATTTTTGAATTTCTTTCGATAATCGAAAATCATATCAAAGAAGCCAGCAAGAGCAATGATTTGAGCAATTATCATGTTTAGACATAACATAATGATAATGAAAATCCAAACAGCAGTTGGCCAATTTTTTAATTTATAAAAAAATCTTATGACAGATAAACCTTGTACTAAACCTAAGACATTAGCACATAAATAAGTGTTTAGGGCAATTTGATAGAGTAGCGTAATACTGCGAGTATCGCCCCAATACATGCCTATTAAAGAAAAGGCATATATATATATGAAAACTTTAGGGAAGCGCCATAATCTAAATGGTGGCAAAGAATTAATATTTGTAGTTCCTAAGCGTTTTAATAAAAAAGAACTAGCAATATAATTAATCACTAATTTTATTATAGCATTTAAAATAAAAATCATAGGTAAGACAAGCGCAAGAGTTTCTATTAAATGCTGAGTTTGTCTTTGTGCATCAATCATAGCTTCTGAAGTTATGCCCATAGAATTAAACATTTCATTTGTATCAAGCATAGCTGTTTTAAAAGCATCTAATTGGTCTACAAATAAATTTATACCTGTCAGATAGAAGGTACATATTAAAAATAGACATACACCAATGATTGAAGCTACAAAAGATGTAGCAAAAATCTTTACAGCAGACCAACAATGATTATAGCCAAAACCTAAAGTTAAAGCTAGAGGCACTGAACCTAGAACAAGTGGTATGGCAGTAACAGGTGTTAAAAATACACATAATAAAATATTAGCAATTAAAGCACTAAATATACCATATTTAAGATTATGTTTGGCTGTAATAATTGTAATAGGTAAAGTCCAAAATAAAATAATAAAAGGTATATAAATTCCTGCCATAGCAATGATTACTGTTATAGCAGTCAATAGGCTACTTTCAGTTAAGGGTCGTAGCTTAGTATTTTTCATAAAAAAATCCTTTCATTAAGAGATAGTTTAATAATTGATAAACCTTAATTCTTAATTATAATATAAAAACTATATTACTGCAAAAACTAAAAACACTTTCTAAATAAAAATTAGAAAGTGTTTTTTATTAATTATTAAGCTTTAAATACACATTTTCCATCGAGCCAAGTTTCTTTGAGTTCATAATCAGGAGTTATGATAAGGAAGTCAGCTTTTTTACCAATGGCAATGCTGCCAAGTTCATCATCAACACCGAAGCGTTTTGCTGGATTTAATGATGCCATATTAACAGCATGAATAGGATTTTCATGTAATTCTAAAACGAGGCGACGAACTTCTTTTAAAAGAGTTGTTGTACTGCCAGCGAGATTACCACTATCAATGCGAGCAATTCCATCTTTTACATTAAATGGTAAAGTGCCAAGCATATAGCGACCATCTTTTAAGCCAGTGCCTTGAATTGCATCACTTACGAGTAAAGCTTTATCTTTTGGTTTATTCTGTAAGAGAATTTTCATAGCTGGTAAAGAAACATGAATACCATCAGCAATGAGTTCGGCATATACATCATTGCGAGTCATGATAGCACCTAATAAATTAGGATTGCGATGATGGAGTTGTTCCATAGCACAGTAAGTATGAACACCAGCATCAGCACCCATATCAAAACAAGCACAAGCTTCTTCGTAATTTGCACTGCTATGACCTAAGGAAACTTTGATTTTTAAATCTTGTGTTATCCATTTAGTGAATTTTGGTGCATCTTCTTTTTCAGGTGCAATGATAATGGATTTTACAGTATTATATTCAGACATTTTTTCGATTTCTTCTTTATTTAATGGGCGAATATGTTCTTCAGGGTGAGCTCCTTTGTGTTTGCTTGTGATATAAGGTCCTTCAATGAACATACCAAGAATACGAGCACTATTTAATGTATCTTTACATTCAGCTACATTGGCAATAGCTTTATAGATATCTTCAAGTGGAGCTGTTACTGTAGTTGGCATCCATGTAGTAGTACCTTGAGTTAAAAGATAATCCCCAATACTTTTTAAAGCCTCTGGAGTGGAGTCCATAGTGTCATGACCTACAGCACCATGGATATGAGTATCAATAAGACCTGGAATAATGAATGCATCATTATATTCTTTTACAGGAATATTTTCTTTTTTGACGTCTTCTTTAGAAAGAAAACCAGCAAATTTATTATCTTCAACAATTAGATAATTATTGCTTTCAATAAAATCTGCAGTAAAAATTTTTTGAGCCTTAATAGCAATTTTAGTCATTAAGAACACTTCCTCGATTTTTTTTATTTTGAGAACGAGATTGGAATACTTGAATTCTGGACTGATGACTATCAACTAAAATTTCAGATAAACTTAAAGCTGTTTGATTAGCTCTGCTAAAGAGTGCTTCTAATAAAACAGGAACATTAGTTCCACTGATAACCTTACTATTTGGTAAATGTGTGGATAAAATAACGCTTTGATTAAAAGGTGTACCACCTGCTATATCTGTGCAGAAAATAATATCAGAACAATTTAAGCGGTCAACAGCTTCTTGTAATTGTTTAGCTAATTCTGTATTTGTAGAACCGATAGGAAAATCAATCGCTTCAAATTTATCTTGTTTGCCAGCAATAACTTCAATAGATGAAGCAAGGCCAGATGCAAAGTTACCATGTCCTGTAACTATAATACCTATCAACAAAAAAACCTCCCTGGAGTGAATATCCTCATATTTTAAATTCTTTGTATATTAATTGTATCATAAAATAAGTATATCTACAGTTTATTTAATGTATTTTTTTAAGTATATAAATAAATGATAATAATTATTAAAAAGTAAAAAAAAGCTATAAAAAATTAATTTTATTTAGTAAAACATAGAATAATGAAGAATATAAAAGAAAATAGGAGAAAAAAGGAGATAATATGGAATTTTTGCCGTTTGATTTATTGCTAGTATAATTATATAATATACACATAAGGAACAAACAATATTGATAAGGAATTAGAGATTATCAATTTATTTAATGTGTATATATCTAAGTATTGGAGGAATTTATAATGAAAAAATGGGTTTGCAGTATTTGTGGTTATGTATATGAAGGTGAAAGCGCACCAGAACAGTGCCCAATTTGTAAAGCACCAGCAGATAAATTTGTAGAACAATCCGGTGAATTAGTATTCGCTGATGAACATCGTGTAGGCGTAGCAAAAGGTGCTGACCCTCGCATTATCGAAGGTTTACAGCAGAACTTCACTGGCGAATGCACAGAAGTTGGTATGTACCTCGCTATGAGCCGTGTTGCTGAACGTGAAGGTTATCCTGAAATCGCTGATGCTTACAAACGTTATGCTTTTGAAGAAGCAGAACATGCTGCAAAATTTGCTGAACTTCTCGGTGAAGTTGTAACTGACAGCACTAAGAAAAATCTTGAACTCCGTGTTGCTGCTGAACATGGTGCATGCGCTGGTAAAAAAGAACTTGCTACTTTAGCTAAAGAACTTGGCTTAGATGCAGTTCATGATACAGTTCATGAAATGGCTAAAGACGAAGCTCGTCATGGTTGTGGCTTCAATGGCCTCTTAAAACGTTACTTCGGTAAATAATTTGATATAGATAGGATTATTAAAAGAGTATGGTGTAAGCCATACTCTTTTTTATTTTTATAAATAGTTATTGAATGTTATAAATTTATATTAGTATAATAAATTTGATAGAATTTTTATTAAATTTTTTGAGGATTGATTTTATGAGTTACACAGGTTCATTATTTAATTTTATTAACAATTCAACATCATCATTTCATACAGTTTTAAATGCACAATCATATTTAATAAAAAATGGCTTTGAAGAGGTCGATTTTAATGAAGATTGGCAGTTAAAAGCAGATAAAAAATATTTTACGAAGATATATGATTCAACATTGATTGCATTTATTCCACATCAAAATTTGCGTGAAGGCATGAAAATTGCTGTCAGCCATACAGATTTTCCTTGTTTAAAGATAAAACCTAGTGCTGATATTATACAAAATGATTATGGCAAATTAAACGTAGAAATTTATGGTGGTATGATTTTAAATACATGGTTTGATAGACCATTATCCATAGCAGGAAAAGTTGTTTTGAAAGGTCAAAATTGTTATCAGCCAGATGTAAAATTTGTAGATTTTAAACGACCATTGATGATTATTCCAAATCTTGCTATTCACATGGATAGAAGTATTAATTCAGGTAAAAGTATAAGTAAACAAAAAGAAATGTTGCCTTTAGCTTTTATGCAAACTGAAAATAATAGTGAAGATGAATTAGCAAATGATAATAGTAAATTAATTAAATTGTTAGCGGAAGAATTATCTTGTGCTCAAGAGGATATTTTAAGCTATGATTTAACTGTATATCAAGTAGAAACTCCATATTATTTAGGTTTTGCAGGTGAATTAGTAACAGCACCTAGACTAGATAATATAACTTCTGTTAAAGCTTGTATCGAGGGAATTATCGCTGATAAGCGTAAGATAGGTTTAGATATAGCCGTTTTATTTGATAATGAAGAAGTGGGCAGTAGAACAAAACAAGGCGGAGCTTCTAATGTTTTGGCAAATGTAATTGAACGCATTTATATGGCATTTGGTTATACTAGACAGGCAGTTTTGGCAGATTTAGCAAAGAGCTTTATGTTATCTATAGATGTAGCTCATGCTATGCACCCTAATTATGTAGAAAAAAATGATTTGACTAATAAACCAATATTAAATAAAGGTTTGGCTATAAAAATGGCAGCTAGTCAATCGTATGCAGGAGATGCTGAAGCTATTGCTATCGTAAGAGCTTTATGTGAAAAATATAAAATAAATTATCAGATGTATGTAAATAATTCAGATATTCCAGGTGGGTCAACTATAGGCTCGATGGCTTCCGCTTTATTGACTATGAGAACATTAGATGTGGGTATTCCTATTTTAGCTATGCATTCAGCACGAGAAACTATGGGGAAAGATGACCAAAAATCTTTAGAAAAATTAGTTAGAGTATTTTTTGAAGGTTTTTATTAAAATATAGAGGTGATATAGATGAAAGTTTTAGTAGTGATGCCATTTAAAGATAAGCATAAAGCATTAATGGCTCAAAATTTTCCTCAAGTAGAATTTATTTATGAACGCAATCCGGGCAAAGAATTAGTGGAAAATGTGGAAGCAATTATTGGCAATGTTAAGCCGAGTCTATTGAAAGATGCTAAAAATTTAAGATGGTTGCAATTAAATAGCGCAGGTACTGATGGATACTGTGAAAAAGGTATTTTGCCAATGCAGACTATATTAACTAATGCTACAGGAGCATATGGTTTAGCTTTATCTGAATATATGCTTGCTGTATTGATGGCTATGCAGAAAAAATTATATAGTTATCACGATAATCAAAAACAATCTCTATGGAAAGATGAAGGCGAAGTAACTTCTATTTTTGAGTCTACTATCTTAGTCGTGGGTTTAGGTGATATAGGAAGTTGTTTTGCTAAACGAGTAAAAGCCCTAGGTGCAAAAGTAATCGGTATTAAGCGTCGCCTTGGTGAAAAACCAGACTATATAGATGAATTAGTTAGCCTAGATAAACTAAATGAGTATTTACCTAAAGTTGATATAGTGGCTACTGTATTGCCAGGAACGAAAGCGACTTATCAGATTTTTGATAAAGAAAAATTCGCTTTGATGAAAAAAGGTGCATTCTTTATTAATGCAGGTCGTGGAAGTGCTGTAGTTGAAGATGATTTAATAGAAGCTTTAAATTCAAATCATTTAGCAGGTGCTGCTATTGATGTAACGCATATAGAGCCATTACCACAAACAAGTGCTTTATGGCAGACAAAAAATCTGCATATTACACCACATACAGCAGGTCAATATCATTTGGCAAAGACTTTGGACAATATAGTGAATATCGCTAAAGATAATTTGCAAGCTTTGATAGATGATAAAGAATTAAAAAATATTGTCGATTTTGAAACTGGATATAAAAAATAAAAATAGCCACTCATTATAGTGATAAATAATGAGTGGCTTTGTTTTTTATATTAAGCTTTCCAAAGGCTGTGAAGATTGCAATAAGCATAAGCTGTAATTACTTCTTCACCATCTAAAAGAGCAAATTGAGCTGTTGGAGAAGTATTTGGTTGTAGTACCTTACGTTGATTGCCTTTATTTGTTTCAAGTGATATCCATTCAATATAATGTTCAGGAATCATAGGATGTTCAACAGAGCCTACAGAAACAGTAACAATATTTCCTTCTTGAGAAATCACAGGAACGTGTTTTTCTACAGCAGCATCAGTAGTACCAGGAATAATTTCTTTCATTTTTTCGCCACAGCAGATAATAGGCACGCCTTTATCTTTTACAAAAGCAATGATATTACCGCAGTGTGAACAAATATAAAATTTTTGAGACATAAAAATCCCTCCTCAAATATATAATAACTATATTATAGCATTATATACAGATACAGACCTAGAATTTAATGTATTTTGTTGGTAAATTTTAGGTCTATTTTGTGGCTTGATAAATGCTTTATCATCAAATTCTGTATTGATGATTAACTGCCAAGGCGTATCATGTGGAAGTGATGGTAAATTAATGCGATGATTTTCCCAGTGAGCGTTGATAGCGATATAGATAAAATCATCACGACCATCTTCTGTTTTGCCTGTCAACATAATGCAGACAACACGATTGCCATGAGAAGAGTCAAACTGCCATGGATTAATACCATGTAAGCTTACAGCAGGATAATTTTTAGGTGTACCCTCAGAAACACGATGGAAAAGAGGGTGTTCTTTTCTAAACGCAATTAGCTGTTTGAAGAATAAGAACATATCATGATTTTCTTGTAATTGGTTCCAATTCAACCATGAAGTTTCATTATCTTGGCAGTAAGCATTATTATTGCCAAATTGAGAATTACAGAACTCATCACCAGCTAGAAGCATAGGAATACCAATGCTACAGAATAAGATTGTTGCAGCATTGCGTACCATTTTTCTACGTAAAGTCAAAATTTCAGGGACTGTTGTTTCGCCTTCAACACCACAGTTCCAACTGATATTATCATTAGCACCATCTGTATTATTCCAACCATTTTCTTCATTGTGTTTTTCATTGTAAGAGAATAAATCCCACAATGTGAAGCCATCATGACAAGTAATGAAGTTGATGGAAGCATAATTACCTCGATTAGAAGGATTATAAATATCTTCAGAACCAGTGATACGATTTACTATAGCCTGAGCAAAACCTAAATCACCTTTGAGGAAATGGCGAACATCATCACGATAATGACCATTCCATTCAGACCATTTACCATAAGCAGGAAATGTACCTACTTGATATAATCCACCAGCATCCCATGCTTCAGCAATTAAAATAGAATTATTGAGCAATGGGTCGAAGGTCAATAATTCTAAAAGTGGAGGGTTACTCATAGGAGAACCATCTTGATTGCGTCCTAAGATGGAAGCTAAGTCAAAACGGAAGCCATCAATATGATATTCAGCTGTCCAATGGCGTAAACAGTTTAAAATCATTTGGCGAACAATTGGATTATTGCAATTTAAAGTATTGCCACAACCACTGAAATTATAATATTCACCATTTGGTCCTAGAATATAATAGGCTTTATTATCAATACCCTTAAAGGATATATATGGGCCACGTTCATCGCCTTCTGCTGTATGATTAAAAACAACATCAAGAATAACTTTTATATTATTTTTATGTAATTCTTTAATTAGATTTTTAAATTCATAATTTTGCATGGAGTATTTTCCACTAGCAGCATAGCCTGCTTTAGGCGCAAAAAAAGATATTGGATTATAACCCCAATAATTTAAAAGGCGATTACCTTTACTATCATAACGAATGGTATCATTAATGACATCTTCGTTTTCATCAAATTCAAAGATTGGTAAAAATTCAACAGCATTGATACCTAATTCTTTGAGATAAGGAATTTTTTCAATAAATCCAGCATAAGTCCCAGGGTGTTTTACTTTGGAAGATTCATGACGAGTGAAACCACGTAAATGTGTTTCATAAATGATTAAATCACCATGGTCTGTTTTTTGTGGTAAATCATAGTCTAATTCAAAATCACTGATTACTACTTTGGAACGATATTGAAATATATTATCTTTATCTGGCAATTTACCCCATTCGTTGCGACCAGAGACCATTTTAGCATATGGGTCTAAGATGATTTTGTGACGGTCGTAAATATCGCCAGTAGTTTTATCGTATTTTCCATCAATGCGAAAACCATATTCTATATTTTCATAATCTAAATCGAGTACAATCATGGCAAAAACGTTGCCAACACGATAATTTTCAGGATATGGAATTATCGCAAAAGGTTTAGGTGCTCTGTCTTTGAATAATACTAATTCACAACTTGTAGCACCGGCTGAATATATGCAAAAATTAACTCCTCCAGGAACAATAGAGGAGCCGTTTAAGCGGAAAAATCCGCGTCTAATTTTAAATTGTTTGAACGTATCAGTAGGCAGAATATCTAATTGCATGATAACACCTCATTAATGTATCAGAGCATATTTTTTTATAGCATCATCAATTGAAGGAGCGAGTTCAATTGTATCTGTTAAACCTGTTAAATCAAATATTTCTGATATTTTATCAATTATGGAAACAAAGATTGCTTTTATATTTAATAATTTAGCTTTGTTGGCAATATTAGAAAGTAAATATAGACCATAATTAGAAATGTAATTACAATCAGACATATCAATTATAATATTGTCACCAGAAGTCATTTTATCTAAAATTTCAATTTTTGCTTGTTGTGCAGTAGATATATCTAATTTACCCTTTATTGCTATAATGTGAAGTTTTTCCTTTTGATTAGTGCGAGTTTCCAATATAATAAATACCTCCTAATGACTATAAATAAAAATAATATTATAATAAATTTTAGCTATACAAAAATATAAATAATACTACTAATGTATATATATTAGCTAAATAAGCAATATATTGTAAATTGGAATATAACGATATCTGCCTACTAATATAAAATTTAATATAGTTTTAAATTTAATTATAGCTAGAAATAGGGATTTATATATCTGAATAAAATGACTAAAAGTAAATTATATTATGGTATATTTCCTAATATTATTTTATAAAAGTTTACACTGTTTTGCAAGTATTAGAGTCTTATTTGTTAGCTTTGGTCAATAAAAAATCAATGCAGAAATTAATCTGCATTGATTTTATTATTATTATTTATTTAATGGTTTTTTTAAGATAGCTAAGAGAATCATAGAAACGACAGCACCTATAGCTATAGCTAATAAGTACATGAGAGGATTTCCAATTGTTGGAACAACGAAAATACCACCGTGTGGAGCACGAAGAGTACATTCAAAAGCCATAGACAAAGCACCAGCCACAGCAGACCCGATAACACAAGATGGAATTACACGAGCAGGATCAGCAGCAGCAAATGGAATTGCACCTTCAGTGATGAAAGATAATCCCATTACGTAGTTTGTGATACCAGATTTTCTTTCAGCTTCAGTGAAGCGATTGCCAAAGAATGTAGTACAAAGAGCAATAGCGATTGGAGGAACCATACCGCCTGCCATAACAGAAGCCATAATACCAAATTCACCATCAGCTAAAAGAGCAGTACCTGTTACATATGCTGCTTTGTTGAATGGGCCACCCATATCGATGGACATCATACCGCCAACGATAATACCGATTAAAATACGGCTACTAGGATCCATACCTTTTAATGTTTCAACAAGCCATGTATTAATAGCACTTACAGGAGGGTTGATAATGAAGGTAATAGCAATACCCATCAATAATACACCAAATAAAGGATAGATTAAGATAGTTTTGATACCTTCGAGAGATTCAGGTAATACTTTGCAAACTTTTCTAAGACCTAAAATGATATAACCAGCAGCAAAACCTGCGATTAAAGCACCCAAGAAACCAGAACCACCAGTGTTTGCCATAGCACCACCAACGAAACCAGCAACAAGACCTGGGCGGTCAGCAATACTCATACCGATAAATCCAGCAAGTACAGGAAGCATAAATCCAAAAGAAACACCGCCGACATTTTTGAAGAAGGCAGCAAGTGGAGTATTAGAACCGAAATTAGAAGGATTAGCTGGATCGTAAACATCGACTAAGAATGCAATAGCGATTAAGATACCACCGCCAACAACGAATGGAAGCATATGAGAAACACCATTCATTAAGTGTTTATAAAGTTGACGACCGATACTTTCATTTTCACTAGAAGCAGTGGAAGCACTGTCATCATCGCCAGAACCTTTATAGATAGGAGCATCTTGAGCCATTGCTTTATCTAAAAGTTCATCAGCTTTATTGATACCATTAGCTACTTTAGTAATGATAACGTGTTTACCATTGAAACGAGCCATTGGTACATTTTTATCAGCAGCAACGATAATACATTTTGCATTAGCGATATCTTCATCAGTTAATACGTTTTTTCTACCGCCAGCGCCATTTGTTTCAACTTTGATGGAAATATTTTTGCGTTTAGCATGTTGTTCTAAGGATTCAGCTGCCATATAAGTATGAGCAATACCAGTAGGGCAAGCTGTAACAGCTAATACATCATAACCAGTAGAAGTTTCTTCTTTGGCAGGTGCAGTTTCTGCTTTAGTTTCTTCTTCAGTTGGTGGATTTTCTTTATCATTGATTAATTTTAAGAATTCATCTACAGATTTTGCAGCGATTAAGGATTCTTTAAAATCAGGATCCATTACCATCATAGCGAGTTTACTTAATAATTCTACATGTAAATCGCTTGCAGTATCTGGAGCTGCAATCATGAAGAATAAGCGAGATGGATTGCCATCTAAAGCTTCAAAGTCCATACCATCAGGAATAACCATAGCAGCAAGACCAGCTTCTTTTACAGCAGCGCTTTTTGCATGTGGTGTAGCGATACCATCGCCTAATCCAGTGGAACCAGATTCTTCACGAGCTATTACGGCTTTTAAGTATTCTTCTTTGTTATTGAGGTTACCGCTTTTTTCCATTAAATCAGCTAAGATTTCAATAGCTTCAGTTTTGGATTTTGGCGGAGCAACATTTAATTGAATACTAACTGGTTTTAATAAGTCGGTAATTTTCATTTAATATATCTCCTTAATATTATTAACTTTTATGAAGTTAGTTATTTAAAGTTTTTAATAAAGCTTCAACTTCACTGCGAGTTGCTAAATTTTCAGAGAAAGCAGAAGCAGAACCAGTAGCAACTCCCATATAGAAAGCTTTTTCATAGCTATTTGTTTCGATATAGCCTGTTAAGAAACCAGCAACCATGGAATCACCAGCACCGATGGAGTTTACCAATTTTCCTTTAGGAACAGGGCTATATGTTATGGAACCGTCTTCAGCGACTAAGATAGCACCATCTTTACCCATAGAAACTAATACATTTTTCGCTCCCATATCCTGAAGTTTTTTAGCATAAGTGATAATGTCATCATTGCAAGTTAGAGTAACATTAAACATTTCAGCTAATTCATGGTTATTAGGTTTGATTAAGAAGGGATGATATTTTAAAACATTAAGTAAGAGATTTTTAGTAGCATCAACAACGATATTGATGTTGCGATTTTCTAAACGAGCCATGATTTTTTCATAGATATCATCTGGCAAAGTTTTAGGAATACTACCAGCTAAAACTAAAGTATCACCAGCAGTTAATTTATCTAACTTAGCAAATAATTCTTCAATAGCATTTGCTGGAATATCAGGGCCTTGACCATTGACTTCAGTTTCTTGCTCATTTGTTTTAATTTTTACATTTATACGAGAAAAGCCATTTGGTAATTCAATGAAATCACTTTTACAACCAAAGCTATGAAGCTGGCGAATGATTTCTTTTCCAGTGAAACCGGAAATAAAGCCTAAAGCTGTACTATCAATACCAAGATTTTTCAATACGATAGAAACGTTAATACCTTTTCCGCCACCTAAAACTTGTTCATAATTTACACGGTTAGTAGCTCCAGCAATAAATTCTGGCATGCGAACAATGTAATCGATAGCAGGATTAAATGTTACAGTATAAATCATTTACAACACCTCCATGATATTTGTATAATCAAGATATTTTTTATCTTTTAAGATGTCAGTGATGATGATGGCATCTTCTAAGTTAGCAAAAGTTATAGGTGTTATTTGGTCAAATTTAGTGGAGTCAGCCAAGACATAAGCTTCTTGACAGTGTTTTAAAGCAGTTTTCTTCACACAAGCTTCAACACTATCAGGAGTAGAAAACCCTGCCTGAAGGCTAATACCATTTGTGCCAAAGAAGCCTTTAGTAAAATTATAAGGTTGAAGATTTTCGATAGATGTTGTGCCGATAATAGCTCCAGTAGATTTTTTTAATTGACCACCAATGATGAAAGCTTTAAAACCTTTATCAGTTAATTTTTGAGCATGAATAATGCCGTTTGTTATATAGGTGGCTTTTTTTTCAGTTAAATGGTCAATGATTAATTCTGTAGTAGTACCAGCATCAATATAAATTAAATCATGAGGTTTTACTAAACTAGCAGCTTTTTTGGCGATTAAGTTCTTTTCTGTAATTTGTAAATCATGTTTAGTGTGAATGTCTTTTTCATCAGCAGTATAAAAATCAATGCTAGTTGCTCCGCCATAGACTTTACGGAGTTTTCCAGCTTTATCAAGTGCTGTCAAATCACGACGAATAGTAGATTCAGATGTATTTAATAAAGTAGTTAATTCTAATAAAGTAACGCTAGATTTAGTTTTTAGTAAATTTAAAATAGCACAATGACGATCTTGTGTTAACATAAGCTCACCTCATTTCAAGATTATTATATCACTCAAACTCAATCAAAGTCAATCATATAATGATTGAAATTTGCTAAAATAAACCAAAGTCAGTCAATTAAATTATAATTATCTCTATCATAAGTATTTTTTCATAGAGAATATATATATAAATATGATATGATTAAAATAAAAAAGGAGGTCACATATTGAATACTAAAAAAAGTAAATTGAGCCAGTACGTGAAGAAATATATTTATATTTTTATTGGTTCGATAATCACAGCAATAGGGTTAGAAATATTTTTAATTCCTAATAATATAATTGATGGTGGCGTAGTAGGTATTTCTATTATGCTCAGTGCTATAACAGGACTTCCTTTCGGTGCATTTTTAATTTTGATAAATTTACCTTTTTTATATTTAGGATATAAACATATAGGTAAAGCTTTTGCTATAGCGACTACTTTTGCTGTAATATCATTGTCATTTTGGTCTAGTGTATTTTTACCTGTATTGCCTGTAACTAATGATTATTTTTTGGCAGCAGTTTTTGGCGGTATTATCACAGGAACAGGTGTAGGTCTTATAATTCGCAATGGTGGCTCTTTAGATGGAACGGAAATTGTGGCGATTTTGACAGATAAGAAAACAGTTTTTTCTGTTGGTGAAATTGTCATGTTTATAAATCTATTTATTTTAAGTAGTGCAAGTTTAGTTTTTGGCTGGGATAAAGCTATGTATTCATTAGTAGCTTATTTTGTTATCGCTAAAATGATTGATGTGGTTTTAAAAGGTTTAGAGGAAACTTATTCTGTAATGATAGTTACTTCACAACATACGGATATTTTAAATCGTTTGATGTTGGAAATGGATAAAGGTGTAACCGTACTTCATGGAGAAGGTGGTTATACGAAAGAAAAACGAAAAATTTTATATTGTGTAGTAACTAGATTAGAGATAGATAAATTAAAAAATATGGTTTTAGATATAGATGAAGGTGCATTTGTAACTATTAATCCTGTTAGTGATATTGTAGGTGGAAGATTGAGAGTAAAGAAAAATCATTAAATAATATATTAAATGTATAATTACATAAATAATTTGTAACTTTTTAAAATGCTTGACGATATAATAACTAGAGAACTATAATACAAGGTATAAGAAAACTTTATATAATTTAATA
>ENA-OPAA01000560-OPAA01000560.1-human-gut-metagenome-genome-assembly--contig:-NODE-560-length-25066-cov-5.033385_pt1 | contig 25066 bp, 19 predicted proteins | sample MGYA00241049_ERZ501414 | MGnify/ENA primary metagenome ERZ501414 (study PRJEB25962, sample SAMEA2042520) | human gut metagenome | biome: human gut; feature: human-associated habitat; material: faeces... | reverse complement strand
GCTGGCTGACCGACTTCTCCCGCGCCCGTCGTGAGAAGACCATGGCTGAGCGTCTCGCCAACGAGATCCTGGATGCCTCCAACGGCCTCGGTGCTTCTGTCAAGCGCCGCGAGGATACTCATAAGATGGCAGAGGCTAACAAGGCCTTCGCTCATTACCGCTGGTAATCACTCGCCCTGAGTAAAACTAAGGAAAAAGATGGCTGAAGAGATTTCGGACCTCCACGACGTCCGCAATATCGGCATCATGGCCCACATTGATGCCGGCAAGACCACCACTACCGAGCGTATTCTGTTCTACACCGGTAAGAACTACAAGATCGGCGAGACCCACGACGGCGCCTCCACCATGGACTTCATGGCGCAGGAGCAGGAACGTGGTATCACCATCCAGTCCGCTGCTACCACCTGCTTCTGGAGCCGTCAGTCCCACGACACCAAGGACAAGTTCCAGATCAACATCATCGATACCCCTGGCCACGTGGACTTCACGGCCGAGGTGGAGCGCTCCCTGCGTGTGCTCGATGGTGCCGTTGCCGTGTTCGACGGCAAGGAAGGTGTGGAGCCGCAGTCCGAAACCGTGTGGCGTCAGGCTGACAAGTACGGCGTTCCGCGTATCTGCTTCATCAACAAGATGGACAAGCTGGGCGCGAACTTCTACTACTCCGTCGACACCATCAAGGAGAAGCTGGGCGCTACTCCGATCGTGATGCAGCTGCCGATCGGTTCCGAGAACGACTTCACTGGCGTTGTCGACCTGGTTGAGATGCAGGCTTACGTGTGGAACGGCACCGAGGAGCTCGGCGCCAAGTACGACACCACTGAAATCCCGGACGACCTCAAGGACAAGGCTCAGGAGTACCACGAGAAGCTCGTGGAAGCCGCTGCCGAAGCCGACGACGACCTCATGAACAAGTTCTTCGAGGACGGCGACCTGTCCAAGGAAGACATCCGCGCTGGCGTGCGTAAGCTCACCATCGCCAAGGAAGCCTTCCCGATCTTCTGCGGTTCCGCCTTCAAGGACAAGGGCGTTCAGCCGATGCTGGACGGCGTTGTCGATTACCTGCCGTCTCCTGAAGACGTGCCGGCCATCAAGGGCTACAAGCCTGGCGATGAGTCCGTCGAGATCGACCGTCACCCGGTCAAGTCCGATCCGTTCGCGGCTCTGGTCTTCAAGATCTCCACCCACCCGTTCTACGGCAAGCTCGTGTTCGTGCGCGTCTACTCCGGCTCCGTTGTGCCGGGCGACTCCGTGCTCGACTCCACCCGCGAGAAGAAGGAACGTATCGGCAAGATCTTCCAGATGCACGCCGATAAGGAAAACCCGATGGACCGCGCTGACGCCGGTAACATCTACACCTTCGTGGGCCTGAAGAACGTGACCACCGGTGACACCCTGTGCGCCATCGACGATCCGATCACCCTCGACTCCATGACCTTCCCGGATCCTGTGATCCAGGTGGCCGTCGAACCGAAGACCAAGGCCGACCAGGAGAAGATGGGCATCGCCCTGTCCAAGCTGGCCGAAGAGGATCCGACCTTCCAGGTCACGACCGACGAAGAGTCCGGCCAGACCCTGATCGCCGGCATGGGCGAGCTCCAGCTCGACATCATCGTCGACCGTATGCGCCGCGAGTTCAAGGTCGAGTGCAACCAGGGCAAGCCGCAGGTCGCCTACCGCGAGACCATCCGCAAGGCCGTCATGGACCAGGGTTACACCCACAAGAAGCAGACTGGTGGTTCCGGCCAGTTCGCAAAGGTCCTGATGAACTTCGAGCCGCTCGATACCACCGAGGGCAAGACCTTCGAGTTCGAGAACAAGGTCACCGGCGGCCACATCTCCGCCGAATTCATCGGCCCCATCGAGGCCGGTGTCAAGGAGGCCATGGAGTCCGGTGTTCTCGCCGGCTTCCCGGTCGTGGGCGTCAAGGCCACCGTCACCGACGGCCAGATGCACCCGGTCGATTCCTCCGAAATGGCCTTCAAGCTCGCAGGTTCCATGTGCTTCAAGGAAGCTGCCCCGAAGGCCAAGCCGGTCATTCTCGAACCGATCATGAAGGTCGAAGTCCGTACGCCGGAAGAGTACATGGGCGAAGTCATCGGCGATCTGAACCAGCGCCGTGGCAACATCCAGTCCATGACCGACGGTGTCGGCGTCAAGGTCATCGACGCCAAGGTCCCGCTGTCCGAGATGTTCGGCTACATCGGCGACCTGCGTTCCAAGACCCAGGGTCGTGCCATGTTCACCATGGAGATGGACTCCTACGACGAGGTGCCGAAGCGCGTCTCCGAGGAGATCATCAAGGCCCAGCGTGGCGAGTGACACGCGCCACTGCATGAAGTAGCCAGTGTCTCCAGTCAGCGGTAATATCGTATACCGCTGACTGGGTTCTGGCTCTTCAAAGTGGCACATAACCCAGAAACCCAGTAGAATAAGCGAGTTCCTGTGCGAAAGGGTGCAGGAAACTCACGAGACGTCCAGGAGGACAAAAGTAATGGCAAAGGAAAAGTACGAGCGTACTAAGCCGCACGTTAACATCGGTACCATCGGCCACGTCGACCACGGTAAGACTACCCTGACTGCCGCCATCTCCAAGGTGCTGCACGAGGAGTTCCCGGATGTCAACCCGGAGTACGACTTCAACCAGATCGATTCCGCTCCGGAAGAGGCCGCCCGCGGTATCACCATCAACATCGCCCACATCGAGTACCAGACCGAGAAGCGTCACTACGCTCACGTCGACTGCCCGGGCCACGCCGACTTCGTGAAGAACATGATCACCGGTGCTGCCCAGATGGATGGCGCTATCCTCGTTGTGGCCGCCACCGACGGCCCGATGGCCCAGACTCGCGAGCACGTGCTGCTCGCCCGTCAGGTTGGCGTTCCGAAGATCCTCGTCGCCCTGAACAAGTGCGACATGGTCGACGATGAAGAGCTCATCGAGCTCGTCGAAGAAGAGGTCCGCGACCTCCTCGACGAGAACGGCTTCGACCGTGACTGCCCGGTCATCCACACCTCCGCTTACGGTGCTCTGCACGACGACGCTCCGGACCACGAGAAGTGGGTCCAGTCCGTTAAGGACCTCATGGACGCTGTCGACGACTACATCCCGACCCCGGTTCACGACCTGGACAAGCCGTTCCTGATGCCGATCGAGGACGTCTTCACCATCTCCGGCCGTGGTACCGTTGTCACCGGTCGTGTCGAGCGTGGCCAGCTGGCCGTCAACACCCCGGTCGAGATCGTTGGTATCCGTCCGACCCAGCAGACCACCGTCACCTCCATCGAGACCTTCCACAAGACCATGGACGCCTGCGAGGCTGGCGACAACACCGGTCTGCTTCTGCGTGGTCTCGGCCGTGACGATGTCGAGCGTGGCCAGGTTGTGGCCAAGCCGGGCTCCGTCACCCCGCACACCAAGTTCGAGGGCGAAGTCTACGTGCTGACCAAGGACGAAGGTGGCCGTCACTCGCCGTTCTTCTCCAACTACCGTCCGCAGTTCTACTTCCGCACCACCGACGTCACCGGCGTCATCGAGCTGCCGGAAGGCGTCGAGATGGTTCAGCCGGGCGACCACGCTACCTTCACCGTTGAGCTGATTCAGCCCATCGCTATGGAGGAAGGCCTGACCTTCGCTGTGCGTGAAGGTGGCCACACCGTCGGCTCCGGTCGTGTGACCAAGATCCTCGCCTGATTTTCATCAGACAAGAATCTTCGCTTGAACTAGCGTTATAGGAAATCCCCTTCGAGGAAACTCGGAGGGGATTTTCTATAACCGCAGCAGGATATGGATATGTACCACGACTTCCGGCCTGGATGCGCTAGTGTTGCTTTTCAATAGATAAACGGACTGCTGCACTGCGAGGATATGACACTGATGGCAGGCCGGGAAAGAAGGCCGATGATGACTGGTGCACAGGCCGCTCACTGTGGTTCTGTATCCGCAATTTCGCTGGGACTGCCCGTTTCCACGGCGATTCCCGAAGCCAAAGGCACACTGCCGAAAGCCTTGTTCGTAGGCAAAGCGCCGATTTCCGGCAAACTCAAGCAGCGATTGGTGAACGAGATCGAATCCATCACCATGCTGGCGTTGGCCCGGTCGGCCAACACGGGGCTTGCGGACGGCAAACTGATCCCGGAAGTGCTGGTCATCGGACTGAAGCTTACGGCCAAAGCCACCGGCATACCGAACGAAGTCATCGACCTGATCGCCGGACAGCGCAAATCGGGCATCGTGTTCGTGTGCGTACGCGACGTGCCGTTCGAGGGCAGCACGCGTGAGGAATGCGCGTTCGCCGTGCGCCGCGCCATACCGGGGCGTGCCGGGCACACGCCGATCTATCAGGTATATGCCGGCGACTGGCAGCCGGCGGGGGAGGCCCAGCTGGAGCTGGCCGGCTCTACTATTGATGGTCTGTGGGCATCGCTGTGCTCACAGACCATTTTGGGTACGCCGGAGGTCGAGAATCTGGATGCGCGCATCATTCGCCATACTGAAATTGCTCGGCTCGAATCCGAAGTGGACAAGCTCACTCGTGACCATCAGCGCGTCAAGAACCCGGCCCAGCGCAACGAGATCTATGCCAAACTCCACAAGGCCAAGGCGCAGCTCGCAAAACTGCGCGAGGCATAGTGATGTGAAAGCCATTGGGCTTCCGCTGGCGGGAGCTGGCTCGCGAAGCGAGACTGAGGGTGGTCCAGGTCCGTGGCCTAGGGCTACGCCCAAGCTAATTGAAATATTCGTGCATCATACAGCGTACAGTTAAACCATGTTCCCTCTGCTCGAAACCCTGGTCGCCGTATACGAGGTGGGTCAGTTCACGCTGGCCGCCGATGAGCTGAAGGTATCGCAGTCGACGGTGTCGTCGCGTATCGCCCAATTGGAGCAGATGGTCGGCGCGCCGCTGTTCGTGCGCAATGCGAAAAGTGACGTGACGCCCACACAGGCCGGGCGGATGCTGTACCAGACTGCCATCGGCATCGACGGATTATGGCGGGATACGCGTGAGCAGATCGCCCGCGTGCAGGAGGCGCGTGAGCCGCTGGCCGTGTCGTTCTCGCACACGACCGCGGCGATTCTGCTGCCGAAGGCGTTGCCGGTGATGGCTCGGGACATGGACGGTTTCGACTTCGCTGTACACGTGATGAACTCGGATGCGATTCTCGAACAGGCCAGCATGAAGGCCGTGCAGCTCGGCGTGGTGGAAAAGCCGATCGTGAACGATTCGGTGGACCGCGTCACCCTGTGCGAGGACCGGCTGGTGTTGGCGGGGGAGCCTGACGGCGTGTGGATGGTGCGCGAACACGGTTCCGGCGTGCGGTATTACACGGATCTGTATTTCAAGACCGCTCAGGTTGTGCCTGCACGCACGATGGAAGTGTCCAGTAATGCGGCGATTGTGGCGGCGCTGTCCGCCGGGTTCGGGCAGTCGTTGATTTCGGAAGCCGCCGTGCCGGCGGGCGTGCCGGTGCAGCGGGAGCTTGGCGATGAGTTTGTGCGGCGGTTCTATGCGCTGGTGCCGAGATCCGGTCTGACGCACGATCAGCGGGAGTTGGCGGAGACGATTATTGCTGCGCTGCGCGGGTAGTCAGATAGTCGACTGAGGGGAGGTTGCGAACGTTGTTTCTCTCCCTCCGTCCGCCTGCGGCGGCCACCTCTCTCATCAGAGGGAGATCAATTAGGTATCGACAAAATCGATGATATGTATTGGTTGCAATGATTTGACCGATGTAAACGCTTGAGCTTCAATAGACATCATGAGAGAGTTCTGTACAAAATGGTGGAAGCGCATTGCCACCGTTGACATGCTGTTCATTGGTGTTCTGACTCTGCTGGCCTCGCTGTTCGCCTCCTGGCTCAAGCAGTTCCCCGGATTCAGCCTGTTCGGCGCGCTCATCATCGCGCTGCTCATCGGTATGATCATCCAGTTCCCGATCCGCAGTGCCTACGTCGGTTCCAATGATGGCCGCAAGGCAGGCGTCAAGGACGCCGCTGGCCTGATTTCCAACAAGCTGCTGCGCCTCGGCATCATCCTGCTCGGTTTCAAGCTCAACCTCGCCGTGCTGTTCACGCAGGGCATCAAGTGTCTGCCGATCGCCGCTGTGGTCGTTACGCTGACCATCATCGTGTGCTATGCCATCGCCCGCAAACTCGGTGTCGACCCGATGCTCGCCATCCTGACCGCCGGTGGCACCGGCATCTGCGGTGCGGCCGCCGTCATGGGCCTGGCCGGTTCCATCAAGGTGCCTGAGGACAAGCAGGACGAGAAGGACAACGACGTGACCATGGCCGTGGCCATCGTAGCCATTATGGGTACTGTGTTCGCGTTGCTGGAGATCGCGCTCGGCCCGCTGACCGGCATGACCAAGGACCAGCTGGGCATCACCGCCGGTGCTTCCCTGCACGAAATCGCCCACGCGGTCGCGGGCGGCGACGCGTTCGGCGCGGTGGACATCGCCACCATCATGAAGCTTTCCCGCGTGCTCATGCTTGTGTTCGCGGCCATCATCATCGCCATCTGGTGGGAGAAGAAGCATTCCGAGGTTCAGAGCACCGGCAAGAAGACCGTGGCCTTCCCGTGGTTCATGCTCGGCTTCATCGGCGCTTCGATTATCGGCACCTTCGTACCGTTCGTCACCTCCATCACCCCGCAGCTCGTGGACTTTGCGTACATCGTGCTCGGCATGGCCATGGCCGCGCTCGGCATCAACGTGAACTTCAAGGCCATCGCTTCCAAGGGCAAGAAGCCGATGCTCGCCAGCTTCCTGACATCGATTCTGCTCATGTGCTTCGCTGCAGGTGTTGCGATGCTGTTCTTCTGATAAGCGCTCCAAATACAAATAGGCGAAGGCGAACGACAGTGAGCAATTGGAATGTGTCACCTAAAAATCACGTACTTGCACAACGGATAACCCCAGCCGAACTGGCAGGCCATCGCAATGAACTTCACCACATATGGACTCAGCCCGGTCGCACCCGGCATCCAGCCGATCAGCAGCGTGCTGAACGTGAAGTTCCAGATCCACAGCAGCACGAACAGCGCCACGGAACGGGTGAAGTTGCTGGACGATTTGAATGTCACGTTGCGGTTCATCACGAAGTTGTAGGTCGCCGAACACACCACGGCGATGCCGTTGGCGATCTGTGAGGGTACGCCGATCAAGTGCAGAATGGCGAACGTCGCATACTCCACAATGGTCTGCGTGGCGGAAACACCCACATACTTGCCCAGCACGGCGAGTCCATTTTGCTTCGGGGTTGCCGTGCCCGCGGTATTTTCCGCAGTATTCGTTGTGGTCGAGGTATTTGTGGCGCCCACACCTTGATTCGGCTTCACATCCGCTCCATTGTTCGCCATGCCCATATACCTCCCGGATGTACCTGTGACGTTCGACCTCGCAATGATACCGCTGACCGCGTCGGGAATCGGCGTGGCGGTCAGACGAGAAAACCGCAGGCCGCAGCAACGACCGGCACACCCAGCGACAGCACCAGATAGGCCGCTGCGGTGGGGTAGCGGTGTTTGCGGAAGAGCGTCACCATTTCGTTGATTGCGGTCGAGAACGTGGAGAAGCCGCCGAGGAAACCGGTGGCCAGCACTAGCCGCCATGGTTCATCAAGTGTCCCGCCGAGTGCCAGCGCCGCGACCAAACCGGCTAGGAATCCGGCGATGAGATTGATGGTGAACGTGGAAAGTGGGAATGCGCGCTGCCAGTACGTTTTGATGGTCACGTCAAGCAGATAGCGGCAGGAGGCGCCTACGCCGCCGCACAGGCAGACCAAGATTGGTAGGAATACGGTCATCACGCCTTACCTCCCTTGCTGGTCGTAGCGGCATTCGTATCAGCGGACGCTTCGGCGGATACGTTCGAGGAGCCGGCCAGATGCGTTCCTGCCCACACGCCGGCAGACGCACAAACCAGACCCAGCGCGAACGTCACCAGTAGATAGGCAATGCCGGCCGCCACCTGACCGTCGCGGATTGCGGTAAAACCTTCCAGCGCGAGTGTCGACATCGTAGACAAACCACCGCATACGCCCATGCCGAGTCCGCGACTGGCAAGTTCTTTGGAACGTGCGCCGAACCGGGAAGCGCCGGCCAAGTAAGCGGTCAACCCTGCATAGCAGAAGCAAGCCAGCATGTTGGCCACAAACGTGCCGGTATGGAAGCTGCCAGCCGCGGGAATCTGTGCGAACGCATAGCGGATAGCGGTGCCGATCGCACCGCCGCAGAAGACGACCAACACAATATCAAGATGAATATCGGGGAGCTTGCGCGCCGGGGGAGTGGTCGTGTGCGTAATCGGCCGGGCACCTGCGGATGGGGATTGCGAATCCATAATAGCCTTTCCTGAAACCGCTGAATCCTGCTGAAGACACAACGATTCCATGCAATATCAAATCGTGTGTAGGAACTATCAGCAGTGTGCGGTTCGAAACGAGTTCAGGCGGGTTCCATCGCCGGTTCTCCAGATTACTCATGGCGACGAATCGAACAGTGAGCGTATCTCGGATATTGGCCTATCGCAGTGAATTGCTCGGTTGTTGCCATACCTCATGGGTATGGCGAAACATGGTTTATGGCTATTGGTTAATGCAAGGCGATTATTGTTTAATAGAACACGAGGATAACGGGCCTTAAGCGCTCGATGCCGGAAAACAAGGAGTTATGAACGTATGTCTGAAACCATGAAAGCTGCGATTTTCGTTGAGCCTGGCAAGATGACCGTGGAAGAAGTGCCAAAGGCGGCACTTCAGCAGGATGATGACATCGTAATTCGCATGGTGCGCACCTGTGTATGCGGCTCTGATTTGTGGTTCTTCCGTGGGCTGAGCGGACAGGCCGCGCACAGTCAGGTGGGCCACGAGTCCATCGGTGTGGTCGAAGAGGTTGGCGCGGCGGTCGAATCCGTTAAGCCAGGTGATTTCGTGGTCGTGCCATTCCCGTACAGCTGCGGCAAGTGCCCGGTATGCAAGGCCGGCTTCGAATCCGTGTGCCCGCACGGGGGCTACTTCTCCGCTTGTCAGGCCGAATACCTGCGTGTGCCCGAGGCGGACGGCACCGTGGTCAAGGTGCCCGGTTCACCGGAAGATTATTCCGATGAACAGCTCGCATCGCTGCTGACCATTTCCGATGTGATGTCCACCGGTTATCACGCGGCGGTTTCTGCCGAGGTCAAGCCCGGTGACACAGCCGTGGTCATGGGCGATGGTGCAGTCGGCCTGTGCGGTGTGATTGCCGCCAAGATGCATGGTGCCACGCGCATTATCTCCATGAGCCGTCACGAGGATCGCGCGGCGCTCGCCCGCGAATTCGGTGCGACTGATATCGTGCCCGAGCGTGGCCAAGAGGCTATTGACAAGGTGCTGGAGATGACCGGTGGCTATGGTGCGGACGCGGTGCTCGAATGCGTGGGCTCCAAGCAGTCCTTCGACACGGCGATTGGCCTGATTCGCCGCGGTGGCGTGATTGGTCGTGTGGGCCTGCCGCACGACGTGGAGATCAGCGCCGAAGGCACGTTCTACGGCAACGTCGGCATCAAGGGCGGCCCGGCTCCCGTGCGCCACTATGACCTTGATGAGGGTCTGCTGGACGCGGTGCTCAAGGGCGAGATCAACCCCGGCCGCGTGTTCACCGCCGAGTACGACCTCGACCATATCCAGGACGCCTACGAGGCGATGGACCAGCGCAAGGTCATCAAGGCGCTGATCCGGTTCTAGGGTCAGGTGCGCAGAGAACGGTTCTCACTAAGAACCGTGTGAGCCATTCGCACAAAACCGCACAATCGAACAGGCCGCCGGTGTGATGGGGGAGAGATTGGGGGTGAGCCGGTTCGGTGCATGTTTCCATACCGTTGTTTTCGTGTAGAATCGGCCATCTCTATACTTCTGTTTTCGTGTAGAATAGCATATGCCTATACTGTTGTTTTCGTGTAATGAGGTGATTGCTCATGTTGAAGCGCAAGATGCTGGATAAGCTGATCGCATGGAAACAAAAAGCGGGTGGGCGTGAGGCTCTTCTCATCGAAGGCGCTCGCCGTGTGGGCAAAAGCACCATTGTCGAGGAATTCGGCCGCACTCAGTACAAGTCATATATTCTCATCGATTTCACACGTTTGCCGCGCGACGTTCGCGACATCTTCGAAAACCAGCGTGATGACTTTGACACATTTTTCATGCTGTTGTCTGCGTATTACCGCAAGCGACTGTACGAGCGTGAATCGTTGATTATTTTCGACGAGGTGCAGCGGTATCCGGCGGCGAGGGAGCTCATCAAATATCTGGTTGCGGATGGCCGGTATGACTATGTGGAAACTGGTTCGCTGATCTCCATCAAGAGGAATGTGGCGAATATCGTCATCCCCTCCGAGGAACGGAAAATGGACATGGGGCCGCTCGATTTTGAGGAGTTCTGCTGGGCCATGGGGGAGGAGCTGCTTGCTGAAACGATTCGCAAATCGTTCGAGCGTCTGGTCCCGTTGCCCGATGCGCTGCACAAACGAGCGATGAGGCTGTGGCGCGAATATCTGCTGGTGGGCGGTATGCCGCAGGCGGTTGCCGATTATGTCGAGCAGCGCGATTTTGGCGAGGTGGATTTGATCAAGCGTGGCATCCTGCAGCTGTACAGTGATGATATCGGCAAGTTCGCCAATGGCGATGCCGGCCGCGTGCGGGGCATTTTCGCTCAGATTCCAGGGCAGCTGTCCAAGCATGAGAAACGATTCACTCTGGCATCGGTCGATAAGGGGGCTCGATCTCGTGAATACGATTCGGCGTTCTTCTGGTTGGAAGACGCCCGCTTGGTGAACCTGTGCCGTAATTCGACTGACCCTTTGGTGGGGCTGGGATTGTACGAAGATAACGATTCATTCAAATGCTATATGGCGGATACCGGTTTGCTGGTGTCGCAGGCGTTTGCCGATCGAGAGACAACGCCGGATGATGTGTACCGGGATATTCTGTTCGATAAACTCTCGCTCAACGAAGGGATGCTGGTGGAGAATGCGGTGGCTCAGCAATTCCGGGCGAATGGGCGCAAACTGTATTTCTTCTCGCGCTTGGATAGGGCGGATGCCTCGAAAACCATGGAAATAGACTTCCTCATCGTTCGGGAATACGATAATGCCGCGATGAAGCCTCGCATCAGCCCGATCGAAGTGAAATCCACGAAACGATACGGTGTGTCTTCGCTCGACAAATTCCGCAAAAGGTATGCCCAACGATTGGGCAAGGAATACGTTCTGCATCCCCGCCAACTCGAAGTGGATGGAGAACGCATCAAGCTGCCGTTGTATATGGCCCACTGTCTGTGATTTGTGCTGATTGATGCATGTTTGGGCTGCAAGGTTCAGGCAGTCGAAGAGTGTCCGTTCCGCATAGGACATCCGTGAATATGGCTGGACTCACACTGGCTCGACTGCAGGGAAAGGAGTCGGCATGGGATATTCCATCGGTCAGGTGTCGCGAAAGACTGGGCTGTCCGAACATACGTTGCGCTACTATGACGGCCAAGGTCTTTTGCCCGGTATCGCTTGAACTGGTTTCGGACGGAGATGCTTCGATGACGGCGATCTTGAATTGCTTGATCTCATTGAATGTCTGAAATCCACGGGCATGAGTCTCGCAGAGATCAAGGATTTTGTTGATATGACTAAGCAAGGTGATGCCACGCTCGAATCACGACTTGCTGTTTTTCGCAATCAGCGAGATGTGGTGAAACGTCAAATCGCCGAATTGCGACGCCGGTACATCAAACTTGACGTGGTCATTACATCCGGTGCCTCTTGCACCTCGTCGATGAAAATCAATATCCCTTATGGGAGTAGCATTTTCTGCCTTGTATGTGCAGAATGCCGCATTTCAAAATGGGGTTTTGGTGCAAAATACCGCATTTCAAAGTAGGGTTTGGTGCAAGATGTCGTGCAAATGGTGAATCGGGTGTGTTTGTAGGGGCGGCTGGATGACTGTGCGGCTGGACTGTTGTGTGGCCGCATGCTTATGCGGCCACAAGTCGTGCGGGCTGTTCGCAAACTATGCGCGGTCGGTCGGCATTCGCCTGCGCTTGAGGTGTTCGATAAGCAGCTCACACTTTTTGACATCCTCGGCGGTCGAGGCCGGTAGGTCGTCGGAGGAGGTGTCGATGATGCGCTGCAGGTAGCCGTGTAGGGTTTGTAGCTCGGTTTCATTGAGACAGTCCAGCATGGAGGAGGTCTGGTCGGGCGCTTTGCCCAGCAGATCGGCGGCCTTGCGGCCCTGGTTGGTGAGGCTGACCATCATGACGCGGCTGTCCCGCCTGGATGGACGGCGGCTGATGTGACCGCTGGCCTCCAGTTTCTTCAACAGTTCGGCCATGGCCTGGCGGCTCATGCCGAACATCGCGGCCAAGTCCTTCTGGCTGGTCTGGTCGGATTCCCTGAGCGTGGCCAAGACGCGGCCTTGGCCACGGCGTGGGTCGAAAGCATGTTCGCCGCGCGGCGATTTGGCGCCGGGGGAGACGAGCCGTCTGTGTATCGCGCGATACGCCATGATACGGCCAATGCTGATGAAACTGCTGAGAACATCGTTCTTGATATCGCCGTCGGCGGTGTCGTGGCTTGTGCCGTTCTCCGCCGATTGACTCGTGGCCATTACGTCGTCGACCGCGTCGTTTCCGGTTACGGCGGCGTTGTTGCTGGTGCTGCTCATGTTCGGAATCCTTACGTCAGTGCTGCATGTTGTCGCCGGTGGATTCGCCGCGATAGCGCATCATCATCGAGCGCTGCATCTCCTGCGCGTTCGGCGGGGTCCAGGTCAGCGCGTTCGCGCCGGCCACGATGGTTTCGGCCATGGACTCGTCGGTCGAACCGCCGCTGGCGAGCAGCGGGATGGAGGGGTGACGCTGCCTGATCTGCTGGACCACGTCAGGCGTCCTGCGGCCGGCCGCCACGTTGATGATGGAGGCGCCGGCCTCGATTTTCTCGTCCAATTCGTCATCGCAGGTCAGGACCGTGGCGATGACCGGGGTGTTCGTGATGCGCGCCACGTCGTACACCGTGGAGGGCGGCGCCGGCGCGTTGAGCACCACGCCCGCCGCACCCTGCATCTCGGCCATCATGGCGAGTTGGATGACGCGCGGGCCGGTGGTGGTGCCACCGCCCACGCCGACGAACAGCGGGGCCTGGGCCGCGGTGAGTAGGGCCTGGGTGATGACTGGTTCGCCGGTGAACGGATATACGGCGAGAATGGCGTCGGCATTGGTGTTGCGGATGATGGCCGCGTCCGTGGTGAACGCGAACGAGTGGAGTTGGCGGCCCTGGACGGTGATGCCGGAAGTGCAGCTGATGATGTCGGGAACACGGGCCGCGGAGGAGCTGATGCGGTTTTCGATGGGGTTCGGTCCGTCTACTTGACGGGATTCCGGGTCGTATTCGGTGAGGTCGTTGCTCATGTCATGTGTGATGTTCATGCCGGTCTCCTTTAATAAGGAAGCGAGCGAAGCGTCGCTGGTCGTGTGTCTTTTTCATCCTCTTCAGTAATTATGTCAAGTACCTGACAGATATGAGTATACGACTCCATCAAAGATTGTCAAGTACCTTACGTATTGCTGTTGTGTCGCATTTTTCGACAATGCCAACATGCGTATGTTGTTTGATGCGGATCTGAGTGTGGAACGGCTGATTCCCGCACTGTCGATCGAGTCCGGAACTAGGATCACTCCCGAGGATACGCTCGTCATTTTCGATGAGGTACAGGAGGTGCCGAGGGCGATGACTTCGCTGAAGATGTTCAATGAAGCTGCCCCGGAGTATGACGTCTTGGCCACTGGATCGGCGCTTGGCATCGCCATGCATCCTGGGTTTTCATTCCCGGTTGGCAAGGTCAGTAGACTCAAGCTGTATCCTATGTCTTTTGTTGAATTCCTGTATGCGTGCAAACAGTATGCCTTGGCCGAAATGCTTGAGTCCAAGGATTCTCCGCTAATTAACGTAATGCATGACAGGGTCATGACTTGGCTGCGGTATTTCATGTATACAGGAGGCATGCCGGAGATCGTTGAAGCGTTCGCCAGTACTCTGCCGAATCCTGACTTCACGGCGGTTCGTAAATTGCAGAATAGTCTGGTCTCCGATTATCGTGACGATTTCTCCAAACATGTTGATATGCGTGATAGTCCCGCCGTCACCACGCTTCGTCTCAATCAGGTATGGGATTCAATTCCTTCCCAGTTGGCGAAAGAGAACAAGAAGTTCGTATACGGCGTGGTGTGAGCTGGTGGACGTGGCAAGGATTTTGAGAGTGCCATACAGTGGCTTGTCGATGCGTCGTTGGCGTTGCGCGCATCCGCCATCGCGCAAGCGGGAACGATCGCATTCCCGGTCACGAGGATTCCGCTGGTTCCGCCTCCGGGGATCGGCCGGTTGGATGAGGTTACGCCGTCTTGAGAGCCGTCGAACGATCAGGGCCAAAGGTAAAGAAATTCGGTATTCTTGCAAGGCTTTTTGGGTTATCCCGCGGGCATGGGTAGACTGGCATGCGGTAGGAGAAATACTCGCTGAAAGGTGCATGCCAGCTCATGGGAACGGGTGACCAGCCGGAAAAGACCAACAACTAAACCAGCGATTGCTGTCGGCTGGCCGGTAATAGCCGTAACTGCAGCGGACGTTCCCCGCTGCAGGTGACACGCATCGCCGGAGGGCAGCTGCAAGTCCAGGTACCGGTCCGCGGCCACCCCAGTCAGCCGCGCTGACACCCCGGCATCATACGCGATGTGCACGTCGTGCACTGCTACGTGCCGTCCGCCGGGCTACCCGTCCAGCGAAAGCGTAACCGGGCAGCCAGCCAGTATCGATATATGTCATAACGTAAGGAAGTAGCCCATGCCATCACACGCACGCACGGTCACCAGGACAACCCATCGCGTTCGCAACGCGCTGCTCGTCGTGCTGCTGTTGCTGGTCGTGTGCGCCGCGGCGGCCGGCTTCAGCGGATTCAAACTGTACAAGTCGGCGATGAGCGCCAAAGCGCACCTCAACAATGTCGTTAACGCGGCCAAGGTCATCAAGGACGGTTCCACCGACGACATGGTCAAGGCGCTGTCCGACGTGAGCTACATCCAGAAGGAGGCGGCCGCCGCCAAGCAGGATGTCAGCGGCGGTCTGTGGACGCTGGCGGAGAAGATGCCCGTGGTCGGCGGTGACGTGAAGACGGCGCGCACCGCCATCGGTACCATCGATGACTTCGCGCAGACCACGCTGCCCCAGCTGGGCAAGGTCGTCACCACACTGACCGGTGCCAGCCTCTCCAGTGGCGATGGGCAGCTCAACATGGAGCCGATCATCGCTGCGGCGCAGCAGCTTGCCACGGTCGACCAGTCCGTGCAATCGCAGGCCAGGACGATCCAGGATCTTCCCGACGCCAAACTCGGCGTGGTGAACAACGCGCTGCAGAACGGCAAGACGCAGATGGCCGCCCTGGCGCAGGTGACCGAAAACCTGAGCGGCATGCTCAACATGCTGCCGAACTTCCTCGGTGCGAACGGCGCCCGCAACTACGTGCTGCTTGCCCAGACGAATTCCGAGATCCGCGGAACCGGCGGCCTGATCGGTTCGGCCGGTTCCTTCAGCGCGGACAATGGCAAGATCGCGGTGGGGGAGTTCCACGCGGATGCCGAGTTCCCCTCCAACGCCGCGTTGGATGACGTCAACCAGGACGGTGACGGCACGCTGTACAGCGGACTGTACTTCGGTCAAGTCATTCATAATCTTTCGTCCACGCCGGACTTCCCGCGCGTCGCGTCCATGGCCCAGAAGTTCTGGCAGGCGGCTCCGTTCGGCGGATCGTCCGACGGCGTGATGTCGCTCGACCCCGTCGCGCTGCAGGCGATGATCGGCGCCACCGGCGACGTGACTCTGTCCGACGGGCGCGTGCTCAACGGGTCGAACACCGCCGAATTCCTGCTCAACGGCGCCTACAAGGAACTGACGCCCTCCGCTCAGGACCAGTACTTCAGCGAGACCGCCGCCCAGGCGGTCGCCCACCTGTTCAGCGACATGAACACGCAGAAGCTCATGACCGTCGCCAAGACGATGCTCCGGATGGCCGAGCAGCGGCACCTGTACTTCTGGTCGTTCCACGAGGAGGATCAGGCGGTGCTGCGCAGCGCCGGCGTCACCGGCGAGATCACCAACGACGCGAAGAACCCGGTGACCGGCGTCTACTCCAACGAGATGCAGGCCTCGAAGATGGACTGGTACATCCAGCGCAAGTCGACGGTGAAGAGGACCGGCGACAACACCTACCACGTTACGTATTCGTTCACCAACACCCTGCAGCCGGGCGAGGCCGGATCCCTGCCGGAATACATCACGGCGAACGCCAAGGGAGGCGTGGCGGTGAACCGCGTGGTCATCTACACGCCGGCCGGAGGCGAGGTCAGCAATGTGTCGGCGTCGAACGGCAGTTCCTTCGCACAGGTGCAGGCCAAGGACCATATGACCTACATGGACGACATCTCCCTGGCGCCTCAGGACACGGTGACCATCGAATACGACGTGACCACCGCGGCCGGCTCGGCCAACCTCAAACTGGATCAGACGCCGACCATCGGCGACCCCGCGATCACGTACGAGTATTGATCGGTATTGATCTGTGGGTGTGATCTTGGGATTGTGTGCCCTTATGAAAGCGCGCCGCCGACTCCTCTCGGAACAGGTGACGTGCTTCCGGACGACGATGTCCATTACGATCACGGCAGATCGATAGCCGACAATATCGTCACGCTGGTTCAGCTAGTTCGAATTGCAGGTGGCGGACGGTGCCCAAGACGAAAGATTCTCGTCCGGCGTTCAGCCGCCGTCGTTGGCCGTGATGATACTGGAGACCATGAAGCTCAGGCGGCGGCAGCCAAGGGCGAAGTCGAGAAAGAGGTGACGGCGTGACACTTGAACAGAGGTCAGATAGCGCGGCGGCGGAGCGGTGCCGAGCATGACCAACAATCAACGGCCGCAGGCGATCGAAGTGCGCGGGGCGCGCGTGCATAACCTGAAGAACATCGACATCGACATTCCGCTGGGCGAACTGGTGGGCGTGGCCGGCGTCTCCGGTTCGGGAAAGAGCTCGCTGGCGCTCGGCGTGCTGTATGCGGAAGGTTCGCGGCGCTACTTGGAGGCGCTGTCCACGTACACGCGACGCCGCCTGACCCAGGCCAGTCGCGCCCAAGTGGACGAAGTACTGCACGTGCCGGCCGCGCTGGCCCTGCACCAGCGGCCCACGGTGCCTGGCATCCGTTCGACGTTCGGCACGATGACCGAACTGCTCAACAGTCTGCGGCTCCTGTTCTCCCGCGTTGCCTCGCACGTGTGCCCGCATTGCGGGGCGCGCAATGAACCGACGCTGAACGTGGCGGCCGGCCTGCCCATCACCTGTGCTGGCTGCGGCAAGGAATTCCACGCGCCCGGCGCCGAATTGCTCGCCTTCAACTCGGCCGGCGCCTGCCCGACCTGCTCCGGCACCGGCATCGTGCGCGAAGTGAACCGTGCGGCCCTGGTGCCGGATGAGTCGAAAAGCATCGACGACGGCGCGGTGCTGCCATGGGGTTCGCTCATGTGGGACCTCATGAAACAGGTGTGCGGCGCGATGGGCGTGCGCACCAACGTGCCGTTCAACGAACTCACACCCGAAGAACGCGACATCGTATTCAACGGGCCGGCCGTCAAAAAGCATATTCTTTACAAGCCGAAGAAAGGCGACGATTTCGCCGAACTTGACTTCACCTACTTCAACGCCGTGTACACGGTGGAGAACGCGCTCGCCAAAGCCAAGGACGAGAAGGGCCTGAAGCGTGTGGCCCGGTTCCTCAAGGAAGGCCCATGCGCCGACTGCGGCGGCACACGACTGAGCGTCGCCGCCCGGGCCCCGCATGTGCGCGGGCTGAACTTGGCCGAAGCCGGCGCGATGACCTTGGACGCGGCGGCGGATTGGGTGCGCGGAGTGCCGGAATCCCTGCCCGCCGACATGCGGCCGATGGCCGCCAACATCTGCGAATCGTTCCTGGATGTGGCCCGACGGCTGCTCGATCTGGGCCTCGGCTATCTGGCGCTTGACCGCGCCGGCGCCACGCTTTCCACCGGCGAACGCCAGCGTGTGCAGCTCGCCCGAGCCGTGCGCAACCGCACCACCGGCGTGCTGTATGTGCTCGACGAGCCATCCATCGGCCTTCATCCCTCGAACGTGGACGGGCTGCTCGGCGTGATGCACGACTTGGTGGCGGACGGCAATTCCGTGGTGGTCGTGGACCATGATGTGCGTGTGCTCAAGGCCGCCGACCATCTTATCGAAATGGGACCGGTTGCCGGCGCCGAAGGAGGGCATGTGATCGCGCAAGGGACGGTCGGCGAGGTGGCGGCGAATCCAAGTAGTCGTATTGCGCCGTTCTTGGCCGATAATGTGAGCGCGCGCATCCGTGAGCGCGTGGCGGAACCGCAGGTGTTCGACCTTGGCCGCATCCGCATGACAACCAGCCAGTTGCATACGGTCAAGCCGCTGGACGTTGATATTCCGCGCGGCCGGCTCGTGGCGGTGACAGGCGTCTCCGGCTCCGGTAAAACCACGATGGTGCTCGAATCGCTGATTCCCGCGCTCAAAGCGCAGGCGGCGGGGGAGCGGTTGCCGGAACATGTGCGTGAACTTGAGGCCGAGGGCATCCATCGTGCGAATCTCATCGACGCCACGCCGATTGGCGCAAACGTACGCTCCACCGTGGCCACCTATGCCGATATTCACGACGAATTGCGCCGCGCCTTCGCCCGCACGGACGGCGCCAAGGCGGGCGGCTGGAAGGCTGGCGATTTCTCATACAACACCGGCCGACTGCGTTGCCCCACATGCGACGGCACCGGTTCAATCTCGCTCGATGTGCAGTTCCTGCCGGACGTGACCATCGAATGCCCGGATTGTGGAGGCTCCCGCTATGCGTCCGAAGCCGACGCGATTCGGCGTGCGGTTAAAGCGGCTAAGGGCAAAGCGGCGAAGATGAAGGTCCCGGATAAACGCAAAGCTGCCAAGGAAAAATTGAGTGAGGCGACGGATCAGGGTGGCGGCAACATTTCCCTGAGCCTGCCTCAACTCATGGCAATGAGCGTGGACCAGGCGCTGTCCGTGACCGGCGACCTCAAGAAGGTTCACGCACGTCTGACCACCCTGCACGACTTGGGCCTCGGCTACTTGACGCTCGGCGAACCGACGCCGGCGCTTTCGGGCGGCGAAGCCCAGCGGCTGAAACTCGCCAGTGAAATGGGCAAGGCCCAATCGGACGCGGTATTCGTGTTCGATGAGCCGACCATCGGTCTGCACCCGTTCGACGTGCGCGTGCTGCTGGGCGTGTTCGACCGGCTCGTGGCGAGCGGCGCAACAGTCGTGGTCATCGAACATGACCTTGACGTGATCGCCAATGCGGACTGGATCATCGACATGGGTCCGGGCGGTGGCGAAAGCGGCGGACGCATCGTCGCCACCGGAACGCCGGAACAGGTCGCGGCCAATCCGAACAGCATCACCGGGCGGTATCTGCGCTGACTCGTATGGCGGTAACGCGCCTTTGCATAGGACCCTGCGCGAGTAGGATAGCCGTCCATGGTGCAGATTCATGGCATTAGACGCGCAAGCGCGGACGCGAAATATCGGCAGATGACCGGGCAGCCGGTCAAGCCGCTGATTCTCAAACTGTGTTTGCCGGCCGTCATCTCCAACTTGGTGACCACCGCCTACAATCTCACGGACACGTTCTTTATTGGTCAGCTCGGCACCGCGCAGTCCGGTGCCATCGGCATCGCGTTCTCCATCATGACCGTGATGCAGGCGCTCGGCTTCTTCTTTGGCAACGGCGCGGGCAACTCGATGAGCCGCGAACTCGGCAAACAGAACAATGAGCGCGCCTCCCGACTACTGGCCGTGGGCTTCGCGGGTGCGGTGCTCTCTGGTTTGGTGATTGCCACAATCGGATTGCTGACCCTGCGGCCGCTGGTCGTCATGCTGGGATCGACCTCGACAATCGCCCCATACGCCGTGCAATACCTGACGCCGTTGTTGGTCGCCGCACCCTGTGTATGCGGTTCGTTCGCACTCAACGGACTGCTGCGATACCAAGGGCAATCGACGTTCGGCATGATCGGGCTGGTTTCGGGCGCATTGCTGAATTTCCTGCTCGCGCCGTTGTTTATCTTCGTGCTGCACCTCGGAATTTTTGGTGCCGGCCTGGCCACCGCCATCTGCCAGACGGTGAGCTTCACGATTCTGACCACAATGAGCCGCAAATTCGGCGTGATGAAACTGTCCCTGCGCAATTGCAGGCCGGATGTGCTGCTCATGCGCGAAGTGGCCGGCGGTGGCCTGCCCTCGCTGATCCGCCAAGGCGCCGGTTCGATTTCCGTGACCTGCGTGAACATTGCCGCCAATCCGTTCGGCGATGCGGCCATCGCCGGCATGGCCATTGTGATGCGCATTATGTTGGGCGCCAACTCGGTGATCGTCGGCCTCGGCCAAGGTTTCCAACCGGTGTGCGGCTACAACTACGGTGCCGGCCTGTTCGCGCGCGTCAAAGAAGGGTACTGGTTCTGCGTGCGGCTCGCCACCTGCGTGCTCGTGGTGTTGGCGGTGTTGCTGTGGGTGTTCGCACCGCAACTGGTCGAGATCTTCCGCTCCGACCCGGCCGTGGTGGCGGTGGGCGTGGCCGCGCTGCACATCCAATGCTGCACGGTGATTCTCAACGGCTTCAACATGATGGGCAATATGATGACCCAGACCATGGGCCGCACCGGCATCGCCTCATTCCTGGCCCTGTGCCGACAAGGTCTGTTTTTGGCACCGATCGTACTGATTCTGCCGATGATGTTCGGCGTGCTCGGCGTGGAAATGGCGCAATCGGTGTCCGACGTGCTGACATTCCTAGTCACTATCCCGTTCATGCGGCGAATCCTGCATGAATTGCGGTGAATGGTAGATGGCAACTATGAATAATCGAAGTGCAAAGCGGGTGCCGGGCGTTCCTTCTCCCGCGTATATCGAATCGCTGTACCGCACCATGGCTGCCGCCCTTGGCCCGACCGGATGGTGGCCGGCTGAAACCACATTCGAGATTATGGTGGGCGCGGTGCTGACGCAGAATACGGCGTGGGGCAATGTGAATCGTTCGCTTGCGGCGTTGAACGCGGAGGGTGTGCTCGAACCCCATAAGCTGGCGATTATGGGGCCAGCGCATCTGCAGGAACTTATTCGCCCGTCCGGCTTTTATGTCAACAAATCCAAGACGGTACAGTCACTGAGCCGATGGTATGTGGAGCGTTGCGGAGCCTCGCCTGAGGGCGCGGCAGATATTCCCGACGCCGAATTGCGGACCGAATTGCTCGGATTATTCGGTATCGGGGGCGAAACGGCCGACGACCTGATGCTATATGTGTTTTCGCGCCGCACATTCGTGGCCGATACTTATGCTCGCCGACTATTCGCCTTCCTTGGATTTGATGTGCCAACCGGCTATCTGGCATTCCACAAGGCCTATTCGCCCGTGGTGCTGGATGCGAGCCTCAGCGTCAAGGATTTGCAGGAATTCCATGGGCTTATTGACGAGTTCGGCAAGGCCTACCGCGATGACGCGGCCAAAAGCGAGTCCTTTTTGGGTGGATGGAGGGCTTGACTGCACGGCGAATCGTTCTCAATAAGAAAAGTGTGAGGCCCGCACGGTGCCAATCGCACATCTGAATCCTTGACTGGCTGCGCTCGATGCTGGGTGTCGAAAACGAGTCTGTGACAGAATAGTTCGACCGACGCAATCGCCAAAACGCCGAACAGGAGCCAATGATGACCGAAGACAAGCCGATCGCCAAGCCGATTATCGATGATGCGACGCGCGAGAAAATGGCGCTTATGTTCTCTGGCGAGGTCTACCTGCCGGATGATGTGGACGGCTTTTTTGATCTGCAGGCCGCCCAGCGTGATCTCCAGCTCGAACTCAACGCCACGCCGCTGACCAACCCGAAGCGCCGTACCGAACTCATGCAGGCGTTCTTCGGCGCGGCGGGGGAGGGTCTGTACCTCGAATGCCCGGTGTATGCGAACTGGGGCTGCAATACTTATTGGGGCGAGCGCTGTTACGCCAACTTCAACCTGACGCTGGTGGACGATGGTGAGATCTTCATCGGATCCCACACCATGATCGGCCCCAACGTCACGCTTGTAGCCACCGGCCATCCCGTGCGTCCGGACCTGCGCTATCAGGGTGCCCAGTATTCGTTGCCAGTCCACATCGGCGAGAACGTCTGGATCGGCGCGAATGTCACCGTGCTGCCCGGGGGCACCATCGGGGACAACGCGGTCATTGGCGCCAACTCGCTGGTCACCAAGGACATCCCCGCCAACACGGTCGCCTATGGCAGCCCGTGCAAGGTAATTCGCGAAATCAACGAACGCGACGACGTCTACTACTGGCGCGACCGCCAATTCAGTGAGCGTTTTAAGCTCAAAGAGCAGTAGCGCGAAAGCTCACTCCCACACGTCGAGCTTGCGATTTTTGTAGAAATACTCGCGGTCCTTGTCGCCGATTTCACGCACGACCTCGCAGGGCGCGCCGTAGGTGACGGAGTTGGCGGGGATGGAATGTGTCACGACCGAACCGGCGCCAATCACGCAATTGTCGCCGATGGTCACTCCCGGCAGAATCGACACGTTCGCGCCGACCCACACGTTGCGCCCGCTGATCACCGGAATGCAATACGTGTAATGGTGCTCGCGCAGCACCGGCAACACGGGGTGGCCGGCGGCGCATTAGCACGGGGAACGGTTGAACGAGAAGTGGATTGGCATGTGATGGTATCGAACATACTGATGCGTGTGCCGCCGAGCCTGTCCAGATGGCTGCCTATATGAACCAGTGACAGAAAAGCACGGGAACGCGAGCGAGAGGAGTGTGCATGGGGCAGTTCGGCGTCATGATTGGCCAGTTGGTCGGATTCCTGATCATGCTGATGGTCGGGTATGGATGTGTGAGGCTTCGATTCTACGGTCAGACGGCGTTGGACGGCATGTGCTCGTTGCTGCTCAACGTGCTCATCCCCGTGCTTGTGTTTTCGAACGCCGTCGATGGTGCGGACCGCGCGCAGCTTGCCTCTAACTGGGGCGTGATGCTGCTGACCGCCGTGATGTACGCGCTGCTCATCCTGGTGTTCTGGCTGGTCGCCGAACTGTTGCGGCTCAAAGGTTCGCGTAGCCATGTATTTCAGGCGTCGCTTATTTTCGGCAACGCCGGATTCATCGGCATTCCGTTGATTATGGCACTTTGGCCGCAGAACGGCGCGATTTACGTGGCGCTGATGTCGATCATCGACCAAACGCTGCTCTGGACGTACGGCGTATGGCTGTGCGAGCCGGTCGACGAAACGACTGGCGGCAACGCGATTGGCGCGCGAGGTGCGGTCGTGAACGGTTCGGTGAACGGCGCCGGTTCGGTGGGCAATGCTGGTTCGGCGAGCAATGCCGCAAACGGTGGTTCTCCGGCCGTCGTCCGCCCCTCGCCAGGCACCCGCGTCCTCGGCCTGCTTAAACGATTCGTCAATCCCGCCTTCGTCGGCGTGATGCTCGCCCTGATTCTGATTCTGCTCGGCGTCAAGGTGCCGGACATCATCCTGAAGCCGCTGCACACCATCGGCAATATGGCCACGCCGATGTCGCTAATCTACTTGGGCGGCCTGTTCGCGCTGACCAAGTGGTGGGGCGTCCTCAAACGCTACGAACTCTATGCTGGCCTAGTCGCCAAGATGATCGCATTCCCGCTCGCCTTCTACGCGCTACTGACCGTGCTGACCGGCGCATTGCCGCAACTGCCGATCACCCATGACATGGTGCTGATGATTACGGTCATCGCCGGACTGCCGACCATGACCACCATTGCCATGTTCACCGGTCGCAAGAACAACATGCCCGAGTATGCGGTCGGCTTCGTGCTCGTAAGCACGCTGTTCTCGCTGGCCTCCCTGACGATTGTGTCGGCAGTTGTGTTCTGAATTGTCCCCTTCGACGAAAAGAATGCCGGGGGCCTCCGGCGCTTGGGATCTCATTCATAAATAAATGCTGGCTATTCTTTTTACCACGAATCAGAACCATTTTCTGTTGTTCTGGCCGAAAGATAATCTCAAGGGTTTCGGTCGTCACGAAGACAGCATTATCAACGGTCGCGGCGAGAATCCGGCCGTCATCAAGCGCGACTACGAACTCATGAAATGGGTCAACGCGAACTCCTTCCGTACCTCGCACTACCCGTATAGCGAAGAGAACCTCAGGATGGCTGACCGCGAGGGCTTCCTGGTCATCGATGAATGTGCGGCCGTGGGCTTTATGTCCAGCCTAAAGAACCTCGTGAAACGAATTTCACGAGGTTCTTTCTAGTTACGCTGAATGACTCCCATTAGACTCCCACGAGGGAAGAGCAATGGGAATTCCAACGTGGCTAAGCTCTCAAACTCAGATGTGGAAGTAGAGCTCGTACTCGAGCGGGGTCGGGGCCAGGCGAGCCTGGTCGATCTCGTCGCGCTTGAGGCCAATCCAGGTCTCGATCAGATCGTCGGTGAACACGTCGCCGGCGGTGAGGAAGTCGTGGTCCTCTTCCAGGGCGTCCATAGCCTCGGCCAGGGAGCTTGGCACCTGCTTGATGCCAGCGTGCTCTTCCGGCGGCAGCTCGTAGAGATCCTTGTCGACCGGCTCCGGAGGCTCGATGTGGTTCAGGATGCCGTCCAGGCCAGCCATCAGCTGAGCGGAGAAGGCCAGGAACGGGTTGCAGGACGGATCCGGAGCGCGGAACTCGATGCGCTTGGCGGCCGGGGAGGTGCCGGCCAGCGGAATACGGATGGCGGCAGAACGGTTACGAGCGGAGTACACCAGGTTGACCGGAGCCTCGAAGCCCGGGACCAGACGGTGGTAGGAGTTCAGGGACGGGTTGGTGAAGGCCAGCACGGAGGAGGAGTGCTTGATCAGACCGCCGATGTACCAGCGAGCCAGATCGGACAGACCAGCGTAGCCCTTCTCGTCGTAGAACAGCGGCTT
>ENA-OPAA01000541-OPAA01000541.1-human-gut-metagenome-genome-assembly--contig:-NODE-541-length-25704-cov-4.458692_pt1 | contig 25704 bp, 19 predicted proteins | sample MGYA00241049_ERZ501414 | MGnify/ENA primary metagenome ERZ501414 (study PRJEB25962, sample SAMEA2042520) | human gut metagenome | biome: human gut; feature: human-associated habitat; material: faeces... | reverse complement strand
TGATGAGCGCAGAGGTATTCTGCACGTACGCCGTCATTTGGCTGCCAGTCCATTATTCAAAGGAATACCTAATTTCCGTAATACACGTATTGCCATGTTACGGGCAGAAACAAAGGAAGAGCTTTTCCGCATATTTGAAGAAATCACTTCCCAACGTAAAGAGAATCCGGAAATTTAATCCACCATAGATCATAATCTTCATCCGCAAACTCTGACTCCTGCGGATGGAGATTATCTGTTTCAAAATACAGAAGTATATTCCTATTTTCTACTTAAACATCGGTTGTGCAAACCACTTCTTAAACATCCAGGTCACAACCACATACAATAGGAATGCAGAGAAGAAACCAACAATGGCATCAATCACATAATGCGCCTGAATATATACGGTAGCCCCACAGAGCAACATATAGAAAGGTATCAGACAAGCAAACAATTTCTTACTGCCACGCCATGCCATAATCATCAGTACCGTAGACATTCCGACGTGCGAACTGGGAAAAGCAGCCGTGGGGCGCTCACCCACCTGCTGGGAACTCTCCACCAGGTTGTAGAAGAAGCCGTGCTCATAGCCCGGACCGGGAAGAAGTTCCTGATGGTGATGGAAATAATCACCGATGGACGGGAAGATACCTTGCGCCACATGGTCGCTTCCAATGGCGGGGGAGTAGAACTGCGGCCCGGCAACGGGGACGAAGATATAAATAAGGTAATAGATGAAGAAAGCGGTGACGATGACGAACGAAACCTTCTCGAAAAGGTCGAAACGATAAAGGAAATACCACACCACCACCAGCAGAATCATCGGATAATAGAAGAAGTATCCCATATTGAACGGCTCGCTCACCCACATCTGCGGAAACCTTTCACAGAACCATACAGCAGGCTGTCCGCCAAACATCCACTGCTCCACCGACGCGAACACGTGGTCGAGATTGGGGAATATCCGGTTGAACTCAAAGGTGTCGGGATACCAATAGGAAAGCAGTGACATCTGGATGGCTATGCGCACAAAGGCAGAGAACTTGCAGGGTGCCAGCCGGTAAAGATACATCAGCAGGAACGTCATACCCGCAATGACAACACGGTCTGCAAGCATCTGCACCGGATGATCCATTTCCTGAAAAAGAAACAGAATGAGAATGGAAGTCAGCAAATTGTATATCAGCGTAATCTTCTCTACCGCAAAAAGCCCCTTACGGGTTTCTACCCTTTTAAATAAATCTAAAGCCATCCCTTATCCTTATACCAGGCAATGGTTTCCTTTACACCCCGTTCCAGGTCGTACTCAGGACTGAAGCCCAGTTCCTCGACGGCCGGTGTGATGTCACACTGCCAGTTGCGTTGTTTCATTATTCTATACTTGTCCGAATTGAGCGTACTGGTCTTGTTCTGCCGCTTCGCCCAAAATTCAGCGAGCAAAGATACGACTTTCAATACAATTAACGGACATCTCAGGCGAATAACAAACGGGTTGCCCAATTCTTTCCTTATCAAATCGGAAAAAGCACGGCTACTATACACCTTCCCGTCAGCCAGAAAATAGGCGCGGCGGGACACCTGCTTCTCTATCCCGAGGAAGACGGCCTGCACGATGTCCTTTACATATACAAACGTCAAGTCCTGGCGGCGGAAGCCCACAGAAAAGTCCGTATGCTGCCGGATGGACTTTGCCATAAGATAATAATCCTTCTCACGCGGCCCGTATACACCCGTCGGCCGGTAGATGACGTAGGGGAAACCCGGAATACTCTGCAAATAAAGTTCTGTTTTCAGTTTACTGAGCCCGTAGGCGGTATTGGGTGAAGGGGGGTCACTCTCCATAATCGGGTCGTAGGTCCTCTCGCGTACCGGACCGAACACACTCAGCGTACTGATGAAAATAAACTGCTTGGGAATCATGTTCAGCTCCCTCAGCGTATCGATGAAGTATTTGGTCTGCAGGTAATTCACCAAATCGAATTCGTTCTTGTCCACGCACTTCGTCACACCGGCACAATGAACAATATAATCAAACTTATTGTAGGTCCCTTTATGTCCCGAAAGCTGCGCCCTCAGTTCATTGGGATGCGCAAAGTCCAGTTCGAGAAAATGTATCTTGCGGTCACGCAGATACTCGCGGCTGCTGGACGAGCGTACACCCGCCCACACACCGAACTTGCGCTTCAACGCTTCCTCCACGATGAAACTTCCGATAAATCCGCTTGCTCCTGTAATTAAAATCGATTCCACTTCTTCAGTTACAAATTACTAATTACTTTTCATCCGATTACTTTTCATCCAATCCGTCACCTTGGCGCTCCTTTATTACTTTGTCGCCTCGTTACTCTTCTTCACCGGCTCCACATGGATGCTGACCAGTGTTCCTTTGCCGAACTGCCTTTTCAACTTGTTCTCCACCGCCGTTGCCGTCTCGTGAGCTTCCTCCAGCGAGATGCTGCCATCCATACGCACATGCACCTCGATGGCACAATAACTGCCGATGCGACGCGTACGAAGGTGATGCGGCGAGCTGATACCGGGAAAAGAGAGAATTGTCTTTATTATCTCATCCTCTACCTCGGCAGGCAATGATTTCTCCAACAGTTCGTCCACACACGGTATCAACAATTGCACAGCCACCTTCATAATGAAGAAGCTGACAATAACCGCCGCCACCGGGTCCAGCACCCGCCAATGGTCACCCAAAAGAATGGCTCCACCTATCCCCACTGCCGTGCCTATGGATGAAAGCGCATCACTCCGGTGATGCCAGGCATTGGCAACAACCGCCTGCGAATTCAACTTCCTACCCTTGAAAACGGTATATTGATAAAGCACTTCCTTGAAAACGATGGATACCAATGCAGCCACCAGCGCCAGCATACCGGGCTCCTGCAAAGAACCGCCTTGCAGGAAACGGTAAATGGAGGAAGCCCCGTTCCAGAAAATGCCGAATCCCACAAACAACAGAAAGACACCGATAATGGCAGTTGCCAGCGTCTCGTACTTGCCATGACCGTAATCGTGCCCCTCATCCTCGGGCTTTGCTGAGATGCGCACAAATACAATGACAATAATATCTGTAATGAAATCCGACAAAGAATGCACCGCATCCGCCAGCATGGCGGCACTGTGCCCCACAATACCTGCAAAGAACTTGAAGACAAGCAAGAGAAAGTTTACCACACTTCCCACAACCGTCACCCGGTAAATGTCTTTTTCCCGTGTGGCATCTGCTTTTTTGTTCAGAGTTTGCATTTCCATCTGCTTTTCGTCTAAGGTACAGCCTATCTCGCTTTTTGTGCAAATATAGTACATAAATCCATTACAATCTGTCGTCTCTTCATTATTTTCAATAGAATGATAATATTTTGAAGTCTGAGTGAACGAAGGAACGTATTTATTTGTTTACTTTGCAAGAGAGAACAATGTGCACATTAATTCATTATCATTATGGCCAAAAAGAAAGAAAAGAAAGCCGGCAAACGCATGAAGAAGAAAGAACTCGTCAAAGTGTTGCTTGAATTCTTCCACACAAAGCAAGACGAAGTATTATCCTTGAAATACATCTTTGAACAACTTCACCTCACCACACATCCGCTGAAGATGCTGTGTATGGATATCTTGTCCGAACTGTCAATGGACGACTATATCACAGAAGTGGACAAACACAAGTACAAGCTGAACAACCACGGTGTGGAAATGACCGGAACCTTCCAGCGCAAAAGCAATGGCAAGAACTCCTTCATCCCCGAAGATGGAGGTGAACCGATATTCATAGCCGAACGCAACTCGGCACATGCCATGAACAATGATAAAGTGCGTATCGCCTTCTATGCCAAGCGCCGCGGACGCGAAGCCGAAGGAGAAGTCATCGAGATACTGGAACGTGCCAACGACACCTTCGTGGGTACCCTGGAAGTTGCCAAGTCATACGCTTTCCTTGTAACGGAAAACCGTACGCTTGCCAACGACATCTTCATCCCCAAAGAGAAACTGAAAGGCGGCAAAACGGGCGACAAAGCCATCGTAAAGGTGGTGGAATGGCCCGACAAAGCCAAAAACCCCATCGGTCAGGTAATCGACATCCTGGGACACGCCGGAGACAACACCACCGAGATGCATGCCATCCTCGCGGAATTCGGGCTGCCTTATGTCTATCCAGCCGCCGTAGAGAAAGCCGCTGACAAGATACCCGCCGAAATCTCCGCCGAGGAAATAGCCCGACGCGAGGACTTCCGGGGCGTAACCACCTTCACCATCGACCCCAAAGATGCCAAGGACTTCGACGACGCCCTCTCCATCCGCAAACTGAAAGAGGGACTTTGGGAAGTGGGCGTACATATCGCCGACGTGACCCATTACGTGAAAGAGGGCGGCATCATAGACAAGGAAGCCGAGAAGCGTGCCACATCCGTCTACCTCGTAGACCGCACCATCCCGATGCTCCCCGAACGGTTGTGTAATTTCATCTGTTCACTCCGCCCCGACGAAGAGAAGCTTGCCTACTCTGTCATCTTTGAAATGACGGAAAAAGGCGAAGTGAAGAACTCACGCGTGGTACATACCGTCATCAAGAGCGACCGCCGCTTCACCTACGAAGAAGCCCAGGAGATTATAGAAACCGGCAAAGGAGACTTCCAGGAAGAAGTGCTCCAACTGGATAAGCTTGCCAAAATATTGCGTGAGAACCGCTTTAAGGCAGGAGCCATCAACTTCGACCGCTACGAAGTGAAGTTCGAAATTGACGAGAAGGGCAAACCCGTCAGCGTCTACTTCAAGGAGTCGAAAGATGCCAACAAGCTGATAGAGGAGTTCATGCTGCTTGCCAACCGTACCGTAGCCGAAAAGATAGGCCGTGTGCCCAAAGGCAAGAAAGCCAAAGTGCTGCCTTACCGTATCCATGACCTCCCCGACCCGGAAAAGCTGGACAACCTGGCACAGTTCATCGCCCGTTTCGGCTACAAGCTGCGCACCAGTGGCACAAAGACCGACATTTCCAAATCCATCAACCACCTGCTGGATGACATCCAGGGCAAGAAGGAGGAGAACTTGATTGAAACCGTCTCCATCCGCGCCATGCAGAAGGCACGCTACTCCGTACATAACGTGGGGCACTATGGTCTGGCTTTCGATTACTACACCCATTTCACCTCGCCCATCCGCCGCTATCCGGATATGATGGTGCACCGTCTGCTCACCAAGTACTTGGACCAGGGAGGCCGCACCGTGTCCGAACAGAAATACGAAGCCCTCTGCGAGCACAGCAGTAACATGGAGCAGATAGCCTCCAACGCGGAACGCGCCTCCATCAAGTACAAGCAAGTAGAGTTCATGACCGAACGCCTGGGACAGACCTTCGACGGTGTCATCTCCGGTGTAACGGAATGGGGCCTCTACGTGGAGCTGAACGAAAACAAATGCGAAGGCATGATTCCCATCCGTGACCTCGACGATGACTATTACGAATTCGACGAAAAGAACTACTGCCTACGCGGGCGCCGTAAAAACCGGATATACAGCTTGGGAGACGCCATCACCGTCAAAGTGGCACGCGCCAATCTGGAGAAGAAACAACTGGATTTTGCACTGGTATAGAATAACCCTATAATTTAAAATCATCCCCGATCCCTTTCTTTCAGAGAGAGACCGGGGATGAGACCTGCACGATGAAGACGATTACTATTACGGACCCTACACAGATTGAGGAAATTATCCGCAAATGTCCATATTGCATAGTGGGCATCACAGACCTTGAAGGAAACCCATATGCGGTTCCCATGAACTTTGCCTATCAAGACGGAGTGATATACTTGCATTCCGGCCCGGAAGGTAGTAAAGTGGAGATGATAACAAAGCACCCGCAAGTTTGCATCACCTTCTGCGAAGGACACGAACTGGTCTATATGCACCGGCAAGTGGCATGCAGCTATAGCATGAAGTCGCGCAGTGTCATCTGCCATGGAAAAGTACACTTCGTGGAAGACATGGAAGAGAAGCGACGCGTACTCGACATGCTGATGAAGCAATACACGGAGAATGAATGCAAATATGCCGAACCTGCCGTACGCAATGTCAAGATATGGGAAGTGAAAGTAGAGAAAATGAGCTGCCGGTCGTTCGGGTTAAGACCAAGCGAACTATAAATACCATCTGCCGGTCACCTGCTCCACATTGATGGAGCGGATAACCGGCAGAAATGTTTGCTCTTACAATGGGTATTCCTCAAACGCATACAACAGCGTCGAAAGATACCGTTCTCCCGTATCGGGCAGCAGCGCGACAATCGTCTTGCCCTCATTTTCGGGCAACCTTGCCAGGCGGGCAACCGCAGCAACGGCAGCCCCCGAAGAGATGCCGACCAGCAATCCCTCATACTTCGCCAGTTCGCGACCCGTACGGATGGCATCATCATTGGATACCTGCAGCACTTCGTCTATCACGGCACTGTTATAGTTCTTCGGCACAAATCCCGCACCGATACCTTGTATTTTATGGGGACCGGGCTTTCCGCCGGAAAGTACGGGAGAATCTTCGGGCTCCACAGCCACAATCCTTACCTTCGGGTTATTGGCTTTCAAGGCTGCGCCCACTCCGCTCACCGTGCCTCCCGTACCTACACCTGCCACAAAAATATCCACCCGACCGTCCGTATCACGCCAGATTTCCTGTCCCGTAGTACGCTCGTGCATTGCCGGATTGGCAGGATTATCGAATTGCTGCAAAATCAACGAACCGGGGTTGGCGGCCTTCAGTTCCTCGGCACGGGCTATGGCGCCTTTCATACCGTCAACACCCGGAGTCAGCACCAGTTCCGCACCGAGAGCTTTCAAGAGGTTGCGGCGCTCCAGACTCATTGTGTCGGGCATTGTCAGTATCAGCTTGTAACCTTTGGCGGCGGCTACAAAAGCCAGCCCTATGCCCGTATTGCCACTGGTAGGTTCGATGAGGGTAGCACCGGGCTTCAACAGCCCTTTTGCCTCGGCATCTTCTATCATGGCAAGCGCCACGCGGTCCTTCACGCTACCGGCAGGGTTAAAATATTCCAATTTGGCGATAACACGGGCTTTCAAACTTTTATTCTTGTTATAATTATTCAACTCCAACAAGGGAGTGTTGCCTACCAGGTCGGTAAGGCGTTCTGCTATCTTCTTCATAATCCAACTGTTTTAAAAACCCTCATTCCCCCTAAGGGAAAAGACTAACAATCCGGAGTGGAATGAGGTACGTTATTTCTTACAAGACAAAAGTAGCGCAAAATCGGTTCGTGGGAAATACCACAAATATGGTAAATATGTACTATAAATGAGGGATATGTAGGATATTTGACGAGTATTTCCTATCTTTGCCTCCACTTTTAAACTTAAGGATATCATAATGAGTCCACTCAACTTTACCCACATTTTGACACAAGCAGTCGATGAGCTATCGGAAAGCGAATCATACAAGGGATTGTTTCACCAGCATACGGACGGCAATCCGCTGCCTTCGGCAAAAGCGCTGCGCGACATCATCGAACTGGCGCGGGCCATCATCTTCCCCGGATATTTCGGAAATTCCACGGTCAACAGCCGCACGGTGACTTACCATATCGGTGTCAACGTGGAGCGCTTGTTCGACCTGCTGACCGAACAAATCCTTGCCGGACTCTGCTTTGCAGGCGATGGCGAATGCAATTGTTGTACCGAGCTCCAACGGGAAGAAGCCGCTTTATTGGCTGCCAAATTCATCAGCAACCTGCCGGCCATGAGACGGGTGCTTGCCACAGATGTGGAGGCTGCCTACAATGGTGACCCCGCCGCACAGTCGTTCGGCGAAGTCATCAGCTGTTATCCGGCCATCCGAGCCATCAGCAACTACCGCATTGCACACGAACTGCTCAAGTTGGGTGTCCCCCTCATTCCCCGCATCATCACCGAGATGGCGCATAGTGAAACAGGAATCGATATCCATCCGGGAGCGGAAATAGGCGGTTATTTTACCATCGACCATGGTACGGGTGTGGTAATCGGCGAGACCTGCATCATCGGCAACAACGTAAAGCTGTACCAGGGTGTGACCCTCGGTGCCAAGAGCTTCCCGCTGGACGAAGACGGCAAGCCCATCAAGGGCATTCCCCGCCATCCCATTCTGGAAGACAATGTGATAGTCTATTCCAACGCCACCATATTGGGACGTATCACCATCGGACAAGGAGCCACTGTGGGCGGCAACATCTGGGTGACGGAGGATGTTCCGGCAGGAGCGAGAATTGTACAGACAAAGGCGAAGAAATGAGAAGCCTCAAACCTCGTTTAAAAGGCAATATTGCTGCATTTGTCAGGCACTTGTGTCTGTCACGTCAGACACAAGTGTCCAACACAACAAACACCGGTGTCTGAGCCAACAGACGCCAGTGCCTAACAAACGGGAGGCAAATTACTGATAAACAATAGAATAAAAACAGTAAAATAGTAAATAAATAGATGAGCGAACAATCTTTTGAAATGATTGCCAAAACCTTCCAAGGACTGGAAGAGGTACTGGCACAAGAGCTGACTGCACTGGGCGCCAACGAAATAGAAATAGGCCGCCGCATGGTATCTTTCAGTGGTGATAAGGAAATGATGTACAAAGCCAACTTCTGCCTGCGTACAGCCATCCGGATACTGAAACCCATCAAACACTTCACAGCCAAGGATGCCGACGAGGTTTACGAACAGATTAAAGCCATCCGATGGGAAGACTATCTGGATACGGACAAGACCTTTGCCGTGGACGCGGTTGTATTCAGTGAAGAGTTCCGTCATTCCAAGTTCGTTTCCTACAAGGTGAAGGATGCCATCGTAGACTATTTCCGCGAGAAGACCGGCGAACGTCCCGGCGTGCGTGTCAACAAACCGGACGTGCTGCTGAACATACACATTGCCGAAACCAAATGTACGCTGTCTCTCGACTCCAGCGGCGAATCGCTGCACCGCCGCGGTTATCGCCAGGAAGCAGTAGAGGCCCCGCTGAACGAGGTGCTGGCCGCCGGCATGATATTGATGACTGGCTGGCGTGGCGAATGCGACATGATAGACCCGATGTGTGGTTCGGGAACCATTCCCATCGAAGCGGCGCTGATTGCACGCAACATCGCTCCGGGCGTATTCCGCAAGGAGTTCGCTTTCGAGAAGTGGGTGGATTTTGACCAAGAGCTGTTCGACACGATATACAATGACGACAGTCAGGAACGCGAATTCACACATAAGATTTACGGTTACGACAACAGCCCGAAGGCAAACGAAATTGCCACACACAATATAAAGGCTGCCGGCGTAAGCAAGGATGTAGTATTGAAGCTGCAACCCTTCCAGCAATTCGAGCAACCTGCGGAGAAATCCATCATCATCACCAACCCACCCTACGGGGAGCGTATCTCTACCAACGACCTGCTGGGACTTTACTCCATGATTGGCGAGCGTCTGAAACACGCCTTTACGGGCAACACTGCATGGGTTCTATCTTACCGCGAAGAGTGCTTCGACCAAATCGGGCTAAAAGCCACCTCCAAGATACCTTTATTCAACGGTGCACTGGAATGTGAATTCCGCCAGTACGAAATCTTCGACGGAAAGTACAAGGAATTCCGTGCCGAAGGCGAGGAGTTGAGCAAGGAGCGCAAAGAATTTCGTCCGGCTTCAGGAGAAAGGAAAGAGTTCAAACCCGGAGAAAGACGCGAATTCCGTCCCCGATTCAGTGGAGAGAGACGTGAATTCAGTGGCGAAAGACGCGAATTCAACGGTGAACGCAGAACAAGAGAATTCAAGGACGGCGAAAAGCGAGAATTCCGTCCGCGTGAAAGAAGAGAGTTCAAAGACGGGGAAAAACGGGAATTCAGACCGAGGGAAAGACGCGAATTCGGTGGAGAACGCAGAACAAAGTCGGGTGAGTCTTACCCGGAAAGAAAAAGAAGAGAGGCGGGAAAGAAGGAAGAAGAATAACACGAACAATGACAAGGAGAATGAATGCAAAGAAAATAAGTAAGAGCATTCTTGCACTGCTAATGGCAGTGCCTGCTCTGTTTACAACAAACGTCATGGCACAAGAACTGAAAAAGCCGACCCTGGAAGACCTTATTCCCGGAGGTGAAACCTACCATACTGCCGAAAACAAGTGGTACCAGTGGTGGGGCGATGCCGCTTGTCTGGAACTTGGCATCGACAATATAGAAGGTACATGGGCTGTCAAAGGATTAGGTGCCAAGCCCGGAGAGAAATTCACTGCCATCACATTGGAAGAAGCCAACGCGCTGCTGGAAGAAAAAGGACTTGGAAAACTGCGTCACTTTCATGCTGCAAAGGCTGTCAACGTACCCCGAGGCGTCAATCAGGGTATTCAAGTCCAAATAGACCCACTCCTGCTGCTGAACACCGGCAAGTACCGTGCCCTCGTCGACTGGAAGAAGAAAAAAGTCATCTGGAGCCAGCCTTGCCCCGCCCAAGCCGCAAATGAGGATTGGAACGAGGTAAGCCGCCATTTGGCTTATACTATCGGCAATAATCTCTATGTGATGACCAGTGACGGGCAAACCCTGAAAGTCACCAACGAACCGGAAGGTATCGTCTGCGGACAAAGTGTGCACCGCAATGAATTCGGCATTTCAAAAGGCACTTTCTGGAATCCTGCTGGAGACCTGCTGGCTTTCTATCGAATGAACGAAAGCATGGTCACCCCCTATCCATTGGTTGACATCACGGCAAGAATAGCGCTGGTGGATAAAATACGCTACCCTATGGCCGGCATGCTCAGCCATCAGGTAAAGGTAGGCATCTACAATCCGGCTACTCAAAAGACCATCTACCTGGACATGGGCGACCCAAAAGACCGCTACTTCACCAACATCACCTGGGCACCGGATGGCAAAAGCCTCTATCTGATAGAGCTAAACCGAGACCAAAACCACTCCAAACTGTGCCGATACGATGCTGAAAGCGGAAAGCTGCAACAAGTGCTCATCGAAGAGAGACATCCCAAATATGTGGAGCCGCAATCTCCCATTCTATTCCTGCCATGGGACAGCCACAAGTTCATCTATCAAAGCCAGCGTGACGGCTTCAACCATCTGTACCTATACAATACGGAAGGGGAACTGCTGAAGCAACTCACCTCCGGCCCCTGGCTTGTACAAGACATCGTAGGTTTTAACCGGAACACGAAAGAGCTCATTATCAAGAGTACGGAAATCTCTCCTTTGCAGAGCAACCTTTACGCTGTCAACCTGAAGAATGGCAAACGCAGCCTGATAGGAGACCCAACCGGCGTGCACTCGGCACAAATCTCCGGCTTCATGGGAACTTACCTCATCGACAATGCCTCTTCGCCCACTTGCCCCCGTATCATAAAACTGATGTCCACCAACCCGAAGAAACAACGGGAACACACACTGCTGACAGCCAAGAACCCCTACGAAGGCTTTGAAATGCCCAGCATAGAAGTAGGCACCATCAAAGCCGCAGACGGCAAGACAGACTTGTACTACCGCCTGATAAAGCCTGCCGACTTCGACCCGGCAAAGAAGTATCCCGCCATCGTCTACGTATACGGCGGCCCGCACGCCCAGATGATAACGAACGGCTGGATGAACGATGCCCGCGGCTGGGACATCTACATGGCAAACAAAGGCTATATCCTATTCAGCCTCGACAACCGTGGCAGCAGCAATCGTGGACTGGAGTTTGAAAACGCCACCTTCCGCCAGCTGGGCATCGAAGAGGGCAAAGACCAGGTGAAGGGCGTAGAATTCCTGAAAAGCCAGCCTTATGTGGACGAAGAGCGTATCGGCGTGCACGGCTGGAGCTTCGGAGGACACATGACTACGGCGCTGATGCTGCGCTATCCCGAAATTTTCAAGGTAGGCGTTGCCGGCGGACCGGTTATCGACTGGGGATACTACGAGATAATGTACGGTGAGCGCTATATGGACACTCCGCAAGCGAACCCGGAAGGCTACAAGCAGACAAATCTGAAAAACCTTGCCGGTAACTTGAAAGGACATCTGCTCATCATACACGACGACCACGACGACACCTGCGTGCCGCAGCACACCCTTTCATTCATGAAGGCGTGCGTGGATGCCCGTACCTATCCCGATTTGTTTATCTATCCCACGCACAAGCACAACGTCCTGGGACGCGACCGTGTGCATCTGCACGAGAAGATAACAAGATATTTTGAAGAATATCTTTAATGTACAATGTACCATATACAATGTACAATTTGCTATGCAGTGCGGGCGTGCAAATAGGGAGTAGATGGTAGAAGAAAGAAGAGAATAAAAGAGAGAATAAATCATTAAGTATAACAATCTGTACAACTTACCTGATGCCCCACAGCACAGACAAATTGTACATTGTAAATTGTAAATGAACCCATGAAAATATTATTATTAGGCTCCGGTGGCCGCGAACACGCTCTGGCATGGAAGATTGCCCAAAGCCCGAAAGTAGAGAAACTATATATTGCTCCCGGCAATGCAGGTACAAGCGAAGCAGGCGAGAATGTGAACTTGAAGGCGACAGACTTTCCCGCACTCAAGGCTTTTGCCCTTGAGAAAGAAATCGACATGATTGTTGTGGGCCCCGAAGACCCGCTGGTACAAGGCATCTTCGACAGTTTCAAGGAAGACCCTGCCACTTGCCATATCGACATCATCGGCCCCACCGCCAAAGGTGCCACACTGGAAGGTAGCAAGGAATTTGCCAAAGGCTTCATGATGCGCCACAACATCCCCACTGCCCGCTACAAGAGCATCACCGCCGACAACTTACAAGAAGGACTCGATTTCCTCGCAACCCTCGAAGCGCCTTACGTACTGAAGGCCGACGGACTGTGTGCAGGCAAGGGCGTGCTGATTCTCCCCACACTGGAAGAAGCTCAGAAAGAGCTGAAGGAAATGCTGGGCGGCATGTTCGGCGATGCCAGCGCCACGGTAGTCATTGAAGAGTTCCTCAGCGGCATCGAGTGTTCCGTATTCGTGATGACAGACGGCCGCCACTATAAGGTATTGCCCGTAGCCAAAGATTACAAGCGTATCGGCGAAGGCGACAAAGGCCTCAACACCGGCGGTATGGGCAGTGTTACTCCCGTACCTTTTGCCGACGAAACATTTATGGAAAAAGTACGCACCCGCATCATCGAACCTACCGTAAACGGTCTGCTGGAAGAAGAAATCGGCTATCAAGGCTTCATCTTCCTGGGACTTATCAACGTGAAGGGCGAACCGATGGTCATTGAATACAACGTCCGCATGGGCGACCCCGAAACCGAAAGTGTGATGCTGCGCATCAAGAGCGACCTGGTAGACCTGCTCGAAGGCGTTGCCCAGGGCGACCTCGACCAGCGTACGCTGGAATTCGACCCTCGCACAGCCGCTTGCGTCATGCTGGTGAGCGGAGGATATCCGGAAGCCTACGAAAAGGGCAAGGTGATGACCGGATTCGAGAAGGCTGCCGAAACAGACAGCATCCTCTTCCATGCCGGAACAGCCACCAAAGACGGACAGACCGTAACTGCCGGTGGCCGTGTCATCGCCGTCTGCTCCTATGGTGAAACGAAGGAAGAAGCCTTGCAGAAAAGCTACCGCGTGGCCGACATGATAGACTTCGAGAAGAAATATTTCAGAAGAGATATAGGATTTGATTTATAAATGAGAACGAAGAGATTCCAGAACCGGATAACGGCAGGGCGGTTCACACTACCCACCGCTATCCTGATTTCAGTATCCTGCTGGATACTGACTGCCGTTCTGTTGCCCGAGACGGAGACACAGCAAAGCGGATATTCCCTTTGGGAAACATTCTGCGACTTCTGCATCCCCACCTGGGCAAACCGTCTCTTCAGCTTTATTCTGTATGCCGTCATCGGGTATTTCCTGATACAGCTCAACAATACGTTCGCCATCATCCGGATGCGGGCATCGGTACAGACTTCTGTCTACTTCCTGCTGATATCCGTCTGCCCCAGCCTGCACATGCTGTATGCGGGAGACTTGGCATCCGCCTCCTTCCTGGTGGCACTGTTTTTCCTCTTCAGGAGCTACCAGCAGGCACGGCCCACAGGCAGTCTCTTCCACACCTTTGTCTTCATCGGACTGGGCAGCCTGCTTTTTCCGCAGCTCATGCTGTTTGTCCCCATCTTCTGGATAGGCGCCTACAACTTCCAGTCTCTCCAACCCAAAAGTTTCTTCGCCTCCTTGGTAGGATGGAGCGTACCCTACTGGCTGTTGCTGGGACACGCCCTCTACTACGGGCAAATGGAACTCTTCTGCCAGCCCTTCCGCGAGCTGGTGACCTTCGCTCCCATCCGGTTCGACTATCAGCCGTGGGAACTCGCCACCCTCGGGTATCTCCTTGTTCTGTTCATCGTCAGCGCGGCACACTGTCTCATTGCCGGCTATGAAGACAAGATACGCACCCGGAGCTATCTACACTTCCTCATCCTGCTGAATTTCTACATCTTTGTCTATATCGGACTGCAACCGGCATTGAGTGTCCACCTGATGTCCTTCCTGCTCATCGGTGTCAGCATCCTGGTGGGACACTTGTTTGTACTGACAAATAGCCGCAGTTCCAATATATTCTTCATTTGTGCATTTATCGGATTATTCATTCTATTAGGATTCAATATATGGACGCTTTTGTAGATACACTCGTACAGCTGCTGATTGACTGGGGATATGTCGGTCTGTTCATCTCTGCCCTATTGGCAGGAAGCATCATTCCGTTCAGTTCCGAGATAGTGATGGTAGCACTGGTCAAGGTCGGTCTGAGCCCGGCACTGTGCGTACTCTCCGCCACCTTGGGAAATACGCTGGGAGGCATGACGTGCTACTACATGGGACGTCTGGGACGTATAGACTGGATTGAGAAATATTTCAAGGTAAAAAGGGAAAAGATAGAACGGATGCAGCATTTCCTCCAAGGGAAAGGGGCACTGATGGCTTTCTTCGCCTTTCTGCCTTTTGTGGGAGAGGCCATAGCCATTGCACTGGGCTTCATGCGCAGTAATCTGATGCTGACCACCACGTCCATGTTTGCAGGGAAACTGGTGCGCTACATAGCTATGCTGTGGGCACTGCAAGGAGCCATTTCGATGATGAATTATTGACATGTAGTGAGTCTGAGCAATAGATGTATAGACACAACGCGTTGGATGTATAGATGCAACGTGCTGGATGTATAGATGCAGCACGCTGGATATATAGGCGCAACAACACGCTGAATCACAGAGAATTAAACTAAATAAAAACATTCAACAAAAGCAGAAGTGATGCAACGAATCATAGAGAAGACGGAAGACGGAAGTGCGACACTGTTTGTACCGGAACTGAACGAACATTATCATTCGGTAAAGGGGGCACGTACAGAGTCACAGCACATCTTTATCGACATGGGACTGAAAGCATCCGCTACTGCTCGCCCGCATATCCTTGAAATCGGTTTCGGCACCGGACTGAATGCCCTACTTACACTGGAAACTGCCGAAAAGGAAAAGAGACCTGTGCACTATACCGGTATCGAACTCTATCCGCTTGCATGGCCGGAGGTGGATGCGCTAAAATATAGCGACAATCCTCTGTTCGAGGAACTGCATCGGGCTGCGTGGGAAGAAAAAGTTGCCATAACTCCTTATTTCACACTGAGAAAAGTGCAGGCAGATGTCGAAACAATAAGCATTGACAGTTTGTTAATGATTAATAAATCTCCGTTCGATGTTGTCTACTTCGATGCCTTTGCACCCGAAAAGCAACCGGGAATGTGGGAGGAAAAAGTCTTCCGGAATATCCATGCCGCCATGAGCACTGATGGCGTGCTGACCACCTACTGCGCCAAAGGAGTAGTACGTCGCATGCTGCAAGCCATAGGATTCAAGGTAGAGCGTCTCCCAGGTCCCCCCGGAGGGAAACGGGAGATACTGAGGGGAAGGAAAGAGGAAGTGATAATGGATAAGGAATAGTTGATAATGAATAGTTGATGCCCCCTGCCACAGCGCAGCCAAATTGTAAATTGTAAATAGTAAATTGTAAATGAAAAAGTTTTGTTTTTTACTCCTCATAGCCACCTTGCTCTTCTCGTGCAAGCAAGGAGGCCAACAGAACAAGAAGAATGACGATAAACCCGTGATTACCGTCACCATCGAGCCGCTGCGGTATTTCACCGAAGCCATTGCCGGCGATGAATTCACCGTCGTCAGCATGGTGCCCAAAGGTTCAAGTCCGGAAACCTACGACCCCACGCCCCAGCAGCTCGTCGACCTCGCGCAAAGTAAGGCCTATTTCCGCATCGGCTACATCGGTTTCGAACAGACATGGACGGAAAAACTGACGGACAATGCTCCCCACCTGCAATTCTTCGACATGTCCGAGAATGTGGAACTTATTCTGGACGAGACCCATGCGCATCACCATAAAGACGGACATGTACACGAAGGCCATACGCACGCCGGTGGTGTGGAACCCCACATCTGGAACTCCACCATCAACGCCCAAATCATTGCCGGGAACATTCTGAATGCACTCTGCACCATAGACAAAGCCAATGAAAACGCCTACATGGAACGTTACAACGCACTCATCCGGCGGATAGAGCATACGGACAGCCTCATCTGCCAGATGCTTTCCAGTCCGAATGCCGACCGTGCCTTCATGATTTATCATCCGGCACTTTCCTACTTTGCCCGCGACTACAACCTGCACCAGATTCCTATCGAAGCCGGTGGAAAGGAACCCTCTCCCACCCATCTGAAGAACCTGATAAACTCCTGCAAGAAGGAGAAGGTACGCATCATCTTTGTACAGCCGGAATTCGACCGCCGCAATGCCGACCTTATCGCCCAGCAGACCGGAACCCGGGTGGTGGCTATCAATCCCCTCTCATACGACTGGGAGGAGGAGATGATGAATACCGCCAGAGCGCTTGTAAAAGAGTAAACGATGATTCTGTCCATTTAACGAAGAAGAAGCTATGCCTGCATCCCCCATTATAGAGATAAAGAACCTCAGCGCCGGATACGATAACCGGACCGTACTGCATGATATAAACCTGATTATCTACGAACGTGATTTTCTGGGCATCATCGGTCCCAACGGTGGTGGAAAGACTACCCTTATCAAATGTATACTGGGACTGCTGAAACCCACTACCGGGGAGATTCTATATCACTCCTGCCCCCCATCCCCCTCCGAAATTGCCAATTGTCAATCATCAACTGTCAATTGTCAATTATCTATGGGTTACTTGCCCCAGTACAGCAGCATCGACCGGAAATTTCCCATCACCGTAGAGGAGGTCATCCTTTCAGGACTCAGCAGCAAGAAGCCGCTGGCTTCACGCTTCACCGCCCGGCACCGCGAGAAAGCCTCTGCCGTGATAGCCCGCATGGGGCTGGAAGGCATGGAGCAGCGTGCCATCGGCGCTTTGAGCGGCGGACAGTTGCAACGTGCCCTCCTGGGCCGTGCCATCATCTCCGACCCGCAGGTGGTGATTCTCGACGAACCCAGCACATACATCGACAAGCGTTTCGAAGCCCGCCTCTACGAACTGCTGGCAGAGATAAACAAGGATTGCGCCATTATTCTCGTCAGCCACGACATCGGCACGGTGTTGCAGCAAGTCAAGTCCATTGCCTGCGTCAACGAAACCCTGGACTACCATCCCGATACCGGCGTTACGGAAGAATGGCTGGAACGCAACTTCAACTGCCCGATAGAGTTGCTGGGGCACGGGACACTGCCGCACAGGATATTGAAAGAACACAAGCATTCTCACGGATGACTGGAAGCAAAGGAGGCCGGCCCATTGTAGAACCGACCTCCCGTTACCCTTCCGAATAACTATCCGACAATCTTCTTACCCGTCATTTATATTGGAAAGCCTTATACGAATGGGGCAGTAATGACAAACGGAAAGAGTTCTTTGGTGTCACCGGACGCCTGCTCTGTACGGGTTCGGCAGGAAGGGGAGCCAGAATATCCCCATTCTCCAGATTTTCCAACCTCGTCACCTCATCATCGGTAACAATACGCACTTCCACCGGTTCATCATTGAAGTTCTCCACCACCAGTGTTTTATTGTCATACACAAACAATCCGACTTTGGAGGGAGCCTCCAGATAGACATCCATATCCTTACTCATAATGCGGCGAATCTCATTCAAGGCTTTTGCCGGGAAATCATATAAATTTCCCATATCATCGGGAATGGTCAATACATATAAGATTGCCGGCGGCATAGGGAGCTCTCAACAAAATAGGATACCCCGATACTCCTCCCGTCAACGGACGGCCCGCACTGACTACTTCCCAAGCATCATTCGTATAATACTGAACCTGCGGTATCAATAAATCGCGTCCGGCTTGTCCATATCGGCCAAAATCATTGACAAGAGCTTTCAAATCGGTACAACGCAACTCTACTATTTCGGCAATTTTTTCAGGAATGGCTTTCAGCAAGCCGCTTGTAATCACCACATCCCGTCCGCTTTGCAATTGCTTCCTAATGTCGGTCATGAGCTCCGGAGCTTGAGCCGCCTGGGCAGTCAGCAGCACCACTTGTTGGTCTTTCGGAAAAACGGGACGTATATCCATCGGCAAACCTATCATGCCCAGATAATTCTGCAAGAAATCATCACCCGCCACATGAAAAGGCTTGTAGGACTTGATGCCAATGGGGTTACCCAACTTACCTATCAGTTTATCAGTCTGTTTCAATACAACATCCGCAATGCGTGCCATGGTGGTAGGCTCTATGGAAGTTCCGTCCTTCTGCCGGATAGGGGCAGTCATCTCATCATAATTAAAGCTGGTGCCCATGCCCTGCCAAGGGGTACGGAACCTGGGAGACAACTTCACGCCCAGAAGCTGGTTATAGGCAAAGAGAATGATTTCGGGAGCCTTGGCAAGCATGGTCAGATGCAGCTGCTCAGCATAGCGGTCCATGCCTAGATTCAGTCCACCGGAGTCCACCCATCCTCCACCGTTGTAGCCCGGACGCAGATTATCGAAATAGCGGATAATATTATAGCTTAGATAATTCTGCAGATGCTGGTTGCCGGCAGGGTCCCTTGTTTCGGTACCCGTCCAGACACCGTCAAAGAGTTGGGGACCTTCCTCCAGATTAAAGCCCAAACCTTGGAAATGGTCGTACCAGTTGGGATACTTGATGATTACCTTTACACGAGGATTCACCTTCTTGGCAGGTTTCAGCACAAGGTCGCGCCCGGCTTCAGTCATCAGCTTCAAACGGTATTCCGTCCAGCTCTGCGCACCTTTGGCTTTTATCTCTATGTCCGACTTGCAACTGGTGAAGAAAAAGTCATCCAGAATAAACTCGTCAAAGTGCTTTGCCGTATGTTCTGCAATCTTTCGCACCATCTCACGATGCTCGGGATTGGAATAGCAGAACGTCTCGAAACTGTTTGCCTCGTTGATGGTGTAGGTAATTCCTCCGGCAGTCTCTATTCCCCGGTCATGGAAAAATTTCTTAGCTTGCTCCAGGGTGGCGTCATCCACAATCAGTAAATCACGATGTGTTTCCAGATAAATCTTGTCCACTTCCAACTGTTGTGAAATCACATTCCAAGTCGAATCCAGCCAATGGATGTCCTTCATCTTGTCTACCTCGTAGGCACGTACATAGACCGATACCTTAAAATTGTCATAAGCTTTTGCCTGCATGACCATAGTGCAGACCATGCAGAGCAGAAAAGCTACAATTACAAACTTATCTACCTTTATTTTACTGTTCATTACCATTCAATATTTTCTGAGATGCCAATACCATATACATAAACCACGTAGCATGTCCGCCCAAACAGTACTCACCCTCCTGCCATAAGAACGGGAAATGAAGTAATTCGGGCAAGTCAGGACGAATCAGATTTGTACCCGGAGACACTCCACCCGGAATATAAGACCAGTCGGCACGGTTGACACCATAGGCAGCTTTCATCGTTTCGGCACCGACTCCCGTTACAAACGCTGCCTGATTACGTCCCGGATGCATACCGAGCAGGTATTGGACAGCATTGAAAATATAGTCCGGTGCAAACAAGTCAGGATAGGCAGCATGCAGGTAACAGTAATTGTAGCCCAGATGCTGGGGTTCCCATGAACCGGAAGAACGGTTACCTCTGTCATGCGGCACTCCATACGGAGTTTTACTGCTATACTCCTGATACATAGCCTGCAACTCCGGCAGTGCTTTGCGAACAGCCTTGCTGAAACGTGCATTTCCCACAGCCTTGTCGAAACGTCCGATGAACCAACCCGTCTGACGGATATTCTTGCAGATGAAATCCTGCTGCTGCAAAACGAAATCACGGTACTCCACTTCCTTTGTCGCCAGATAAAGTTCTACGGCAGCATGTATCTTGGCTGTCAGCACCCGGTTGTTGTCGCAGCGGGTAATCCTGAACAATTCACGGGCTATCTCCAGACAATCCGCTCCCAATGCATCGTTATGTCCCTTCAAGACACGTGAAATACCTGCCAGCCAGGCAGCCACTTGAAGTTCCCTACCAGGGTTGTCCTCCGTAAACACCCAGCGGTCGTCTGCAGTCCCACTGACATGGTCTGTATGGGCCGACGCATCACCCAGGTGTGCATACTGGCGTACGGTAGGACACAGAATCCCTCTGTAGAGACGCCCCAGAGCCTTCCAACCCGCCACTATCGTCAAAGCACCGTTTTCCACCTGCTGCAACAAGTCATTCTTTCCATCCGGCTGGTGAATCTCGACTATCTTCTTTTCAAAATCTATGGAAGTCTCGTCCCAATAGGCACCAAAGTTCTCACAAGCCATGGCAAGTATATAGGCCTCGCCTGCCTGGGATTCCACACGCAAGTCATAGTCCCCCGCATCGTGCCATCCACCCACATTCAGCCCTGGAACCAAATCACCCGGCTGGTACTTACAAAGAGTAGAGGTTCCCTGAGTATATCCGTCTATATGGTTGATATCGGTTTTGGCCATACGTGCATCGTCATGATGACAGAAGTCATGCCATACACGGTATTTTTCGTTCACACGCATGTGGCACATCTGTACCGGCAAGAAGTATTCCACCTCTGCCTGCCAGATACCCTTGTCCCACACATCTTTGGCAATGCGGAACACCGGAGAAGCAGCATCGCCGTACATCACCTGATAGAGCCCTTCTTCCGTCACTTCCGTGAAGTCGAACTGCAGATAGTGGTAACGTTGGAAATCTCCCCAATCCTTGGCAGCCTGCTGCTTTACCAGTTTCCTGCCATCGGCAACAATGCGATAAAGGGCAGGTTGCTTGAAGTCTGTATCCCGTTTGTCCAACTCTATGACAGCTACTTTCTTCTGTCCAGGATGGTAACCTACTTGAGAGGCTTGCACCACCGGTGCATAACGCCAGTCTTTAGTGACTGTCGGACGGATTATCCATTTCACCGCACCTTCCTTTGTCCCTGCCGGGAACTCCGAACGGAGCACAAACCAACCGTTGTTATGATTTATCCTTCCATCATACAGCAGCAAGTCTCCTTTCTCACTTTCAATCGTAATCTTTGCCAAATCATCCTGAGGATTGAGTACAAACTTTTTCCCCTCGGCAAAAGGAGCAGAGACGATATCATCGGCAATCATCGGGTTATAAGTCTTTCTATCCAACAGCAACTGGTCCAAATCAGCTTTCCCGCCAGGGTTGAAATCTCCGATATGCTCCATGTTGGAAGACTGTTTCATGGTGGGCCCCATCGCCTGGTGGGGAAAGACTCCCGTCCGGTTGTCCATAATCCACGGCTTGCCCAGCAAAGTGGAAGGTACCAATTCCAGATTAAAGCCCAACTTGCCGGCAAACCGCTCGGGCACCGGTTGGTCCAAATCAACGGTCAATACCAGATAATCCTTCTCGCCTTTGACCTTAATGGTATAGCCAAAAACAAAATCCGGATAAAGCATCGGATTAAAGCCTGCCATATGTTTGGCCGAATCCGGATAACTCAATGTGACACGGATTTCATTGTCAGCCTCATCCACCACCCGGCTTCTCATCTTGGGCAATCCCTGCCACTGCCCTTGCGAGATTTCAAAGCGCACATCTCCATTGGCAGCCCTGCGGTCTCCATTCAAAACAAGGGTCAGTCCTCCCTGGTGTCCTTCAGGGTAGACGTCACTGAACACCATCACATTGGCCCCGCCATTCTCAAAATATCCCGATGGATTGATTCTGAAATCCTGGGCGTGCAGCCCCATACAAAGCATCAGTGATGCTGCACCTGCTATAAATTTCTTCATAAATACTATTTTAAACGATTATGTATTTCCACTCCCAAGCGTACCGTATGATACGGGCAACGCCACATACTCACTTTGGGAGTATCCTTCTTGGGTTCTCCATCAAAACAATCACTGTACCATTCACCGTATTCCCGGTCTATCATACAGTCCTTTACGAAAGTCCAAACCGTATCGGCCGATTGCAGATAAACGTCATTCCCGCTGATTTGCCAGGCATTGACACAAGCTATCATCGTTTCAATCTGGCCCCACCATGAGGCATGCCCGGTTGTTCTTCCGCCCTTCTTTTCATACATCATATACCCTTTGTCACTCAGTCCTTCCGCCAAGCAAGCATCCGTCACATCCAGCGCAAACCGATTCGCCCTATCCATCAGTTGCCGGTCTTCTAACACACGGGCAGCCTCACAAAGCAGCCATCCCGCCTCCACATCATGCCCATAAGAGTCCATCTCAACCAGACTGTTCCATGCATTATCAAAGAACAAATTAAAATGCCTCCTTGAAGAGTCATAAATACGGTCCATAAACAACCCGGTGCAGAACTTGAGTCGTTTCCTCAGTCCGTCGTCTTTCCAGCATTGATATAAAAGGGTATAAGCCTCCAGCACGTGCAAATGCGCATTCATAGTCTTGGGTGCATTGTTATCATAATTATCCAGTTGTTTCCAATCTTCAGTAAAAGATTCCACATAACCGTCATATTGCGATTCACGGCCTTTCTCCTCCAAGGTATGATATAAACCGACAGCCATATCCAGACTCTCGCTGTTACCTGTTGCCAGATAGTGTTCAGCCAGCCCATAGATGGCGTAGGTCATGGCATACGTATATTTGGAAGCATTCAGCACCTCACCGTCAGGATTGACCAGCCAATATACCCCACCATGTTCCTTGTCTATAAATGTATCAATGAAGTAGCGTTGCGATTTATCCGCAAGCTTCAGATAAGCCTCATCCTTAAACGTACGGTATGCGGCAGAAAAACTCCACAGAATCCGGGCATTCAGAACCCCTCCTCTCGGAGCATCCACTACCTGAGTACCATTCCGCAATACAGTTCCATAAAAACCGCTGTCGGGAGCCACTGCATAATCCATCCAAAACGGCAACACGCTGTCTCTGACATTCGTGACAATCTCTGTACGCATGCGTGTCTGCATATCTGTCTCCCCTAAATGCGACCGGCAACCTGCCAGACAATATGCAACCAGCAGTGCTATCCAATAAAACATCTTCCTTTCCATAATTATTCTCTAAAACCATCAAACTTTTCCTTGTATAATTCCCCGTTTATCAGAGACTGGTGTTCGTCGTCTCAAGTACTGGTGTTTGTCATGTCAGACACCGGCTTTCATCACGACAGACGCTGACGTCTATCACAACAACTACTGGTGCCTGACATTTCACTCACAAATATTTTATTATTAAGTGTTTATTTATAATTTATCAATATCCCGGATTCTGGTCAGCCTGATTGATGAGCGGGTTGGTCAGAATCTCATTCGTCGGAATCGGGAAGATTTCCTGATAAGCCTCGTGCTCAAAGAAACGGAATGAGTCACCAGTCTGCAGACAAGCCTCTTGTGAAGAGTTGGCTGCTGTCTTCGGATATTCGGCGGCAAACCATTCTTTGCACATACCCATACGGCACAAATCATGGTAAAGCGAGAACTCGGCATTGAATTCATGGCGACGCTCTATAATCAGCGCCACCTTCCATACCGGAGAAGTATAGCCTTTGGCTGCTTTATAGCTTGTATAATAGGTCTCTGCATCCGGCACTTCCACCGTCTGGGTATTCAACATGTCGGCGGGTAGGTCAATCATCGTCGCTCCCATCTCCAAATTACCCCAAGCACGGTTACGTATCTGACGTATCATGTTCCATCCGGTAGCGTTGTCACCTGTCTCGAAACAACATTCTGCATAGTCGAGCATGATGCCTGCATAACGCTTCAGAGTCAATGAAATAGGATTGAATACTTTGTTGTTCTCACCTGGCTTGCATCTCCAGTATTTCAAGGAATAAACAGTAGGCATATTTTCGGAGCCTTGGAAAAGACCGTCAAAACCACTTGTCACCCCTACAGTCTGCCCGGTAATGGGATGCGTATCCCCTTTGGCAACAGCAGAGTACTGGCGGCGTTTGTCACCCGGTTCAAAGGAACGTACAAACTCCCAAGAAAGACAGAGAGAACCCCAGCCTCCCCATTCGGGTGCCGCGCACATATATCCGTACCACATCATGGCATCTGAAGACGAATCGGCTCCCCAACCCATATATCCTTGTTCATGATACATCACCTCAAATACGGACTCTTTGGTCCAATGTGTATCCCAGGCATGAAGGTTACCGAAGCAGGGCTCCAATGAATAGGTTCCACTGTCCACTATATCCTTCAGTTCCGTCTTGGCTTTCGTAAAGTCTTTCTTCAACATATACAGCTCGGCCAAATAAGCTTTGCAGAACCCCTTGGTTATACGTCCGTATTCACCATTCATGGGTAACCAATCCAGATGGTCGCGTCCAAAAGACAAATCTTCCTCGATAGCCGCATAAGTCTCATCCACGGATTCCGGGCGTGCCTTTCCTACCGAAGTAGTATAGGTTTCACCGGTAAGCAACATCGGTACCCTTCCGAAAAGTTTCGTCAGGTAAAGGTAGTTATAACCGCGGATGGCACGTGCTTGCGCTTCATAAACGGTCTTGGAATTGCTGTCCGCAAATATAGAGGCATCCGCTGTCTCCAGGCCAGCCAGGAAACGGTTTGCACGGTCCACTGCACGATAACTCATCCGCCATGCAGTCTCCAGGGAACCCTTATCGGGTTTCCAGGCATGACGCTGCCATTCCGCATCCCAACCGGAAGCCTGACAGTCCATCGTAGAATGGTTGGCAGCAAATACCTGAGGCTTGAATCCCCATGTCTCGTCATCACCGGAACCGTGCTGGTCCGTATAAAAGGTATCATAAAGTCCGTTCAATCCGGAAAGGACATTCTCCTCCGTCTTAAACATGAAATCCGCCGGAAGAATATCGTAATGATCCACTTCCAAATAATCGTCACAAGACGTTACGGTGCTTAAGGCCAGCACACCGATCAACAGTTTATATAAGTTTTTCATAATCATATTTTTTATCCGTTAGTATTAGAACTGTACACTCAGACCGAAAGTAACCGACATCGGGAACGGATAACGTCCTCCGTCAAATCCCGAATACAATACATTGGAGTCACCGACTTCCGGATCGCCGAACTTATTGTACGAAGAAATGGTACATACATTGTCGACACTGGCAAATACGCGTGCATTTTCCATTTTCACCGGTTTCAGCACATTCTTCGGGAATGTATATCCTATCTGAATATTTGATCTGATTATCCGTTTATGCACCTGTTATATTCGCAATTACTAGTCTGTCAAAGAG
>ENA-OPAA01000535-OPAA01000535.1-human-gut-metagenome-genome-assembly--contig:-NODE-535-length-25861-cov-3.089785_pt1 | contig 25861 bp, 54 predicted proteins | sample MGYA00241049_ERZ501414 | MGnify/ENA primary metagenome ERZ501414 (study PRJEB25962, sample SAMEA2042520) | human gut metagenome | biome: human gut; feature: human-associated habitat; material: faeces... | reverse complement strand
CCGCCTAAAGGCAGTGGGTTTCCGCCCATGACAAACGAAAGGATTTATTTATGAAGGAAGATATATAACTAACGCATCATGCTATAGCAAAAGAGATATCAAATACCTCAGGAAGAGACCGCTGATTGATCTAATTACTAAAAGGAAGGAATACGCCAATGCAAAACATATATGTATACGACCCTTACGGAAAAGTAGGGAAACTGATATGGTATAAAGGTAGAGCGTTTTATTCTTATGTAGTCACTTATAATCATTCCTATGAGTTTTTATACAATGGTTTAATTGATGGTAGAGCTGTTATAAACTGTGCGGTTTATAGTAAAGATGAAATCAAGCTCTTGCATAAGAAACCATTGAGACATTTTATAGAAAAGAGGCAAGGCAAATGATAGGAGACTACATTAAAGACCCATCTTGTGGGTTAGGCAAAGTTATAAAACTCAGACCTGGCAATGAACTTGTGTACTTTTTCAAAGCAAATGATAGCCTACATGATGGTGCAATAGAGCCAGGTTCCTGTCCAGACAACCATGGTTGGTGGTTTAGTCATTACGACATTAAAATAATGAAGTGTCCTCCTCCACTGGCATCATTAATAGAGAGGAGGCAACAATGGAAATAGGTGATATAGTTTTTCATCAAGAGTACGGTGTAGGCAAAATAAAATTTATTGATGGCTTAGCATATTTAGTTTATTACTATAAAGAAAATCCTTTATTACACAATGGATTTATTGGACCTAATTTCCATAAACCATCAGGTCCAATAATACAAAAATCTTGACTGCCATAATTCGCCGTCTCGCAATCGGTAAGAACAAGATAGCTTCCTGCTGGTGTGACAGCTATCATTCCAGACCGGAGCTTCTTTCTTAAATCAACCATGCTGCCTCCTTTCTATTAGTGTACGGACAGATGAAATAAGTTTCAGGTCTTCAGCATAGCTCCACCAATATATGATAGGCAGTAATTACGATGAAAATTTGAGCACTATTCGTGGCATTTGCTCTATAAAAGCTCTATATAAGTCAACTGTAAATGGACTTACTTATGAAATGAAATACAAAGATAAAGATTTAATTTGGACAAAGGATCCAAAAAATCTTAAAGAATTAATCATATCAAGGAGGTTTTCAAAATGAAGACAGCAAAGGAAAGACTCTACAGAGTTGATTATGCCGAGGAAAAACTCGGTGACACAGTAACTAAGGAGATGATGAATACCAGTGAGTATGAAAAAGGCTACGGAATCATTCAAGCCCTTGAATCATGCGAAACAAAGGGAGAACTTGATGTTTTAGATGAGGTTCTGGCTGCTCTGTGCGGGCATGGTATTGAATACCTTGTTAATTTAATAGAGTGCAATTATTAAACTATGAAATAAAATTAGAGCTGTGAAAACAGCTCTTTTTTATTATATAAAAAAAGAAAAGAGGAAAACAAAATGGAAAACATCGTTTACAACACAGTTATGAGCAACTTATTAATTTCTGGAACAAAGGCATGCGCAGTAATTCCAAGGGAACTGATGTCTGTTGATCCTGCTTATCAGCGGTTAGAGACACGAAATCATAGAAAAATTAAAGCGATGCATGACAATTTTGATCATATGATTATGGATGCTTTGTTAGTAGTGCCACATCCAGAAGAGTGCACTTTTTCTATTGTAGACGGTTATGGTCGTTTTATTGCATCAGAAGGTATTTTAGATAAACTCGAATGTGTTGTTATTACTTCAGCCCCATCTGATCCAGATGAGAGAAGACATTTCGAAGCAAGTATCTTTACAAGACAGAGCTTGTATACTGAAAAAGTTACTCCGCTGCAGATGCATAAGGCAAATCTTATCTTAGGTGAACCGAATGCTGTAGCGTTGCAGGAAGTGGTTGATGAATATAATTTAAGCATTGCAGAAAACAAAGGGGTAAGAAAACCAGGAACTATTGGTAGTTACACATCCGCTTACAGGATAATTAAAGCAAAAGGTAAGATAGCTTATGAAAGTATTATATCTACTTGTTGTAAAGCTGGTTATAACTTATCAGGAGATGAATTATGTGACAAGATAATTAGGAACTTATATAAAATTTATTGCTTCTACGGAGATATTGGATTAGTAAAAGTATTGCCTATTATGAGAGGAACTGAGCCAAGTACACTTAAAGCAAAAGGAATAGCTGCTTATCCAGAAAGAGTTGAATTAAGTCTTGCTCTCTACCTGCAGGACTATCTTGTATCTCTTGGTGAACCAAAACAGTTTAACGAGAAAGGAAAGAAAATTTCTTAAACAAGTTTGTAAAAAGTATTGACAAGTTTTACAAACTGGTTTATAATGCAGTTACAGTTAAGAAAGGAGAAAACAAATGGCAACACTTATTAGTTTATATAAAGATAACAGAATCACTTCATCAGAGGTAGAATCTAAGGACATTGATATTGTCCTTGGATTCCTCTTCAAAAACTATGTCTTAGGAGAAGACATCACAGAGAACTTTGACTCAAAGTTTCTCTACATTGAGGACAGCAAGTTTAAAATGAAACCTCTAAACAAGAAAATAAAAAAGTTTACGCAAGAAAAAGAGGATTCTGTAGAGGTTCTGATTCAGTTTGAGGAGCTCGCTAAGAGCTACGAAGCAGCTTATATCTTTGACCAGTATGAGGTATTCAAGTTTGAAAACGGTGACTATAAAGATCTGGATGAGAGAGATTATAAACTCTCCATCTGTAAGCACTGCGGAAAGATTATTTCCGGATCTTTAGTCAATGATTATTGTCCAGAATGCTTCGTAACCTATGGAGTACAGGAAGTGTTTGAACAGATTCAGTCAGATGACAAAGAGTTGTATACAGAATATGAGACAGTTTCAAAAGTCATGAATACAGTGGAAGCCTTTTATGACAGAATCAAAGATAAAGGCGCATTAGCTGTACAGAGAGCAAAAGAAATCTCTGAACAGTACTTAGGAAAAGAACAGATTCCACAGGAATTATATGAAACAATTTTAGGAGGATTTGTAGCATGAATAAGGAAACAATGAAACAGGGTATGATTAAAGTTTTGAATATGTATGATATCCCTTGGGGTAATTCAGCCATTGACAAAATTATCAACACATGGGCAGACAACAAAACCCCTTTGATTGAGTTATTAAGACATCATCCTAACTGGAATGATGAAAAATGCTATGTAGCATTTGATCAGAATATCAAGGGACAGCCAGACGAGGGGAAAATTTACAGGTTCATTGATTGGATGATTAACAAGAGAAGATACACAGATGCTTTGGATGCATTGAGATATTATAGAGAACAGCTTCTGGATGAACGAACAGCTTCTTTAATTAAAGAATGCTATCCTGATATTAAAGGTATTTCAGCAGGTCAGAAAACCTCAAGAGCAGTGAAGAAAATCTGTACACTTATAGGTATTACTTCTGATACCTATTCAGATTTTGAAAAGAGGTATGCCAAATATTCAGATGCAATCAATCCATTGGATGTTGTCCGGCACACTATCCTGTCAGTTAATCCAGTTGATTATCTGTTGTCCTCCAATGGAAATAGCTGGTCATCCTGTCATACACTTGATAAAAACAATCCTAATGGTTACTCAGGATGCCATTGTTCTGGAACAATGAGTTATCTTCTTGATGGAACTACAATGGTTTACTATCAGGTAGATAAAGAGTACGACGGCAATGACTTAGAGTTCGAGCCGAAAATCATCCGTCAGTTATTCCATTATAAAGATGGAATCCTTGTACAGGGAAGACTCTACCCTCAGTGCAATGATGGTAAAAACTCACTGTACACTCCAATTAGAGCACAGCTTCAGAAAATCATCGCTGATTGTTTGGTGGCTCCTAACCTTTGGAGAAAGAAAGGCGGCACCTCTGCTTGTTGCTCAGTTATTAATTCTGAAGGTACCCACTACAGAGATTATGAGTGCCAGAGTGAGTGCTCAGTAAGTAAAATTATCAAAATGATTCCCAAGGGAAGAGTAGATAATAGGCATATGACAGTTGGACATGATATCTACTGTGTAAAATGTGGAGATTGGCATGATATGGAAAGTACACTTCTTTGTGAAGATTGCTATGATAATTATGCCTACAGCGGCTCTCGAAGATGCTGTGATTGCGGTGATCGCTATGACGAAGATGAAATGTACTGTATCAATGGAGAATGGTATTGTAGTGGTTGTTCCACTTATTGTGATCACTGCGGTGAAAGAGTACCCAATTCGAGTATTCATTATTACGGGGAGTTAGATGAGGACATCTGTGATGAATGTATCTCTGAAGATTTTTCCACTTGTGACTGTTGTGGAAAGTTAACTAACAATGATGATTTGACTTATATTGAATCTACAGATGAAAATGTTTGTGGCAGATGCTTAGAGAACAAATATGCATATGTAGATACTGAAGATGAGTATTATCCCATTGAAAAAGTAAATACTTGCGTATGTGGACAAACTTACTTAATTGAAGAAGGTGACAAAGGACTTTGTCCAGACTGTATAGAAGAGGAGACCGGAGATGAGTAAAAATAAATATAAAATTACAGAATTAGAAGAGATTTTGAGAATGAAACAAATGACTTTAAAGAGTCACCTGGAAGCCAAGTTGGAAGCAGCAGGTTATGAGCCTAAATCAGAAGATGGATTCCTCTATGCTAAGGGAACTTTCCCAGTACTCTTAGTTGCTCATATGGATACAGTACATGAAGAATGTGTCCAGAAAATCAAATACACTGGAGCAATCATGTCTTCTCCTCAAGGGATTGGGGGAGATGACCGGTGTGGCATCTACGCTATTCTGCAAATTATTAAAGAGTATCATTGTTCTGTATTGTTTACAGAGGATGAAGAGAAAGGATGTATCGGTGCTGAGAAGTTTGCTGTAAGTGACTATATAGTAAACAATGATATAAATTATATCATTGAAATTGATAGAAGAGGGACCAATGACTGTGTATTCTACTCTTGTGACAATCCAGATTTTGAAGAGTTCATAGAGTCTACTGGATATTTCAAAACAGCATGGGGTTCTGTGAGTGATATATCAACAATTGCTCCGGCACTCGGTGTAGCAGCAGTCAATTTATCTTCTGGTTATTTCGACGAACACACTACAAGAGAAACAATCAATGTAGAGGCATTACTTTCTACAATTGAAGAAGCGAAAAAGATTCTTGCTTTACCATGCGAGGAACCATTTGAGTACATTGAAGCTGCCTATGGTGGTTATGGAAACTGGTGGAGAGATTATGATGAAGAAGCATCACCTATTAGCACTGATTACACAACAGCTTATACAGATGATTGTACTTATATATTCTCGAAAGAGGAGAAGGCAAAGAAATTCTTCCATATTTATCTTCAGACTTACAGCGGAAATGAAATCTGTTGTGAAATCCTCGCAATAAATGAAATGGAAGCAATTGGTATGGCTTTAAGTCATTATCAGTATTATTCTGCTTGTGACATTATTGATATAAAATCACAGTAAAGGAGGAATGTTTATGCCAAAGTATATGATTGACCTCTAGCCCACTAAGAGGTTTTCATATAAATTACAACTGAATATAGAAAAATTACAACTGAATATGGGTAAAGATTAAAACAAACAACAAAAAACAAATTTCAAACAAGAATAGGAGATTATGATTATGATGAACACAACTATTATTACAAAAATTATGGCAGCACTTGGACAGGACGAGCTTAAAGAACTCATCGGAGCACTTCAGGGAATGGTTGATGCACCAGAGACAGTACAGAAACATTGGGAGCCAACAGAAGGTGAGCAGTACTTCTATCTGTGGGGTACAGGAAAGAAAGACGGTGGAGTATTCACAGCAGAGAACCAGAAAGATGTGATGCGTTTAGCAGTAGGCAACTGCTTCAAGACTGAGGAAGAGAGAGATGCAGCCGCTGAGTATCTGATGATTGTAGCAGAGCTGAAACGCTTCGCTATTGATCACAACGATGAGATCGACTGGGACGATCACTCTCAGAGAAAATACAAACTCTGCTGGAACAGAGAGACAGAGAAAGTTGATTCCACATGGAGCAGAAGAAAAATTACAGATGGTATTTACTTCAGCTCTCATGAGGTAGCAATGGCTGCTGTCGAAGCTGTAGGAGAGGATAGAATCAAAAAGTTCTATCTTCCAGATGCTGAGTAAACAATAAAATAAACAGTTCTCTTGGGGTTCGACTCCCCAAGAGAATTATCAAGGAGCTATTATGGAATTAGATAAGTTATTAAAAAAGAGAAGCATAATAAGCTGCACAATCAAGGACGGGATTTGTATTGTACAGTATGCTTCAAAGGAAATGAAACTATTAGATATATCAGGTATGGGTATTGTAGAAGTACTTGATTTTATATTGGAGGAATAAGATGAAAGTTGGAGATAAAGTAATAGTTGATCCTAGATTGCATGGATGCATATGGTGTATTCCTGTGGAAGAAGTTAAAGGAAAAATTATGACTATAATATCCATAAATAACCCTAGAGGTTTTGAGGCTTTGAGGCTTATTGTTGTGTTAAAGAATCAGGATATATTTTTAAGTTGGATATGTTTATTCCTGCAGAAGGTACTTTATTTTTAGCTATCCATGAAAGAAGGCAATATGAAGAGAGGAGATAAAGTAATTTTTAGATCTAATACTCCTCGTATTCTATGGGGCGTAGATATAAATTATTTATTAGGAAATATATGTACCATAAAATCAATTATAGAACTAACTTCTAAAACTTTTGAAAGAAAAGCTTATGAGTTAGAAGAAGCTAGTGATTATTGGTTTCCAGCAGAGGAATTCATTCCTTACAAAGGACTAACTGTACTAATTGATAAGAGGAGGAAACATGAAATATAAAGTTGGAGATAGAGTCATGGTCCGGACAGATTTAGTTGGTGGGTTAGAATATCCTTATTCGAATCCGGCACGCAGAAAGTTATATTTTGCTTCAGCAATGGAAAAATTCCGTGGAGAGGAGTACGAGATAGTAGCATCTTTAGATGATTATGGGTGTGAAACTTATAGTTTATCTCTAGGAGAAGAGGAATCTAAGTGGGTGTTCAACGATGCAATGTTGATACTTGTTGATGGGTTAAGGAGCTTGATATGCAAGAGAAATATAAAATAGGAGACATAGTAAGAGTTAGAAGTAATTTGAAAGGTAATACAAGATATTATTATGATGGTAGTGATAATGAATATTTGTTTTTTAACATTGCCATGCAAAAATTCTGTGGCCATGCATATAAAATCATAGATAAAGTTTCATCATTTTATCCTGGCTATGTTAACTATAGACTAGCACTAGGAGATGAAACATGCGAGTGGGTTTTCAGTGACATAATGTTAGAACCTGTTCAGTGTTTAGGGGGACTTATATGCAAGAGAAAAAAGAATTAAAAGTTGGAGATTGGGTTCGTGTAAAACGTAACCTAGCAGTTCATGAGATAGGGGTGAAGTATCTCGGAAAAGTTTATAGAATCAATAGAATAAGTTATACAGGTTACTATCTATCTGGTACTCCAGAAGGATACTGGTACAGATCATCACTTATTCCAGTAGGAAATTTAAGTAGACTTGTAGAAATTAGAAAGGAAAATCATGAGATATAAAGTCGGAGACAGAGTAGTGATTAGAAAAAATTTAGTTAGCGGGTGGTATTACCATTATGAAAATTCAATGGGAAGATTATTTTTTAACAGCCACATGTATAAACTTTGTGGAAAAATTTGTGTAGTAACTAAAATTACAGATCTTGTATTAGATGAATATTTCTTATCAATAGATGATGAAGAAGTATCATGGTATTTTAACAATGCAATGTTACTTCCGGCAAATAGTTTGAGATATTTAGTAATGACAAGGGAGGCGACCTCATGAAAATATATGAACTTCATCAAGACGTATCAGGCAGATGGTTCGGCTATTGTGAAGAGACAAAAGAGTATACACCAAGCTTCATCAAATGTAAAAATTTGAAGAAAATGCTTATCTGGAAAGGTTGGGGGTGGAAATGATTGAACTTAGAGACTGTATTGTGGGAGTTAAAGATGAAAAAGAATATGAAAAAGTAATTCAGATTGCGAAAGAACAAGGATGTGAGTGGAATTCTGGAGACTCTTTAGATTATATCTACTGTACATTTCCAACAAGATTGTTTTTTGATAAAAGAGGAAGGGTCACATTTGGGGGATATCATGAAAAATATTGTGACTATCATTGTAAAAATTTGATGAGTAGATTACGAGAATTGATAATTATAAGACAGAAGGGAAAGTTATGATTGATTTAAGAGATAGCACAGTATTAGTTAACAATGTAGAAGAATATATAGCTGTGACTAAAATTGCTAAGAAACAAGGCTTTAGATGGGTGAGTTGGGCCCCTTTAAGTATAGTCCTTTGTGAGTTTCCAACGAGATTAGAATTTAGTAGGAGATATGAAACATATTGGAATTCTAAGCGTGGCAGATGTGCACGAGATTATCCTAAATGCATGGCTCTAGTTGGAGGATTGCGGAGACTCATAATGGTCAGAAAGGAAACGTAAATGATAGATTTGAAATGTTGTACTGTTTTGGTGAATAATAAAGCAGAATATATAGCGTTAATCAAAGAAGCGCAAAAGCAAGGTTACACATGGGCGGATGGAACTGCTTTAACCAATATATTTTGTGATTTCCCAACAAGATTACGCTTTAATGGAGAGTGTAAAGTATATTATAATTCTTTCGCTTATTATTATAATCGTGATTACAAGTGCAAGGAAATAGTTGGTGCATTAAGAAATATGATATTGAAAAGAAAAGAGGGACAACTATGTTAAAAGAAAAATTATCTATTGAGCGGAAAAAGGCTGTAATGATTATAGCCGATTTTACAGCACCTACAACAGAAAGTTATGCTATGGCATGGCTAAGACTATGCAACAACGCAAGAGAGTACAAAGATGTTATCTGGAGAATAGAGAATGATTCAGGAAATAGGGTATATGTCTGGTGCAATCCAAAGTATAAAGAAACAGTAATAGAATTCCTCACTGGAATAGTTTACTACCATCAGGAAGATAAAGGGCCTACATCAGTAGGAAAAGTTATTGAGGTAGAAGATGTTACAGTTGGTTTCCCGGTGTATGAGTATGAGAGCACATGTTCTTCACATGAGGAACAATGGGGCATAGATATTGATAATTCAATTATGTTTTGGGGAAGAGTTAAAGAAATTTTTTATTGAGGTGATTTTATGAAAAATAGAGAAAAATTTGCTAAAGAAATTTTAGATATTGCTTGTAAAGGTAATATAATTGCAGTAACAAAAGATAATAAAGTTGTTTGTTGTGACGATATTAAATGTGGACAATGTTTATTTTATAAAACCGATGATTATGGAAGTCATTGTGATGATGAAGCACTTATGCGATGGGCTGAATCAGAATATGTAGAGAAAAAACATACAATTACATTAAGAGAAAAGAACTTCCTTGATGCCCTTCTGCCTAATTGTAAATATATTGCAAGAGATAATATCAATAATAATCTTTATATTTACTATAATAAACCAAGACGTAATTCTATGAAAGAATCTTGGATAACTGATAATAGTAATTGTTTTTATGTATCAAGAGATATGTATGGTAATATATTTGACTTCATCAAATGGGAAGATGAAGAACCCTGGAGTATTGAAGATTTAAAGAACCTGGAAGTAAGAGATGATGGAAAATCTAACGGCTAAAATAGGAAAATCAATAGTTGTACAGAATGGACCACTAACAAATTTATATTAATGGAGAAGAAATCATTATGGATAAATTAATAGCAAAAGAAGTAGAGTTTAACGGAGATATTCTTAAAGCAGCACAGGATCCTGATGGAAATATTTGGGTTGGTGCTCGTTGGGTATGTGAAGCTATCGGTTTAGATGATAACCGGATTAAATATGAAAGAAGAAAAATGCAGACGGATTCAGTAATTTCAAAGGGGGTACAAAATTTTACCCTCCTTACCAATGGCGGGAATCAGAATGTTATGTGCTTACAGTTAGACTATCTGCCATTATGGTTGGCTAAAATCTCAATTACTCCAACTATGAAAAAAGAAATGCCGGGAATAGCAGAAAAACTTGTAGCATATCAACTCAAGGCAAAAGATGTACTGGCAGCAGCTTTCCTTGAGAAAAAAGTTAATAATCCAAATGTTATTCAGTTACAGCTTCCGGATTTTAATGACAAAATTGAAGTACTAGAAAGAAAAGTAGATAAAATCTTTGAAGATATGGGGCGTTTAGCTTCTATGATGGTTCAAGAGAAAGCTGTTACGACACCTCTTCCAGTAAAGAAAGTAGAGGATCCAGGTAAAAAATGGAAAAATGATATGTACCAGATGATTGATGCTCTTACCACTTGTGACAAATTTTCTGATCGTGGCTCTGTAATGAAAACTGTATATAAGTATATGAATAAAAATTACGGTATCTGTTGGGATCAGGAAGTGAAAGATTACAAAGAAAAGTGTAATCCAGTAAGTAAATTTAGTACTTATGATGTTGTCTATGCCAATGATACTTTGAGATCTATCTTCAGTGCTGCGTTAGGAGATCTCTATGAAAAATATAAATCAATCTGTAATCAGGATGCAACAGATTCTATTATTGCTCCTCTCGTAGAAAAATATGGAGATAAGAGCAACGGAGGAATGGTTACATACAGAAAAGTATATAAAAAGATGGGAGAAATGAGTCCGATCAATTGGCATAATTTAGAAGTTCGTTATATTAACAAACATGGCAAAGTAGGAGCAAGAAGAAAGAAAATCATTTCTTCTAATCCGGAAATGCTGAGAAAATTTAAGAATGCAGTTGATGTCATGATGGTTGGGTAAAGACTATGCTAAAAATAGGGAAAACATATTATTTAAAAACTTGGGAGGAGCTTAAAAAAGCTTCTAATGGTGGTTTTCGTGGAGCCTTAGATTTTGGAGACATATTATTTTTATCTAGGATGAAGGTTTTATGTGGAAATAAGATACGTATAATTAGAAAAGATCCTCTTTATGAAGGAGTATACCAAGGAAAAAGTATAAACACTTCAGAGCAATTTTTGTTTACTGAGAATATGTTGGTCGTACCTGGCTTGAAAAGAATGATTGAGGTGAGAAATGAAAGTAGGACAAAAGTATAAAGTTCGTTCTTGGGATGATATGGAAAGAGAGTTTGGAACCGCTCAAACTGGGGATGAAATATATATACCATGTTTGGCATTTTTTGTTAAAGACATGTGTAGATTTTGTGGAACTACTATAACTGTTTCATATTTTATATACGACAATGTTTTTAGAATCGAAGAAGATAACGGTAGATATATGTGGTCTACAGACATGATCACACCATTAGGAGATTTATATGAAGCGATACAAAGTAGGAGACATTGTCCAGATTCGACAATGGAATGATATGGTTAAAGAATTTGGTGTTAATTATTATGGTGTTATTCGATGTAACAATTATTGCAGTTTTGTGGGAGAAATGAAGAAATATTGTGGGAAAAAATTACGAATAGATACTATAAAAAATCTTGGTAATACCTATACAATGACTGCAATTCCGTGGACTTTTACAAGTGAGATGTTTGAAAAAGGAGACTTATCAATGTTAATCACAAGGAGACAGGAATGTATAAAGTAGGACAGAAAGTAAGAGTTAAATCTTGGGAACAAATGGAAAAAGAATATGGACTTAATTCTTGCGGTAGCATAAAGACACCATCATCATTTACTAGAGAAATGAATTGGTTTTGTGGGATGATTTTTACAATTAAGAATGTAAGATCTGGTATTTTTCGTGTTACTTACGATTTAGAAACTAATAATAAGGAATTAAATGATGAAATAAAACATTATTACTGGGATGAAGAAATGCTTACATCTACCGGTTTATTGGCACAAATAATTCAAAGGAGAAAAACTCATGTATAAATATTACGACAAGAAAAACAATTTTGTAGAAACATTTAATCCGGAGACAGGATTCTATATCCGGTCTGATGATTTGACAACAGGAAAGGAACCATTTATGAGAAATTTTCCTGCTTTGTTAGATATTGGTGTTATGGGACATTGTGTTCATGGGGCATCTGGTTTGTGTATTCAGTCAGGAGTTCAGTGTTATCAGAATGGATTACACACACAGGAGCCTAATATGTCCCTTGAAAATTTCAAGAGAATAGTAGATGAATGTAAAGGGAAAACATTTCAGTTTGCTCTTGGCGGCAGAGGAGATGTAGACCAGCATGAAGATTTTGAAGAAATCCTTAAGTATTGTTGTTCACAAGGGATTGTGCCAAACTTTACAAGTTCCGGTTTAGGATTCAATGAAAAAATTGTTTCCTTATGTAAAGAATATTGCGGAGCCGTAGCTATTTCTTGGTATAGAAGTGAATATACACAGAAAGCGATTGATATGTTAGTATCTGCAGGAGTTACTACCAATATTCATTATGTCCTTGGACGGAATTCTATTGATGAAGCTATTGAACATTTGCAGCAGGAAGATTTTCCTGATGGTATCAATGCAGTAATTTTCTTGTTGCATAAGCCAGTAGGTTTAGGAACTCAGGCAAATGTATTGTCTCCTGATGATGAAAGAGTCAAAGAATTTTTCTCTTTGATTGATAAACATGATTATAAATTTCAGATTGGATTTGATTCATGTTCTGTGCCTGGACTGTTGAATTTTACAGAAGAGATTTTAAATTCTACTCTGGAACCGTGTGAAGGAGCAAGATTTTCTGGTTACATTACGTCAGATATGAAAATGCTGCCATGTAGCTTTGACAATCAGGAACTTAAGTGGGCAGTTGATCTTAATGAACACACTATTCAGGAAGCATGGGATTCAGATGTGTTCGATGATTTCAGAAGCCATTTCAGGAATTCTTGTAGAGATTGTAGCCGTCAGTGTGATTGTCTAGGTGGATGTCCGATCACAAGAGAAATTGTCTTGTGCACAAAAGAGGAGAAAGATTTATGCTAACACCAGCGTTTATAATAATATTAATAGTTTTGTTTTGTTGTATAAGCAAAATTATAAAGTTGAAAATGGAAGTGGAAGAACTAAAAATAAAGTACAAGATCCAACGTTTAAGTTATTCCAGCATATGTCAAGATTATACAAAGCTATTAATGAAATCTGATACACCAAAGCCCACTACACCAGACATAAAAGAAGCTATTCACTATGCAATGATTAAAGCTCATCCTGACAATGGAGGTAAACAAGAAGATTTTGTAAAGTTTAGAAAACTATATGAGAGGATGAACAATGAATACAGATAAACTTAAATTTCTTAAACTTGGCGGGCAATATAAAGTAAAATCGTTTGCTCGTTTAATGGAAGAATATGGTTCTAATAACTCTAGTGGAATGCCGAATGTCATCTGCGGTTTTAATAAGCAAATGAAAAAATTGTGTGATCAAAAAATTACGATACATGATACATTCTATAGGCATGAAGATAAGCTTTATCATATAAAAGAAGCAAGATATTGTTGGAATAGCCAGATGTTAGAACTTCCTTTAAGCACATTAATTTATAGGAGAAGACATGGATAGATATGAAATATATTTCAAGTTAAGAGAATTCTGTTGTAAGTCTCCGTACTGCAGTATCTGTCAAATAAGTTTTATAAATCCTCAACACAAATGCGGTAATGGTTATGGATATTTCTTAGATGGAAATCCGGTTCCATTATTAGAAGCTTTGAAGTATTACTCTATTATATATGGAGAACACAATTTGAGGAATACTATAGAGAAAAGAAAGGAGAATTATAGACATGAAAGAAGGGTATAAATTAGAGGATACTATCATTCTCAATGGAAAAGTAGGGTGGGTAAACACAGGAGATGTTGCTGATAGCATTATTGGAATACAAAATATTCAGAAAGTAAAAAGATTTTCTGGTGAAGAAATTGTTGTATCTAATAATGGATTTGCTTTTTCAAAAGAAATGGAAAGTCGATGCGGGTGGCTTGACAGATATGCAAGTATTCAAATGCTTACAGGAGATACACCTATTGATATGGATCACATTGATGAGACAAAGATTGTATCAATGGAAGGAATCACTGAGTCTGAATATTATCATAGGTATAGTGATTATACTGGATATCTTTGGACTGAAGAAGAATTCAAATGTGGTGGTCATGATCTGTTAAAAATCTTAGAAGGAAACATGGGTAAGTATATTCATATAGAAATTGAACTATATTCGAGGTGTTGATATGACATTTGAAGAAGCTAAACAGCGTTCAGATTACTGTTTTAGACTCAACGGAATCCAATTTCTAATAAGGAATATAAGAGAAGAGCATTTAGAAATTGATCTCGATAATGGTCCTCTCATAGGTGAAGCTGTGTTAGAGATAGGGTATGTTGATATTGAAGTAAACATTTCTGTTCTCGGAATGTTTAACGAAATACCAACATATAAACCGACTATTGAATATTTTACTTGTTTAAAAACGGAGAATGATTGGGAGCCTATTGAATATATTGGGACTGGAGCAGATGTGGATTGGTGGAGTAACAGATGGAAAGAAGAGTTGGAAGAAGATATGTTTTTAGCATTAAATGAATATGTGGAAAGTGCAGGACTCAGCTATGATGAACCAAATTGAAGGAGGAAAGAAGAATGGATAAAGCTTGGTTAGAACAGAAAACAAAAGAATGTGAAAGTGTCCGGCCTGAGATTGAAAAAATACTTAGGAACAAGCTGCATTTAGATGATAAGGAATTTGAGAAAATCATGGATTGTCTCGAATCTCCTTGTTATACTACTGCAATACAAGAATTAAACATGGTACTTATTATGAAATATGTGGATGATTCTACAAAAACTTATGAAGAATATAAAGAATTATCAGAACTTACAGGAATTGAAGAGTTGTTTTATAAATACACCAAGAAAAATTGGATTGATGCATATTTAGATGGAGAGCCAATGGAATTTGATGGAGATATTATTATCACAGATCCTTGTTATATCATGAAAGAAGATGATGATTGGGCAACATGTGCCTACGGAGAGAATATGGAAGCACTTGGAATAACTCACTATATGACAAGAGATACTCTCTATGGAGATTGGAGTTGTACTACTTTTGACAGTGATACAAAAGAAGCTATTGGTGAGTTTTGTGCAGATGCTGGTTTAGTGTCAGTATTTTTATTAGATGAAGTCCTGAAATATAATCCATATTATAAAGATCATTTAAAAAATAAATGGACGGTTACTTGGATTAAAGATTTCAAAGGAACTGTAGAATTTGTCGTTAAGCACATTGAGGGCTACTATGAAGAAGATACCGACTACTGGAAAAAAGGTGACTACTGGGAAGATTATGTTTTAGAAGTAGTAGGACATGGCATTAACAAAGTTACTGGTAAACCAATTAACTTTGTTGGAAAGCAAACGGGTTTATAATATGATTCCGAATAAAAAAGGTTTGCAAGTTATTATGAAAAACACTTTTACTCCAGGATGGGAAAATAGAATTTTTACATTAACTGGAGAAAAACAAATAAATGATTGGGTGCATGTCTACTATCCAGTAATGGAGAATGTTAATCCTGTCAATAGATGTTTTATGGTGCCGCTGAATTCGTTAAAATTATTAATTTTAAATAAACAAGAAAAGGAGAACTAAAATTATGAAAATGAGCTATGATGTACAGGTTGAGGAGTTAGGAGCAAACAGAAGAGGTCTTGTTACTTCAGAAGAGGGAAGAGCTATTGTTGAGTTTATGAAAACAAGTAGAGCCAACATGTGCTTTGAGTACGATGATGAGGCTGAAGCTAAAAGAAGAGCTTCTGCAGTAATGAATTGCTGCAAGAGACTCAATGAAGAAGGTGAAAAAGAAGTTATCAAATATGCTAAACGCGGAAATAAAATCTACGTCATTAAAGTGACGGAGTAAGGAGGAGTCTTATGTTAGACATTAACAAGAGAGTGAGGTGTGAAGGAACAACTGTTGCAGAGATGATTGAAGCTCTGCAGCGGTTGCCTCAGGATGGCATTGTTCATTTTGAAGGAAAAAAGAAAGGTTACATCCATTGTGATCCAGAGAGTAGAACAATAGATTTTGATACTGATGAACTTAGTGCCATGTATGAAGAAGTTTCAGAAGAGCCTAAAGAGTATTATCTGGTGTGTATAGATACTTATATCAAAGAATATGTAGCCATAAAAGCACAGAATAATTTTGAAGCCGAAGCGAAAGCGAGAGGTTTTAGCCAGATAAATTTTAATGGAATGAATAAAGAAGTCTATGTTTGTGCTACATGTAATGCTCATACAAAAACTTATGCACAAGAACGTAATTACAGAATTATAGAGGAGGACGTATGAAATTAAGAATAGGCTTTGTAACCAATAGTTCCTCATCCAGTTTTGCTATTGCTAGAAGTGATTTAACAGATGAACAGATTGAGAAGATTAAAAATTATTTTGAGGCTGCAAAAGAAGTTGGAATGAATGATTTCGACGATTTGTGGGATATTGATGAAACAAATTTTGGAATTAGAGGCTTCACATGTATGGACAATGGAGATATGAACAAGTTTCTAAGGCTAATTGGTATTAACAGAGATATTGTTGAATGGGAGGATTGGTCATGAAAATTAGAAAAGGATTCGTAACTAATAGCAGCAGCAGTAGTTTCATTCTTGGTTTTACAAGTGAAGAAAATATCAAAAAAGAATTGGAAGCAGAGGATCTCAAAGAATATTTTGATGAGGTCCTGGAAGATGTAATGAGAGCTACAAAATTGACTAAAGATGAAGCTTTGGAAGGGTATTCAAAAGAAATTTATTATGATACTCTCTGGGATTTAGAGTATAGACTTGATGTACCTTATGATAAGAAGTTCGAAATACGAGAAACGAAAGAGTTTCAGAATAAGCTCAATAAAGCAATAACAGATAGGGTGTCTGAGTTAGAGGAAGATATGCAAGGGTACTCTGTATTTGTAGAGATTAATTATTCAGACGAGGATGGTCTTAGGTATTCAACCCTTGAACATCATGTTGCACCGAATATGAATTGTTGTCTTGCTGCTATTAGTCATCATTAAGGAGACTATATGAAAACACTACGCAAAAAGGACACACAATATAAAATAAAAGAAATACTACATTCTGGTAGTTGCGGCGTAAGAGGAACCAAAAGAACTGATGGGAGGTATCCTTTGAGAATTGGACGAATTGTAGATCTTGATGTAACTAAAATTATTGGAGATGCTCCTATGATTATTAACTACGTATGCGACACTGACGGAACCTCTCTTAAAGGAATGGTGTTATATACAAGCCATGTGATACATATTACAGTAAAAGTAACTGAGGTAACAGTAGAAACAGAGAATTCTATTTATGTGTTCGAAAGGATGTGGAAAAATGGGGAATTATTATGAGGGAAGGCTGATTTTTGCATTAAAGAGGAATCTTCCAGATGAACTGTTACATGATTTATCTGTACTTGCAAGCGAGCGGAGCTGTGATAGAGATATAAAACCACTGTTACAGCATAGAGAATTAAAAGAGTCTAAATGGATGAATCATTATAGAGCTTTATATCCGACTTACACATTAGAATTTTCAGAGGGAGTGTGGTTCTTGACTGCCAGCTTCTGTATGAAAGGATACATGTACCTAGGTGATGACTTAGGGCAAGATATTTATGACTTTCTGTATCCATATTTTAATTCAGACATTCTTGATGAAGCAGATGGTGGCTATATAGGCACTATTGAAGATGAAGATGGAACCTACCGGAAAGAATTCTATGCAAACTATGAGCGATTCAATAAAATCATAGAAAATAGAGAATACCTGTGTAAAGGTTGCTATAAGAAAATGGATGGATCATTATGTAATGATTGGAAGTACTGTAAAAGAGCATATGATATAGGAAGAGGTGATACCATTGAAGATTCGTAACGGGTTTGTAACCAATAGTAGTTCTTCAAGTTTTATTATTGGTAAAGCAAACGACAACACAGTAACTATTGATTCGGTATATCAAGAAATAAAAGAATTTTATAAACAATATTATAAATCTTGCTCTGAAATGTATAGCTATGTAGAAGAATATTATCCTGATGTGTTTGAAGTTATTACTGAAAAAAGAGGTAAATATTTACACTCAAAGAAATCGTGGGACTGTACAAAAATTGCTGACACTCAGTTGAGATTGATGTTTGGCCTTGACCATTATGAAGAATTACCGGGAGTAATTGATTGGATCAACTGTGAAACATACAAAGACTATGTCAATTTTTGGATTCCTAGAATGGAAATTGGAGTTCATGCACCTTTTTATATAAGAGACTTTTCCTGCAATGATCCGTATGTTCCTCTTGATTTCAGCACACAAATGATAGAATGCTCAGGAGACAATGGCAACGGAATTGAGTCAGATATATTAGATTGGTATTTCCCCTGGATTGAAAATATAAAGTATGACTGCGATAGCTGTCCAGATAATGAATACTGTTATAAAGAGGAATGCCAAGAAACTAAACAACAGTTTATGGGAAAAGAAATTCCAAGAGATCAAGCATGTTTGTATATCTTAGGAAAGATTTGTATTTGTTCAGAATGTGGCTATATACCAGATTTTATAGTTAAAAAGTTAAGCGAAATGTCGGAATATTCATGTAACCATATGGGTTAAGAAAGAGAGGGATTAGTTATGATGAACTATGAAATGTTTGTGGAAGAACTTAAAAATAAAATAAGTGCAGCTATCAATATTCCTATTGAGAATATAGAATTTTCAAAAGATGGAGATAGATTTTCTCCGACAGGAGACAGACTGCTGGTGAAGTTTGCAGAGCATGATGATGCCTATGAGATCTGTGGAATACATACAAAAGAGCTTTTTAGAGAATTCTTAAATGGAGCATCATTTGACACTATTCTTGATAGTACTGTAAGAGACATTAGACAGTTACAAGGACAAAATTCTTATGAAAAAACAAAGAAAATTTGGAACTATGAAACTGTTAAAGGCTCTCTTTTTATAAGGCTGCTTAATTATGATGATAATTCTAAAGAATTGAGTAATGCTGTTTATAAAAGAATAGGTGATATTGCTCAGGTATTATATATGAAGGTGTCTGAATGTGATGGAAACATTATGAGCACTAAGATTTTTAAATCTGTAGTAGAGAAATGGAAGGAAGATGGTTTGACCTTAAGTGAAGACAATATTCTGGAAGAAGCATTAAGAAACACAGAACGTATGTATCCACCGAGAATTTACAGATGGGATCAGATGCTCTTTAATCCGGAATATGAAGGAGAAGAGTTTATGAGTCCTGGTACAGAAGAAGCAATTAGCCAAGATCTTATTGGAAATTGTCTAACTACAGCAAAGAAAACAAACGGTGCGGTAGCTATATTTTATCCCGGTGTGGCTGAACGCTTTGCTGATGTACTGGATTCAGATTTGTATTTAGTGTTTACCAGTGTACATGAGGTAATGGTACATAAAGCAGATGCTGTTGATGCGGTAGACTTATCAATAATCTTACAGGATACGTTGAAAGAGGCGAAACCTAAAGAAGATTTCCTCACAAGGAAAATATATAAGTATGAAAAAGATACTCATAGATTTCTTTGTGCCATATAAAAAATAGCCTCTCTCTTCTTGAGAGGGGCTGATAGGAGGGTAGTTATGAGAGAATACCATATTTATATGCAGCGTACAAAGCGTACAGAATGGCATTGCGACTATAGCATATATAAATGGCTTCCATGGGAATATGTAGGATATGTAGAGGGGACTAAAGAGCTGTATACATACTTTAAGTTGAAGTTCCCATACAGCACAAGAAGTATTAATTTTTACCATTCATTCAACTATTTTGATAGTGAATATGTTAGAACGGATAACGATTGGGATTTTATGTATTACCCACACGAATATCACAGATATTTGATCATGGATGATTATGGTAATGTACGAGACTTTCATCAGCTTACTAAGAAATATAAAAAGAAATACTATCGTACATATCATAAACATCATGGATGGAATATTCATTGGGCTTCAACAGTGCCGGATCAGCGTAAAAGTATTACACCAGAAGAGATTGTAGAAATAAGAAATGAATATGGTATTACTCTCAAGCCTATAAAACCAAAAAGAAAAATAAATCCATGGGATTATGAGAAAGAATCCAAAGTGTCTGGTTGGAAGATGCAAAGTAAAAGAAGGAAACAGTGGAGGTGAAAAATGAAGATATATTTACTATGTACATTGGATAGTGAACATTATAGAGAACCATATTTTTACTTTTTTGAAGCTGCTTTTGCGGCTCATAAATGGGTTATAGACAACTTAGTCAGTATTACAGAGGAAAGCCGAGAAGAAGTAATAAGTGAGCTTGAATATAAAAATGTAGACGGATCCGACGACCAGATCATGCGAATTGATTATTCATACGGAGATGGAGAATTCTATGTTAACACTATTCATGAAATTGAAATAAAAGATGGAGATTATCTTTGTATTTATCATCATGCTTACGAAGGTGTTGGATTCTATGTAGAGAAGATTGGCACTTTGGAAGAATGTAAAAATCATATGTTAGATTCAGCAGCTAAAATGGCTAATGATTTTAATATTGACATAACTGACGATGATGTATTTGAAGTTAATTCGTTTGATTCGTGTGTTGACGATGATTATCAGTGGCATATGTGCAATGTTATTCAGTTCAAGGCAAGCGAAATTATAGGAGATAAAGAAAAGGAACTTGATAAATCAGATTCTGCTGGGTTAAATGATGATATTCATAAATATAGTGATGAAGTCTATAAAGAATTGAAGAGCATATATGAGCCGCTTCCGATGTATGGGTGCGCCACCAACTATGCCGAAACTTCATTAGGAGAAGTAATTGAAGATATTGATGCCAGACCAAAATATGAAGTATTTAAAGAATTGTGTAACTATCATGGAATTGCACCTAGTACGGTAGAGTATCTGTACGAATCTATTTGGGGAAAGCCAAAGGATAAAACAGTTGGATATTTCTTATAATACAAATAAAAATAAGGGGATAAAATTGCAGTATTTTTTAATAGGAGTTATAGCAAGAGTTATTATTGAATGGATATTTAAATGAAAGAAGGTGAAATATGAAAACTTATAACAGAAGAGAAGTTGAGAGAATCATTCTAAAGAATGGCTGGGAACTAGATCATTGTACTGGTGGACATTCAATTTATAAGAAAGAAGGTGTAAAGAAAACATTGTCTATTGCTTATAAGAAATGTAACCGGATGGTTGTGCAGAGACTTATTAAAGAGTTTGGGTTAGTTACATAGGAGAATAATATGAAAAATAATAGTTGGACTCCCATTAGTACTGGTTTATTACCAGATGATATGGAAGATGTACAAGTAACATATATTGGATATAACGATCATGAGCCTTATTGTGATGCATTTGCGTATAGAAATGATGGAGATTGGTATTGGTCGTTAACCGACGATGAAGTTAGAGTAGAAATAACAGCATGGAAATATAACAGTGAGCCCTATAAGAAATAAATGCTAAATAGAATTGAAAGGTAGAGAAGGTAAAAATACGAGTTGGCACACAGAATGGGGAGACTTTCCTGAACTGTATAAGGAAGTAGAAATTCTTTTAAAAGATGGAGCTATAAGAAAAGATATAATGGTTAAAGGAAAATATGGAAATTATGAATGGAGAAATTGGACAGATAAGTGTGTTGTAGGATGGAGACCTATTGAAAAAACTACATAAATACTATAAACTGTAAATAACCATCTTTTTGTACTAAGGAAAGGTAAGGTGAATTTGGGAAAGAAAGTTAAAGTAAGAGATATGAAGCCAGGTTGGACATATAGAGTACCTGGCAAAACATTGGAAGAAATTTATGAAAGTGCGCATGAATATGCTAAATGGCCTCCGGTACAAATGACAGACGCAAAACAAAATACAGGTTTATTATTGCTCAAAGTTACTGAAGACAATAAAAACAATTGGGATGAAAAATACGGGTTCAATCTATATCCTATACATGAAGAAGTTGAGCTGACAGAAAAAGCACTGAGGCCCGGTCAGCAAGGAACTTTTCAAGTAGTAAGAACTGGGAATAAGGTTTGGAACTATCATCCCAATTGTACTGTCCGAGTAGAAGTAGACTCATTAGATTTTGAAATGGAAGAAGCTTATCCATTCCCTATTGCTGTAGTGAGAGATGACTATGAGCCAATACCTTTGCCGAATCCATGGACATGGGGAGAAACAAGTGATCCTGATTCCAAGGCAGCAAAGCATGTAGATGTTTGGGACGAGTCTGATGCAAAGACTATAGTTATATTAGGAATAATATCATTTGTACTGTTAATGGCTGGACTTTCTGGTTTGAGTCTACTGATAACAATGTGGGCGGTAGCAGCAGCTTATTTTCATTCAAAGCATGAAAAAGTAAGAAAAGAAATCCTTGAACAAAGAAATAAACATGGAATTAGTGGAAGTGGATTAGACCACAAATTTAGATGGTGAGGTGAATTGCATGAAAGGAAGAGAAGAACATAAATATAAATCAGAAAGCAAGATGAGAGCATTGCTTAGGGATAAGCCACAATATTTCACTGGTTATTATAATGGTCTATTCAATTCATGCGAATATCTTACTGCGCAAAATTATACTATGACGGCTGTTAGGTTTATGAACTATTTGAAAGAAAACGGGTTTATAGAGTCAATAGAAGATTGTAATGGAGCGATGACTATTGACAATGTAAACTCTTATCTCTCTTGTTTAAGAGGAAGAGATGGAGGATACAGTTCAGATAGTGCTAAAGCAACTACTTATACGGCATTAAAATCATTTGCTGATTATTTGTTAAGTAGGAAAATGATTTCAGAGAACCCTTTTGATTGTGGCATAAAAAGAGTTTCTGTAAAAGATCCGCTTAAACAGGTTGCAATGACAGCTGCAGAGTTGAAAAAAGTTGTTGAAAGAATAAATGATAATTCTATTGGTACAAAAAGGGCCAACGCAAGAAGAGAAGCATGGAAGGAAAGAAACCTTGCTATATTTACTCTTCTTATGGTAACTGGTATTCGTGTTACTGCGCTTACAGAACTTAATATGGAAGACATATTCTGGGATCAGAAGATTATTAGGGTTACTGATAAGCGCAGAAACACTTATGAATGTGAACTTGATGATGATAGTATGGATATTTTAAGAAATTGGGTAATAAAACGTGCAGAACTTTTGAATAAAAGAGATTGTAATGCTCTTTTTATTTCTAACAGACGAACAAGAATCACTGACAAATCAGTGAGAGATTTAGTTAAGGCATATACCGCAGATTTTGAAAAACATATTACTCCTCATAAATTTAGAAGTACTTTTGCTACATTATTATATGATCAGACAGGAGACATTGCATATGTACAGCAATTAATGAATCATTCTCGACCTGACACGACACAAAGATACATCGTTCGAAAGCCTATTAATGCTGAAGCTGCTAAATATGTAAATAGTTTATTGAAATAAGTTCTAAACAATGATATAATACAAGAAAGGAGGTTGCAAAATGTTAAGAAGTGAAAACCTGTATGAGATACTGGATAAGTATTTTTCTCAAATCCAGAAAAATTCATATTACAAGAGAGAAGTACAAAAATTTCTTATGAAAAAATATGAATATTCAGATATTGAATATATGCAGTATATCATTGGAGCAAAAAGCAAAGATGAAATTCCAGACAATGAAATGTATTGGCTTATTGATGCGTTTAATAATGTTTTTAGGACAAATATGGAAATGAAAACATATTTTTCTGATAAGGAAATAGTAAGATTTTCGAGCCTAAAGGCAGATTATTTAAAAACAAATATTTATCCAATAAGAATAAGTCCAGTGATAGAGATAGCTGAAGATCAATGGGTGACAAAAATAAGTATTGATTTACTAAAAGAGTTTTATGATAACCAGCTTATAATATACAATCCAAGGACTCAGCGTCAACTTAAACAGAGACGTAGAGGACAAGATGTATCATATACAATTGATATAGTTTCTTCATCAGTAAAAGCTATTGAAGGTTTAATGAGCAAGGGAGAATTTGTACCTAATGCTTTAACTCTTAATCTCAATGTTGATGATCCAGAGGTAGATTTTGATATTGTTGGATCAGAATTGATACTTAATTCTGGTAAATTTGATATCATTGATGGTTTTCACCGGTTTAGAGCTGCAATAAACACGAAAATTAAGAATCCTGATTTTCAGTTTAATTTTATTCTGAATATCATGAATTTTACAGAAGACAAAGCATGTCAGTATATTGAGCAGGAAGATAAGAGAAATAAGATTTCTAAAAGTTACTTAGCTTCTATGGATAAGTCGTCTCCTACTAATATAATTATTGACAAACTAAACAACACATTGGATAGTCCAGTAAGAGGTAAAATTGAAAGAGCACATAGAGGAGAAATAGACAGAGCTACTTTGTTTTCATTATTGGAGTTTATTCTTAAAACTAAAAATATGAACCGGAGTCAGTGTATCAAAACTGCGGTATTTATCATAAATATTTTGAAGATAGTTCAAGAGAATAATCCAGATGTTGTATTTGATGACACCACTATGCCAGTAGTGTTATATGGTTCATCTATCTCAAAGGATGCATATGAATGTGCAGAAAAAATAGAAAGTGCATTAGGAAAAGATGTGCCGATTATTAATAGTGTTACAAACATGAAAGTAAATAAAATAAAAGCTTTATTTGAGGAGGTGTGATTATGTATAATGAAGAACGGAAGAAAGAATATCTGCGACATGTAGTAGAAGATCTCGGACAAACTCCACAAAGTGCGAAAGCTCTTTTTAACAAAACGGAAGACTATGAGGACTTACTTAACAAGGACTTATGTGATTTTACTTTTTCTGAAATAGATAAATTGTTGTCTACATTTGCAGCCTCATCAATAAATGCCTTAAGGAAAAATATAAGTGTTTTACGGAAATATGCTGACTGGTGTTGTTCCTGCAACATATCTATAGACAACATAAATCACTATGATGAAATAAATATGGAAATTGAAAGTCTACAGAAATATCTTAATAAGGAGAGAGCGGTGTGTCCCAGCAGAGAACAGGTTTTAAAGGATATTTCTAAAATTAGAAACTATTCTGATAAATTTTTAATTCTGGCTTTGTTTGAAGGAGTAAGAACAGAAGCCCCCGGTGAGCTTTTAAGAGCTAAAATAAGTAAGTTGAATGGTAATATCCTTACTTTCGAAAACGGAGAGGAAAAAACTTTGTCAGAGACGCTGGTAGACTTGGCTAAAGTTAGTTCACAAGAGGAGGAGTATATATCTTTTACTGGAACTGCTTCTTTATTAAGTATGAAGGGGAATATTGTTAACTCCAGGAATAATACACGTAGTGATTCATTAGAAGCTTTAAATCTAAGACTGACAAATAGGTTAATTGCGCTTAGAAAAGAGCTTAATATTCCGTATCTGACTATTCCTCGACTCTATACAGCCGGAATTGTAGAGCAGTTTAGAGAAATAATGAAGAAATATAATGTTTCTAAGGAAGATATCTTTGAAAGCCAGTATGTTGAAATGGTTAGTTCAAATTATAATATAAGTTCTTATGGCAAAGGAACTCTTAAAAATAAATTTTATAGTTATTTATAATAGATAATACCACACATAGATTGACTTAATTTGCTGTGTGTGGTAATATTTAAACATAAT
>ENA-OPAA01000524-OPAA01000524.1-human-gut-metagenome-genome-assembly--contig:-NODE-524-length-26165-cov-4.289468_pt1 | contig 26165 bp, 29 predicted proteins | sample MGYA00241049_ERZ501414 | MGnify/ENA primary metagenome ERZ501414 (study PRJEB25962, sample SAMEA2042520) | human gut metagenome | biome: human gut; feature: human-associated habitat; material: faeces... | reverse complement strand
TGCTCCCGGCGCCGTTGCCCGGATCGGTGGCGGAGGAGCCGCCGTTGGCCTGGTATTCGAACGTCCAGGTGACGGCCGTCCCGCCCTTGGAGGCGGTGAACACGAGCTTCGAACCGGATTCGGTCTTGTCGAGCTTCCAGTCGGATGGAACGTCGGAGATCCTGACCTTGGCGCCGGCGGCGACCTTGTAGGCGCCGTCCCTGGTCGGGTCGAACTCGGCGATCGGCTTGCCGTCCGCCGTCGCGGCCACGTTCTTCAACGCGTCCGTGCCGGGGTCCGCCGGCTTGTCCGGATCGGTCGCGGAATCGTTCTTGAACGTCCAGGTGACGACGGGCGTGCCGTACTTCGACGCGGTGAACACGACCGTGCCGGCCGGCTGCTCCGCCTTGCCGTCGAGCTTCCAGTCGTCGGGCATGTCGACGATATTCACTTGGGTGCCGGCGGGAATGGTCCATGTGCCGGTCTTCGTCGGGTCGAACCCCTGGACCGGTTTGCCGTCGGCCGTGGCGGTCACGTTCTTCAGCTCGGCCGCGTACGCGCCGGCGTCCGGCAGACCGGATCCGTCGTCGTACGCGAACGCCCATTCGAGTAACCGGTACATGAAGTCCGTGAATATGCTCGGGCGTGAACACCTGGCCCGCTTCGGATTTCGTCTTGTAATGGTTGAACTCGTTGAAGAAGATGCCCATGACCGCAAACCAATGGAAACAAGCCCTATTCAGCCACTCCGAGGGAGAAAATACAAGGACAAGCGCCGGCACAGAATATCCTCAGCAGTACAATGCGCGGCAGCGGAAAACGAATTGGCGGAATCGAGGCCATCAAAGTGGGCATGGACGAAACTGGCGTTAGCGGATTCTTCTGCTCATCATCGTTCTGATTGGACAGTGTCGCCGACCGTATTATCAATGAGGACCGTCAGTCCGCTTTCGTTGAATTTGTCGTAGTTTTCAATGTCGTAATTCATCTGCAATTCCAGCCAGTATTCCGGTGATGTGCCCAACACGTAGGCGAGCTGGTATGCGAGGCTTGTGGTGATGCGTCTTTTCCCGTGTATCAGGCCACTGATGGTGGTTTGTGGCAGGTTCATGGCTTTCGCCAGACGGTACATGGTGATGTTGTTTGGTTGCAGGTATTGGTGTAGCAGCACGTCGCCTGGGAGTGGCGCATGTCCTACATCGTTCATAGCCAGACCCTTTCACGTAATTCACTGACTTTTTTCTGATAGTAACAAAAGAAGCTACCGTTTTGCTTCGGTATGTGGGAATACGGTTTTGCCCGCCTCTCCCCTGTTTCGGGTCGAAGGCGGGCAAAACACGTTTGGTGCGGTGAGAATCAGTCCTCGACTGCATGCCATCCATCGGCATGCTTGGCGGAACGTACACGCACGAGCACGCAGCCAGCACCGGCGATGGTCATGATCGCCGCCAGCGTGGCGATTGCGGTGGTGTCCGATCCGGTGGAGGCCAGACCATTGTTCGTCACGCCTGCGGCCTGCTTCTTGGCCTGTTCGGCCTTCTGCTTCTTGGCTTCGGCATCCTTCTTGGCTTGGTCGGCCTTCTTCTGGGCTTCCTGCTGCTTCTTGGCTTCCTCCTCGGCCTTCTTCTGGGCTTCGGCTTCGGCCTGCTTGGCGGCGGCGAGCTCCTTGTCGGACGCCTGCTTGTCGGCGAGCTTGGCATCATAGTCGGCCTTGGCTTTCTCGTATGCCTTGTCGGCCGCATCCTTGGCCTTGTTCGCCTCGTCCAGCTTGGACTGCGCTTCCGTCAGCTTCGCGTTCGCCTTCTTGAGGTTCTCCTCGGCGTTCTGCAGACGCTTGATGGTGTTCTGGGCGTCGTTGAGCTTGCCGGTGGCCGTGTTGAGGTCGTCCTTCGCCTTCGCGTATGCGGCCTTGGCGTCGGCGATGGCCTCGTCGGCGGCCTTGACCTGCTTGGCGGCGGCTTCAACCTTCGCGTCGGAAACGGTCTTGGCGTCGAGCGCGGCCTGCTTGGCCTTCTCGGCCTCGGCCTTGGCTGCCTTGGCGGCGGCAAGGTCGGCTGCGGCCTTCGTCTTGTCCGTGTTCGCCTGCTTGATCGCGGCTTCCGCATCCGTCTTGTTCCTGGCGGCGGCCTGGGTCAGCTTGTCGGCGGTATCGATCTTCGCCTGTGCGGCGGCGACTGCCGTGTTCGCCTTGTCCACTGCCGTCTGGGCTGCGGTCTGGGCGTCGGTGGCGGCGTCGGCTTCGGACTGGGCTTCCTTGGTGGCCTGCTGGGCGGCGGAGTACGCTTCGTTCTTCGCCGTCTGATCCTTCTTGGCTTCCTCCAACGCCTTGGCCTTGTCCTCGTTCGCCTTCACGGCCTCGTCATACGCTTTCTGCGCCTCGTCGGCGGCGGCCTGCAAATCCTTGGCCTTCTGCGCGGCCTGCTGGGCTTCCTCGGCGGCCTTCCGTGCGGACTGCTGGGCGGCGGCCAGCGCCTTGGCCGCGGCGGAAGCATCCTGTGCGGCCTGCTCGCTCTTGGACAATGCGGTCTGCCAGTTCGCGTCCGCGTTGGTCAGCGAATCACGCCATGCGGTCAGATCCGCCAGATACGCGTCCACGTCCATGACACGCCCCGACTGGTCGGGGGCCGCGTACTGGAACGTCTGCCCGTGCGTGGTCCCGAAGCCGGTCGTGCCGTTCTGGCTGATCGCGAAACCGGTGACCGTGTAGCCCTTGACGATGTTCAGATAATGGCCGGTCTCGCCCACCGTGTTCCCGTCCTTGTCCTGTCCGTCGAGAACGCCGTCGGTCATGTCCTTCTCGTAATTGGCCTTCTCGGCCGTGTACCAGCCGTCGAACGGGTCCTTGGATCCCCAGGCCATGTTCTCGCCGACGTTGAACTGGCCGGAATGGCCGATGTTGTCGTCGGACCAGTCGACGTTCGCCATGCTCATCGCCATGAGCGTGTCCGACACCTTCAACGGGGCCAATCCCTCCTTGGCGCGAAGCTGGTTCGCCTCCTTGATATACGAGAGCGCGGCGATCATGTTGTCGAGGCTGGTCGCGTCGCCCTTCGCCCCGTTCTGGATGCTGGACAGGAAGAGGGTCGTGTCCTTGTCGGTGAGGACCTTGACCGCGTCGGACGCGTTCCTGTCGCCGAAGTAGGCCACTGCACCCTGCGAGAGCTTCGACTGCGCCTGGTCGGCGATCTGCTTCAGCCGGTCAGCCTCGGCCTTCGCCTGTTCGGCGGCCTGCCGCTTCGCCGTGGCGTTGGAAGAGGAGTCGGACACCGTCTTGTCGGCATCCTTCTGCGCCTGTTCCGCCTTCTGCTGGGCGGTGGCGGCGTCGGCTGCGGCCTTCTTCGCCGCTTCGAGCTTCGCGGCCAGGTCGGAAAGACCTCCATCATCCTTGGACAATTGCTCGACCTTGGCGTCGGCCTTCCGCTTGGCTTCAAGCGCCTTGGCCTCGGCCTGCCTGGCCGCATCCAGCTTGGCCTGCGCGGCGTTCACCGCCTCGTCGGCCTTCGTCTTGTCGCCGGTCGCCGTGGCCTGCTGCCTTCTGGCTTCCGTCAGCTCCTTCTCGGCGGCGGCCTTGTCGCTCGCGGCCTGCTTCGCGTCCGCATCGGCCCGGTCGGCCTTCTTCTGCGCGTCACTGATGGCGGTATCCGCCGCATCGGCCTTCTTCTGCGCGTCCGTGGCCTGCTTGTCGGCCGCATCGATATCGGTCTGGGCCTTGTCGGCGGCCTGCTGATGGGAGGCGGATTCGGCCGTGGCCTCATCCTTCGCGGTCTGTGCGGCCTGCTTGTCGGTTTCGCCCTTGGACTGGTTGTCGGATGCCTGCTGCATGGCCTTGTTGGCGTCGTTGATGGCGTTGGACGCGTCGTTCGCGGCCTGCTGGGCGGCGGCGATCTTGTCGGCCGTGCCGGTCGCGTCCTGTGCGGCCTGCTGCTGGGCCTTGTTGGCGTCGTCATAATTCTTCTGGGCCTGCTGCTGGTTGTTTGCGGCTGTCTGCTGCTGGGCGGCGGCGGCGTCGAGGTTCTGCTTGGCGGTGTCCAGTGCGGCTGCGGCGGCGTCGGCCTTGGCCTGTGCTTCGGTCACGCCGGTCGGGGATGCCTGTGCGATGGCCTGGTTGGCTTCGGTGGTGCTCTGCTGTGCCTGCTGGATGCTGTCTTGGGCCTGTGCGATGGCCTGCTTGGTCTGGTTGTCTGTGGTTGTGGCTTCGTCGGCCATGGCGATTGCAGGCGAGGCGAGGGTGGCCATTACGGCTGTGCTTGCCACTGCGATCTTGGTGAGGTTGCTGCGTTTCATGAAAGATCTCTTCTTTCCCTGGTCGTGTCTCTTTCGGGGTTTGTGTTCCTTGGGAGGCGTTGTATGTTTTCCACCTACAGATAGTAGCACAAATTTTTACTAATGCAAATTGTTACCACCTTTTGTGTCAGCAAGACATGGCCTGCCCGAAACACGCCGACTGCGACAAAGCGAAAAACCAACAGCCAACACCCCCGTCACAGTGACACCGGAAACAAGAGCAGCCTGTTTCGTGTCGCCAGTCCCTGCCGGACACCTCGGCGGCGGTGTTTCGGGCTACACCGAGAATCAGATGCGCTTGGCCGCCTCTCCATAAACGGCATCATCGTCGCGTATTCCTACAACGATGATTGTCATGGCGCGCTCTCGTCGTTCCAGTCGGTATACGACGCGAATGCCGTCACCTCTGAGTTTTATCTTCAGCAGGCCGGTCAGATTGTTCCCATGTTTGCTTCCCAGTGGTTTGCCATATCCGCCCTCGGTGATGGGTAGCGGATTCGCGCTGACCTTCTTAATGGCTGCGTACACGTGACCCAATGCTGGTTCTTTCAGCCGTCTGGTGTCCTTGAGTGCGGCCTTCGTGTACCGCACTTCCCATTCGTTCTGTCCCATTTCGGCTACTCGAACTCCGGCTCGTACTCATCGTCCATGGGTTTGTAGTCTTTGCCGAAGACATCCTCGCTCGTGAAGCGAGTGCCGTCGTCATCCCGCAGACGTTCCATCGCCTCGCGGTACAAGGCGAAGTCCTCCTCGGCCTGAGTGAGACGGTTGTAATCTGCGGGGGTGATTATCACAGCGCTGGGGCGATTGTTCTTCAAAACGACAACAGGGTTGTCATCTCCGACTCTATTAAGAGTCCGGCTTGCTCCGCCGTGGTTAAGGAAGGTGACGGGTACCATGTTGTCCAAAGCTATAGTGTTTGCCATGATGTCCTCCTAATTTCAAAAGTATACGAACCGGTATCATTCATTAGTATACGCTCCTTCACCTTGCAGCCGGTGCAAAAGAAAAGGCCGGGCGGGGAATCAGCTCCCCTGCCCGGCCTTTCTACTGGCCTACCGTGGCTTTACTTCCTGTGCCGCGCGGTCTCGGTTTGGTTTCCGCGACGGCGGAACAGCATCAATCCCACTCCCAAGAGCGTGAACGCGGCCAACGCCACGGTGGGCGCGGATACGCCGGTCTTGGCGAGTTGGCGAATCGTCTTCACGATGGCCGGTGTGACCGGTGGGATGTACGAGTTGGTGAACTCGGGTCGGGTTCCGGTGGTTGTGACCATGCCGGGGATCGCGGACGGCTTGTCCCCGACGGCATCCCCCTTGGTCTTGTCGGTCTTCCCGTCCGTCGGGTCGTATTCGACTTTGGCGGTCAGGCTGCCTTGCAGGTCGTCGCCCACGGTGACGGTCACGTGGTGTTCCGTCCTGTCGTAGGTGACGTTCTTCTCGCCGGTGTTCCTTTCCCGAATCACGTACCGGTGTTCGCCGCAATCGTCGATGCCGTTGTTGTCACGACCGTAGGTGAGCGGCTTGAACCGGATGTCGCCGTCCTTGTCGTTCCTCGCGCTGTCGATGACCTTGCCGTCCTTGTCCACGAGTTCGAACTCGAATTCGTCGGCCTTCAGCCCGCGTCCGGTCAAGCTCTTCCTGGCCGCGAGTTCGACCACGACGTCCCCCGGACGGTACGTGTTGCGGAAGAGGATGCCTTCCTCGCCGCCCTCGCCGTCGGAGTAGGAGACGGCGGCGACGAGCCGATGGGTCTTCGCGTCCTCGGTGACGGTGACGGTGACGGTGTGGGCGGTCCTGTCGTAGGTGACGCCGCCCAGATTGCCGTCCTGTTCGGTCACGGTGTACGTGTACACGCCGGCCCGGTCGAACGTGAGCTTGTCGAATTCGAGGGTTCCTTCCCCTTCGCGGACGTCCGTCGCCTTGTCGGATTGCGCGTCGCGTGGAACGCGGGCGAACCGTTTGGTCTGGAGGAGGTTGCCGTCGGAATCCTTCAATTCGGCGGCGAACTCACCATCGTTCAGGTCACGTCCGGTCAGACGCTTGTCCGCCTTCACGGTCACGTCAACGGGTGTCGGCGTGTACGTGTTGTCGAATCGGACGTCCGTGGCCTGACGGTCGGCGGTGGCCGAGAGCATGCCGCCTTGATCGGTGACGGTGACGGTCACGTCATAGGCTTGGGTGGAATACCCGATGGTCGGGTCACGTCCGGCCTGTTCGGTGACGGTGTACACGTAGGTTCCGGGCTTGTCGTAGTCCATTCGTCCGAACGAGAAACCGGTGCCGGTGTTGGTGACGGTCTTCACGCCGTCCTTCGACCCCTCGGGCATCGGCGCACCGTCATGCGAGGTGAGTACGAACGTGAACTCGCCATCCTGCGGGATGCGGTTGGTCGCCGTATCCGCGTTGATGATGGTCTTCACGCCGCCAAGCGTGCAGCCGACGCCTTTCGGATTGTACGTGTTGTCGAATCGGATGCCGTTCACGGTCTCGCCGTCCGAACGGGTGATGGTCTTATCGACGACCTTCAACCGTCCGGCATGGCCGACGTCCTTGACCGTGTAGGTGATGGTGGTGACGGTGCCGTCCTTGGTGACGCCGGGGACGGTGACGTCCCGTTCCGAAACGGTGTACACGTAGGTCCCGGGCAACGGGAACGACAGTTGGTCGAACCTGATGTTGCCCCGGGCGTCGTTGGCCTTCGTCTGGTCGGCTTCGGCCGTGACGCCGTCGGGCGCGGTCACGCGGTGGAGCGCGAACGTGAAATCATCGCCCTTGAGCTTATAGTGGTTGCCTTCGGAGGCGGAGACGGCCTTCACTGCGGTCGGCGTGTCCGTGGCGGGCTGGGCCCGGTACGTGTTCGTGAATTCCGGAATGTTGGTTCCGCCGTCGTATTTCACGTCGGCCAACAGTTGGCCTTCGCCGTTGTCGGTGACGGTGACCCTCACGTGGTGTTTCGTGGTGTCGTACGTGACGCCGCCCCTGTCGCCGGGGGTTTCCCGGATGGTGTAGTCGTACGTTCCCGTCTTCGTGTAGGAGATGGCGTCGAACAGGACGTCGCCTCGCTGGTCGTTGGTCTTCGCCGTGCCGGCCTGGCCGCCTGTCTTGTCCTCGACGCATGTGAACTCGTATTGTCCGGCTTGCAGTCGGATGCCTGTATGGTCGGGGTCGTTGAGGGTCTTGTGCGCACGGAATTGCACGCTGACCGGCTTCGCCTGATACGTGTTCGTGAACGTGGTCGGATAGGCCGCGTTCGTTCTGGTTTGGGCTTTCAACTGTCCGGTCAAATCGTCGGTGACGGTGATCTGCCACATTCCCATGTGGGGGTCGTAGTTGACGCCGCCCGCCGACTGGCGGATTTCACGCACCGTGTAGGTGAACGTGCGTGTCCGCGCGCCGTTCAACTGTTGGGCGGTGAACGTCAACGGCTGGAAGCGGATGGTACCGTCCTCGGCGGCGTTGACGGTCTGCACGGGCACGCCTACCGCCCGCTCGTTGTCGAACAGTTGGAATTGGAAGTCGGTGAGCTTCGCGTGGCTGGCGTCCGCGTTGTCGAACGTCTTGCGCGCCGTCAGGCTTACGGTCACGTCCTTCGGCTGATACGTGTTGCGGAACACCGGCGCGTCCGGCGTGTTGTCGTAGGTGACGGCGGCGTTCAACCGTCCGTACCCGTCATCGGTGACCGTCACGTGCATCATATGCACGGTCTGGTCGTAGGTGATGCCCGCCAGTTTGCCCGACTGTTCGATGATTCGATAATCGTGTTCGCCTACGGTGTCGTAGGTGATTTTGTCGAACGTCACCGTGCCGTCGGCCTTGTTCGCCTTGGATTGGAGGGTCTTCCCGTTCGCATCCTGCAATTCGAACGTGAACTCGTCGGCGTTCAACAGGCGGAGGGTTCCGGACGGATTGTCAAGCGTCTTGCGGGCTTTCGGCGTGACCGTGACGGGCTGGCTGGAATACGAGTTGACGAACCGTCCTTCGGTTTCGGACGGGTTGGTGACGATCGCCTTCAACTGGCCACTGTTGTCGTCCGTGACCGTCACCGTCCACACCGCATGATGTCCGTCGTATTGGACTCCCGCAGCGCCCGTATTGCGTTCACGCACGGAATAGCGGAACACGGCCCTGTCCCTGTCGTTCAGTCTCGCCTTGGTGAACAGGAGCGGGGCGAACTCGACCCTGCCGTCCGCCGTCGCGTTCACGGTTTGGATGGGCGTGCCGGTCGCCTTGTCGTTCGCGTACAGGTCGAATTGGAAGTCCGTAATCTTCGTGGCCGACCTGTCCGCGTCCGTGAACAGTTTGCTCGCCGTGATGCGCGCCTGCGTGTCCTTCGGCGCGTACGTGTTCGTGAACTGGATGGCGTCGGATTGGACGCCGTCGCACGTCGTGTTGGCGGTGATGCGACGGGTGAACGTGGTCAAATCGTCCTGGACGGTGACGGTCAGGATCCAAGTGCGGTCGTCGTAGGTGACTCCCGCATTGTCTCCCTTGCGTTCCTTGACCTGATACCGGTAGACGCCATCCGTGGGGAAAGCGCCAGAGTTGATTTTGACGGTCTGCGTCCTGTTGTCGGCGAACGTGATGGTGGAGGGCACCGCGTTCGCGGGCGCGCCGTCCAACGCGGTGATGTCCGCGACGTACCTGTCCCTGTCGGTCCAAGCGCCGTTCGGACGCCCGTCCAGCACCTTGACCGCTTTGAACGTGGCGGGCGTGGCGGGCATGAGCGTGCCGCTCATGCCGTGGTCCTCGTTCGGGTCCTCGTACACGGCGGACGTCATCTCGTCCAACGCGGGGAACGGTTTCAGCGTGATGACGCCGGCGACCATGTTGCCGTGCGAATCGTCCTCCCGGTCGCTGTCGGAGTCGGTCGCCTCGCTGGCGTCCTTCGCGTTCTTGACGGTGACGTTCTGCCCGTGCCAAGCGGTGCCGGTTTTCGGCGTGAACCTGAGTTTGAACCCGGAACCTGCCGGAATGGAACCGATTTCGTAGTGGCCGTTCCTGTCGGTTGTGGCGGTGCAGGGTTTGCCGTCCATGCTGGTGACTGTCCTGCCGTTCGCGTCCACCAGCGTGACGTTCACGTCGGGGAGGAGACGGTCCGAATCCTGTCGGATGCCGTCATGATTGGTGTCGAACCATGCGACGCCGTTGACCTTGCGTTCCACGACCTGCGTGACCGCGTCCACCTTGTTGTCGCCGTCCGCCCACCGGTTCACGTACGAGTCCGCCGCCTTGTTGCCTGTAGGTTTGATGCTCAGGCTGAAATCGTAGCGGGCGTTGGCGGGCAGGCTTGGCGAGGTGAACGCCCATGCCACCGGCTTGCTGTAGCCGTCGGGGATGGTCACCTTGCCTGTGGTCGCATTCACCGTGGCTTCGGTCCATTGTGTGACCTGTTCGCGGGTTATCTTCGTCGCGTCCACGTTGCGCCATTTCTGGTCGGTCGTGAAGTAGACTGTGACGCCGTTCATGCTTGCGCCCGCACCCGCCTTGACGGTGAGTCCGGCCATCACGTAGTCGCCGTGATAGTTGGACTGGTTCAAGCCCTTGCAGGGCATGACGTCCACCGCATACGGGTCGGTTTTCTCATCCTTGGAGAAGTTGCCCAGCATGTTCCTGAATCCCAACGGGCGGTTGATGTCGTTCAGCAGCGGGTCGGCGCGGGTCGCCAGCGCGGTCGCGCGCGTGCGGGACACGCGAACCGTCATGTCGGCTATCTGCGCCTTTGGAGCCAATGGGGGAGCCATGTTGCGTTTCGACTGGATGGTCGCATGGTTCGTGAACGAATCGTTGTTCCTCACGTCATGGTCGGGGTCGGACGCGTCCCCGATGGTGGTGGAATAGTGGATGACGGTCTGCGTGCCGGAGTCGGCGCGCGCCCCGTTCACCCTGATGGTCATGGTGGTGGTGCCATTCTTGTTCACGACGATCGTCGGCGTGACGGGGGTGCCGCCGGTGACCGTGCCTTTGTCGGGCGTATGCTGCGAGTACTGGCCGCCGACCGTCATGGAACCGTCCACGTAGGTCAGGCCCTTGGGCAGCGTGTCGGTGATGATGTAGTCGGTCGTGTACTGTCCGCCGTCCGTGGTCGTGGACGTGTCGGCGGTGGCGGTGAGCTTCCAGTCCACCGCACGCTGTTCCTTGTCCAAATCGTAGACGGTTTTAGTGTTGCCGGCTTCGTTGGTTTGCGCGACCTGTTTGGCGATGTGCGGTGTTTCGCCGGCTATGTACAGGCTGTCGCCTTTCAGGAAGTCGGCGGTGTCGCCGCCCTGATAGACGCCGTTTTCGTCGAACGTGGCGGGACGGTACGTGTCGCCGCTGTAGGTCAGGTCGGGTTTCACGCCGTTCGCGTATTCGGGCAGGCGGATGGCGAGACTGTCGGACCATTGCTGCCATTGCGTGTTGGATGCGTCCGCGTCCAGGTTCGCGGTCCGGGCGAGGCTGTTGCGCGTCCAGTAGGCGGTTTCGGCGACGATGGGTGCGACCGTGCCGATTCTCGCGGTGTCGAGGATGCGGGCGGGCAGGGCGACGAGGGGCGTGAATCTTCGGTTGAAGCTCGTGCCGGTCGGGTCCACCGTGTTGTGGTCTTCGAACAGCATGCCGACTACCGTGCCATGGGTTTTCGCCTCGTTGAGGGTCGGATAGTAGTCGAGTCCGCTGATTTTCGTGTCGCGCTGCTCCCTGTAGTCCTTCCAGTTGGTGCCGTCCTTTTTGACGGCATACCAGTAAGGGATTGCGTTCCCCCGTTTGGCTGCCCTCGCGCCCCAAGTCCAAACGTTCATGGGGATGGTCGGCTGACTGTCGGGCGTATCGTCCACCGGTTCGATGCTGTTCGGGTCGAATTTGACCAAACCCATGCCCATCACTTCGGCGTCACCTTCGGAGTTGATGATGATGTTGTGGCCTATTTGGAGGCGTAGTTTCGACCCCTGTACGAGACTGTCGGACCCGTTGACGCGGTCGGGCATCGTCCAGACGCCGCTCGTGCCCGCATCGTTCCATGACATGCTGTTGTTCCAGTGCGTGTATCGGATGCGCGTACTGTACGTGCCCGGCGTGCGGACGGTCAGGGCCGAACCCGCATGGTCGTCACCGGTGGAGGCCTGATTCGAATTGTCTTCCGCCGTGGCGAGACGGTCTCCGCTGACGCCGGTGGCCGTCAATCCCATGTCGTCCATGGTGATGTTGGCCGTCTGGTCCACGTTCCCGTAATATTGCGCCACGGTCCGGCCGTCACGGCTGGTGGGCGTGATGAACTGCAACACGTCCGTGTGGATGGCTCCGACCTGCATGATGGAGCAGTCCGACGTCATGTAATCCGTGCTGCATTTATTCTGTGTGCCGTTCAGTTTATTGTGGATGGGGAAGACGGACGTGTCGTACCCGTCGAACGAGACGGTCACGTCCGTGCCCTGCCCGCCGGTCGTGGTCGTGATTGTCGTGTTTCCACGCGCCACACGGTCGTTCCCGTCGGCACGGTCGGCGACGCCCGGAGCCCGATACCGTAGGTCGCCCATCCATGCGAACGTCCGACCATACTTCGAATCCATGTTGTCGATATGCCCGTAATCGTAGAGCAACGGCTGCCAACGGCGTTCCATCGGATGCTTCGTCCCGGCCTTCGTATCATCCGAATACTGGTTGGACAAGCGAAGCCTATAGGTGATCCTGCCGGACGGAGCCTCCAACCCCTTCAAACCCTTCGTCCGGTCGGGCCAACGCATCTCCGTGACCAATGCGACGCCCAAACCCAAGCCGGTCACCTTGCCCTCCGTCCTGTTGGGCGCGTTCGCCGCACCCGAGGAGAAGTCGAACACGCCCCTGTCCACGTCGCCGTAGTTGACCATGCGCACGTTCAGGTTGAGTTTCGCGCTGACGGTCACATCCTCCGGCGTGTCCTCGGCCCGTTTGTGCGTGCCCGTGTTCGTCGGGTTCGAGGCGTCCCATGCGGGCCACGCCTTGACGGTCGGATGGAACCGGTAGCCGTGGGGCGCGCCCTTGACGGCGACCGACAGGCCGATGGAACCGGTGCCCGGGTTCACGGTCGGCGACTGGCTGGTCGGCTCCAACAGGCGATAGCAGGTGTACACCTGCGTGACAATCCCGTCGATGGTTTCCGTGGTGAGTTTCGGCTCGTAGCCGGGCGTATGGTCCACCCAGCCCATCTTCTCCGCGTCGAACGTGACCTTGTCCTTCGGGTAGGGCAGCTCGAACCGGAAGCCGACGCGCGTACGCCGATAGTAGTCCATGGTCGAGTCGGGGGTGAGCGTGTACTCGTAGTCGTAGGTCACGGTGTCGTACGAGCGGACGATGTCGTTGTTCTCGTCCTTGTCGTCGCCGCGCCCGTTGTCCGCGTCGAACGGCGCGGTGCCGGTGATGCGGTCGATGAGCCTGAGCCTGCTCACGGCGGCGCTGTCCGTGTCGAGCATGTCGTGGACGGTCACGTCCGGCGCGGCCTGACCCGCATCCGCCTGCGGAGCGGATTGCGCGGGCGCACCGGTGCCGGATTGTTTGTCCGCGCCGGTTCCGGCCTCGTCGCCGGAACCGGTGTCGGGTTTCGTCGCGGCCTCGTCGCCGCCTGTGGTCGTCTTCACGTCGGGTTCGGCTTGGATTCGCGTGGACGTGCCTATGGTCGTATCGTCCGCATACGCGGCGGACACGGCCGACGCGCCTGAGCCGAACAGCGTCACGGACACGAGTATGAGCGCGATGACCTTTCTCAGACCGGGTTTCATCGTCTTTCGGCTCCTTTCGAGGATGTGCCGTGAATGAATACGACTGTTCCAATAATGTGTGGGGGATGGGTCCCAAGTACGGTTTGCAGGAGAGTTCCCGGCTCACGCCGTCCGACCGTCTCCGGTCGGGTGACGGTCGGACGGCGCGGATGGGGCCAGCGCCAGGCCGGCCAGCATGCTCGCGATCGCGCAGGCCGTTGCCGTCACGATCATTGGCATGCGCCGTGTCGTTTGGTTGTCTCTCATTCCAGTGTTTTCCTTTCCTTGTTTGCACGTCCTGTCGAGGACGGGAAGCGACCCCACCGGTAGATGCGGCATGGTTGGCGTCCAACGGGTCGAATCCGGCGACTTTCACCGCGGACGGCCTGTATTTGCCCGGCTTCAGACCGAACTCGCTTATCGGCTTCGGCGTACGGCTGATGGGAATGGTCGTCTTCGTTTCCTTCAACGTACATGCAAAATCGGTTGATTCCAACATTTTCTCGGTATTTACCAAAGTTTTTGAATAAAAAGTAGGGATGCCTTTCGGCACCCCTTGTTGATTTGACTTCCTCCCGGTGCTTTAACACCGGGAGGAAGTCAACTACCATGTTCGCCCTTAAACCATCTAAATGGATCAGGACTCTGGCAGCTTCCTCTCGTCTGTGGCTGGTTCAATAAATGCTATGGGAATTCTTTGGAAAATCAGCAAATGGTACAACCGCTACCAGTTCCTCATGTGGGCAGTCGGCTCGATCACCGCGATAGCTGCTCCCCTGGTCGGCTACGCCACCTATTTCCTCGGTATCAACAACCAGCGTGCGGAACTCGTCTCGGACAGTCCCGAATACGCGAATGACATAACGGCCGGCAACCTCATCCAATGGTTGACCGGCCAAGCACACAGCTACGGTCGAATCCTCGGCATCATCGCCGTCATTGGGATACTGCTTGTCATCTTCTGCATCACATTCACCATCATCGGCTGGATCGGCCGAAGAACCGAAATCAGCGGCACCGACCAAGACGATGAAATACAGGAGAAAGGCCGACGCAAAGCCGAAACCGAAGAACAATACGACGACTACGGGCAGCCAGCAGAATACTGATCACGCGCCTTGCCAGTGGTCTGCCGGTCGGCTCCGACCTCGAATACGCCGACGAAATCACCCTCGGCCGAGCCCTAGCCGGCCGTAGCGAAGCCTAATGATGTTCTCCTTTTGCCCAATCGGTTAGCGTGTCTAACGTATCAATTCCATCCTGCCGATGCGTCTGATCCAAGCTCGACCAATAGTCGGAATCTGCGGCAAGTAACTCATGCAAGCGCAAAATTCGTTTGCGGTCATTGGAACTATGGAGCCTTTTTGCTTCCTCATCTGGACTGTCGATTAGAGAGAGCAGCAATGCAGCGTCAATGAGATGGCGGTCTCTTCTAGCTGTCTTATCGACTTCCCACGCAGCGCTCTTCAGCATCAATGCACCGAGTAGATCAGGAATTGCGATGGATGCGGATTGCTGGTCATATCTAAGTTGAAGTCGCATGCTTCGTTTGATGGCCTGACCACCTCCGGGCATACCGCATAATCTCATTCCCGAAAGAGTGGCGCCTTCTCTCTTCTTCTTTCCATACAAATAATCCGTTACCAGTATGTCCACTTTGTCGTGGGCAGGGTTTTCAAATCGAGTTGCATATTTAGTTAGGGCGTCTTTTTGCAACCTGTATCCCATAGTGGCAAGATAGCTTTCCATCTGTGTGGCTATTCGATCATAGGTCAGGATATTCAATAAAAAGTCAGCGTCGGTGGTAGGGCGGACAGGAAGCCCGTGGAGCATGGCATGCGCTTGAACCATCAGACCGCCAGTGAGTAGCCATTCATCAGACGTAAAATGCTGAGCAACAGCAAAGACCGTGCTCCATGGTTGAGTCTGGGCTGGAATGTCGATTGTTTTCATCGACTGACCTCTCCCTCGTTATCAGATTGGAAACGGGATAGTAATTGCGTGAGCTTATCGAAACCGGCACTGCATTCTCTGACATCTAGTGAATCGGCGAGATCGGCTGAGCATACTCCGATTGGCATATTTCCGGAACCATTCGGAATGTAGGAGGATACATGCAATCTGACGTTTGCGGGTTGAAAGTCAGAACGCAGTTTTGCCTGTTCGACTATTCGATGCAGGTCGCTTTCCAGCAGATATCCTTCCACGTCGCTTGTTTCAGTCAAATTGAACTCTGCAGCCAGCTCGCCGGCGCCTGCGGATAAACGTATCCCCTGAATTAGCTTCTCCAGTCGGCTCTCTCTGCACCACATGGAACACAGTCTTGCCCTATTTCTGCACAAGGAGACCAAATCAGTTGCATTCAATGCCATTAGACGTTTTTTGAGCTGATACTTCTCCGAAGCGCTGAGCCAGTTAACGCTCTCTCCGGAGATCATGTATAGCGAGGCAAAGGCAATGCGGGGAGAGAACACGCGCCCTCGTTTGCGTTCAATGTGATTGAGTCGCCTAACGGATTCGTTGGTTATGTAAAGACGATCTCCCTCTTTGACTGCATTCAAAAGATGCTGACTGACCAGTGAGCGAACCCTTCGATCACCTACGCCGAGTTTTTCGGCGGCTTCTTGAGTAGTCAATAAAGTCTCTGCTGTTTCTATAACCATATTACAAGTATATACTCAAATATTCCGTATTGGGACTATTTGAGTATATATCGTGTAGGCATTCTGAGCCACGCTCGATTTATCCTCCTAGCCGGTCATCGCGAAGCCTGATTGTGGTTTAGACGCTTCGGCGTTCAAATTGCGTTTCCATATCTTCGTGGCTCATTGTGTCTAGAACGGTTCCGCGCGGCAATTTCGATATGAGTGCCTGAGCTTCTGCGAAAGCCTCTAGCTTCGCGCGTTCGTGAGAGTTGTCCTTAATGTCTGCATCGTGTTCCGCTGTCTTCGATTTCGTGTCGCTCATTGCTTTGTCCTTTTAGTCAATCCGCGGACTTCCATATGATGCCAGCAGCCCCGTCATCCTGTTTCTGCCAGCGACTTATTCCATTCAGATCTATTTCCGTCCATTCGCCGGTCGGCTCCGACTTAGCTCCACCGAACAGACTATCCATGCAGGCTTGCTGGACAGATCCGTCCATTCCGCCTTCCGTGATGTGCAGCCATACGCCGTCGTGATTCAATGATCGTTTCCATGAGAACAGTTCCGGGGTCGGGTTGTTCTTTGACGTCCTCCCCACGCCTGAAGGCGGGGGGCACCCTCACGGCAAAACGGTGGTGAGCAGCGCAGCCACGCTTCGTCGAGCTGACCGGATAGGTCGGATGGGAGTTCATGGTTCCGTCCATTCGCCGGAGGTTGGATCCGTGGCCGGTTCTGGTGCGGTCGGGGTCTGCTCTTCGGGCTTTTCCTCGGCTGGGGTTTCTTTCTTAGGTTCGGGTGCCGGCTTCTTTTCCGTTTTCGTCTGCGTCTGTGTTTTCGTCTGCGTCTGTGTTTTCGTCTGCGGTGCGGCGGATTCCGGGTTGGCTGTTGGCGTTCCGCATGCGGTGGCGGGCAGGAGCAATGGGATGATGCTGGTGGCTGTGATGGTTCTGGTCTTGGTCATGGCCGGCTCCCGTCGTTGATGCTGTTTTCCAGTCTAGTCGGAGCGTGGTTTTGGGTGCGTTTTTCTAAAAAAAATCTTACCTATTTTATGCAATCTACTTGTATATAACTTACATCTAATATAGACTCTATACTGATGGAAGAAATATAATCCAAAAAATCAAGGAGCAAAAGATGGAAAACATCGACAGCCAGCGGATCGCGATCCTCGAACAACGCCTCAACGAGCTCGAAACCCGCGTCAGCCAACTCGAAAACCCGAAGCCCGTGACCGGCGGCACCCTCAAACGCGCCATCGAAGCCCTCGCCGACAAGGTCGGCCAAATGGGCGAGACGTTCAGCAACGAGGGACGCAAGGGTCGCTACATCATCGGACACGACGGCAGGCGCCACCCCGTGTTTATCGCCGCCAGCCGCAACCTCGGCTCCGACACCGGCAAACCCATGTCCGGATGGCACTCCATCAACCCGCGCAACGCCGACACCACCCGGTTCGGCGCATACATCCTCTCCGTCGAAGACGAGCTGCGCAAGCCCGTGTTCTTCATCTTCACGCCCGAGGAGTTCCAGGCCCTGCTCGATTCGAAGAAGGCCGACAGCAAGGGCCTGCGCCACTTCTACATCAGCCGCGCCGAAGCCGGCATGGATCGGTTCGTTGACTGGCGCGACGGCGGCATGGACATGACCCAATACCGGGGCGCGTTCAACAAACTCGAATTCAACGCCTGACGGCATGCGAAAAAAAAACAGGGGCGGCCACCTGCCCGTGGTGAACTGCGCCCCGATTGTTGGACGCTATTTATTAGGATACAGGCTCAGACCACGGTGGACGCTCTCCAGAATTCCTCCAGGGGGGTGTCCACCGAGTCGCATCTGGCGTCGTTTGGTGTTCCAGTGGATGATGTAGTCGTCGAGCTCGGCCTTGAACCGCTCGTACGAGTCGAATTCGCGGTCGCGGTAGAACTCGTCCTTGAGATGGCCGAACACCTGTTCGGTGGCGGCGTTGTCCAGGCAGTTGCCCTTGCGGCTCATCGACTGTCGTATGCTCAGTTCCCCGAGCCGTTCGCGCCACCACGGGTGCCGGTACTGCCATCCCATGTCCGAGTGCAATACGGGGCTTGCGCCGGCGGGCAGCTTGGGCGCGAGCATGCGCATGGAGGCGTTGCCGGATTCGAAGTGGAAGCGGACGAGCCCATGACCCGCGAGCCGGTCGACTTCCAGCAGATTGTCGGCATCCTCGGCACGGCAGTATTCGCTTGTATCGTTCTTCGCCCGTTCGCGCAGATGTTCGGGCAGATATTGGTTGGAGAGAATCTGCCGGCGCAGTTCGCCGCTGTCGGTGAATTCCATCGGCTACCCTTTCGAATGTTTCGCGCCCGGCTTCCATACCGGTGTCCCTGGATTCACCGGGGAAACAATCATCCCTTGGTTATCGCGCAGTTCGACGTTTGCCCCGTCGATGTCCAGCGTGCCTTCGACGCGCCGCCCGTTCCGCTTCCATGAAACCCGGTAGGATCCTTTGATTCGGGGGAAACCGGACAACGGGTCCATATATCCGGGTTCGGCGATCGCGAGACCATCGAGATTCCACACGTCGCCCACATACTCGTCCATGGTCTTCGGCTTCGGGCCTCGGGGGTTCCAGTTCTCGGCCGGGGACATGAGCGCGAGGGCGACGAACGGCAGCAGCACCGATGCGCCGACGAGCCTGACCTCGTCCATCGTGAGATTAGGAAAGCCGTTCCGTGCCATCACCAGGCAATAGGCATACGCCATGAGCGGAATGTCCGCGAGGAAGGCATACCGACCGAGAGCATTCAGGATCCTCAACAGCAATGGCATCCGCGAATGGTCCACCGCCTGAGCGTATTCGACAAGCTCCATCAGCTGAACCTCCAATGCAGTTCGTGCTGGTTTCGCTGACCGATGAGCCGTACCTTGACTTCGATTATCCTAGTTTCCATGTCTTGGGTTTTCTTCTCTACGAGATTGCTAATGCCGGATTTTCTTGTCACCAGCTGCCGGTTGCTCCGCTGCCAGTGGATGTGCCTCCGCCGAATGATGAAGAGCTGTCGAAGGATGGTGATGGGCCCGTATAAGGCCAGGAGTCATCGTTGATGGAATCATTTTCGGAGGAACGATCGTGCTCCTGTCTGTCCGTTCTCGCACGCCAGCCTGACCGCATGGAATCCTATCAACGGCGTACGCCGGATGGATAGGGTCAGTCGGCTCTGGCAGTTCGGGCAGGGGATCGCAAGTTCGATATGTTTGCTCAATTGTCCGTCTCCTTGGTGGCGTTCGCCCAGTCGCAGGATATGCCGCTCCTTCTATCGCCGGGCAATACCACGCATTCGACGCGCTTGTCTATCTGCGTGTTACCCGTATCGGTTTCGCTCATGATATGCTTCCTTTTCTGTTTGCGCATCATTGTTCCTTGACGTCGAAGATGTCGCGGAAGGCTGCTTCGGCTCGGTCGAAGCCGTCCGTGAGTCCTTCTTGGTACTCGGACGGTACATCGGAATCCGCCGCGTCCAGTGCGTTTTCGAACTGGTTGTTCAGCCATGCCAGATATTCAGTGACGCGCTTGTCCATCCGCATGTTGTCCATATCGGCCAATGTTCTAGTCCTTTCCCACCGGTTTCAACGCTTTGCCGTCCGTGTCGTACAGGCCGAGCCTGTTGCTGTCGTCCGCGTGGATGGTGACGTGGACGCGCCTATCGTTCCGGTAGACGGTGCATTCGATGTCGGATGAGGGGAGGCGCCATGGGCAGCCGCCGCCGTTCAGGTGGAACTCGTACCCGTATACGTCCTTCAGGACCTTCGCGGCGGTCTCCCGAGGATGGTCCTTTTGCATCCGATGCCATGCGCGTAAGGCTTCGCATAGCATCGCGTAACAGCCGTTCAGCTCCTCGTCAAGGACGCCCATCGACGGTCCCCCTCCCATCGGATCCGGCATTCCCTCCGGCAATCAACCTGATTATCGTATCGGCCGTTTCCGCCGACTCCAGCAGCGTGTCCTCGCAGCCGGCGAACTCCTCCAGCAGCTCCCAGAACAGGGCGAGCTTCGGATCCGGGTCGGGTTCCGGATCGTATTCGAGATCGATGCCCTGTTCGTCGGCCGCCTGCCTCTTGCATCCTTCGAACCATTCGGTTTCAGAGGCCCACAATTCGTAGGTGAGCCGTCGAGCCTCCCGAGCGGCCTTCGCGTAGGCGGCCAGGGCCTTCGCCAGTTCGGCGCGCTTGCGCCTGCTTGGTTTGAACAGCCGGTCAGCCCTGTCCGCGAACCGGCGCCACTTCAGCTGCTCCTCGAGGGAATCACCGTCGGGGATGTCCGTCATATCCAGGGCGCTCACTTTTTCTCCGATCGTCCGGCCGCGTCGATGCTCCGTCCTAGGCGGCGGATGTCATCCCGGATGTCGGCCGCCGCCAGCGAGAAAGCGGCGACCAGACCGCCTGATGCGGAGACCACGTGCAACCCGGACGGGAGCCACGGGACGCCGAACCCCAGCCGGGCGCAGACGAACGCCATTAATGCCGCGGCCCGGGTTCCGAACGGTTCCGGCCATGCGACCCATCGGCCGGGGTGGCATGGCAGCCAGCGTGCCAGCTCTTCGTATTCCTCCTCGTTCAATTTTCTGTCTCCTTATCCGCCGGATGCCGGATACCGGCCTCTCGATCCAACCTGTTGACAATGTCCTGCATGCCCGGGTGGTACCGTTCGATCAGGAGCAGTCCCCGATGATGGTCGTTGCGAATCGAAACCCATGTTGGGCAATAGTCCAAGAACTCGTCGGCCTGCTCGTTCAGCTTCAGCATCCCATTCCGACGTATGATCGTGTAGCCTTTCGAAGACACGGTGAATATGACCGGCTTGGACCATGGAAGACCGACCCCGAAAATCGAATCCATACAAACCTGCGCATTCCAGAATTCCGGGACCCCCGGAAGGTCTTCAGGCATCCAAAGCGCAACTATGACAAGAAGAAAAGCGCCTGAGAATAAACCAATGCAGAGCGCGAGTGCGGAATTATCCGGATCCGCTTGGAAAGGCAATACCGCCAAACGCTTTTCCCAGAACGATGGGGGAATCCGTATGGACAGGATGATGACCCATATCTGGCCCAGTACAAACAGCAGGCGCGATATCGAACCGACGATTTCCGAACCGGACAGAGCTTGTATCAGCAATGCCATGACATCATATCTGACGATAACAAAATCGAGGACGAGCAGCGATAGCACTACTGCCGTAATCAGCGTATAAACGGCGATTCCGACAGCCCATTCCCCGATCGTCCGACCCCACAGCATGAACGCGGGGGCGATGGCAGCGCAGACGACTATCGTCAACGCGACGATATGGGGCGGATCAATTCCTTTTCTCATCATGTCTCTCATTCTTGTGGTCGCGGACGATGAGGATCATCCAGCCGAAGCACGGGAGCATCCGGTATTCGCCGGACCGGGTCAACGCGGCCGCCAGGCGTTCCGCGCCGGGGCGGGTGGTCCATTCCCTTGAATCCTCGTCGTAGTCCTCGGCGATCCAACCCTTCTTCAACAGGCCGTAATGCGCCTTCTTCCACGCCCAGCTGACGATTGCGCCGAACAGATTGCCCGTCAGATACAGGAGCAGGATTCCCAGTATGATCGCGAACGGGGTGAGCACGCCCCACCAGTACCCGTCCATCAGAACCGCCCCAACCGGTGCAGGGCTTCGACCGAATGGATGCGGGCCTGTTCGCCGCCCGCGCCCTCAATGGCGTTCACGGCCGTCCCGTTCTCGTCCGGCGAGGCGAACATGGGTCGGCGCAGCTCCCCGTACTCCAGCTCGTAATCGGTCGGATCGTGTTGGGCGGCGAGCCGGGCCAATTCCCTGACCTCCTCGCCGGACAGGATGATCTGCGCGGTGTCCAGGCCGTCGAGCAATTGGCTTATCGTCCAATCCCCCGTCGCGGGATCCCGCCACGCTTTGCACCATTCGCCCAGATATTCGAAATCCTCCGGCGGATGCATGTAGTCGAATGCCATGATCAGTTCCTTTCCGTGGGATCCGGGTCCGGATCCCATCCGCGTATGCGTGCGATGAGCCGGCAGACGCCGGCCGGCATGAGCAGTATGAAAAAACGTGGCGGCGGCGGCCTGCGAGATGGCGGTCATGATGCGGATGCCGGACAGGAGCCGCCGCAGGAGCGCGCCGCACCGGGTGGCGAGGGCGCCGAACGCCATGAGCAGGAGCGCCATGGCGAGGCTGGCTGCCAGCAGTCCCGGCTCCACGCCCGCCGCCGGCCGGGGCTCCCCCATGTGTCGGGATGATGCGCCGTGCCTCATCGTCGTCCGCCTTTCACATGCCGCCGGCGTCCGGGCTGTCCGATATAGGAGAGCGTCCATTCCCCGGCGTCCCGCGTACGGTCGAGTGAATTTTCAACGTTTGCGCTTTCGTTGTTCGTTGTCGTGTTTGGTGTCCGTCTTGTCGCCTGTTTCTTTTCCGGCGAAGGCGAGCACTATCGTGCAGATGAGGCACGTGATGAGGATGAGCGTGGTTCCTGGGTCGATTGCCATCAGGCTCGCTGCCCTGTTGTTTGATGTTTTCCGAGCATGATTGGTGCCTTCTACGAAAATTTTATGTGGACTAATTCAGTATAACATGTCAATCCATGTGATTCTCATAGTAAGGCTGCTCGAAATCCTTCTCTTCCATCTTGTACGCGCTGCTATACGAGGAAATCCGCACATACACGCGCGACTTGGCATAGGCTCCGATCTGGATGCGCTTGCCCTTGATAGGTTCATCACAGAAGCGGTCCTCGCCCTCGGTCTGGGGCACTACTTCGGAGCCATACGGGGAATAGGCGTCGCCTTTGATGGTGATCTTGTGGATGGGTTGGATGGTGCAGGTCTTGCCGGAGGGGCTGAGCGCGATGACCTCATAGAACTTGTTGATGGTCATGTCGTAGCCGTAGGATTCGTGCAGGATATCGCCCACGCGCAGCAGCCCCCTTGCCTGATTTGGTGTGGGATTGGCGAGGTTCGGCGTTGCCGGTGACGCGCAGCTCCCCTGCGTCGAACAGGTACTGGTGCCGCTTCTGGAAGTTTTCGATGCCGTTTGTGGTGCGGTATTGCTTGTAGGGCATCCAGATGGTCTTGTTGCTGCGGGTTTTGATTCGGGTTTCGATGACGTACGTGGGTTTCCTCTTTCATTTCTTATGTGGATATATTCAGTATAACAAGTATTGCCGATTCCGCGACATCACGGCTTCTCGCCAAAACGGGAGGCCGGACCCCTAGAATTGTCTCCGAACGACAATATGCCTGTTATACTGAATATATCCACATAGAAGGAGAGTTCCAATGACCAACCAAAACAAGTCAGCCCAAGCCCGCCAACGACGCCGCAGCTCGGACGGACGATTCGCGGACGAAGACAAGCAGGACAGCCTCCCCTCCGACACAAAAATCCAACAGGTGGCCAGCCTCCTCGCCGACGACACGGAGCCTGACTTCAACCAGCTGCTCACAGCCACCGGCGCATTCGACGACCCCTACGAGGCACGCCATATCGAATTCGACATGCCCGACGGATCCACCCTCAACGGCTACGCCTTGGACGATGGGCGAATCAACCGCAACAAGGTGCCGGCCGGCTGGCACGCCTACTCCGTGATGGAAAGCGACGGCGACGAAGACGGGGAAACCACCCTGTCCATCGACCATGACGGGTACGTGAACCACAGGATGGACTTCATCACCACCGAAGACCTCAGCCAACGCATCGACAGCGGCCAACTGACCGAAATCCACGGAGACGAATGGGGTTTCACCGGCAACGACCTCGTGGACGATCTGGCCGAACAGTCCGATGACGAGGACTTCGACCTTGACATCGAATTGGAGGAGAAACGCCATGCGATGATGGATGCCGCCATCCGCGACCTGATCTTCTTCAAACAGGATGAGGAGAACATGACCGCGTTGAAAGCCGCCGCATGGCAGACCATCAACCATGACGAGCAGAACAAGGGCGAATCCGCGATCGGTTACCTGCGTATCGTTCCCTCTTCCAATCCGGCCGCCCTGCACCTCGAAGACATGAGCGAGGAACGCTTGGAGGAAGCCCGGCTCAACGGTGGCTGGAACCCCGACAAGGACAAGTACGTTCACTTCACCAAGGACGGCGACCTCGAAGGGCTCTCCTACACGGAAGCAGACGAGCTGATCTGGGATAACCGGCAGCGCATCCTGCAGGCCGTCCGCGATGACGAGTCCGCAAACTTCGGCACCGTCAGCCTGCTGCATAACTGTTTCAATCGTGAACGGCAGGTACGGGAACACGATTACAGGACGCCGGACGACAAGCGATAAAGGAGAGATAGCGCATGGCAGGGGCCATCAACGAAATGGAACGTAGGCTCGCGGAATCAAACCCGCATGCCGGTCCGAACGTGAAGACCGAAGACTTCAAACAGCAACCGCCCTCGGTGAAACCAGCGGGGAAACGCCGTCGCACATCACCGGCACCGAGGAAAACGGTTGAGGACACGAAAACCGCTGCAGAAACCCCTTCGCAGCAGGCCGAAGAAACCTGGCAGCCTCAAACCGGAAGGCCGTTCTGCATCATTCCGAAACCCACATGGCAGGAGATGGCCCATGCGGCACTCCCCCAGCTACTGCAAGCCGTCGGACTACTCATCCTGATCATCGTATCCCTGCTGGCAAGGCAGACCGCATTGGCGGTCATCTGCCTTCTTGGCCTGCTCGCATTCGTCGGCTGGCGGCTTGCGACCTACGACTGGACTCCCACGGAAACCGTTCGTCGAACCATCGAACATGGTTACGGTGTGGCGGTCGTCCGTCTCCTGAATGCGGACGACATGAACCAGCCAGTCCGGGTCATCACCGAAGGCGGACAGTATGTCGCCTGGTATACGGACGGCAGGGAGAGTCGCATCCACACCGCCATTCTCATAGTCAACAAGGGTCGGATCGCATTGACCACACCGGACATGGGCATCCTGCCCACCCTAAGGGAGACAATTTGATGCGTACATTGTTCGTCGGCGACCTGCATGCAAAAGCCGACCTGCTACCTTTGATCAGCCGGGTGGCGCAACGCGAGAACACTGACCGTATGGTCCTGTTGGGCGATGTCTGCGACGACTGGAACGTGTCCAACAATGGACTGATCCGGTTCTTCGAGACGTTCACCTCATGGTATCGGCGCGAAGCCGGGGAACGTGAGGTGATTCCACTGCTCGGCAACCACGATGTGCCGTACTTCCTGAAGCAAGGCTCCTCCTCCTATGCGCGAGTGCGCGTCAGCCAGAGGAAAATCAACGAGGCTGTCTATCGGCTCCTCCTCCTATGCGCGAGTGCGCGCACTGGCGCCCGGCTTCAAACCCGGCGCCCATCGCAAGGTGTATGAGCTGATGCAAAATATCCCATTCCAACTGGCTTGGTCGGATGGGAACATTCTGGCCACGCACGCCGGGCTCACCCGTGCATGGGGGCGACGGCGGCTGGGCGCCGATTACATGGACATGCCGGTCGAGGAAGTCGCGGATCGCTTGAACCGAATGCTCCTCCATCCGGCCTCACTGGTCGTGCCCATGACGGACATCGGCCCGGCGCGCGGCGGCGCAGGAACGCCTTCTCCCCTATGGTGCGATCGCGGCGAGTTCGCCGAAGACGGGGACATGCACCTGACTCAGGTGGTCGGGCATACGCCCGTACCGACCGTATTGCATGAGCATGATGCGTGGTTCTGCGACACGTTTTCCACGATGAGCAACGGTACTCCCATTGGCGACGGGTCTCTGCTCATGTATTCGGAGAGCGGATTCTATCCAGTGCCTCTTCTTGGCTGATTTGCTTTCGTCCGGCCTGCTTCCTTTTTTCAAGGCGCGATTAGAATCAAAGACAAACAACACTCGTCGAAAGAACACCAAAACATTGACGACATCCAGCCGAACAGCACAAGCGAAACACCGGAGACGCACCCCAGACGGACGATTCGCAGACGAACTCAACAGCTTCGGCTTCCCCGACGCGGCAACACTAAGCGCATACGAGCAACAGACCCCGCAGATCCCAGTACTCCAGCGCCTGCAAAAGCACGGCAAAATCACCCCACCACCAATCACGCTGCCGGACGGATGGACGGAAGCCGGAACAAAACATGACGGCAACGCCGACGGATATGGCAGCTACCATGAGGACACACGCCGTTTCACAGGCCCCGACAACAGCACCCTGACGGTCACGCACAGTTCGGGATTCGAAAAAGATTTCGGCCTATACGACTACCAGACCGTCGAATACCAGTCCGGCAACGTCACCATCAAACGAATCATCCCACCCACCTCAAACCCTGACATCAACGAGCTGGAGGAAACAGGCCAACGGCTCGAACGGCAGCGCGCGGAACTCAACGCACACGCTTCCGGACGGTGGAGCGCTCCCATAACGCGGCTTACAGCATCCACCAGCGAGACAGGCTACACGTTCATCCTACCGGAATACGGGGAGCCGCCGAAGAAGCCCGTTGTCTAAATGAAAGTGCAACACCCGTTAGATTGGAAATTGCCTAGAAAAC
>ENA-OPAA01000498-OPAA01000498.1-human-gut-metagenome-genome-assembly--contig:-NODE-498-length-27034-cov-7.128693_pt1 | contig 27034 bp, 25 predicted proteins | sample MGYA00241049_ERZ501414 | MGnify/ENA primary metagenome ERZ501414 (study PRJEB25962, sample SAMEA2042520) | human gut metagenome | biome: human gut; feature: human-associated habitat; material: faeces... | reverse complement strand
TTTATGTTGCCTGTTATACTCGCCATTTTCAATAATTATTGAAAAAATCGGACATTTTTATTGACTTTTTAATTTTTTCTTAATAATATTTTAATAAATAAACTTTTAGAGGAGACAATTTATGAAACATATGATACAGCCATTTGGAATTGACATGCATAAAAATGTTCTTACAGACACAAAAGCAGTTAAGCATATGCATTTTTACGAAGCAGATAAAACTAATACCATCCTTAACATCTCATTTATTCCATCATCCACTACAGAATGGATAATATGTTACAACGATAATAATGACATATCTGAATTCATATGTATCGGATGTCAGAACATATTTACAACACTTTCTCTTAAAGAATTTGACCATTATTTCGGGATAAGATTCGACAACACTGGCTGCTACTTTAATAAAGGCTGTGATATTAAGACTTATCCCGTCAACATTACAGACAATATATTCCGTTATGAGCCAGCCCCTCAATCGTATGAGATGCAGCTAATAAAGGATTTTCACAATTCTTTTGATTATGATATTGAAGATTTTCAAAATGAAATTTTACTCCATAAAACTGCTATTGAAGACAATCTTAAAGGAGCATATCAAATTATTTTTCATGAGGTGCTCCCCTATAAGACACCAATTGCGTTTCAAGGATCATTAACTTTGATTAGAGATATGTATGGATATCCAGTGAATGATACGAATAACCATTCAAAAAATAATCGTATTCAGAAGTTGCATCTAGCTATTTTACCATTAAAAGAAAAGACAACGGTGCTAGCTTTTTATCATAAAAGGGATAGGAAATATAAATCTCTAAAAAGTCAATTTAATAGTAGCGCTCGATTGAAGAAACTGGATTTTCTTAATTATTTAATATTTGCCTATACTGAAAACTATTACTTTAGCCCGAAAATTAAAGAAAAAATTAGAACAAATGATAAGCTTGTGTTACTTAGTCAAGAACTTTTCGGTAAACCTAATTTGGGTCAGTATGTAGGAGTTGATAGTTATAAGAGAGTCGAGCCAGACGAAATTCCTAATTTTCTTTTAGAAGAGTGGGCTATAATATAAAAATAAATAAAAGGTATAAAAAATGACATACGAAGTTAAATCTCTTAATGAAGAATGTGGTGTTTTTGGTATCTGGGGTCACCCGGATGCTGCCAAATTAACTTATTTCGGACTTCACAGTCTCCAACACCGTGGTCAAGAGGGAGCAGGAATTCTCTCAAATGATGCGGGTCAATTGAAGCGTCATCGTGATATGGGGCTTCTCTCAGAAGTTTTCCGTGATCCAGCCAACTTGGATAAGCTAACTGGAACGGCTGCTATCGGTCATGTTCGTTATGCGACTGCTGGTGAAGCTTCTGTAGACAATATTCAACCATTCATGTTTAAGTTTCACGATGGACAGCTTGGTCTTGCTCATAATGGGAATTTGACTAATGCAGAGTCACTAAGACATGAGTTGGAGAAAAATGGAGCTATCTTAAACTCAACTTCTGACTCAGAAATCTTAGCTCACTTGATTCGTCGTAGCCACAACCCATCATTCATGGGTAAAGTAAAAGAAGCTCTGAGCACTGTTAAAGGTGGATTTGCTTATCTTCTTATGATTGAGGACAAGCTTATTGCAGCTTTGGATCCAAATGGCTTCCGTCCCCTTTCTCTTGGTAAGATGAGCAATGATGCTATCGTGGTTTCATCTGAAACATGTGCCTTTGAGGGTGTTGGTGCAGAATGGATTCGGGATGTAAATCCAGGTGAGGTTGTTATCATCGATGATAATGGCATCACTTACGATAACTATACAACGGATACGCAATTGGCTGTTTGTTCGATGGAGTATATCTACTTTGCCCGTCCTGATTCAAATATCCAAGGGGTCAATGTCCATACAGCTCGTAAACGTATGGGGGCTCAATTGGCACGTGAATTCAAACATGAAGCAGATATAGTCGTTGGTGTGCCTAATTCATCACTTAGCGCAGCCATGGGATTTGCGGAAGAATCAGGCTTGCCAAATGAAATGGGTTTGATTAAAAACCAATACACTCAACGTACCTTTATCCAACCAACACAAGAATTGCGTGAGCAAGGAGTTCGTATGAAGCTCTCTGCCGTATCAGGTGTTGTGAAAGGAAAACGTGTGGTTATGATTGACGACTCTATTGTACGTGGGACAACATCACGTCGTATCGTTAATTTGCTAAAAGAAGCAGGAGCAACAGAGGTCCACGTAGCAATCGGTAGCCCAGCCCTTGCCTACCCATGTTTCTACGGTATCGATATTCAAACACGTAAGGAATTGATCGCCGCCAATCATACGGTTGAGGAAACACGCGAAATCATTGGTGCGGATAGCTTGACTTACTTGTCCATTGATGGCTTGATTGATTCTATTGGAATTGACACAGATGCACCAAACGGTGGCCTTTGTGTGGCTTACTTTGATGGTAAATATCCAACACCATTGTATGACTACGAAGAACGCTATTTGGAAAGTTTGAAAGAACACACTTCTTTCTATTAAGAGCAGTGCAGAAGAAAAAAGAGGAAAAAATTATGTCTAAAAATGCTTACGCTTCACGTCTCACTACTGACTAAAAGCTAAAGCATTTGTCAGTAGACACTTTGCCCTATGGGGTCAAAGCTAGAGACCTGACTAGTATTTTTAGATAAAAAGATGGTTCATCTAAAAATACGTCGCACTCTTTCTCGAAAAAAGAAAAGGAATAAATAAAATGACAAATAAAAATGCTTACGCTCAATCGGGTGTGGATGTTGAAGCAGGTTATGAAGTTGTTGAACGTATCAAAAAACACGTTGCCCGTACAGAGCGTGCAGGTGTCATGGGAGCTCTCGGTGGCTTCGGTGGTATGTTCGACCTTTCAAAAACAGGTGTTAAAGAGCCTGTTTTGATCTCAGGTACAGATGGTGTCGGTACTAAACTCATGCTTGCTATTAAGTACGACAAACACGATACTATCGGTCAAGACTGTGTTGCTATGTGTGTTAACGATATCATCGCCGCAGGTGCTGAGCCCCTTTACTTCCTTGACTACGTAGCAACTGGTAAAAATGAACCAGCTAAATTGGAGCAGGTCGTTGCTGGTGTTGCTGAAGGTTGTGTGCAAGCTGGTGCAGCCCTTATTGGTGGTGAAACTGCTGAAATGCCTGGTATGTATGGTGAAGACGACTATGATTTGGCAGGTTTCGCGGTAGGTATCGCAGAAAAATCTCAAATCATCGACGGCTCAAAAGTAGCTGAAGGTGACGTGCTTCTTGGACTTGCTTCAAGTGGTATCCACTCAAATGGTTACTCACTCGTGCGTCGTGTCTTTGCTGATTACACAGGTGACGAAGTCCTCCCAGAACTTGAAGGCAAAAAACTTAAAGACGTTCTTCTTGAACCAACTCGTATCTACGTCAAAGCAGCTTTGCCACTCATCAAAGAAGAATTGGTTAACGGTATTGCCCACATCACAGGTGGTGGTTTCATCGAAAATGTACCACGTATGTTCTCAGATGACTTGGCTGCTGAAATTGATGAAAGCAAAGTGCCAGTTCTTCCAATTTTTAAAGCCCTTGAAAAATATGGTGAAATCAAACATGAAGAAATGTTTGAAATCTTCAACATGGGTATTGGTCTCATGCTTGCGGTTAAACCAGAAAATGTTGAACGTGTCAAAGAACTTCTTGACGAACCTGTTTATGAAATTGGTCGTATTGTGAAGAAAGATGGCGCAAGTGTGGTGATAAAATAATGGTGAAATCACCATTTTATACGGAGAAATTGTAGAAAGGAGTGTTTAGTTAGCAAGCCTAACTGAACACGGGACTCATTTTCTAGGAAAAAAGAGAAATCATTGCTGGGTGCTTGCACACAAAATGATTTCCTATTTTTCTACGAAACTGTTCGGCTAGCCGAAACGTCCCTTTGTATCGAATATGAAGATTGCTGTTTTTGCCTCTGGCAACGGCTCAAACTTTCAGGTGATTGCGGAACAATTTCCAGTAGAATTTGTTTTTTCAGATCACCGTGATGCCTATGTCTTAGAACGTGCCAAGAATCTTGGTGTGACTAGCCATGCCTTTGAGCTCAAGGAATTTGACAATAAAACGGCTTATGAAGAAGCTATCGTCAAACTCTTGGATGAACACCAGATTGATTTGGTTTGCTTGGCGGGTTATATGAAAATCGTTGGCCCAACCTTGCTGGCAGCTTATGAAGGTCGTATCATAAATATCCACCCGGCTTATCTTCCTGAATTTCCAGGTGCTCATGGCATTGAGGATGCTTGGAATGCAGGTGTTGACCAGTCTGGTGTGACTATTCACTGGGTGGATTCTGGTGTTGATACCGGTAAGGTTATCAAACAAGTCCGTGTGCCACGCCTTGAAGGTGATACCCTTGATACTTTCGAAACTCGTATCCACGAAACAGAGTACAAGCTCTATCCAGAAGTCTTGGATAGTTTGGGAGTTGCACGAAAATAAGAAAGCCCTAGAGCTGAAAGATAATTTTTGACTGTAGCAGCTAAAGAACTTTTTTAAAAAAGGAAAAGAAAGAAAATGACTAAACGAGCACTTATTTCAGTCTCAGACAAAGCGGGCATTGTTGAATTTGCCCAAGAACTCAAGAAACTTGGTTGGGATATCATCTCAACAGGTGGGACCAAAGTTGCCCTTGATAATGCTGGGGTAGACACCATTGCCATCGATGATGTGACTGGTTTCCCAGAAATGATGGACGGTCGTGTGAAGACTCTCCACCCAAATATCCATGGTGGTCTCCTCGCTCGTCGTGACCTCGATAGCCACCTCCAAGCGGCTAAGGATAATAATATCGAACTTATCGACCTTGTTGTGGTAAACCTTTACCCATTCAAGGAAACCATCCTCAAACCAGACGTAACTTATGCTGATGCGGTTGAAAACATCGATATCGGTGGGCCATCTATGCTTCGTTCAGCAGCTAAAAACCACGCTAGCGTAACAGTTGTGGTAGACCCTGCTGACTATGCTGTTGTTCTTGACGAATTGTCAGCAAACGGCGAAACAAGTTACGAAACTCGTCAACGTTTGGCAGCAAAAGTATACCGTCACACAGCTTCATACGACGCTTTGATTGCGGAATACTTCACAGCTCAAGTGGGTGAAACAAAACCTGAAAAACTCACTTTGACCTATGACCTCAAGCAACCAATGCGTTACGGTGAAAACCCTCAACAAGACGCAGACTTCTACCAAAAAGGTTTGCCAACGGCTTACTCAATTGCTTCAGCTAAACAGCTTAACGGTAAAGAATTGTCTTTCAACAATATCCGTGACGCTGATGCCGCTATCCGTATCATCCGTGATTTCAAAGACCGTCCAACAGTTGTGGCTTTGAAACACATGAACCCATGTGGTATCGGTCAAGCTGACGACATCGAAACAGCTTGGGACTACGCTTATGAAGCTGACCCAGTATCAATCTTCGGTGGTATCGTAGTCCTCAACCGTGAAGTTGACGCTGCGACAGCTAAGAAAATGCACGGTGTCTTCCTTGAAATCATCATTGCACCAAGCTACACAGACGAAGCGCTTGAAATCTTGACAACTAAGAAGAAAAACTTGCGTATCCTTGAGTTGCCATTTGACGCTCAAGACGCTAGCGAAGTGGAAGCAGAATACACTGGTGTTGTTGGTGGTCTCCTCGTTCAAAACCAAGACGTTGTTAAAGAAAGTCCAGCTGACTGGCAAGTGGTTACTAAACGCCAACCAACAGAGACAGAAGCGACAGCTCTTGAGTTTGCTTGGAAAGCTATCAAGTATGTGAAATCAAATGGTATCATCGTAACTAATGACCACATGACACTTGGTGTTGGCCCAGGTCAAACCAACCGTGTGGCTTCAGTCCGTATCGCCATTGAGCAAGCTAAAGACCGCCTTGACGGCGCTGTTCTTGCTTCAGATGCCTTCTTCCCATTTGCAGATAACGTAGAAGAAATCGCCAAAGCAGGTATCAAAGCAATCATCCAACCAGGTGGATCAGTACGTGACCAAGAGTCAATCGAAGCTGCTGATAAACATGGTTTGACAATGATCTTTACAGGCGTTCGTCACTTCCGTCATTAAGAATTTACAAAGCATCCAAGAAATTGGATGTTTTTTAGATTCCTTAAGCTTCCTTTAAGCTCTCCAAGTTATACTAATACCATCCTAAATAACTTTTTTCATTTTCATAATCTCCCAAGAGGTGGTCCAAGTGGCTGCCTTTTTTGTGTCCAAATTTGGATACATACCCATATCTCCGAACAAATATGTTATAATGGTTATGTATAATTCGTGAAAATTGCTAATTTTTCCGAATGATTGTCGTTAACGGGCATTTGCCCCTAGTCTTATTTGATATTGAGGTATCTTTCAAATGAAACTTTTGGTTGTTGGTTCTGGTGGTCGTGAACATGCGATTGCCAAGAAATTATTGGAGTCTAAGGACGTTGAGCAAGTTTTCGTGGCTCCTGGTAATGACGGGATGACATTGGACGGTCTTGATTTGATCAATATCGGAATTTCCGAACATTCTAAGCTGATTGACTTCGCAAAAGCGAACGATATTGCTTGGACCTTTATCGGTCCAGATGATGCTCTTGCAGCTGGTATCGTGGATGATTTCAATGCGGCTGGACTCAAAGCCTTTGGTCCTACCAAGGCTGCGGCTGAGCTTGAGTGGTCTAAGGATTTTGCTAAGGAAATCATGGTCAAGTACGACGTTCCGACAGCAGCCTATGGCACATTTTCAGATTTCGAGGAAGCCAAGGCCTACATTGAGGAAAAAGGCGCTCCAATCGTCGTCAAGGCAGACGGCTTGGCCCTTGGGAAAGGTGTCGTCGTTGCTGAAACGGTTGAGCAAGCCGTCGAAGCTGCTCACGAGATGCTTTTGGACAATAAATTCGGTGATTCAGGTGCGCGTGTGGTCATCGAGGAATTCCTTGACGGGGAAGAGTTTTCTCTCTTTGCCTTTGTCAATGGGGAAAAGTTCTACATCATGCCAACGGCTCAGGACCACAAACGTGCTTATGATGGCGACAAGGGTCCTAACACTGGTGGGATGGGTGCCTATGCGCCAGTTCCTCACTTGCCACAGAGCGTGGTTGACACAGCGGTTGACACTATTGTCAAGCCAGTTCTTGAAGGTATGATCAAAGAAGGTCGTCCTTACACTGGTGTCCTTTACGCTGGACTTATCTTGACAGCTGATGGCCCTAAAGTCATCGAGTTCAACTCACGTTTTGGTGATCCTGAAACACAAATCATCTTGCCTCGTTTGACATCTGACTTTGCACAAAACATCACTGACATTTTGGAAGGTAAAGAGCCAGCCATCACTTGGACGGACAAGGGTGTGACACTTGGTGTGGTTGTAGCCTCAAACGGCTACCCACTCGCTTATGAGAAGGGTATCAAACTTCCAGCCAAGACAGAGGGTGACATCATCACTTACTATGCTGGTGCTAAATTCGCTGAAAATGGCCAAGACCTCCTCTCAAACGGAGGACGTGTCTACATGCTTGTCACAACAGCAGATACCGTCAAAGATGGCCAAAACATTATCTACAACGAACTCAGCAACCAAAACACAGAAGGCCTCTTCTATCGTACGGATATCGGTAGCAAGGCTAACAAATAAAACTCTTTGAAAATCTTCGATTGACTGTGTTAAAGCTCCTTGATGAACGTTAGTTCTATCTTCGTCGCTTTGCCTTGTCACTCTGTGATTTTCTTTGAGTTTTCGAATATCAATGCTATTTTAGGCGACGAAGTCGCCAATCCGATAATGGTCGCCGTGGTGAAAAGACCAGAACAGGATCTGTTCTGGTCGGGGGAAACTTTGAGACTTTAGGCTCAAAGTTTAGGAATGAAACCGAAGGTTTGCTTCCGTCCCCACCACCTAAGACCATTATCAAAAAAGAAAAAGGATATTAACTATGAAACCAGTAATTTCCATTATCATGGGCTCAAAATCTGACTGGGCAACCATGCAAAAAACCGCTGAAGTCCTCGACAACTTCGGTGTTGCTTACGAAAAGAAAGTTGTTTCCGCCCACCGTACACCGGACCTCATGTTCAAACATGCCGAAGAAGCACGTAGCCGTGGTATCAAGGTCATCATCGCTGGTGCAGGTGGCGCTGCTCACTTGCCAGGTATGGTCGCTGCTAAAACAACCCTTCCAGTCATCGGTGTTCCAGTCAAATCACGTGCTCTTAGCGGTGTGGATTCGCTTTATTCTATCGTTCAGATGCCAGGTGGTGTACCAGTCGCAACTATGGCTATCGGTGAAGCTGGTGCAACTAACGCTGCTCTCTTTGCCCTCCGTCTCCTCTCAGTAGATGACAAGGCCATTGCGGATGCGCTTGCTAACTTTGCTGAAGAACAAGGAAAAATCGCAGAGGAGTCTACAAATGAGCTCAACTAAAACCATTGGTATCATCGGTGGCGGTCAGCTCGGTCAGATGATGGCTATCTCAGCTATCTACATGGGCCACAAGGTTATCACCCTTGATCCTGCAGCAGATTGCCCATCTTCTCGTGTGTCTGAGGTTATCGTGGCACCCTACGATGACGTAGATGCCCTTTGTCAGTTGGCGGACCGCTGTGACGTTCTCACTTATGAGTTTGAAAATGTCGACGCTGACGGCCTTGATGCTGTTATCAAAGAAGGACAGCTCCCGCAAGGGACAGACCTGCTTCGCATCTCACAAAACCGTATTTTTGAGAAGGACTTTCTCTCAAACAAGGCTAAAGTAACAGTTGCCCCTTACAAGGTTGTAACATCTAGCCTTGATTTGGAAGATATTGACCTTTCTAAAAAATACGTCCTCAAGACTGCGACAGGTGGTTACGATGGCCACGGTCAAAAAGTCATCACGTCAGCTGACGATTTGGAAGAGGCAAATGCCCTTGCTAACTCAGCAGAGTGTGTCTTGGAAGAGTTCGTCAACTTCGACCTTGAAATTTCAGTCATCGTGTCTGGTAACGGTAAGGATGTGACGGTTTTTCCAGTTCAGGAAAATATCCATCGCAACAACATCCTCTCTAAAACCATCGTGCCTGCTCGCATTTCTGATAGTCTAGCTGAGAAAGCTAAAGCTATGGCTGTGAAGATTGCTGAACAACTTAACCTCTCTGGTACCCTCTGTGTGGAAATGTTTGCGACAGCTGATGACATCATCGTCAACGAAATCGCACCACGCCCACACAATTCTGGCCACTACTCAATCGAAGCTTGTGACTTTTCACAGTTTGACACACATATCTTGGGCGTTCTCGGAGCACCACTTCCAGCAATCCATCTCCATGCACCAGCTGTCATGCTCAACGTCCTCGGCCAACACGTCGAAGCAGCTGAGCGTTATGTCACAGAAAATCCAAGCGCCCACCTCCACATGTATGGTAAACTAGAAGCGAAGCACAATCGCAAAATGGGTCATGTGACTTTGTTTAGTAATGATCCAGACAATGTGGTTGAGTTCGGGAAAGGAATTGATTTTTAGGTGAAAATAGCAATCCTAGGACTCGGAGTCATTGGAACGACTTATGCCTATGCTTTTCAAAAAGCAGGTCATCAAGTAGAACATGTCCTTAGAGACAGTAAGCGGAACAATGCTCCCAAATCCCTCTCGGTTGATTTGCTAGATGGTCGCTATCATTCCAAAGGTGAGAACAAGCATGATACCTATGAGGTTCATGTGGCGAAAGCTGATTCGGAATATGATTTTATTTTTCTCAGTGTTCGTCATGGTTTTGTCAAAGAAGCCGTGGAAACCTTGCGAAAAAATAATATCAAAGGCACCCTCGTTTTCTTCTGCAATTTCTGGAATACACGAAAAGATGTCCAAGAGTGGGCAGGAGATTATGACTATATTCTGGCCTTTCCAACAGCTGGAGGTCACATGCAAGAGGACCATTTGGATGGTGTCTTGTTTGACCATTTAATGCTCGAAAGTGAGCAAAAAGCACACATTTCTAACTATTCTGATTTGACGACTTTGCTGAGTTCTGCAGATTTGAAGTGGGAAGTTCCTCATGATATGGTCGAGTGGATTTGGATTCACATGGCGATTAATGCGGGTGTTACTTCGACAGCTGCTCGTTCAGGAAATCTGGAAAATCCAGAAGAATTGGCTCTGAACTTGATGAATAGTTCTTCGGAATTGTCATTGGCTATCAAGGCCATTCGAGAGGCTTTGAAAGTTGTAGAAGCGCGTGGTGTGAATTTGAAACTTTACAAAGCCGAACTCTTGCCCTACAAAATTCCCGCTTGGATTGCAGGAAAAGCCATGAAAATCATGTTTGCGAAAAATGAGCTGACACGAAAAATCATGACCTTACACAATGATAAACAGGACATCTTCTATTGTTGTCAAAGTGTCTATAAGACTGGTCAGGAGTTAGGTATTGAGATGCCCATTCTGGAAGCAAATATGAAGGGAATTTCGATTTAGGAGATTATATGATTCAACTCATCGTCAACGCATTTGTTGAAAAAGATAAGACTGGCGCAGTCGTCGAAGTCTTGTATGCTAGTAGCAATCACGAAAAAGTGAAAGCTAAGTATGAAGAGTTGGAGTAGGAGATACAAAAATGGAAGAGTTAGCATTAAAAAAAGATATCAAAGAGCAGAAAGATAATAGTCTACTCGAGATTAAGCTTTTTCAGAATAAAAATAGGACATTTGAAAATGTTGAAAATTTTTTTGTTACAATCATTGACTCCTATAACGAAATAAAACAGAATATCGATCCTAAAGAAGTTTATGTTGTTAAATTTACTCAAGAACAACTAGATAAATTCAATAGGGGGGATATTAATTTTCAAAAAACAGCAGATATGAAGTCTTTGTTGCCAAACTTTGTATCAAAAGGAACTAATAATGATATTGTTTCAATGGCTAGACTTGAAAAAATCGTATTAGACAATCCAGAAGCTTTTAAAAATGTTGTGTCAAATGTAAATCGTTTGGTTGAAATTAAAAAAGTAGGTGACCTAGATTTATTATTGTCAGAAGTTAAACAGATTGCTGTAGATATTAAACAAGGTCAAAAAGATGATAGGCGTTCTAAAATATTAGGTGCAGAAAGGACAATAGAGCAAGCATTATTAATGGACGATGAAAATCCTCAGAAAGAGTATCTATTATTGAATGCGGTTAGTCAATTAAACGAGGGGCGAGAAGCTATTATAGAAGAATTTAAAGGTGTAGTGAGTAAGAATTTATCTATACCTCAAAATAAAGTTATTCTGTTTCTAAAATCAACTTTTGATGAGAAGTTTAATGATGATGTTTCAGATAGCTTTGTGGAACTAAACGACCAATTCTCATATATTGTTAAGGCAAGTGATTTGCTAGCAAAAATATATACAGTAACAGGAAATAATGGAATTATTGACACTGTTTATGAACCAATTAAGAACTTGATTGAAGATAACCATGAGTATGTATCAAAACTTGTAGAATTACAGGAAGTAAGCTCTGATGAAAAACGACGATTAAAATGGTGTATAGATCCAGCAGACTTTATTGGAAAAATTGGAGCAAAAGAGTTATCTGCCGATGATATTATTACTATTGAATTTACAGGTCAGGAATTATTAAAGGAGGTGAAAAATGGATAGAAAACAAATACATAAAATTGGAAAAAACTTGAATAAGCCCGTTACGTTTGTCAAGAAAAATACAAGAAATGTTTTGATAGGAGTTAGTGGAGTCGCATCATTAATTGCATTGTTTAAAAACAACAAAAAATAGAAGGACTAACATTCATAGAATTAAATAAACAAAAAAGAAAGGAACAAGGGTACTCGTATTCATTAAAATTGAATACGGGCTGCGGACTTTGTTAAAAAGATAGTTTTTCCTAGAAGCTGGCGCTTCTTCGTCTAAACTACTATTTTGACTGTGTCCGCTTAACGCCCTTAATATCTTAATTATGATCGAACGTTATTCACGCCCAGAAATGGCGAACATTTGGACTGAAGAAAATAAATACCGTGCTTGGCTTGAGGTGGAAATCTTGGCTGACGAAGCATGGGCTGAGTTGGGAGAAATCCCTAAGGAAGATGTGGCTTTGATTCGTGAAAAAGCGGACTTTGACATCGAACGTATTTTGGAAATCGAGCAGCAAACTCGTCACGATGTGGTTGCCTTCACACGTGCGGTTTCTGAGACTCTTGGTGAAGAACGTAAGTGGGTTCACTATGGTTTGACTTCTACTGACGTGGTAGATACTGCCTATGGTTACCTCTACAAACAAGCCAACGACATCATCCGCAAGGACCTTGAAAACTTCCTCAATATCATCGCTGACAAAGCGAAAGAACACAAGTTCACTATCATGATGGGTCGTACCCACGGTGTGCACGCTGAACCTACAACTTTTGGTCTTAAATTGGCAACTTGGTACAGCGAAATGAAACGTAACATCGAGCGTTTCGAGCACGCAGCTGCTGGTGTGGAAGCTGGTAAGATTTCTGGTGCGGTTGGTAACTTTGCCAACATCCCACCATTCGTTGAAAAATACGTCTGTGACAAATTAGGTATCCGTGCTCAAGAAATCTCTACACAGGTCCTTCCTCGTGATCTTCACGCTGAGTACTTTGCAGTTCTTGCGAGCATCGCAACATCTATCGAGCGTATGGCGACTGAAATCCGTGGTCTTCAAAAATCTGAACAACGTGAAGTGGAAGAATTCTTTGCCAAAGGTCAAAAAGGGTCTTCAGCAATGCCTCACAAACGTAACCCTATCGGTTCTGAAAACATGACAGGTCTTGCGCGTGTTATCCGTGGTCACATGGTAACAGCTTATGAAAACGTAGCCCTTTGGCATGAACGTGATATCTCTCACTCATCAGCTGAGCGTATCATCGCACCAGACACAACCATCTTGATTGACTACATGCTCAACCGTTTCGGAAACATCGTTAAGAACTTGACAGTCTTCCCAGAAAACATGATCCGCAACATGAACTCTACATTTGGTCTTATCTTCAGCCAACGTGCTATGCTTACTTTGATTGAAAAAGGCATGACACGTGAGCAAGCTTACGACCTCGTTCAACCTAAGACAGCCCAATCATGGGATAACCAAGTAGACTTTAAACCACTTCTTGAATCAGATCCAGAGGTAACATCTCGTCTCACTCAAGAAGAGATCGACGAAATCTTCAACCCAGTTTACTACACTAAACGTGTTGATGAAATCTTCGAACGCATCGGTTTGGGTGACTAATCTAAACAAAATAGCAGAAAGCAGGTTTGCCCTGCTTTTTTTGATGGTGACATTTATGTCACTAGTTTTGTTTCCTTTTCAGCCTTATAATAGGGTCATGGCAAGAAAACTATCAGAAAGGAGAAGTTAGTAATCTTAAAAGGACGACTTAACTATTTACCGGAACTTAGCCTCTTAATAGTAAGCATTGCTTATAATATCATCCGCATCATGAATAATCTAGGAAGTATTAAAGCCCCCTCTTGGTTTTTAGATATGGACATTCCTAGTGGTTCCTTACTATTACTTATTTTGCTTATTATTTTAAAAAGTGACAAAAGATAATAATCTCTTAATCTACTTTTAAGTTTATTAAGATGTATTATAACCATCCTAGTAAGGAACTAGCTTTTGTGAGCTAGAGGTAACATAATTTTTTCATAACTAATCTCCCCGAAGAAAGTCTAGAAATCTAGGCTTTTTTCTTCTTTTTTGAGGTTATATTAGAATATTTTAAGAAAATACTTGAAAACCCTTCCAAAACAAGGTAATATAGTTATATAAAGATTCTATTGGACAAGCGGTCACCTTGGAGGATTAGGAAGAAGAGGTTGGGAAGCCTGTACAATTGTATCTTTTCAGCGGTCTTTGGACTGTTGTGAAAATCCCTTAGGGGATTTTTTTCTGTGATTTAAGGTTTCTTTAAGGTAGAGAGGTTATACTTTAAGTCTCCTAAATAACTTTTACTGAACCTTGTTCAGTAAGTCTCGTTGGCTTACACTTTTTGTAGAACAACGAACTTTTCTTTTTCATAATCTCCAAAAGAGCTCAACACCATGTGTTGGGTTCTTTTTTTGGTCACTAAAAAAACGCCCTTAGGCGTTTTAAATATGGCTTACATCTCGTCTGGAGCTTCAACACCGAGAAGGCGAAGGGCTTCTTTGAGGACTGTTGCTGTTGCGTAGCAAAGAGCCAAACGGCTGTCACGTTCTGGGCTTTCGTCCAAGATACGTGTGTGCGCATAGTATTTGTTGAAGGCTTGGGCCAAGCTGATAGCAAATTTAGCAACGATAGATGGTTCAAAGTTATCTGATGCACGGTTGATGATACGTGGGAAGTCTTGGATGAGTTTGATGATTTCCCAGCTTTCAACGTCGTTTAGGCTGTATGTGGCATCTGCAGATGGCGTGAAGTCAGCCTTGCGCAAGATAGATTGGATACGAGCGTGAGCATACTGTACGTAAGGTCCAGTTTCCCCCTCGAAGGATACCATGGCATCAAGGTCGAAGTCGTAACCATTCATACGATCTGTTTTAAGGTCGTAGAACTTGATAGCTCCGACACCTACAGCATGAGCAACAGCTTCCTTGTTAGGCAAGTTTGGATTCTTAGCTTCGATTTGAGCTTGGGCACGGTTAACAGCTTCAGCAATAGTTGGCTCAAGCAAAATAACGTTACCCTTACGAGTTGACAATTTCTTACCGTTCTTAGTTACAAGACCAAAGGCAACGTGAGTCATGTCGTCAGACCAGTCGTAGCCCATTTCTTTAAGAACAGCTTTCAACTGTTTGAAGTGAGCAGATTGTTCATTACCAACCACATAGATGGCTTTGGCAAAGTCGTAAGTACGTTTACGGTAGAGGGCAGCAGCCAAGTCACGTGTGATGTAGAGTGTCGCACCATCTGATTTTTTGATGAGGGCTGGGTGTTCGATACCGTATTTTTCAAGGTTAACCACTTGGGCACCTTGAGATTCTTGGAGAAGTCCTTTTTCTGTCAAGATGTCAACGACTTCATCCATCTTATCATTGTAGAAGGCTTCACCGTTGTAGCTATCAAAAGAAACACCGAGTTCATCATAAAGACGGTTGAATTCCACCAAGCTTTCGTCACGGAACCATTGCCAAAGGGCAGTTGCCTCCTCGTCACCAGCTTCCAATTTGCGGAACCATTCACGAGCTTCTTCGTCTACAGATGGGTCTTCTTCAGCTTCGGCATTGATGCGCACATAAAGTTGAAGGAGTTCATTGATAGGGTTGGCTTTGACAGCTTCCTCGCTACCCCATTTCTTATAGGCAACAATCAGCATACCAAACTGTTTACCCCAGTCACCCAAGTGGTTGATGCGGACTGGTTTGTAGCCTTGTTTAGCTACGATGTTGGCAAGAGCATCAGCGATAACTGTTGAACGCAAGTGACCGATAGAGAAAGGTTTAGCGATGTTAGGACTAGACATATCAAAGGCGATGTTACGTCCGTGACCGATGTTTTGGTCAGCGTAGTGGCTGCCTTGAGCGATGACTTGTCCAAGAACGTCCGCTGAGATTTTTGATTTATCAAGGAAGAAGTTGATGTAAGGACCAACAGCTTCAACTTTTTCAAAGTTTGAGGCATCGATTTTTTCAGCGATGTCTGCTGCAATTATTTGAGGAGCCTTGCGCAAGACTTTAGCCAATGAGAAGGCAGGAAAGGCGAGGTCCCCCATGTCAGCATTTTTAGGGGTTTCAAGCAGATTTTGAATGTTTTCTTGTTCCAATTCGGGAACAACTTTGGCAATTTCTGCTGCAATGAGTTCTTTAGTATTCATAGGTACTCCATTTCAAATCTTGTCATTCATACCTATTTTACCATTATTTTAGTTAATAGGGTAGGGACAAGAAAGCATCTATTAGGAAGAATTCCATGAAAAAATACAAAAATTCTGTTATAATATGCAAGGAATATACATAAAAAGAGGAAAGATAATGAAGAGAGATCGTCAAGCTGTTATCAAACAGATGATTTCAAGAGATAAGATTGGGACACAAGAGGAAATTAAGCAACGCCTAGAGGCGGAAGGTATCACGGTTACTCAGGCTACCTTGTCACGTGACTTGCGTGAGATTGGCCTCTTGAAGCTTCGTGATGAAGAAGGCAGACTCTACTATAGTTTGTCTGAGCATGTGCTTCCAAGTTTGGATCCTACGGTTAAGGACTATGTTAAATCAGTTTCACGTGCTCAGTTTATGCTGGTCCTTCACACAGAGTTGGGTGAAGCTGATGTTTTGGCCAACTTAATTGACAGTGATGGCAACCCTGAAATTTTAGGAACCGTTGCTGGGGCAGATACTCTATTGGTAATCTGTAAGGATGCTGTGGTTGCTGAAAAACTGGAAAGCGAGTTTCACTGATGAACACTCCTCATCAGGATCTCCAAAAAGCCAAAGAAGAGTTAATCGACCTCCTCAAACACCATGAGGCGGTTCTTGCTTTTCAAGATGCTGAGAAGGCCATTGGACAGGTACCTCAAATCAGTCATCTAGCTGGACAGATGAAGGCTTATCAACAAGAAGCAGTGCTTTTTCAAAAAATTGAGAAACAACGTGCCTATGAGGAGGCAGGTGAGCAAGCAGATTTGATTCAGCATGAGTTGGAAAATTTGCCTATTGTTCAGGACTACCGTCAAAAAATGCAGGATGCCAGTGACTTGATCCAATATGTGACCAAGTCTATCGAAGAAAGGATTAACGAGGAGTTAAGACATGGCTAAGGAAAAAATATCTCCAGGAATGCAGCAGTATTTGGATATCAAGGAAAATTATCCAGATGCTTTTTTGCTCTTCCGTATGGGTGATTTTTACGAATTATTTTATGATGATGCCGTTAAGGCTGCCCAGATTTTGGAAATTAGCCTAACCAGTCGTAATAAGAACGCCGATAATCCCATTCCTATGGCTGGTGTTCCTTATCATTCAGCTCAATCCTATATTGATGTCTTGGTTGAGATGGGCTACAAGGTAGCCATTGCTGAGCAGATGGAGGATCCTAAACAGGCTGTTGGTGTGGTTAAGCGTGAGGTGGTTCAGGTTATCACGCCAGGGACAGTGGTTGACAGTTCTAAACCTGATAATGCCAACAATTTCTTGGTAGCCATTGACAAGGCTGGAAGTCGTTTTGGTCTGGCCTATATGGATGTGTCAACGGGTGAATTTTTTGCGACAGAGTTGGACGATTTCAGTTCAGTTTGTAGTGAAATTCAGAACCTTAAGGCACGTGAAGTAGTAGTTGGTTATGATTTACCTGAAGCTGATGAACAAGTTTTGGTGAAGCAACTCAACCTTCTACTCTCTAAGGAAACAGAGGTTTACGATGATGTCCACTTGATTGACACTAGCTTGACAGACTTGGAAAGCAGTGTAGCGGGTAAACTTCTCCAGTATGTGCACCGTACTCAGATGCGTGAGCTCAGCCATTTACAAAAGGCTCAGCACTATGAGATTAAGGATTACTTGCAGATGTCCTATGCGACCAAGTCAAGTTTGGATTTGCTGGAAAATGCTAGAACAGGTAAGAAACACGGTTCTCTTTTCTGGCTCTTGGATGAAACCAAGACAGCTATGGGAATGCGTCTCTTGCGTACTTGGATTGACCGTCCTTTAGTGAATCAGGCTGCAATCGTGGAGCGTCAGAATATTATCCAAGTTTTCTTGGACAATTTCTTCGAGCGTAGTGACCTGACAGAGAGTCTTAAAGGGGTTTACGACATTGAGCGCTTGGCTAGTCGTGTTTCCTTCGGAAAGGCTAACCCTAAAGATTTGATTCAGCTAGGTCATACCCTAGCTCAGGTTCCAGTTATTAAGGCGATTTTGGAGTCTTTTAATGATGAGGCCTTGTCACGTCTTTTACAAGAATTGGATGCTCTGCCAGAATTAGAGAGTCTGATTCGGTCGGCTATTGATCCCGATGCTCCTGCAACCATTACAGAAGGTGGCATTATCCGTGCTGGTTTTGATGAGACCTTGGACAAGTATCGCAAGGTGATGAGCGAGGGGACATCGTGGATCGCAGATATCGAAGCCAAGGAACGTGAAGCGTCTGGTATTACAACACTAAAAATAGATTATAACCGTAAAGATGGTTATTACTTCCATGTGACCAACTCTAATCTTAGCTTGGTTCCTGACCACTTCTTCCGCAAGGCAACTCTGAAAAACTCAGAGCGCTTCGGAACTGCTGAGTTGGCTAAGATTGAAGGTGAGATGCTCGAGGCACGTGAAAAGTCATCAACGCTAGAGTATGATATTTTCATGCGTGTCCGTGAGCAGGTGGAACGCTATATTGATCGTTTGCAATCTTTGGCTAAGGCTATTGCGACAGTCGATGTACTTCAGAGTTTGGCAGTTACAGCAGAGACTAATCATTATGTTCGTCCTGTGTTCAATGATGAGCATCGTATCGTTATTGATCAAGGCCGTCATGCGGTGGTTGAGAAGGTTATGGGTGTTCAGGAATACATTCCAAACACGATTACCTTTGACAGTCAGACCAATGTTCAGCTCATCACAGGACCAAATATGAGTGGTAAATCTACTTATATGCGTCAGTTGGCCTTGTCAGTCGTTATGGCTCAGATGGGGTCTTACGTACCAGCAGATAGTATTGATTTGCCAGTTTTTGACGCCATCTATACGCGTATTGGTGCTTCAGATGACCTGATTTCAGGTCAGTCGACCTTCATGGTTGAGATGATGGAGGCTAATCAGGCCATTAAGCGCGCGACACCTAATTCCTTGATTATTTTTGATGAGTTGGGGCGTGGGACAGCCACCTATGATGGTATGGCTTTGGCCCAGTCTATCATTGAGTTTATTCATGACAAGGTGGGGGCTAAAACCATGTTTGCTACCCATTATCATGAGTTGACAGCACTGTCAAATACTTTGACACACCTTGTCAACGTTCATGTGGCGACACTTGAAAAGGACGGAGAGGTGACTTTCCTTCACAAGATTGTCGATGGCCCAGCCGATAAATCTTACGGTATTCATGTAGCTAAGATTGCAGGTTTACCAGCAGATTTACTGGAACGTGCTGACACCATCTTGACACAATTAGAGGGCGAGACAGTTACCATCCAACCTCAGGAAAAGGTATCGCCTCAAGAGAAGCCTGCCACTGAAACGCATATCAACGAGCAAATCTCTCTCTTTGATGATTTTACTGAAAATCCGGTTCTTCAAGAGTTACGTGATTTGGATATTTACAATATGACACCGATGCAGGTCATGATGGCTGTAGCGGATTTAAAACAGAAACTATAAAAGAAGCTTGTCGATTGACAGGCTTCTTGTCTTTTATAGGTGTTTCAATTCTTGGTTGAGTTGTTCAATATCCTTTTTCATTTTCCAATAAGAGAAGACCCAAACGAGGAGATAGATAAGGCTGAATTCAATGACTAGCTCCAAGTAGAAAGTTAAACGTAGAGGGAACCATCCGCTGAGGGTAGCTAGTGGAATGAAACCTAGACAGGTCAAGGCGTAGTGAGTGAGGGTTGCACGAAGCAAACTCCATTCAGCCTTACGGAAAATATAACTAGCGACTTCAAAGAGGATACCGATAGCAAACCAAGTGATGAGGCAGTAGGCCAATACCATGGATCCGTGAACCTGATGTGACGTCATCCATTGTCCAATAGCTGAATGAGGATTAAGAGGCATGTAGCTTGGTGCCCAGATAAGAGACATAATCATGGATACGACAAGTCCGATAAGGATGCCTTTTTTGCCTGATTTAAAAAGTTGCTTTTTCATTGTAATTTCTCCTTTATTGCTTTGAGGTAACGGCGTGATGAGTAGGTGGTTTCCTTGTTTTTTAGGTGAATTTCAACGAGGCCATTAGGGGTAATGTTGAAGCGTTCAATTTCTTTAAGGTTGACAATCTCTGATTGTGAGATTTTGATAAAGTAAGATGGCAGTTTTTCTAAAACTTGATAGAGACGTAAGCCTAAGTGGTACTCTCCTTGAATAGTTTCAGCTAGAACTTGGCGATTTTCGATGTAAATTCTGGAAATAGCATTAGACTTGATGAGATAAGTTTCGCCATCTTTTTTTCCTCTGAGTCGTTGGTTATCATCCAAAGATTCGACAAACTCGACAACTTGTTGAATCTTGGGCGTCCGACTAGGTGCCTGAATCTGCAACATTTCTTCTTGAAATACTGAGTCAATCTGAACTTTTATTTTCATAACTATCCTTTCTTATTGGTAATTGAGGAGGCCTCCTCCCTTTCACACCTTTATTAAACACTATTTACTAGTCCACAGCAATAGCGTTTGTCTATGTGGTCCTGTATGGTGTCTAAGTGGTTGAAAATATTTTCGAAAACCCCTATACTTAATGAAAACGTACTGACGAGGTAATCACATGAAATCTATAATGAAATGGCTAGCAGGAATTTTTCTTGCCTGCAGTCTGATTTTGAGCTTTTTTACACCTTTTGAAAAGGCACTAACACTGAACTTGCTTTTGCTTTATTTCTTTGTTAAGCAGTTTATGGATTCGACAAGCTCACCCAAAACCTACCAATGGATTTTCCAAGTCATCTATCTCTTGATTTTTTCTGGGCTCATTTGGTTCAACCTTCGTCATGGGGATATGATTGTTATAGCCACAGCCTTATCTTGGCTAACAGTTGTGTGTGAGTTATGGCTTTATAGGAAGCATCAGTAACAGTTAGAAACATTGTTCTCTCAACCTTTTAGAAGGGAAAATAATAATTATGCCAAAAATCATCGAATTGCCTGAGGTGTTAGCCAACCAGATTGCTGCTGGTGAGGTCGTAGAGCGTCCAGCTAGTGTTGTCAAAGAGTTAGTGGAAAATGCTATTGATGCAGGTAGCACCCAGATTACCATTGAAGTTGAAGAATCAGGCCTCTCAAAAATTCAAATCACAGACAATGGTGAAGGAATGGCTCAAGCTGATGTGGCCATGAGTTTGCGCCGTCATGCAACAAGTAAAATCAAAAATCAAGGAGATCTCTTTCGTATTCGAACCCTTGGTTTTCGAGGTGAGGCCCTACCATCAATAGCTTCTATCAGCCACCTAACTATTGTGACAGCAGCGGATGGAGAAGCCTATGGGACTAAACTGGTTGCTAAAGGTGGAGAAATTGAGAGTCAGGACCCTATTTCAACACCAGTTGGAACAAAGATTACCGTTGAAAACCTATTTTATAATACCCCAGCTCGTCTCAAGTATATGAAGAGTTTACAGGCTGAGTTGGCTCATATTGTCGATGTTGTCAATCGTCTGAGTCTAGCTCATCCCGAGGTTGCCTTTACCTTGCTTAATGATGGTCGTCAGTTGACACAGACATCAGGTACTGGAGACCTCCGTCAAGCTATTGCTGGTATTTATGGTTTGACAACGGCTAAAAAAATGGTGGAGATTTCAAATTCTGACCTTGATTTTGAAGTTTCTGGATATGTTAGTCTCCCTGAGTTGACCCGTGCAAATCGTAACTACATCACGATTCTCATTAACGGACGTTATATTAAAAACTTCCTGCTTAACCGTGCTATTTTTGATGGATATGGCTCTAAACTCATGGTAGGACGCTTCCCTATTGCAGTTATTGATATTCAGATTGATCCTTACTTGGCCGATGTCAATGTTCACCCAACCAAGCAGGAAGTACGTATTTCTAAAGAAAAAGAGCTCATGGCCCTTATCAGCTCTGCCATTGCTCAAAGCCTTAGAGAGCAGGATTTGATTCCTGATGCCCTTGAAAATCTAGCCAAGTCTAGTACCAGAGGTGCAGCTAAGCCAGTTCAAACCAGTCTTCCACTCAAACAAACCAATCTTTACTACGATAGCAGTCGTAATGATTTCTTTGTCAAACCAGAGACAGTCCAAGAAGATATCAAACCTCTTGTATCAGAGTCACCAGTTTCATCGGTAGAAAATAAACCGCAACCTTCTGTTAAACAGGCACAACGTTCAGTAGATGAAGGTGATAGCGAACACGAAAAACTTGATTATAAAAACAAGTCGAAAATGAAGCGCATGCTTGAAACTCTGGATAATGAGGAAACATCAACCTTCCCTGAATTAGAGTTTTTTGGTCAAATGCATGGAACCTATCTCTTTGCGCAAGGACAAGGCGGACTTTACATCATTGACCAGCATGCTGCCCAAGAACGTGTCAAGTATGAGTACTATCGCGAAAAGATTGGTGAGGTTGACAGCAGTTTACAGCAGCTTTTGGTTCCCTATCTCTTTGAATTTTCAGGTTCAGACTACATTAGTTTACAAGAAAAAATGTCCCTTCTTAACCAGGTTGGTATCTATTTAGAGCCTTATGGGAACAACACTTTCATTCTTCGTGAACATCCTATCTGGATGAAGGAAGAAGAGATTGAATCAGCGGTCTATGAAATGTGTGACATGCTTCTTTTGACGAATGAAGTGTCTGTTAAGACCTACCGTGCTGAGTTGGCCATCATGATGAGTTGTAAACGTTCAATCAAGGCCAATCATGCTCTTGATGATTACTCTGCGCGTGACCTCCTAGTACAGCTTGCACAGTGTAAAAATCCCTACAATTGCCCTCACGGACGTCCAGTACTTGTCAACTTTACCAAGTCTGATATGGAAAAAATGTTCCGTCGTATCCAAGAAAATCATACGAGTCTACGTGACCTAGGGAAGTATTAAAACTTTTTTTGGTCTTGCTTTACGAATAGGAATGTTAGATTTATAATAGTGGTGAAGATGAGGAATCTTCTAATGTTTTAGCGGATTATTGTAGGATGATTGCCTGATTTTTAAGTTAGGAGGTATAGTGATGAGACACCTAACAAAAACTAATAAACACTTTTTACTTGTTGGCTTAACATTTTTAGCGACTAGCTTGATTTTCTATATTTTGGCCTGGTTAGGTCAACCAAGTTTGGAGAATACTCTCGTAAATGTTTCTAGCATTGCCTTTACTTTAGGCGTTGTAACATATATTCTATTAGGTCTAAAGATGATTACAGATACTTTAAAGACGAGTAGTCATCCTTAAAATAGAGCAAACAGAATCCACTTTCGAGTGGATTTTTTGTTACAATAGTACAGCAGTGCTTGAGATGACAAAATAAACACTCAAGACAATTATCTTACAAGTATAAAATGATAAAGCAAACCATTGAAGAAACGAACGAGAAAGGAAATCACACGCCATGTATGATTACATCAAGGGAACTCTAGTGAAAATTACCGCCAAGTATATTGTTATAGAAGCAAACGGCTTAGGTTATATTGTCACTGTAGCGAATCCATATAGTTTTTCTGACCAAATGAATCAGACTATCCAAGTCTATCTTCATCAGGTTATTAGAGACGATGCCCACCTTCTTTTTGGTTTCCATACTGAAGATGAAAAAGAGGTCTTCCTTAAGCTTATTTCAGTTTCTGGAATAGGTCCGACGACTGCCCTAGCCATTGTTGCTGTAGATGATAATCAAGGCTTGGTTGCTGCTGTTGATAATAGTGACATCAAGTACTTGATGAAGTTTCCAAAGATTGGTAAAAAGACAGCTCAACAAATGGTTCTGGATTTGGCAGGGAAATTTGCAGAGTTACCAACAGAAACGACCAAGACGACACCAAGTCAACCTGAAGGGAATCATCAATTGGATGAGGCTATGGAAGCCTTGATTGCTCTTGGTTATAAAGCCACAGAACTTAAGAAAATCAAGGCCTTCTTCGAAGGAACTAATGAAACGGCAGAGCAATACATTAAATCGGCTCTTAAAATGTTGATGAAATGAGGTAAGCAATGGTCAATCGTTGTCGTTGGGTTCCAACAAACAATAAATTATATTGTGATTATCATGACAAGGAGTGGGGAAAGCCTATTGGTGACGACCAAAAACTTTTTGAGCTGCTTTGCTTAGAAAGTTATCAGTCAGGGCTTTCTTGGTTAACCGTTTTAAATAAAAGACAGGCCTTTAATCGTGTTTTTCATGATTATGATATTGAGCGTGTTGCCCGGCTTAGTCTAAGTGAACTTGAAGATGCGCTTCAAAATCCAGACATCATTAGGCACAAACTTAAGCTAGAAGCAACCGTAAATAATGCCAAACAAGTACTAAAAATCCAAGATGAATTTGGCTCCTTGTCCCATTATTTTTGGCATTTCTTTGACGGAAAGCCCTTGATAAATAATGTTCCCACATATAAGGACGTCCCATCATCAACTGACTTATCCCAACAGATTGCCAAAAATCTAAAAAAGAGAGGGTTCAAATTTTTAGGACCGACTACTATATATTCATTTTTACAAGCCGCAGGATTTGTGAATGATCATGAAAACAACTGTGACTTCAAATAAATGAGTAGATTTGATTGACAAGACGAGAAAAACATGTTAGTTTATAAACGAACATGTTTTTGAGATTATTTTACGAATAGTAATACAGGTGAACCAATGAAAGCTGAATTGATTGCAGTAGGAACTGAAATCCTAACCGGGCAAATCACCAATACCAATGCCCAATTTTTATCTGAGAAACTAGCTGAACTAGGAATTGACGTGTATTTTCACACAGCAGTAGGAGACAATGAAAGCCGCCTACTTTCAGTTCTTGATCAAGCCAGTCAGCGTAGTGATTTAGTCATACTTTGTGGTGGACTTGGCCCTACTGAGGACGACCTAACCAAGCAAACACTGGCTAAGTTCTTAGGAAAAGAACTCGTTTTTGATGAGGAAGCTAGTAAAAAACTGGATAGTTTCTTTGCTACTCGTCCTAAACACACACGAACGCCTAATAATGAACGTCAAGCACAAATTGTTGAGGGGGCTATTCCCTTGCAAAACCCGACAGGTCTTGCAGTTGGAGGCATCATTACTGCTCAAGGGGTGACCTATGTAGTCTTACCTGGTCCACCAAGTGAACTCAAACCTATGGTGAATCAAGAACTTATTCCAGCTCTTACAGAGAATCACTCAAGTCTTTATTCGAGAGTCCTAAGATTCTTTGGCGTTGGAGAAAGTCAATTAGTGACTATTCTGAAGGAGTTTATTGTTAACCAAACGGATCCAACCATAGCTCCATACGCTAAAGTGGGGGAAGTAACACTTCGCTTGTCAACAAAGGCTTCTTCGCAAGAAGAAGCAGATCAAAAACTAGATGTTTTAGAGAAACAAATTCGTTCGACTAAAACTCTAGATGGAAAATCCTTATCTGATTTCATTTATGGATATGGAGAGTCTAATAGTTTAGCCTTTGAAGCTTTTCGCTTGCTTAAGCACCATGGCAAGACTATCACTGCAGCTGAAAGCCTAACAGCAGGTTTATTTCAGGCTAGTATTGCTGATTTTTCAGGGGCCTCACAAGTATTTAAAGGTGGATTTGTTACTTATAGCATTGAAGAAAAAGCTAAAATGTTGGATATTCCCTTGTCGCAACTAGAAGAACATGGTGTTGTCAGTCATTTTACTGCAGAAAAAATGGCTGAAGGTGCTCGAGCTAAAACAGATAGCGATTATGGAATTGCACTTACCGGTGTAGCTGGACCAGATTCATTAGAAGGACACCCAGCAGGTACGGTATTTATTGGTATTGCTGATAGGAATCAAGTAAGGTCAATCAAGGTTGTTATAGGTGGAAGAAGTCGTTCTGATGTTAGATATATTAGTACCCTCTATGCCTTTAACCTAGTTCGCCAAGCTTTATTACAAGAAGACAACTTGATTTAAGTTTGTCTTTAACTATAGAAAGAAGAGGAAAATAAGTGGCTAAGAAAACAAAGAAAACAGAAGAAATTACAAAGAAATTTGGAGATGAGCGTCGTAAAGCACTTGATGATGCTTTGAAGAATATTGAAAAAGATTTTGGTAAAGGTGCAGTGATGCGTCTTGGTGAGCGTGCAGAGCAGAAAGTTCAAGTTATGAGTTCAGGCTCGCTAGCTTTGGATATTGCTCTTGGTGCAGGTGGTTATCCTAAAGGTCGTATTATTGAAATTTACGGACCAGAATCATCAGGTAAGACAACTGTAGCCCTCCATGCTGTTGCTCAAACACAAAAAGAAGGCGGAATTGCTGCCTTTATCGATGCAGAGCATGCCCTTGACCCTGCTTATGCGGCAGCCCTAGGTGTTAATATTGATGAGCTTCTTTTGTCACAACCTGATTCAGGTGAACAAGGTCTCGAAATTGCCGGTAAGCTGATTGACTCTGGTGCAGTTGATTTGGTTGTTGTTGACTCAGTTGCAGCTTTGGTACCTCGTGCAGAAATTGATGGAGATATTGGTGACAGCCATGTCGGACTTCAAGCGCGTATGATGAGTCAAGCCATGCGTAAGCTTTCTGCTTCTATCAACAAAACAAAAACAATTGCTATCTTCATTAACCAATTGCGTGAAAAAGTTGGTATTATGTTTGGTAATCCAGAAACAACCCCTGGTGGACGTGCTCTAAAATTCTATGCATCAGTACGTCTTGATGTACGTGGAAATACGCAAATCAAAGGGACTGGTGATAAAAAAGACCAAAATGTTGGTAAGGAAACTAAAATTAAGGTTGTTAAAAACAAGGTTGCTCCACCATTTAAAGAAGCCTTTGTTGAAATTATGTATGGTGAAGGGATTTCACAAACAGGTGAGCTTGTAAAAATCGCTAGTGACTTAGGCATTATTCAAAAAGCTGGAGCGTGGTTCTCATACAATGGAGAGAAGATTGGTCAAGGATCTGAAAATGCTAAAAAATATTTGGCAGATCATCCAGAAATTTTTGAAGAAATTGATCATAAAGTACGTGTACACTATGGTTTGATTGAACCAGATGAAGAGGATATTGTTGAAGAAGCACAAGTTGAAGAAACATCTGATGAACTTGTTTTAGACCTAGATTCAACCATTGAAATTGAAGAATAAGTGTAAAAGAGCCGACGAGCTCTTTTTTTCTGTTTTAATCTCTTGAATATACAATATAAGTGCACAATAAAAACTCATAAGATTTTCTAGTAA
>ENA-OPAA01000485-OPAA01000485.1-human-gut-metagenome-genome-assembly--contig:-NODE-485-length-27281-cov-3.182326_pt1 | contig 27281 bp, 20 predicted proteins | sample MGYA00241049_ERZ501414 | MGnify/ENA primary metagenome ERZ501414 (study PRJEB25962, sample SAMEA2042520) | human gut metagenome | biome: human gut; feature: human-associated habitat; material: faeces... | reverse complement strand
TCTCGGCGACAGCTTGTTTATTATATCTTATCAAGTCTGTCTTGTCAAGAACTTTTTTCATTTTTGAAACTTTTTCTTTCAATCGGTTTTGTCCGATCTGTTATCTCAAATGCGACAACTCTGATATTCTATCATGTGTTGTTCTGTTTGTCAACAACTTTTTTGTTGTCCGCTGTCAGATCATGTCATGTCCCGCGGTCAGCTTGACTATGTTACCATCTGGGTATTATTTTGTCAACCCATTTTTTCCAAAAATTTCACTTTCTTATGTGTACTTTCGCAAAGTGAATTTTATTGTTTCAGTTCATCTTTCCAGAAAAGATATATTTCCACCGTATTTTATTTCAATATCGCATCCATCGCATCTTTCACTGACCTCACACCAGTCAGGCGGATTCCCTTTGGCACAGATCCACTGTCCTTCATGGAATCCAGGCTGACCTGGGGCAGAATGCATTCATCAAATCCAAGTTTTTTTGCTTCTGTCACACGCTGCTCTGCCATACTGACGGCACGCACTTCTCCGCTTAAGCCCACTTCTCCGAAACAGATCGTCTTCTCATTGATCGGGTTTTCACGGTAACTGGATATAATGGCAAGCACAATGCCAAGGTCGATCGCTGGCTCATTCATTTTTACGCCGCCCGCGATATTCACATAAGCGTCACAGTCTCCAAGTTTTAATTCCAGCCTTTTTTCAAGTACTGCCATCAGAAGATTTACCCTGTTAAAATCGGTGCCTGCAGCCGTTCTCCGCGGGATTCCAAAATTACTGTGGCAGACTAACGCCTGTACTTCCACCAGAATCGGTCTGGTTCCTTCCATAGAACACGCAACAACCGAACCGGATGCACCTTCCGGTTTCCCGCTCAGCATGTATTCCGAAGGATTTTCCACTTCCATCAGTCCGTTCTGTCTCATCTCAAACACGCCAATCTCATTCGTTGAGCCGAACCTGTTTTTGACACCGCGCAGTATACGGTATGCCGCATGCCTGTCCCCCTCAAAATAGAGTACCGTATCCACCATGTGTTCTAAAACTCTCGGACCCGCAACCACGCCCTCTTTCGTCACATGACCGACAATAAAGATGGAAATTCCCATCCCCTTTGCAATCTGCATAAATACCCCTGTGGATTCCCGCACCTGTGATACGCTGCCCGGTGCAGAGGAAACTTCTTCGTTATACATGGTCTGTATGGAATCTATGATCACGATCTGCGGTTTTTCCCGGTCAATCACCGTTTTTATCGTGTCTAAGTTCGTTTCACATAAAAGTGTCAGCGAATCGCCAAAGGTTCCGATACGTTCTGCCCTTATTTTGATCTGCTGCAGGGATTCCTCTCCGGATATATATAATACGCGCACACCTTTCTCCGATAAATTCCGGCATACCTGCAAAAGCAGTGTTGATTTACCGATTCCCGGATCACCGCCCACTAACACTAAAGATCCTTGTACGATTCCGCCGCCAAGTACACGGTCAAGCTCTTTCATATCCGTCGACATGCGTTTGTCCTGTGTCATCTCGATCTGTGAGAGCGGAACGTTCTTCGCCTCTGCCGCTTTTGCCGCTACCCTGCCGCCTTTTGCTGCACTTTTTTTATCGATCATCTCCTCAACAAATGTATTCCATTCCTTACATGCAGGACACTGTCCCATCCACTTTGATGATTCGTAACCACATTCCTGACAAAAAAATACTGTTGTTTTTCCCTTCGGCATATTCCTTCTCCATCTCTTTTTATTGTTTATCAGTATACTTACTTTATCTGTAAAAAGCAACTTACTTTCTATGACAAAAACCGGAAAAAGCAATCCGCTTCTTCCGGTTTTTATTATTATTGCAGAATTATTTTTTTACTTTAATTTTCACTGCTGAACTCCTGATTGTAAAGTCTGCAAGTAATTCATTCCTGCCATTTACAACCACTTTGTAATAATATGTTTTTTTCTTCTTTGCTTTTTTATCTGCAAAAGACGTCTTCTTTGTGGTTCCAATCAGAGTATACTTACCGTTCTTTTTTTCTGCACGGTAAATCTGATAAGTTTTGGCACCTGTTACCTTATTGTAAGAAACGGTAACCGTTCCTTTTTTGTTATTTTTTACTTTTGCAGCAACTTTGACACCATATATAATGACTGCCGGCTTACCGGAAGCAGCCTGTGTACCATATTCCGAGGTCATATAAGAGGCAATTCTTGTTCCTTTTTCCCCATATGCACTGACCATATAATAATATTTCACACCTTTTTTCAACCGTGCCCTGTCATATGCCGCCGTGCCTGTAATGGATCCGTCTTCGCCATAATATTCCCGATAGTGAACCTCACTGTAATATCCTGTCTCATCATTGGAATCTTTTGCGATCAGGTTACCTGTTGCTGCATAAAGTTTTTCGTCCGTATTACATAACGGCGTATATACAGAACGGACGACTTTATAATATTTCGCACCTTTTACCTTTTTCCAGGTAATCTTTACTGCATTCTTTTTCGTATCATAAACAGCTTTGATGGATTTTACTGCTGCAAGTGATGTAGATTCTTTTGACGATGACCATCCACTGTATTCTTTTTTGGAATTATAAGCCCTTACCGATACATTTACGTATTCTCCGCTCGATAATCCTTTAATGGTGTATTTATTTTTCTTTACCGTTACATATTTTTCTGCAACTGTTTTTTTCTCACCATATTTATCATATACCATGTATCGGATCTGATAGCCTGCAGCGTACTTGTCCGCATCCCATTTAACGCTTACATTTTTGCCTTTATTGGTAAGGACGAGATTTCGCGGCTCCTCGAGCTGCATTTTAACTCTGGTCGACGCGGTAATGTATTTTAATGTTTTTCCGTCTTTATAATATGCACAGATCAGATAGGTGTAACTCTCACCGAATTTTAACTTTTTGTCCGTGTATGTTGTCGTTTTTGCGTTTGTGATCGTTTTCACCAGTTCATACTTTGTATTTTCTACTGTTACGGCACTGTTGCCCGAATTGATCCATCCTGAAATTTCTGTGATATCCTTGTCACTCTCAGAAGTTCTGTAAATCTCATATTTTGTTGCAGAACCTACTTTTGTCCAGGTCAGTTTCACTGTATTTTTTGAGTTCTTAGCCACCTTTAATACAATGTTATTTACACGGCTGGTACTTACAGTAAAATTTTTATATATACTGTAACTTTTCGTTTTTCTGTCCGGATCATAATAATAAGAGCGTACCTTGTAGGAGTATTTTGTGCCTGCCTTTAAATTCTGATCTGTATAGACATAGTCTGTGGTCGTTGCTATTTTCTTATATTTTTTACCTGAAAGACGATAAATCTCATATCCGGTATAGCTTCCTCTGGTAAAAGATAACTTTATACTGTTTTTTCCCGCCTTTGTATATACACGCGGTACGGATACCTTATCCGTATAGCTTACCATATTCGAAGCAGGACTCATTGCCGTATAATAAGTCATGCCAACAGATATATTTTTATATGTTTGATTTTTTTGAGCATCTGTTACTTTTATTTCCTTATTTACGGTAAACACCGGCTTCTTTTGTATGTTATAAAGAGAACTGCCTGCATCATAGGTATGCGCAACAAATGTATATTTTACGCCCGGTTTTAAAGAGATTGCACTGTATGATCCATCGATTCCCTTCACTTTGTAAGAACGTACATAACTGCTTATTTCCTTACTTTCAAGCTCCGTAAGTGCATCTTTTAAATAAAGTTTTTTCTGCTGTCCCTGACCATCCGTATAGTAACCATAAGCGTTCAAAAGCTCATAATTATAATGCGCCGGCTTCTTTCCTTCTTCAAAAACATAAATGACTACATCCGCATCGATTGGCGTCCATGAGAGCTGCCAGTCATCTCCATTGTACGTCTTTTCTATTTTGAGATTTTTTACTGTCGGTATGTTTCCATTAATGCTGGCCGTTGCAGTTATGACATCTGAATAACTTCCATCTGAAAAATATCCTTCTTCCGCAGATTCCAGTCTGACGGAACAATAAAAATATGGCAGTCCTGAATCTATTGTAATATTACAATACGGATCTGATGCATACTCTGAATCCGTTTCATAGGAATCGTTTTCTCCTTTTGCATTTACATAAGCATCGTACAGCGTTCCCCTCTTATTGTAAAACTGTAAAAAGCTCTCTATATTCGTAATATTTAACGGTTTGCTGCTTCGCAGGTAATACACACGATAGTGATCCACTCCGTTTTGTGCATTCCAGGTAACTGACATCTCTTTTCCCTTTTCAGAAACTTTTGTACCGGTTACCGGTGATAACTTCTTTAAAGAGTAATTTTTATAAGTATAGGTGTCCGACCATTTACCATACATGTCCACCACATATTTCGTCTGTTTCGATTCTATAATATATTGGCTATTATCATTCCAGTTCCAATATACCTCCTGTTTGTTACTTGTCACTTCATGATAATATACAGCACGGACTTTTACGCTGACCTGCTGTCCTGAATTCAATATGACATATGGCAGTCTTGCTGCATCTGATGTTATCATCTCATGTACGGTTCCGTCTGACGCATCCAAAAATAATCCCGGCATATTATAGACCTTGGTATTTCCATCGCAGACCACTTCATATCCAACCTTCATCATGTCTCCGGCTTTATTTTTCATTGTGGCCGTATCATTATTAACCGGATTCCAGCTTATTTTTACATAAGTTTTTTCAAAAGAAATCTCTTCATAAGCATTTGCATATACAACATATTTATATTTTTTCGATGCTGAATCATATACCGATTCATACGTTAATTGCTTATAAAAATGTCCATTATAACTATAATAAAGAACCTGTGTATCATTTTTTACTGCATACTCATCTATCCGCTTTTTGGCATTTTCCGATGAATCACTTACAGTAATTTCTGTAATTTCATCACCTTCTGTCACATAATGATACCCTGTCGCATCACATGACCGCAATGCTCTATACGTCTTACCATTGACTCTATACATTCCATATGCATCTTGATATTTATCTGTGTTGCCTTTCAGTATGGCTTCTGCCTTATTATACAGGTTTACAAATCCATCAATATCCGTACCGCTGCACTGACCATAATAGTTATTTTCATACTTGTATAATCCTACGGTCTTATCCCAAAAATTGCTCCTTTTTGTAATCTTAAAACCTGCAATTTCGTCTGTCGTACCTGCTGCAATCACTCCGTTCTGGAACCGATTCACATAAGCATATCTCAACTGCCGGCCAGACGCTGTTGTTATAATACTTCCGTCATCTTTTCCTCTTACATTGATTACCTTTGACGGTTTATCAATTGCAGCGAGTTCTTCCTCTTCAGTCTCTTCTTCGGTCTCTTCTTCTATTTCTTCTTCCGATTCTTCTTCCGTCTCTGTTTCCATCACTTCGGTATCATCAACAGCCTCCGTATCATTCACGTTTTCTGTCTCTTCTACAGTTTTCTCAGTTTCTGATGCCTCTGATGTTTCTGGAATTTCCGATGCCTCGCTGTTCTCTGTCTGCCCACTGTCATTTTCTGCAGACTCACTGTCCGTTTCGCTTTCTGTCTCTGTCTGTTCTGTTTCTAAAGCTGCTTCCATCGCATCTTCTTCCTGTATCACAGCCTCTGTTACTGTCTGTACATCTGTCTGCGGCAATCCAGCAGCACCTGCTGATGTCCAATCTCCGACCGTCAGCGTAAGCGCCATCGCAAATGCCGCCATACGTTTCCAACCCGTGAGTCTCTTTCTTTTCATAACTTTTCTCCTTCTGATTTATTGCACATTGTCACGCGCATTTTTTATGTTAATGTAACAGTTTATCCCCGTCAATCGTACTTTCGTACTTGAAAGCGCAAAAAAAGCTTACATGCCCTTTTGACATGTAAGCTTTTTTTGATCTCACTTTTCCGTTCTTAACACTTTGTAACTTTTACATCTACCGGATGGTCGCCAAGTTCTACACTTAAGCTTAATTTGCCGCCAAGATTTGTCTTCATCTTTCCCGCATCTGCGCCATCGATCGTGATGTCGTACTCTGACTCATCCTCAAGTTCTACTGTGATCTGTGCATCTTCCGGTCCCTCTACCTGAAATGTCAGGCCTGTATCTGTTGCATTCAGATTCATGACAGCCGTTCCCGGAACAGATTCATATACGAACATGCCATTGCGCTCTAACTTGGTGATCTCGGAAAATGTCTTCACCTTGTAGATATCTCCCTGATGTTCGAAATTATCAAGTTTCGCCTTTGCACCTAATGTGTAATCTCCAAAACTGATCGTTCCATCTGCTTCTGAACGAATTAATTCGCTGATCGTTGCCATTTTTTCCTCCTGTGATAAAGTAGTTTTCTCTTTATCGTAAAATTTTGTGCCCTTATTATATAATATCCCCGTCACGATTTCCAGTGCTTTCCCGGATATTTCAGTAAAATTTTATTTTGTTTCGAACACGACTTTTTCTTTGTGGATCGTCACGACCACTTCCGTATCTTTTTTCACTTTGCCGGACAGGATTTCTTCTGCCAGTTCATCCTCGATATCGTTCTGGATCTGACGGCGCAGCGGTCTTGCACCATATTTCGGATCATACGCTTTATCGACAATATGCTTTTTGACGCTGTCACGCACGGTAAGGTGGATTCCCATCTGTTTTTCACAGCGGTCTGTAAGTTCTTTTAACATCAGTGCAACGATCTGTTTCATATCGTCTTTGTTTAACGCTCTAAATACGATCGTCTCATCAATACGGTTTAAAAATTCCGGTTTAAAAATACGGCGTACTTCTTCCATCACGCTGTTTTTCATGCGGTCATAATTCTGTTTTTCATCATCCGAAACTGCAAATCCAAGTTTTTTCGGCTCAATGATCGCCTGTGCTCCGGCATTTGACGTCATAATAATGATCGTATTTTTGAAATCCACTTTGCGTCCCTGGGAATCCGTGATATGACCGTCGTCTAACACCTGCAGTAAAATATTAAATACATCCGGATGCGCCTTTTCGATCTCATCAAACAGGATCACCGAATACGGATTTCTGCGCACCTTTTCGCTGAGCTGTCCGCCCTCCTCATGGCCTACATATCCTGGCGGTGAACCAATCATCTTTGATACGCTGTGTTTCTCCATATATTCCGACATATCAACACGGATCATAGACTGTTCGCTGCCAAACACTGCCTCCGCAAGTGCCTTTGAGATCTCTGTTTTTCCGACACCGGTCGGGCCTAAGAACAGGAAAGAACCGATCGGGCGCCTCGGATCTTTTAATCCGACACGTCCTCTTCGCACAGCTTTTGCCACTGCACTCACCGCATCCTCCTGACCGATGACACGTTTGTGTAAGGTAGCCTCTAATTTTCTTAAGCGGGCAGCCTCCCCCTCGGCAATCTTTCTTACCGGGATCTTCGTCCATCCGGATACCACATCCGCAATATCGTCTTCTGTCACTTTTAACTTTTTACTGCGGCTGTCTTTCTTTGTCTTTGCCTGTATTTTGGCAAGCTCTTCTTCACACGCTTCTTTTTCGTTCTTCTTCTGCTTTGCACCTTCCACATCACCATCGTGCAGAAATTCTAACATTTCCTCTTCTAACAGGTTGATGCGATGTCTTAATTCAACGACTTCCTCCGGTTTTCCACCCGCGCGCAGACGTACCTTTGCTGCAGCCTCATCCATCAGATCGATTGCTTTATCCGGCAGGAAACGGTCATTGATATAGCGCGCAGACAGGCGTACTGCTGCCGATACCGCATCATCCGTAATCTTTACCTGATGATGCTTTTCATACTGTTCCCGCAGTCCCTCTAAAATCTGCACTGCCTCCTCTTCCGACGGCTCTTCTACCGTAACCGGCTGGAATCTGCGCTCTAGCGCAGCATCTTTTTCAATATATTTGCGGTATTCATCGATTGTCGTTGCACCGATCAGCTGCAGTTCCCCACGCGCAAGTGCAGGTTTTAATATATTGGAAGCATCGATTGCTCCTTCCGCTCCACCCGCTCCGATGATTGTATGCAGTTCATCGATGAAGAGCAGGATATTGCCGGCTGCCCGTACTTCCTGAAGTACCTTTTTAATGCGCTCCTCAAACTCCCCGCGATATTTTGAGCCTGCCACGATTCCGGACATATCCAAAGATACCACCCGCTTTCCCGCAACGGTATCCGGAACCATTCCGGTTGTAATACGCTCCGCAATTCCCTCAACGATCGCAGTCTTTCCAACGCCCGGTTCACCGATCAGACATGGGTTATTCTTTGTCCTTCTGCTTAAGATCTGGATCACACGGCCGATCTCTTCCTGTCTGCCGACTAACGGATCTAATACTCCCTCAGCCGCCAATGCAGTCAGATCTCTGGAGTATTGATTTAATACCGGTGTATCCGATGCTGTTTTTTTCACCGGCTTACCATTCATGAAATCTTCTTTGTACAGGCTCGCATCTTCTCCCATTGCGATCAGGATATCCACATACATTTTCTGGATATTGACCGCTAAGGTATTTAAAAGGCGGGATGCAACACACTCTGTCTCTTTCATCATCGCGATCAGGATATGCTCCGTCCCGATCTCCTCTGCATGAAAACGCGCTGCCTCCCTTGCTGCCCCTTCTAACACCTGCAGTGCCCTCGGCGAATATTCCTTAGCCTCTGCCGTCAGCACCTGTGCATCCGGTGCAATGAGTTCCTCGATCAGCTGCATGACTTTGTCAAGTTCTACTCCATTATCATTTAATACCTGCGCAGCGACGCCCGTTCCTTCTTTTAAAAGTCCGATCAGGATATGCTCCGTTCCGATATAATGATGATGCAGTGATTTCGACATCTTTGAAGCCTGATCGATTGCTTTTTTTGCTTTTGATGTATATCGTATCTGCATAGTTTCTCCATTCTTTTTCTATTTATAAATCATTTAAATCGATGATCTCTAAATCATCTTCTTCCTCTTCTTCTCTCGGAATGTGTTTTTTCTCCGGAGTATGTTTCCGCTCCGGCTTTTCTTTTCTCTCCGGCCTTTGTTTCTCCTCCGGTTTTTCTTTTCTCTCCGTGCGCTGTTTTTCCTCCGGTTTTTCTTTTCTCTCCGGCCTTTGTTTCTCCTCCGGTTTTTCTTTTCTCTCCGGACGCTGTTTTTCTTCCGGTTTTTTTCTTTCTACCGGCAGGAAATCTTCGTCCTCTTCCCAGTCTTCATCGTCAAGATCGTCAGACATGCCACGTCCAAACAATCCCGCACGCACTTTATGGATCTTTGATACGCCGACTTCGTTCTCTGTATCGTTTTCTTCCACATCATCCGGCTCTTCTTCCACTTTTTCTTTTGGTTTTCTGTGGAAAAATCCTTTTCTCTGTGTTTCTTCCTCCTCCCAGTCAGCGTCTTCCGGATCATCTACTTCCACGCCAGGATTCTCTTCTATATTATCATCTTCTTCCAGATCAGTATCATCTTCTGCGTCCTGATCCTTTCCCTGTTTTTCGGACTTCCAGTCCCAGTCATCCTCTTCCTCATCCCAGTCGTCACTCTTACGTCCTCTCAATAGAAGATTGATAATAATAACGACAAGTACTGCGATCACAAAAGCCATAATTCCCATCATATTTCTGGAAAAAGACTTTTCTTTTGCATATTGTTCAGAGAGATCATTGTATTCCTGCTGGAGATATTCCATATTAGAAACATCTTCCGCTTCTTCTGTTTCAAACTCTGCGTTCTGGTCTGCTGCCTGTCCATCTGTTCCATCCGCCGGCTGGTCTGTTGTCTGACCGTCTGTTCCATCCGCCGGCTGATCCACTGTTCCGTCTGCTGTCTGTCCATCTTCTCTGGTCAGTGTGATCGTATACTGGGCGAGTGCTCCGTTCTGCGCCTTCACGACTACTTTTATCGTATTTGTACCGACCTGCAGATTGTCATTTCCTGTGATCGACTGCACCGTCGCAAATTCATTAACCGGTGTTGCCGTCACTGTAACGCTTGTGACATCATTCGGTACGGTAGCTGTATATTGTACTGTCTTTCCTGTAAAGTCCGGGGATAATGTTCCCGCAGAAAGTGATAACACTTCCAGCGAATTATCTGCGGAAAGTGTTGTCTGTGCAGCAGCCACCTGGATTCCGGCAGCCTTTATGTCTGCCGCAGGGTCTGTCGCAAGACATCCCATGCAGAAAAGTGCAGCTATGAATCTTACTTTTCTCTTCATTCGTTTCACACTCCCTCTATTGCCATCATTACTATGGAATTATATGAGATATTCGAAAATGCGTCAACCTCAAACTCCCTCATTGTCAAATTCCGGAATAAAACTCTCCTCCGCCGTCTCCCCCTCCTGGATAAAACCGTTTTCAATCCCTATATCGATTGCAAAATCAATAACCTCATCATATTCCCGATCCGTGATCTTACGGTTTAATTCCGGATATTTTTTCACGTTAGAGAGCGGTGTAAACTGGTGCATGATACTGATATATATTTGATTCTCATAGGTTTCATGCAGATATTTCAAAACTGCTTTGGAATCTTTCGTGCACCCCGGCAGGATCAGATGGCGCACGATCGTACCACGCTTCATCAGGGAATCCTCCCCGTTTTCAAAAACTGCCGCACCCGTCTGACGCACCATCTCCGCTATCACCGCCTTAGCCACAGCAGGGTAATCCGGCGCATGGGAATATTTTGCACTCAAAGCGGTATCAAAATACTTAAAATCCGGAAGATAGATATCCACAATTCCTTCTAAAGAACGGATCGTATCCACATTTTCATAGCTGCTGGTGTTATAAACGATGGGTATCTTTAAATTCTGATTTCTTGCAAGCTCTACCGCTTTTATGATCTGTGGTACAAACTGCCCCGGTGTCACAAGGTTGATATTATTTGCACCCTTTTCCTGGAGTTCCAGAAAAATTTCGCCAAGCCGCTCCGTACTTATCACCTTACCAGCCGTGCCATTTGCAATATTTTCATTCTGGCAGAACACACAGTGCAGTGCACAGCCGGAAAAAAAGACCGCACCGGAACCCATCTCCCCGGAAATACAGGGTTCTTCCCAGAAGTGCAGTGCCGCACGCGCCACCTTAATCTCTGTGGTCTGTCCGCAGATGCCGCGCTCACCGGATTTTCGGTCCACAGCGCACATTCTAGGACACAATGTACATATTTTCATGGTATACCATCACTCTTTCTATTTAATTTAATGATTGCGCAACCGTGCCTTTTTTTGTATGATAGACATTGCAAAAAGAAGATCAAACACAAAGGAGTTTTCTTATGAGTCCAAAAAACTGTATGGTAGCACAGTCAGGCGGCCCTACTGTTGCGATCAATGCCAGCCTTGCCGGTGTGATCGACGGTGTAATGCGTTCTGACATGTATGACACGGTTTATGGTTCCTTAAACGGAATCACAGGTATTTTAAACAACGATCTGACGAATCTTTCTGAATTAATGCAGCAGAATTCGGAATATCTCGACCGCTTAAAGGTCACTCCGGCAATGTATCTTGGCTCCTGCCGTTACAAACTGCCAAATTATTTAGATGATGATTCTTCCTATGTATTCATTTTCAAACAGTTTGAAACTTACCATATTGATGCTTTCTTTTATATCGGCGGCAACGATTCCATGGACACCGTCTTAAAGCTCTCCGAATATGGCAAAAAAATCGGCAGTCCTGTGCGTATTGTCGGTATTCCAAAGACCATCGACAATGATCTCTGTGAGACAGACCATACACCAGGATTCGGTTCTGCCGCAAAATATATCGCATCTTCTCTTTTAGAAATCGCACATGACACATTTATCTATGCAGTCAAAAGTGTGACGATCGTGGAAATCATGGGACGTGATGCCGGATGGCTGACCGCTGCTTCTGCACTGGCAAGAAACGGTTATAATACAGCACCACATCTGATCTATCTCCCGGAGGTTCCATTTGACAAAGAGGACTTTTTACTGGATGTAAAGCGTATGCTTTTCGAGCGCAATAACGTGATCGTTGCCGTATCCGAAGGTATCCGCGATGCTTCCGGCAACTATATCAGTGCTTCCGAAAGTTCTGTTGACACCTTTGGTCACAGCCAGTTAAGCGGAGCCGGAAAAACACTTGAATTTTTAGTCAAAGAAAAACTAGGCGTTAAAGTCCGTTCCGTGGAAGTCAACGTATTACAGCGCTGCGCTGCACACCTTGCTTCAAAGACTGATCTTGATGAGGCTTTTACTCTCGGTCAGAAAGCGGTTGCTCTCTCCGAGGAAGGTGTTACCGCTTCCATGGTAACAATACGCCGTATCTCTGATTCTCCGTACGAAATCGCCTATGAGCATGCCGAGATCCGCCACATTGCAAACGAGGCAAAATCAATTCCGAGAGAATGGATCAATGATGCAGGCAATGATGTCACACAGCCACTGATCGATTACCTTTCACCTCTCATACTCGGTGAAGTTCCGGTAAAATACGAAAACGGTATCCCTGTCTATATGGATGTCAGTCATTTAGCAAAACATCAATAAATTTACCGATCTCAACCCACGCTCTTTTAGATTCCGGCAGCATTTTTGCTGCCATCTGAAAGATGTGGAACATTCCTTCATAAATACTGATTCTTACTTTTACTCCCTGTTCTCTGGCTTTTGCAGCCACATCCACAGAATCCGAGAGCAGCATCTCATAGGAACCGACCTGTATCAGCATCGGCGGAAATCCCCTGAAATCCCCATATAAAGGCGAAATATAAGCATTATACGGATCGTTATCCCCAATATAATCTTTATTATAAATAAGGCTGTCCCTTGTTTTTCCAAATAACGGGTCGCGCTCAAAGTTTGTCTCGTAAGATTCCCCGCTCGCCGCAAGGTCTGTCCACGGTGACATGGCTACGATCCCACACGGAAGCTGCTTTCCGTGATCTTTCAGATAATGGCATAATGCCATCGCAAGACCGCCTCCTGCGGAATCTCCTGCGATGATGATCTGCTCGGAAAACCACCCCTGTTCCAACAGATAACAGTATGCGGCATAGGCATCTTCTAAAGCCGCCGGATACGGATGTTCCGGTGCCACACGGTAATCGGGTGTCAGAACACTCATTCCATGGCTGACTTCACAGTAAAGTCCGGCAAACATACGGTATGCATTCCGCATCGCTCCGACATATCCGCCTCCGTGAAGCTGTAAGATTACTTTTTCCGTATTCGGATTTTCTTTTGCCTGTAAATACTCCATGGAGAAATTATCCATCTCGATCACATCTAATGAAAAACAGTCCGGACATTTCCACGGCGGCTCCGAATCCCCGATTTTTTTCCTCAGTTCTCCATTTTTTATCTTTTTCCCAATCAGGTGATCATTTGTCACATGGGCGATCAGGTCCCTCATGACTCTTCCCCTGATACTCGCTTCGCTCTCTCTCATCCGATTGCTCCTGTTCTTTTTATTCTAAATATAACTCAGCGGACATGAAATCTTCGTTTCAGTTCCACCCTTGCCCTGCGGTCTCCGATGATCAGTGTTCCAAGAAACAGAAACAGGGAAAACGCAAATGCGATCAGTGCAAAAAGCTGTGCCGTCACGATACCGGTAAAAATCAGTATTACCGGAACAATGCTGCATAAAATCATAAAAATCTGCCACATCATATAGCTCTGCCAGTTTCTGCGGTTTACGATCATACAGATGATAATACCAACATCGACTAAAATGATCGCCGACGGCAATGCATAATTGACAGACCATCCGCGGTAGCCGACCAGAAAATCGATTGCGATCACGATCAGTATCGCCATCAGCGTGAGTACCGTGATTTTGGCGCGGTAACCTGTCTTTCCAAGAATTGCAAAACGGATCAGCATATATCCGTAAAAGAATCCAAGCCCCGTGATCGCACTCCATGCAATCTGTGACTCGGTGACCACATTGATATAAATGAGCAGCACCTCAACCAAAAGTGCACAAAACAGATAGATTTTACTGATCATTGTCATTTTCCGGGTGTGCACTCTCACATCCGGGTACATATTCTCCACTTCACCTGTGTATTCTAACACGGATCCGCAGAGTGGACAGCGCTCTGTTTCATCTGATATCTCCACATTACAATTTCTGCATTTACTCATAATTTACTCCATTACTCTTTATTTCTACCGCAATCCCGTCCGAGGCTATTTTCCGGAAAAATCCACGCTGCACAGACGCATCGACAAGATCATAACTGAAACTGAATACAAGTGTATCCCCGTAAGAGCAGATCGTTCCTTTCAGATGCTGCCCCTTTGACATGGCAAGAAATGCATGAAACATTTCCACATAAGGGCGGTACTCTTCTGTCACGGAAATATTGCCGATATTTGTGATCGTCGCAGTATTGGCAAGTGCAGAAGTTGTATATACATACTTCATTGCAAGGTTTTTCAGGAAAAGCGGCACAACTCTTGCAATCAGCAGTTTTTCATTGGAAACGTTATAGGAAAACAGCTTTTCAAGATTTTCCCGGTTGATCTGGCTTCGCAGGCTTTCCTTCACGATTGCAGCCACCTCTGCAAACGTATAGGTCTCTTTGGTCGGATGAAATTCTGCGGACACCATGACAAAAAAGTTTTTCGTGGTAATAGAATTAAAATACGGCCGCAGATTAACCGGCACCGCAACACGGATCGGACACTTTGACGGCATGCCGTGCAGACATTCTGTATAAACGCTCCAGATGTACACACTTACCAGATATTCGTTGATACTGATTCCCATCGCATGACAGACCCTTTTCAACTCCGGTATTTTCATATAACCGTGCATCACGCCGAACTCGCCCGGTCTTAACTTTTCTCCACGGATCAGATATGCCTTTTTTGTCTGGTATCCTTTTGCGGAACTTTTTTTGTAATTTTTTAAGAAACTGTCTTCCCGGTTCAAAGACGTATCAACACTTAATGAATCTCCCAGCTTTTCCTGCAGGTCTTTATGTGCCAGACGCAGATACTGGTAAGTCAGCTCTTTTAAGAAATTAATTCCTCCCATTCCATCCGTCAAAACATGGAATACTTCCAGATTGATCCTGCATTTATAATAGGTCACACGGAACATATAACTGCGGTTTTTATTCTGCTGGATATATCTGCATGGAAAATTGTTCTCCATGCGAACCTTTGGCGCCGCTTTTCCGTTTTCCTCAAAATAATACCAGAACACCCCCTGCCGCAGTCTTAAGTTAAACCCGTCAAACTTCGGAAGCACCATATCAAGTGCCCTCTGCAGTAATTCCGGATTGATCTCCTCTTTCAGTGTAACACTGATCCTGTACACATTGCTCATGCTCTCCCCGGCAATGACCGGAAAAAGGTGTGCTGTATTATCAAGTCTGTCCCAACGGATATCACGGTTTGTCGGAACTCCTTTACTCTGTTTTTTCATATATTCCTCGTTTCTGCACATTTTACAGGCAGGCTGGGGTTCTGTTTTTTCTTCTCTCCCCCCGCTCATAAAATACACAATCTATTGTATGCAATTATAAAATAACCTGACATAAAATACAAGTTTGGGCATATCAAAATTACCTGATATAATGCTATAAATTTTCTTAAAATTCCCTTATTTATTTTTTAATTTATGATTGTATAAAATTTCCCTTCATATTGTAATGTTTTTGTAACATCTATAAAATATTTATAAACAAGGAGGATTCACTTATGAAAATTTTCAAACGAACAGTCAGCTTATTTTTAGCTTTCTGTCTCTGTGCCGGGATGCTTTTACTGCAGCCGCAGTCAACGGTATCCGCAGCCGTCAGGAACAAACCGACCACCACTGTACTTCGCATGTCCAGTAATTCTTTCGACAGTTCTGCAATCTATGTCAATCTGCCAAAAGCCAAAGTATGTTATATCAAAAACATCAAAACCAGCAGTAAAAATCTGATTGCAAAAAACACCCACTATTATACTACCAGTTCAGACGATACATACACGGATACCTTTGCGTCTATCGGCCTCTATGCCAAAAAAACCGGTAAATACAAAGTCACCTATAATATCTGCGATAAATCAGGAAACAAACTTTCTTCGGGTAAAGTAACAGTATATGTAAAAAATGACCTGCCAGTCAAATCTGTCAAATTTGCAGGTAAAGAAGTTGTAAAAACAATGAAAAACAACAGCACCTTAAAGCTTGGCGAGTACGCATATATATTTGATAATTCATATTCCAGCGGCAGAAACTATTCTACCTCACTTGCTGCGCGTACCAAGATCACTATTACTTATATCGACAAATATACCAAGCAGGAATGTGAGAGTATTTATTCCATTTCCCGTCTTGCAAAATAATCCAACAGGAGGATATCTGATATGAAATTATTTAAGCAAATTACTTGCGCTGTTCTTACACTTTGCCTGTGCGCCGGATTATTACTGATCCCTTCTGCGCCGGTATCTGCTGCAACAGGTCCAAGCGCCCCAAAGGCTGTAGATGTTTCTTATTACAAAAATTATCCGATGGTCAATGATTCGGCTATCTCCGTACAGCTCGGTACAAACGGAAAAAACATCAAAAATATCAAAACATCGAGCAAAAACCTGAAAGCCAAAGTAACAAGACTTTCACTTTCCAGCTCCAGTAATTCCGGATACGTTGGTGTCTATGCCAAGAAAACCGGTAAATACACAGTATCTTTTGATGTATATAATGCACAGAATAAAAAGATTAAAAAATTTACTGTCAAAGTCAATGTAACAGAGCCGACATTCTCTAACAATAGTCCTTTTAAGAGTGTAACTTTTAACAACAAAGAATATGATTACGCAAAGGCAGTCTACAATAAAAATTCTGTCAAAGTCAATGTCAAAATGAACAAGGGTTATAAATTAAAGAAGATCGAATACTCTACTTACAGCAAGCCAGTTGCAAAAACAAATTCTTCCTATTCAACCACTTATTCAAACTCCGAGATAACAAAAAAGGTAAAAAATGGAAAGAGTATCCAGTTAGGACATTATGGATACTATTACGGACATGACTACTCTTACGCATATGGTACTTACTCTTATGAGTCATACAGCCGTGATGGTGATATTATGGCACCGACAATCGTGAAAATCACATATCTCGATAAAAATAAAAATACGATTTCTACCTCGTACACACTGTACCGTATTGCAGATGATATAAAATAACAAACTCAAAAAGCACAAAAAACGAGGAACCTGTCACGAAACAGGTTCCTCATTTTTTATTCATTATTAAATTATATTCTATTCTCTTTTATCTCTCCAGCGGATATTTCTCTGTCAGCGATTTTACGATTGCACGCGCTTTATCAGCTGCCGGTTCACCCTCCTTGATCATCATGGCGATTGCCTCTGCAATCTGATCCATATCCTCTGTGTTTAGTCCACGGGAAGTAACTGCCGGTGTTCCAAGACGTACACCGCTTGTTACGAATGGGGACTTCGGATCGTTCGGGATCGTATTCTTGTTGCAGGTAATATTGACAGAATCGAGAAGTTTCTCCACTGCCTTTCCGGTCTGATCATAATTTGTCAGATCAACAAGCATCAGGTGATTGTCTGTACCGCCGGATACGATTTTAATATCACGGCTTAACAGTCCCTTGCAGAGTGCCTGTGCATTATCGATAATATTCTGCTGGTATACTTTAAACTCCGGCTGAAGTGCCTCCTTAAAGCAGACTGCTTTCGCTGCGATCACATGCATCAAAGGTCCGCCCTGGATTCCAGGGAAAATAGCTTTGTTAAAGTTATATTTGTCTGCGATTTCCTGACTGGATAAGATCATACCTCCACGCGGTCCACGCAGTGTCTTGTGTGTTGTGGTTGTGACAACGTGTGCATACGGGATTGGGCTTGGATGAAGTCCTGCAGCGACAAGTCCTGCGATATGTGCCATATCGACCATCAGAACTGCTCCGCATGCATCTGCGATCTCACGGAATCTCTTGAAATCAATGGTTCTCGCATAAGCACTTGCACCTGCGATGATCATCTTCGGCTTGCACTCCATCGCGATCTCTTCTACTTTGTCATAATCAATAAATCCCTCGTCATTGACACCGTAAGGTACAATGTGAAAATAAGTACCGGAAAAGTTTACAGGGCTTCCGTGTGTCAAATGTCCGCCGTGGTCTAAGTTCATTCCCATGACCGTGTCACCCGGTTTTAAGATGGCAAACTGTACAGCCATATTCGCCTGTGCACCGGAATGTGGCTGTACGTTCGCATACTCACAGCCAAACAGCTCTTTCGCACGCTCTCTTGCAAGTTCCTCTACAACATCCACACACTCACATCCGCCGTAATATCTTTTCCCCGGATAACCTTCTGCATATTTATTTGTAAGAACGCTGCCCATCGCCGACATCACTGCCTTGCTTACCCAGTTTTCGGATGCAATCAGCTCAATATGGCTGTTCTGACGTTCAAATTCATCGGTGATGGCATTTGCCACTTCCATATCAACTGCCTGAATATCTTCCAGTGTATACATAATCCGTAATTCTCCCTTTCTTTGCTGTTTGATCAATGTGTCTTTCTACGAAAAACACTTGTCTTTTACTTTGTTTATCATTATATATGACTTCCCTTTTTTTGGCAATTCCAAAAGCCAGAATAGTTATATCAAATTATTATAAATGATATAAGCCCTGACGATAAAGCCAGATGGCACCTGCGATCTGTAAAATGAGGATCAGCGGCATTCCTATAACAAAATACCAGTGTCTCGTCTTGTGGCGGAACACATACATTCCCGCCCACGTTCCGATACTGCCGCCTAAAATGCTGACTAAAAATAACATTCTTTCTGAGATCCGCCATCGATGCATTTTCGCCCTTCTTTTATCCTCTCCCATAATAAGGAAGCCCACCAGATTTAAAAAGATCAGATAAGCTGCGATCGTATCCATATGTTTCTCCTTTTTTCTAAAATAGAATCCTGTTCTACAGGATTCACCGCCTGCGCGACATAATTCATCTCCGACGCAGTGTGATCCCGCCCGGAGGGCTTTAAGATTCATAGGACGTAATTTCCTATGAATCTTAAAAGTCCCGGCAAATAACTGCCAGGACTTTCACTTTTCTTCAACAGATCTTATTCTGTTATTTTATTTTTACCAAGATGAACTTTCATCACATACCACAACTCGGTTGCAATGCAGATAGATGAATATGCACCGCAGATCATACCTGCCATCAGCGGCAGTGCAAATTCACGAATACTTGCTACACCAAGAAGGAACAGCATAAATACCATAATAAATGTTGTTATGGATGTGTTGATGCTTCGTGATAAGGTCTGTGTCAGGCTTCGGTTTGCTACTTCCATCAGATCTTCCCTTGTCTGTTTACCATGCTTTAATGCAAGGTTCTCACGGATACGGTCAAAGATAACGATCGTATCGTTGACAGAATAACCAATGATCGTCAGCATACATGCGATAAATGTATTGCCGACTGAAATACGCATCAGCGCATATACGGTAAGTACAACCAGTACGTCGTGGATCAGGGCAATGATCGCACTGGCACCGAAACGGATATCTTTAAAACGGAACCAGATATAGATCAGCATACAGATTGTTGAGATAATAACCGCCTTGACTGCATCCGCACGCATCTCACCACTGATCGTGGAACTGATACTCTGGAATGTAATGGTGGATTCATCTACATCAAAACTGTCTGCCAGCTTATTATTCAGATCATCACGCTCTTCTTTGGATAAAGTACGTGTCTTGATCGTAATCTGAGTTGTTTCCTCTACTTTGTTTGCCTGAATATTGCTGTCTCCAGTTACTTCTTTTACAACCGGGATAATATCATTTTCAATATCTTCGATCGTATATTCTTTGCCGAAATCAGCAGTAGTGGAAGTTCCTCCCATGAAGTCAAGTCCATAATTCAGGGAGTTCTGACCAGATGCCTTATGTACTCCCATACCGATAAATCCGGCAGCTATAACTGCAATAGAAATTGCAAAGAATACATATCTCTTCTGCAGGAAATTGATCGTCTTTCTCTCTTTTGCACGTCCGTAGAATTTTTCATCTCTCATTCCTAACCAGTAGAAAGAATAAAGGATCCATCTTGTGACAACAAGTGCTGTAAACATGGAAAGGATAATACCGATCATCAGTGTATATGCAAATCCTTTTACAGTACCGGAACCTAATCCCATAAGAACAATCGCTGCAATCAATGTTGTGATATTACCATCTAAGATTGCAGACATCGCTTTGTGGAAACCATTCTTCATTGCAGTAATCACGGATTTTCCTGATGCAATTTCTTCACGGATACGTGCAAAGATGATAACGTTCGCATCCACTGCCATACCAATACTTAAGATAATACCGGCAATACCAGGTAATGTTAATGTGATCTCGAATAAGTATAAAGTTGCAATCACAAGTGCTGTATAAATTGCAAGTGCTAAAGCTGCTGCGACACCCGGAACTGCATATACAATGATCATAAATACCATTACGATCACAAGACCAATTGCTGCCGCTTTTAAACTGGAGGAGATTGCCTGGCTTCCAAGCTGTGCTCCTACCACACTGGACTCTAACTCTGATAACTGCAGGGAAAGAGAACCGATTCTGATCTGTGTTGCTAAAGTCTGTGCCTCTTCAAAGGTGCTCTGACCGGAAATCTGTGCAGTACCTCCGGTAATTGCCTCCTGAACAGTCGGATAACTGATAACTTCTCCATCGTATACGATTGGAAGTGCTTTTCCGACGTTTTCAGAAGTAACTTCTCCGAAAGTCTTTGCTCCCTCATCTGTCAGTGTAAGCTGTACCACATACTGCTTGTTTCCATACTGATCTGTGGTTGTTGCAGCCTGTGCATCTGCCACCTGGTCACCCGTCATAAATACGGTACCATCTGAAAGCTGGAACTCTAAGGAACCCGGATTACCAAGTTCTTCCAAAATCTTGCTTGCGTCCGTAACACCCGGGATCTCAACGGCGATACGATCATCTCCAACCTGATATACGGATGCCTCTGTACTGTAACTTTCCACACGCTTCTGGAGTTTGTAAATCGTATCACTCATATCCTCTGCGCTCGGATTTTCATCCATGACCTGATAGGTGATCGATACACCACCGGACAGATCAAGTCCAAGCGGAATACTCATTTCTTCCCCAATACCGGTCGATGAAAGAATAATAGATGCATAATAGGCAAGTCCCGCAAATGCAGCGAGAATCGCAACTAATATGACTGCTGCTTTACTCTTTTTCATTTTCTTTTTCCTTCCTGTTTCTTTTTTATTCACAATCGGCTTCGGCAGCCTTAATCATGATCGCGCACTCAATACGTTTTTTCTGCAATTCACATCCGATATCATATGCCCCACAGATATCACCGCTGAAATTATACGCATTTGCTGCACATCCGCCGCTGCAGTAGAATCTTGCGAAACATTTTCTGCATTTTTCTTTTGCATAGACATTACAGCACTTAAACTCATCACGGATCTCTGTATTTTTTATACCTTCATCCACATTGCCAAGTAAAAACTTTTCATTGCCGACAAACTGGTGACATGGATAAAAATCTCCCCATGGTGTCACTGCAAGGTACTCGGTTCCTGAACCACAGCCGGACAGACGTTTTGCCACACATGGACCGCCCTCAAGATCGATCATAAAATGGAAGAAATTAAAATCATCTCCCTCTTTGTGACGTCTTACCATCTCCGCTGCAAGTTTGTCATATTCCTCAAACAGCTGTGGAAGATCTTCCTCTGTGATCGCATACGGTTCACTCGGTTCTGCAACTACCGGCTCCACGGAGATCTGTTTGAAACCAAGATCCGCAAGATGAAGTACATCTGCTGCAAAATCAGGATTGTAGTGTGTGAATGTACCACGCACATAATATTTGTCCTGATGTCTGCTCTCTGCAAATTTCTGGAACTTTGGAACGATCAGATCATAACTTCCTGCCCCTTTGCGGAACGGACGCATCTTATCATGAACTTCCTTTCTTCCATCGATACTTAAGACCACATTTGCCATCTCTTTATTACAGAATTCCATGATCTCGTCATTTAAAAGCACACCATTTGTGGTCAGTGTAAAACGGAAATTCTTGTCATGCAGCTTTTCCTGCTCTCTTCCATAGGCAACTAAGTCTTTTACGACCTGCCAGTTCATAAGCGGCTCGCCGCCAAAGAAATCCACCTCAAGATTTCGTCTGTTACCTGAATTGGCAATTAAGAAATCCAGTGCTTTCTTTCCAACTTCAAAGGACATCAGTGCCCTTCTTCCATGGTACTCTCCCTCCTCAGCAAAGCAGTACTGACATGCCAAGTTGCAGTCATGTGCAATATGCAGGCAGAGTGCCTTGACAACCGTCGGGCGTTTTTTGAAATCCATGATATAGTTTTCGTAAGTGTCCTTTGTAAAAAGTGACTCCTCATCGATCAATGTCTGGACTTCATCGACTGCTTCCTCCACTTCCTCTTTGCCGTATTTTCCGGACAGTGCAGATACGATCTCATCCCTTGCATACGATTCCGGCTGGCTCTGATCGATCATCTCAATGACATCATAAGTCACGTCATCCACCACATGAATCGCTCCGCTGTTTACATCTAAAACAATATCATAGCCGTTGTTCTTATACTGATGAACCACTATAATATTTCCTCTCTTTCTATCTGATTTTACAGCAAAACATTTAAAGTTTTCTGCAAATCAATATATTTTTTTCAAGTATTACGGCATTTTAATGTTGCCGATAAAACGTACAAATGACCGCACGCTATGCGAACGGTCGTTTGCAGATTTCACTTATATCCGACCGTATGATTTTCATCGTTGTATCACACAGTCATTTTGTATGATGCCATAATGGCATATCCGGCACTCATATGCACAATTTTTACCATGCTATGCATGCCCGGCCGTACCAGCTCAAGTCTTATTTGTGCTCGCAGCTCTGGTTTCCTACTGTACAGGATGTTTTGCATGCAGACTGGCAGGATGTCTGGCACTCGCCGCAGCCGCCTTTTTTGATTGTGTTCTGTAATCTCTTGGTATTTAATGTCTTTACATGTTTCATGATGTTTCTCTCCTTTTTTGTAATTTCCGCACACATGGGATACGCCATTTGCCCGCTCCCCGTAATACTATGTATTTATTCGCTTTCGCGCGGAGTTCTGTTAACTTATACAGTATAACATAACTTTTTTCATATGGGAAGTTTTTTTTATTCCGCATCCTTCGGCAGGATAATATTAAAGATGATCGCCACAATGGCTGCCGGAACAATACCGGAACCGCCAAAGATCAGCTGGATGCCCTGCGGCAGATGTGCAAGGATGCCGCTGCTGGATCCGATTCCATAGCCAAGTCCCAATGCGACGGAGACGATCGTGATATTGCGCATCGTCATCGGTTCTTTGGTAATAAGCTGGATTCCGCTGATCACGATGGATGAAAACATCATAACGGCAGCTCCTCCAAGTACACTCTGCGGCATGATTGAAATCAGTGCTGCAAGTTTCGGGAATAAACCACATAAAATCAGGAATACGGCTCCGGATGCAAGCGCCATACGGTTTACGATTTTCGTCATTGTGACAAGTCCTACATTCTGACTGAAAGAAGTATTCGGCAGAACACCAAAAAGTGCTGCAAGCGAAGAACCGATTCCATCACAGATGACACCGCCGGAAAGTTCTTTGTCGGTAGCTTCTCTGCCCATTCCACCTTCCATAACACCGGAGATATCTCCGACTGTTTCAACCGCGGTAACAACAAACATGATCAGAACCGGAATGATTGCTCTCCAGTCAAATACCAGTTTGACCGGCATTAATTTCGGAACGGAAAACCAGGCTGCATTTGCAACCTTATCCCAGTTTAACACCCAGGCTTTTGTGTATTCCACACCATCCGCATTGACTGCTGTTGTCGGCAGTACCAGTCCCATGATCGCAGCAATGATATAGCCTGCCACAATACCGATCAGGATCGATGATGCACTCGCCATACCTTTCATCCAGTGTTTCACTGCTACAATGATCAGTAAAACAGCTGCTCCGAGCAGTAAATTTTCTACTGAACCAAAGTCGTTTGCCGTATTGCCGCCGCCAAAAGAATTGACGCCGACCGCGATCAGTGACAATCCGATCGACAGTACAACGGTTCCCGTTACAACCGCAGGGAAAAATCTGTGGAGCGGCTTTAACAGAAATCCAAGGATTCCCTCAAACAGACCACCAATGACGGATGCACACATAATGGCTCCATATGCAAGGATTCCTCCTCCCATTACCTGAACCACACTGTTAAACACACCGATAAATCCGGAACTCGTTCCCATGATGATTGGTACCTTTCCACCAACCGGTCCGATCGCAAATAACTGGATCAGTGTCACGATCCCGGCGATCAGCATCGCATTCTGCAGCAGATCGACCTGCAGACTGCCGAACTCCTCACCTGCAATACCACATGCCCCTGAGATGATCAGGATCGGTGTCAGGTTTCCCACAAACATTGCCAGCACATGCTGTAATCCCAGCGGGATTGCCTTTTTCAGCGGGAGTTTTCCGTAAAACTCGTACTCTGCTCCCTGTCTCTTCTGTCTTTCCATGTCTTCCTCCTCGTGCGTATCTTTTTCTGCATGAAACATTGATAATTTTTTTCATTCATGCACATTTTCTTTGAGTATAGCACGCCGCTGATATTCTGCGCAAGTCCTGTCTATATGCTAATTGTCACCCTGACAGTAACCACTAACTTATCATTCCGCCCGCCATCCCGGATGCCGCACATAGAATAAATGTTGTCGCCACTTTCGGCAGTTCCATGGAGACTCCCTGTTTAACCAGCACTGATATCAGGAATAAAATGCAAAAATAAATGGCTCCCGCTGCAAATCCCCATAAAAATTTCTGTGTTTTCATGATCTTTCCCATGAAAAATCCACCGATCACTCCGGAGACGATATAAATGACAACGATTCCCACCTTTACTGCCGATTCACTCAGATCAAACTTATATAACAGTGCAGCCAACAGTAACAGGAACAGGCAGCTTAAAAGGAACATGACCAGCACGGACACCAATACCGCAGTGACCGGATTGTTTTTTGCATCTCTTGTTTTCATTTTTGACTGTATATTCATTGACCACTCCACAGGTTTTCGATTCTGTTTCACTATATGAAAAAAACGCAAAAGCTATGCTCTTTTTACATGCTTTTGCGTTTTTTATTTTTATGATCCACCTTTTGCTGACTCTATCTTACAGATATGCAATACTATAAGCTGCCTTGAATGTTCCGCCCTGCGGCAGCATGTTTTCGTAGTCGCGCTGCTGCAATGTGCCGGTAAAATCTGTGGCATCGCATCTTCCGTACCATGGTTCAATGCAGACGAAAGGTGCATTTTTTCCTTCCGGTGACCATACTGCAAACAGCGGGGTGTCAAATTTTACGGTTACATACGGGATGCCTTCACGGTCAAGCAGGGAAACCTCTCCGGTCTGTTTTCCTTCGACCATGTAAGTGCACTCATCAAAGAATCCTTCCGTAAATGTCACACAGCCATCTTTCAGTGCCAGGACTTTATCCTCCATCACCGCCATACCGTCCGGTGTGTTTCCATGATGATGAATAGTATCTGCCAGGCCGCCAAATTTGAGACCATATCCGGTTTTATTTTCCTCTCCGTGAACCGGGCAGTTGAATGCCGGATGTGCACCGATGGAAAAATATAATTCTTTTGTGTCGGTGTTTTCCACAGTCCAGTTTACTTTCACCTCGTTTTTGCACAATTCATAACCAATGTGCAGCGCAAAATGAAATGGATATTTTTCACAGGTTTCCGCAGTATCGGTCAGTACAAATGAGATGTTCTCTTCCGTCTGTGCCTCTAATGTAAACTCCATATCTCTTGCAAATCCGTGCTGTCCCATCGTATAAGTTTTTCCGTCATAACGGTATTCTTTGTTTTTCGGCGCACCGACAAACGGAAATAATACAGGGGATGTTCTGCCCCAGTACTTTTTATCACCACACCACATATATTCAAAGTTATCTGATTTTCTTTTTACAGATTTGATCTCTGCTCCAAATGAGTCAATCTCCACTTTTAAATTTTCATTTTCCAACGTATATCTCATATCTGTCTCCTCTTCATACAGGCATTTCATTTCTCATCTGCCTGTCACTGCTCATTTTTCATTGCTGTTACATTATAACCTAACTTTTCCATAAAATCTATCCGGCAATCGTTTTATTTTTCACGCTACATACTGATACATGAATACAAAATGGCAGATGCTTCCAGCCATGACAAACAGATGAAATACTTCATGGGAGCCAAACTGACTGTGCTTCGCGTTGAACACCGGCAGTTTTAATGCATAGATCACACCGCCGACAGTATAGATCAGACCGCCTGCAAGCAGCCACAAAAATGCTGCCTGGGAAAGAGTGGCTAACAGTTCCCGGAATACAAACAGACACACCCATCCCATTGCGATATAGATCACGGATGAAAACCACTTCGGGCAGTTGATCCAGAGCACTTTTATCAGCATTCCTGCCGCCGCAATGCCCCACACTGCCGCAAGCAGCGTATAACCCGACTTCCCGCCAAGTACGATCAGACATACCGGCGTATAAGATCCGGCAATCAGGACAAATATCATCATATGGTCGAGTTTGCGGAATATCTTTAAAATTTTATCCCGGACAACAAGCGAATGGTACACCGTACTTGCACCATAAAGCAGCACCATGCTTCCCATAAACACGGCCATTGCCAGAATCGTTGTATGATTTCCATTCAGCGCAGCCTTGACTAACAACGGTGATGTGGCAAATATTGCCATCATCATAGCTATAAAATGTGTAATGGCGCTTCCCGGTTCACGAATCCCTATCTGTAACATAATATGACCTCCTTTTAGCAAAATAGTATTTATTATTTTTACATGTAGTATTTGTTACTATATCTTTTGTATTTTGATACTACTACTTATTATACATTATGTCAATTATATTTATGCTACATTTTTTCTCAATTTTTGCAGGTTTTTGGAAGGTTTACACAAATTTGCAGAACGCATTTTCCTATGAAGATTCGGATATCAAAAAACTGCCGCCCGCAGAATCTTATTCATCCGGGCGGCAGTCCTCTGTAACTCTATTCTTTTTTATAATTCGCAGTTATTTACGGTTCTTGGGAACGGAATAACATCACGGATGTTAGACATTCCTGTCAAGTACATAACGCAGCGCTC